>JABAHS010001076.1_pt2 | contig 12981 bp, 10 predicted proteins | sample 7062111 | NCBI WGS metagenome assembly JABAHS01 (sample SAMN14534600, study PRJNA622989) | marine sediment metagenome | biome: marine biome [ENVO:00000428]; feature: marine pelagic biome [ENVO:01000023]; material: deep marine sediment [ENVO:00002113]; isolation source: pool of 4 deep marine... | reverse complement strand
CGACTCTGGCCACATGCTCGTTGGCCTCGTCGACGGCCTTCTGGATCTCGGTCAGCACCTCGGGCAGCGCCGAGAACGACGCCATGTCCGAGAACGCGATCCCCTGGCGTTCGGCCCAGGCCGGCGCCATATCGCCGTCGAGTACCACCAGCGCGCTCAGATACTTGCGACGGTCACCGATCACGCACGCCTGACCGACCAGCGGATGGTTCTTGATCAGCGCTTCGAGCTTGGTAGGAGCGATGTTCTTGCCCCCGGCGGTGATGATCAGTTCCTTCTTCCGATCCACGATGGACACGAAGCCGTCGGCGTCGATCGTGGCGATGTCCCCCGTCATCACCCAGCCATCGACGAAAGTCTCTGCCGTCTCTTCGGGCATCTTGAAGTAGCCGGCGGTCACATTGCCGCCCGTCATCATCAGCTCACCGTCGTCGCCCAGCTTCACCTCACACCCGATCATCGGTCGCCCGACGGTCCCGATCTTGCTCGCATCGGGGAGGTTGGTGGTCCCCGGACCACTGAGCTCGCTCATTCCCCACAGCTCATACAGCGGCAGACCGATGCCCTGGAAGAAGAACAGCAACTCGGGAGCGATCGGCGCCGCCGTCGTGATGGCGATGAACGTCTCACCCATGCCGAGACCATCGAGGATCTTCGAGAGGACGACCCGCTGGAGCAGCTTGTACTTGATGCCGGTGAGCAGAGGGACCGGTTTCCCCTCGTCGCGCAGCCGCACCACCTCGGTTCCCGTCTCGATCGCCTGCAACGCCAGCGTTCGCTTGAGACCCTCTTCTCCTTCGAGCCGGGCGAGAAGCCCGGCCTGGAACCGCTCGTACACACGCGGCGCCGCCACGAACACGGTCGGACGGGCTTCCTGCACGTACTCCAGAACCTGCGGTAGTTCCGGGCAATACCAGACCTCGCCGACGTACTGCATGCCGAGGTAGTGAGAGGCCACCCGCTCGGCGATGTGCGCCAGCGGCAAGAACGACACGAGTCGAGGATGCTGGGGCAGGCTGATGGTCCGATCCATCGCCTCGACCGTCCACAACACGTTGTAGTGGGTGATCACCACCCCCTTCGGCGTCCCCGTCGTCCCCGAGGTGTAGATCAGGGTTGCGATGTCGTCCGGCTGCAGCTCGGAACTGCGGCGGTCGACCAGATCGGCGTCTGCAGCGAGGCGAGCCCGGCCACGCTCCAGGAGGTCGTCCCACGACAGGACCCAGTCCGCATCGGCGTACTCGTCGGCGCCCTCCATGAGCACCACGTACTGCAGGTCCGGCAGTTCCGGCTTCGCCGCCTCCCACCGGCGCATGTACTCGAGATTCTCGAGGACGGCGATCTTCGCCCCGCAGTGTGCGCCGATATAGGCGACCTGCGGTGTGGCAAGCGTCGAATAGATGGTGACCGGCGTAGCAGCGGCATGCACGGCCCCCAGGTCGGCGATCACGTGCTCGGGACGGTTGGCTGCCATCAACGCCACGAAGTCGCCGCGCCCGACACCGAGGTCGATCAGACCGGCCGCCGCCTCGAGGACCTTCATCCGGTACTGCGACCAGGTGAGTTCCTTCCAGTCGGCGCCGTCCCGCCAGTGAATGGCGGGAACCAGCGGATGTTCGCTCGCATTCCGGGCGAAGATGTCGACGATCGTGCGCCCCTCCACGTGCTTGTCGATCTCTGCCCGTACCGCTGCAGCATCCGTATCCATGATGGTCCTCCTCACCGATGTCAATCCGCCCGCAGGGCGGCCACCCTTCCTCCTTCTTGCAGGATACCGATCCGCGTCACGCCGGGCCCGGGAGAACCGGCTTCCCTACCGGATCACTCCGCGTCGGGCCTCCGCCGCAGGCGTTTGGTCTCCGAGCGGCGCCGCTTCGCCTCGAGCCGGCGCTCACGCGCCGCCCGGCCCGGCCGCGTCCGCTTCCTGGGCGGGGCAGGCGGCCTGGCGGCCGCTGCCAGCAGATCTGCCAGACGCCGTCGAGCGATCTGCCGGTTCCGCCACTGCGAACGCGACTCGTCGACGATCACGACGACCACCCCGGCGACAAGACGCTGCTCGAGCGCCGCCAGCATCCTCGGCCGGAGATCGTCCGGGATCGAAGGTGACCCGGCGAGATCGAACCGAAGTTCGGCGCGGGTGTTCGACCGGTTGGCGTGCTGACCTCCCGGTCCTCCCGACGGACCAAACGTCCAGCGCAGCTCGTCGGCCGGCACCACGAGTCCGCTCCCGACGGTGAGATCGTCACTCACGGCCGGCATCCCGGAACATCTCGACCACCTCGAGCCGCGCCACCTTGCCGATGACGTTGCGCGGCAGTTCATCCACGAGGCGCCAGTGCCGGGGGACTTTGAAACCGGCGAGATGCAGGCGAACGTACGCCTCCAGTTCCTTCACGCCGGCACGCACCGTGCCAACGACGCCACGATCTCGCCCCACTCCGGATCGGGGACGCCGACCACGGCCACCTCATCCACCTCTGGATGACCCAACAGGACCTCCTCCACCTCCACCGGATGGATGTTCTCGCCGCCGCTGATGATGATGTCGTCGCTTCGTCCGATGACGGTGAGACGCCCGTGGTCGTCGATCCGCCCGAAGTCGCCGGTGCGCAACCACTCAGACGGCAGGTGGGCCGGTTCGCCGACATACCCGGACGACACCATGGGGCCGTGCACCTCGATGTGACCCAGTTCTCCCGGTCGCAGGCGAGTCCCGTTGACGGACACGACACGGAGATCGACGGTGTCGAGCGCCGGGAGTCGCAGGCTCGGCGACAGGCCTTCGTCCAGTGGAAGGGTCGCCACCTGCGAGGCGGTCTCGGTCATTCCATAGGTGGGCAACACCGGGAGATGGGCGCGAGCGGCGCGGTCGAGGAGTTCCTGGGTGCTGGGACCGCCGCCGAGCAGCACGGCACGCACCGACCAGTAGGGTCCGCGCTCGATGTCGAGAATGCGCTCGAGCATGGTCGCTACCAGAGACGCCAGGGTCACCTTTCCCTCCCGCATCAGGATGCCGGCGCGGGCCGACTCGAAACGAGGCTCGAGCACGACCGCACTCCCCTCTCTCGCCGATCGCACGACGATCGACCACCCGCCAACATGGAAGAGGGGAAGGACCGCCAGCCAGCGATCCTCGCGGGTGTGTCGCAGGTGGCGGGCCGATGCCGCCGCCGATGCCTCGAGGTTGGAGCGGCTCAGTCGCACGCACTTCGGCGTCCCCGTCGTGCCCGAAGTGAACATGACCATGTACCCGTCGTGGGGCGGGACGTCACAGCGAGTCTCGGGATCGGCGGCCGCCAGCGAAGTCAGCGGCACGGTACGGAGGTCGAGTTTGGGAGCGTGCGTGGAGGACAGCAGCAGCGAGACCCCGGCACGGCGCAATAAGGGTACGACCTCTTCTTCCACGAGACGAGTGTTGAGAGGCAGGACGAGCGCCCCGGTGCGGGGAATCGCCAGCATGGTCACGACCGTGTCGAGATCGTTCTCACCCCACACGGCAACCACATCGCCGCGTTGTACGCCCGAGGCGCGGAGGCCCCCCACGACACGGCAGACCCGCTCCTCCACTTCGCCGAACGTCCACGTCCGGGCCGGCGTGACGAGGAACGGATCGTCGGGAGCGCGCTCGGCGGACACCTGGAGCCAATCGCCTAACTGCTGCATCAGGACGTAGAGTATCGGCGGTTGCCGAGGAGATGACCAAACGATGGTTTCAGAACTGTTCGACCCGGAGCTGTGGACGCGTGTCCCGGACTTCGACTTCACCGACATCACCTACCACCGTTCCGTCGAGGGCGGGACGGTGCGCATCGCGTTCGACCGACCGGAGGTGCGCAACGCCTTCCGTCCCCGGACGGTCGACGAGCTCTACCGGGCACTCGATCACGCCCGGGTGACGCCCGACATCGGGACCATCCTGCTGACGGGCAACGGCCCGTCCCCAAAGGACGGCGGATGGGCGTTCTGTTCCGGCGGCGATCAACGCATCCGTGGCAAGGACGGATACCAATACGAGGACGGCACGACCGCGCTCGGCCGGCTGCACATCCTGGAAGTGCAACGGCTGATTCGCTTCATGCCGAAAGCCGTCATCGCGGTCGTTCCCGGCTGGGCAGTCGGAGGCGGTCATTCACTGCATGTGGTGTGCGACCTGACCATCGCCAGTCGCGAGCACGCCGTGTTCAAGCAGACCGACGCCGACGTCGCCAGCTTCGACGGCGGGTTCGGGTCCGCCTACCTCGCACGGCAAGCCGGCCAGAAGCGTGCCAGAGAGGTGTTCTTCCTCGGGAGGAACTACTCGGCAGATGAGGCGGTCGCCATGGGAATGGCCAACGTCTCGGTCGCCCATGAGGACCTCGAGCGAACGGCATTGGAGTGGGCCGAGGAGATCAACGCCAAGAGCCCGACGGCCATCATGATGTTGAAGTACGCCTTCAANNGCGACGCGACTCGCCTACGGCACCGAAGAAGCCCAGGAAGGCCGGGACGCGTTCCTCGAGAAGCGCGACCCCGACTACTCGAAGTACCCGCGTCACTTCTGATGGCCGAATGGAACGCCTGGCGTCAGGCTGCCCGGCCCCATACCCTCCCGGCGGCGGCCGCCCCGGTGCTGGTCGGTGCCGGACTGGCGGCAGGCGACGGCGCCTTTCGGTGGGCGCCATTCCTCGCCGCCATGTTCGGCGCGCTGGCGATCCAGGTGGCGGCGAACTTCACGAACGACCTCAGCGACGCTCGCAAAGGAGCCGACACCGACGAGCGAATCGGGCCGCAGCGCATGGTGGCCACCGGGGTCATCTCGGAACGAGCCATGACGTGGGCGACGGTTCTGGCGTTCGCCTCGGCTTCCGCCGCCGGCATCTACCTCATCGTCGAGGCCGGGTGGGTGATCGCCGTCGTGGGCGGGGCGTCGATCGTGGCGGCGATCGGATACGTCGGAGGACCCCGCCCCTACGGCTACCGGGGACTCGGCGAGGTGTTCGTCTTCGTCTTCTTCGGCCTCGTCGCCACCGTCGGCAGCCGGTACGTGCACGACCAGACCGCTCCCCTCGACTCCTGGCTACTGGCCGTGCCCATCGGGTTTCTGGTCACGGCCATCCTGGTGGCGAACAACGTGCGAGACATCGATACCGACGCCGCCGCCGGCAAACGCACACTTGCCGTGATGATCGGCCGCCAACGAACTCGCAGCCTGTTCGCAGTGCTGGTGTTCGGCGCGTTCGTGGCGATCGCCGTGTTCGGGTTCGCCGGTTGGACGGCCCCGGCGACGATGTTCGCCATCTTCCTCGCCCCCTTCAGTGCGAGCCTCGTGCGAACCGTCTACGCCCGAACAGAGGGCCCTGCCCTGATTCGCGTATTGAAGGGAACCGCACGGCTTCACCTGCTGGTGGGCGTGGTGCTGGCGGCCGGGGCGGCCGTCGGGCATTGAGCATCAGGCCGGGAGAAACGTCCGGATGGTCGCCACAACTGCTTCCGGGTGCTCGCCGATCACGGCGTGGCCGGCTCCGGCGATGATCGACGGCGTCGCATCCGGCAGAGTCGTCCCCATCTGATAGGCCAGATCCCGGTACTTGTGGTCGAGCGCACCGGCGATGAGCAGCACCGGCATCTGCACCTCGCTCAGGCGGTCGCCCACGTACGGCTGGACTCCCTGGCCCATCCCGCGGACCGCCCCGGCCAGACCCCGGACCGTGTTCTCGATACGCAACGCCCGATCACGGGCCAGCCATTCGGAGGGTCGGTTCCGCAGGCCGGCAAACATGGGCAACGCCAGCCACTCATCGATGAAGGCTTCGACGCCCACCTCCTCGATGTGTCCGGCGAGCCTCTCGTCGAGATCGCGACGGGATGCGCGCTCGACGGCTCCGGCGATGCCGGGGGAAGCCGAGACCAGGATGAGCCGCTGCACGAGGTCGGGCCGGTGCAGGGCGAGCAGCAATGCCAAACGCCCTCCTTGCGAGTAGCCGAGCAGCGGCAGCGGTCTCCCGACCGACTCCAGCACGATGGCCACGCTCTCGAGCGCCGACTCGATGGTGACCGGTGCGACCTCCGTGGAACCATGACCCGGCAAGTCCGGTGCCATCACGGTGTGACCGAGCAGTTCGGCCGGCTCGGCGAAGGAGCCACCGTGTTGCGTGAACCCGTGGAGCGCGACCAGTCCGGGGTCACCGGTACCAAAGGTGTGCACTGCCACCGTCCCGCTGCTCGTCTGCAAGCTCTCCACAAGCGGTAGTGTGGCCGAAGAGATGCGTACGTCCAATCGCAATTACGCAGCGACCGTTCCGTTCGTCGACGCGCTCGCCCATCTCGGGTTACGGCACGTCGCAATCTCACCCGGATCGCGCAACACACCCCTGACCCTGGCCTTTGCCGCACACCCCGAAATCGAGGATTCGTCCCACCACGACGAGCGCTCGGCCGCCTTCTTCGCGCTGGGGATGGCAAAGGCGACTCGACTTCCCGTCGGACTCGTCTGTACGTCGGGCACGGCGGCCGCCCAATACTTCCCCGCCATCGTCGAAGCGCGGTTCGCACGGGTTCCGCTGATCGTCATGACTGCCGACCGGCCGCACGAAGCCCGCGACGTCGGCGCCCCTCAGGCCATCGACCAGCAGGGCATGTACGGCCGTGCCGTGAAGTGGTCGTTCGAAGCGCCGATCCCGGACGCCCGGCCCGATGTCCTCGCCTCCTACACCGCGTTGGCGGCGCGGGCCTGGTCGGCGGCACTGGAAACCCCGATGGGGCCCGTCCATTTGAACCTGCCGTTCCGTGATCCTCTTGCACCGCTCGAGGTGCCGGGCGACGTGCCCGCGGATCTGCCGCTTCCGGTGCTGCCGACCTTCAGCGCGGCACCTCCGGTTGCGCCCGGCACCGAACTCGTCGAGCAGATCTTCGCCTCAGTGCAGGCCCACCCGACCATCGTCATCGCCGGACCGAACAGCGATCCTTCGTTTCCCAAGGCCGCCGCCGATCTGGCTCTGAAAGCACGCATTCCGGTGATTGCCGATCCACTCTCGGGCCTCCGAGCAGGATCCCATCACCTGCCGAACGTCATTACGACGGGCGACTGGCTCGCCCGCCGGGGCGACCTCGATGGCGCGTTGCGACCCGAGTTCATCATCCGATTCGGGGCACCGCCCACCTCGAAGGGCCTCAACAGCTGGCTCGGAGCGAACTCCGACATCCAGCAGGTGCTCTTCGACGAGTCAGGATGGCGGGATCCGGGAGCGTCGGCTTCACATCTCATCCGCGCCGACTCGGCAGTGGCGGCCACCGTCCTGGCCGCCCGCATGAACGAGCCGGGCACGGAGGCGTGGGTCGAGCAGTGGCGCAGGGCCGAACTCGAGATCACCTCGCAACTCGAGTTTCCCTTTCCGTCGGAACCTGCGGTCGCCCGTGCCCTGCACGACCATCTGCCCGCCGGGGCAAGCCTCTACGTCGGATCTTCGATGCCGATTCGGATATTGGACGCCTTCTTCGGCACGGTCGATCGCACGATCAACATCCTGGGCAATCGGGGCGCCAACGGTATCGACGGTCTCATCTCCTCGTCGCTCGGTGCAGCAGTCGGCACGGGCCGGCCGATGTACGCCTATGTGGGCGACGTTGCATTACTCCATGACCTGACCGCCCTGGTCACGGCTCGCCGGATGAACATCCCGATCACGATCGTCCTCGTCGACAACGACGGCGGGGGCATCTTCCACATGTTGCCGCAGGCCGAGTTCCCCGAGTATTTCGAGCGTCACCTGGGCACTCCGCATGGTCTCGACTTCGGCCGGATCGCACGGGCGGTCGACGTCGAACACCTGTCGCCGGCAACCGAGCAGGAGCTCGGTTCGATGATCGCCACCCCTGCCGGAGGGCCTCGGATCATCGAGATCGGGACGGACCGTGCCGCGAGCGCAGCGCTCCTGCGGTCGCTGTGGGAGCGGGTGGCGGAAGGCTGAGTGCGGCCCGGCCCGATCAGTCAGGCAACAAGGCTCATCAGGCTTCGGTGAGGAGACTCAGCATCGGACCGAACTTGAGTCGGGTCTCTTCGAGTTCCGCCTGCGGGTTCGAACCGGCCACGATGCCGGCACCGGCATAGAGATGCGACGTCGACCCTCGCAGCAGAGCGCACCGGAGCGCAATGGCGATCTCGCCTTCGCCGTCGGCCGTGGTCCAGCCGATACCCCCCGAGTACCAGCCACGGTCGGCGTGCTCCAGCTTCCGGATCATCCCGACGGCCTCATCAGTCGGCGAACCCCCGACGGCGGGCGTCGGATGGAGCGCAGCCGCCACGTCGAGCACACCGATACCGGGCCGCACGCGGCCGGAGATCTGGGTCGAGAGGTGCTGGACGTTGGACATGCGGCGGAGCGTCGGCGAGGACGGAACGTGCAGGTAGTCGGTCATCGGGGCCAGGCGGGTGGCGATGTCGTGGATCACCACCTGGTGCTCGAGACGGTTCTTCGAGCTCGCCATCAACTGCTCACCGAGGAATCGGTCCCAGTCCTCGCTGTGGCCTCGACCCGTCGTCCCGGCGAGTGGCTCCGAGCGCAGCTCGCCTCCGGCGATATTGGCGAGCAGTTCGGGACTCGCACCCACGAAGGACGTATCTCCCCACCGCCACGCATAGGTGTAACAGTCGGGGTAGCCGCGGCGAAGCCGGGCGGCGAGTTCGAACGGGTCGGGCGCAATGTCGGAACGGACGAGCACCGACCTGGCCAGCACCACCTTCTCGAACGCTCCGGCCTCGATGCCGGCGATCGCCTCACCGACGGCGTCCATCCACACGTCGGGGGCCGGCACCGACTCGATGGTTCTATCGGCAGCCTGGCGCACCGTCGCCCCGGACGGCGCCTCCAGTGAACGCACCCACTCGACGAAGTCCGCTTCGTCCTCTCCCGGTGCCAACACTGCTACCAAACGGCCTCCGGATGGCCCGCGCTCGACCGCCAGTCGCGGCAACACCGCCCTGGCCGGACCGAATCCCTCCCACTCATCGGACGAACCGCCGTCCTGCTCGAACGAGTATCCGACCAGATACCGGACGCCGGGAAGGCGGGGAAGGTCGGCGGCGAGCCCGACCAGTCGCCCCTCTCCCGGAGGCGAGGTCGCTTCCCACGCCGATCCGAGCGCGCCGATCTCCTCTCCGTCCGAACGGCCGAAGTAGGCAGAGAAGCCGGGCCGCGTCCCGGTCGCTCCCGCAGCTTCGACAGGATCGAAGTCGACGGCGACGGTACCCACACGGAAGCCGCCCGCGGCATCCGTGAACGCGTCCATCAACTCATGAAGCATCGATTCAGGAAACAACACGGGACCTCGATTCTACGATGCGTGCCGTGGCGCCGCGTTCAGCATGAATTCGACGATCAGGTCGGCAATCTCGGCAGGGCGCTCCATGGGAACGAAATGGCCGGCCCCGGACAGTACGGTCACGCTCGCCTCGGGAAAGCCTGCTGCGATGTCTTCGATCTCACCCCTCGAAAAGGTCGTCGACTCCTCACCGACGATCAGCAGCACCGGCACCTCCACCTCGTCCAGTCGGGCGAACGCACCGTGCGCCGATCCCCCGTGGTAAATGTCCGATTCGTGCGACGGATCGCACCGCAGCACCAGTTCGCCGCCCTCGTCGACGAACCCTCCATCGACGTACGCCTCGAGGGCCGTCGGATGCCAACCGTCGAAGACGGCCTTCGATCTGAAGTTCTCCAGCACCGACCGGCGGTCGGCGAACGACCGGCGCCGGCGGAGCGCCCCCTCGGCCAGCGGATTGCCGAACCGGGCAAACGGCGGACGGAAGATGATCGGTTCGATGAGCATCAAACCTGAAAACGTCCCCGGTCGCAGTATCTCGGCCATGACCAGGGCCGCCCCGCCCATCGAATGACCGACGCCGAATCGGGCGCCGTGATCGAAAGCATCAATCACCGACAGGGCGTCCTCACCGAACGTCCACCAGTCGAAGGGCGGCTCACCGGCGTCCGATTCCCCGTGAGCAGCGCCGTCCCACATCACCAGATCGACATCCGGCAGCCTCGATCGCGCGAATCCGGCGACCGGGAGCCAGACCTCCTTGCAGAACCCGGTCGCATGAGCGAAGTACAGTCCGGTCTGCCGGTCGCCGGCGTCGACGAAACCGGTGAGCGTGCCATGCCGACCGGTGAGTTCAAACCTATCCGGAGAGAGAGCCGGCGGCGCCGACGTGGTTGTCGATGCCTTCGAATGCGTCGATGAAGTCTCTGAGTTCATTCTCGGTCGCGGGGTCGGAGAAGTCGTCGAAGTAGTAAATGCGGCCCCAGGCTACCGCCGCGCCGGTGCGTGCCACTCCCTGGGTGTCGACGATGTCGCTGTAGGGGAACAGCAGCACGTTGTCGTTGTCGTAGTCGGCCAGCACCGACCGGAGTGTTTCGGTCACCCCATCGCAACCTTCGGGGCAGTTGTACGTCAGCGCAACGCCGCCGTCCTCGAGGTTGTGGACGTAGACCTCGGCCGGGATCTCCTGGTCGTACTCGTCCCACGGCACGAGGTTCCCGAGGTGCGGCCCCGAGGACGGAGGTGAGCTGTTGTAGGGAATGTGGGGCTGATCGATTGCCTCGATGTGATCGTTGCCGATCGTGTCGATGGAGACCCAGGGCGGGTCCGGAGCCAGGAGGATCCAACCGGCGGCGAGACCGACCACCAGAACGGCGGCGACGGCACCCAGCATCAGCCGTTGCCGTTGGGCGGCTCGCTTCCTGGCCGCCTGTTCCTCCGCCTTCCGCTCCCGTTCTCTCTCGAGACGCTTTCCACTCGTCCGGGCCATCTTCCCCTCATCGTCGATCAGGGAGGAATCGTACCGGAACGCGGCAGATACCGGCCGGCTACTGCGCCGGTTGCTGGTCGTCGACCTCGAACTGGACCCGGCTGTCGAGGCGGACGACTCCGTCGAGTCGCCTGGTCAACTCCTCGAGCAATCTGGCGTCGCTCCTGGTCGGCACGACCCCGGTGAGAGTCACGACCCCGTCGACGACGGAGACGCCGACCGCGCCGTCCTCGAGGAACAAGATGCGTCGAATGACGTCCTCGCGGATCTCGTCCTCGATCACGTCGTCGGGCCTGGTGAACGCGGCAACGACATCGGCCCTGCTGATCACCCCGACGAGCTTGCCTTCGCCGTCGACGACCGGGAGACGCTTCACGCCGTGATTCACCATGACCCGCGCCGCCTCGGTGAGGCTGGCTTCCGGATAAATCACCACGGGATCGGCCGTCATTGCCTGCTCGACCGTCTCGGCTTCTGCGACCTGCGGCTCATTGAAGAGCGCGTCGAGCAGACGCCGGCGTCGCGGTTCCGACCTGCCCGCCTCACGGGCCAGGAAATCGGCCTCGGTGATGATGCCGATGATCCGATCGTCGTCGTCCAGGACCGGCAGGCCGCTCACTCCCAGGTCGGTCATGGTACGGGCGGCTTCTTTGAGACTCATGCGAGGAGTAACGGTCACCACATCGGTGGTCATGAGGTCGAGGACTCGCACGGCCGGCTCCCTTCGTATTCCATCGCCGGTCTGCCGACGATCGCTGCTCCCATTTCTACCAGACCGACCCGGTCACTTCCCCATCCAGGCTTCCGGCGGGTACTCCTGATCCCTTCTGGCGGCCAGTCTGGCCGCATAGGCCGCCGCTTCACTCCGGCGGCTCATCTCGAGTTTGGCGAGCAGATTGGATACGTAGTTCTTGACCGTCTTCTCTGCCAGGAACATCTCCTCCGAGATCTCCCGATTGGTGAGCCCCTCGGCGATGTGGTCGAGGATCTTCCTTTCCTGCGGCGTCAGTCGCGCCAGCAGCGGATCGTCCGGTTCATCGCCGCGCAACTTGCGGAACAGGCGGTCGGTCATCTCGCCGTCCAGCAGGGATTCGCCGGCCGCGACCTTGCGGATGTTGCCGACGAGATCGTGAGAGTCGATCCGTTTCAAGACATACCCGGACGCACCGGCGACGATGGCCGACATGAGTGCCTCCTCGTCGGCGTACGACGTCAACATCAGCACCTTGACGGCCGGCCAGCGGGAGCGGATCTCCCGGCAGGCCTCGACGCCGGACCCGTCGGGAAGCCGAACGTCCATCACCACGACATCGGGGGTTTCGTAGCCGACCCGCCGGATCGCTTCAGACACGGTCCCGGCCTCCCCGACCACGTTGAAGTCCTCCTCTGCTTCGAGCAGGGCCTTCAAACCTTGACGGACGATCTCATGATCGTCGACCACCACGATGCGCATACAGGTTTCTCCTGCCACAAGCGTAACCGGATTGGGACTTTCGACTCTGGACCTTCATGCTCTGCGATCACCGACCAAGGTCCCGAGTTCGGCACTGCGCGAAATTCGGGATATCCTGCCGCCATGGTCGACGCAAAGCTCCCTGCGGGCAGACTCGCCCACATGGTGGAGGGTGCCGCCGCCGTGGCCGGCCAGACCGATCTGACGTCCGTCCTCTGGACCACCGTCGAGACGGCGATGGATCTCACGGATGCGAGATACGGCGCACTCGGCGTCCTCGGGGAGCACGGAACCCTCATCCAGTTCCTCCACGTCGGGATCGACGCCGACCTGGCCGCGCAGATGGGCGACCCCCCGCGGGGTCGCGGCGTGCTCGGCACGATCACCCGCACGGCGACGACGCTGCGACTCGACAAACTCTCCGAGCACCCCGACTACGTGGGGTTTCCGGAACACCATCCGGCCATGGAGACGTTTCTCGGCGTACCGATCCGGATCGCGGATGCCACCTTCGGGAACCTCTACCTCACCGAGAAGGCGGGCGGATTCACCGAGGACGACGAAGCCCTCGTCGAAGCGCTGGCGGTGATCGCCGGTTCGGCCATCTCGACGGCCCGCCTGCAGCGCCGGCTACGGAGGGTGGCGGTCGTCGAGGATCGCGAACGTATCGCCCGGGACCTGCACGACGCCATCATCCAGGACCTGTTCGCAGTGGGCCTCTCCCTCCAGGCACTCGGGCACA
>JABAHS010026568.1_pt1 | contig 12983 bp, 7 predicted proteins | sample 7062111 | NCBI WGS metagenome assembly JABAHS01 (sample SAMN14534600, study PRJNA622989) | marine sediment metagenome | biome: marine biome [ENVO:00000428]; feature: marine pelagic biome [ENVO:01000023]; material: deep marine sediment [ENVO:00002113]; isolation source: pool of 4 deep marine... | reverse complement strand
AATCGCGGAACAGGCCTTCCTGCAACAGGCGCGAATGCAGCGCGGCAACGCCGTTGACGGAATAGCTGCCCACGATCGCGAGGTAGGCCATGCGGATCATGGGTTCGTGCCCTTCCTGGATCAGCGACATGCGTGCGATGCGGTCGTTGTCGCCCGGCCAGCGCTGGCTGATCTCCGCGATGAAGCGTGCGTTGATCTCGTAGATGATGTCGAGAATGCGCGGCAGCAACCGTCTGAACATCGAGACGGGCCACATCTCCAGTGCCTCCGGCAGCAGCGTATGGTTGGTGTAGGCCATGGTCTTGCGCGTGATGTNNGCGCGTGATGTCCCAGGCCGCATCCCAGTCGAGCAGGTACTCGTCCACGAGCAGCCGCATGAGTTCCGCGACAGCGACTGCGGGGTGCGTGTCGTTGAGCTGGAAACAGTTCTTCTCGGCGAAACCGGTCAGGTCGCCCTGGTGGTGGTAGTTCCAGTAGCGCAGCGCGTCCTGCAGGCTCGCCGAGGCCAGGAAGTACTGTTGCCGCAGGCGCAGTTCCTGGCCGTTCTCGGTGGCCGCATTCGGGTACAGCACCATCGTGATGTTCTCGGCTTCGTTCTTCGAGGCCACGGCGTCGGCGTAACTGCCCGCATTGAACTCGGTCAGGTCGAATTCGTCGGTCGCCGCGGCGGACCAGAGGCGCAGCGTATTGACGATGTCGTTGCGGTAGCCCGGCACCGGCACGTCGTAGGGGATGGCGAGTACGTCCTGCGTGTCGGCCCAGCGGTAACGTGTCTTGCCGGCCGCGTCCTTGTACGTGCTGGTATGACCGCCGAACCTGACGGTCTGGGAGAATTCATAGCGTTCGATCTCCCAGGGGAAACCCTCGCGCAACCAGGGATCCGGTTCCTCGACCTGGAAGCCGTTTTCGATGCGCTGGTGGAACATGCCGTAGTTGTAGCGGATGCCGTAGCCCACGACGGGTAGCGCGAGCGTCGCACAGCTGTCCAGGAAGCATGCAGCCAGGCGGCCTAGGCCCCCGTTGCCAAGGCCGGCGTCTGCTTCGCGGTCGAAGACGGTCTCGAGGTCGAGGCCCAGCCGGCTCAGGGCCTCGCGAGTCTGGTCCTCGATGCCGACGCTGAGCAGCGCGTTGTGCAGCAGGCGCCCCATCAGGAATTCGAGCGACAGGTAGCTGACGCGCCGCACCTGGTCGCGCTCCATCGCGAGGCGTGTTTTGGCCCAGCGCTCCATGATGCGGTCGCGCGCGGTGAACACGACGGCCTGGTACAGGTAAGGCGACTCCGTGCGAATGGTGCGGCGCCCGAGCATGCGGCCGAAGTAGTGCGTGAAATCCTGCAGTATGGCGTCGGCCGTCATCGGCAGGCTCGGCGTCTGCAACAGCTCGATATCACCCAACCCCAACGATTTGTCAGATCTGCTTGCCATGTAATGATCTCCAGGAGCGCCCTTGATCAGGGTACGAGTCCCAAGATTACGGTTGCGAGCGGCGGCAGAGTCAGTGCGATCGAAAAATCGCGTCCGTGCATGCCCGGCGTGCCCGCCTCGAGCTCACCGTTCTGCACGTCGCTGCCGCCGTATCGCCCGTCATCAGTACTCAGTAGTTCGCGATAACGGCCGCCTGCAGGTACGCCTATGCGAAAATCATGCCTGACTACGGGCGTCAGGTTCGAGACGGATATCACGAAGTTGCCGGAAGCGTCGCGGCGCAGCCAGCTGAGTACGCTGTTATCGCGGTCGCCCCAGTTGATCCACTCGAACCCGGCATCGGTGAAATCGATCTCGTAGAGGGCTGGCGTGCCCCGGTAGAGTGCGTTCAGGTCGCGGAGCAGCGACTGCACGCCCCGATGCGGTGCAAATTCGAGCAGGTGCCAGTCGAGCGAACGGTCGTGGTTCCATTCGTCGTAGGGCGCGAGTTCCGAGCCCATGAACAGCAGTTTCTTGCCCGGGTGCGTGTACATGCTCGCGAGATAAGCGCGCAGGTTGGCGAAGCGTTGCCATTCGTCGCCGGGCATGCGGCCGAGCAGCGAGCGCTTGCCGTGCACGACCTCGTCGTGCGAGAGCGGCAGCACGAAGTTCTCGTTGAACGCGTACACGAGGCCGAAGGTCATCTTGTCGTGGTGAAACTTGCGGTGCACGGGGTCTTCGCTCATGTACGACAGCGTGTCGTTCATCCAGCCCATGTTCCACTTGAACGTGAAGCCGAGGCCGCCCTGGTCGACGGGTCGCGAGACGCCGGGCCAGGCGGTCGACTCTTCGGCGTACGACGTCGCGCCATGTGCATGCAGCTCGGTATTGAGGCGCTTGAGGAATGCGACGGCCTCGAGGTTCTCGTTGCCACCGAACTCGTTCGGCACCCATTCCCCGTCCTCGCGCGAGTAGTCGAGATAGAGCATCGATGCAACGGCGTCGACGCGCAGCGCATCGACATGGAACTCGTCGATCCAGTAGAGCGCACTGCCGATGAGATAGTTGATCACCTCGCGACGCCCGAAATTGAAAATCAGCGTGCCCCAGTCAGCGTGCTCGCCCTTGCGGGGGTCTTCGTGCTCGTAGAGGGCGGTGCCGTCGAATCGCCGCAGGCCGTGTTCGTCGCGCGGGAAGTGAGCCGGCACCCAGTCGACGATGACCCCGATCCCGGCCGCGTGACAGCGATCGACGAAGTAACGGAAATCGTCCGGGTTGCCGAAGCGGTGCGTCGGCGCGTACATGCCGATCGGCTGGTAACCCCAGGAGCCGTCGAACGGGTGCTCCGATACGGGCAGCAGCTCGATGTGCGTGAAACCCATGTCGCTCACGTACTCGACGAGCTCGTCGGCGAGTTCGCGGTAGCTCAGGTAGCGATCGCCGTCTTCCGGTCGACGCCGCCAGGAGCCGAGGTGGACTTCGTAGATGCTGATCGGCTGGTCGAGCTGCGGGCCGCTGGCGCGGCGCTGCATCCACGCGTAATCGGACCACTGGTGCTGGCTGGCGAATACGATGGACGCGTTGCCGGGCGGCGGTTCGTGGTAATGCCCGAACGGGTCGTTCTTCAGCGGCAGCAGGTGGCCGTTCCGGTCGAGCAGCTCGAACTTGTACTTCCGGCCGTTGCCGACGCCGGGAACGAATATTTCCCAGAGCCCGTTACCGGGGTGCAGGCGCATCGCGTGGCGGCGGCCATCCCAGTCATTGAAGTCACCGACGACGCTCACTCTCGAGGCATTCGGTGCCCACACGGCGAATCGCGTACCGCTGATGCCCAGCACGGTGCGCGGCTGCGCGCCGAGCTTCGCGTAGATCTGCGAGTCCGATCCTTCGCCGAACAAGTACAGGTCCAGGTCGCCCAGCGTCGTCGGGAAACGGTACGGGTCCTCGATATCCAAGGTATCGCCGACCGTCGTCGTCAGGCGCAGCCGGTAGTGGCGCAGGCGCGGCGGCATGAGGGCGGCGAAAATGCCGTCGGGATGCACGCGTTCCATTTCGGCGAGCACCGTGCCCTGGCTGTCGATGATCTCGACGCGCTCCGCGTGCGGTTGCAGCGTGCGCACGATCCGTGAGCTGCCTGCCTGGTGCACTCCGAGCACGCCGAACGGGTCGCCGTGGCGGCCCCGCATCAATGCGGCATACGCATCCTTGTTCTTCTTCGTGTCAGTCTTGATTGTGGTCATACAGCTGCCCAATGTATTGCCTGGCCGACGATGCCCAGTCGAATCTCCGTGCCGCGGCTTGCTGTCGTATTTTTTGCCACTGGTTCGGGTGGTCGTGCCGAAGATTCAGCGCCTGTTCCACGCAGCCGACGAACGCCGCGGCCTGTTCGCCACGTGTCGCGCCGGCAAAGACAAAGCCGGTGGTGCCGCTTTCAACGGTGTCATGCAGTCCGCCGACGCCATGCACGACGCAGGGCTGGCCCGCGCGCATGGCGAGCATCTGGCTGATGCCGCAGGGCTCGAAGCTCGACGGCATCAGGAACAGGTCGCCGCCGCGGTAGAGCAGGTTGCCGAGTTCCTCCGCGTAGCCGCGCAGGAAGACGAAGTTCGCGTGTTCCGCGACGATGTGCCCGAGTTGCTCCTCGTAGTCGCGCTCGCCGCTGCCCAGCATCACCACGACGCCTTTGCGGCCGAGACTGTCGAGGATGTGCTCGAGCGCGCTGCGCCCGTCCGTGAGCGGCTCGAGGAAGAGTTGCATTTTCTGCGCAACGACGCGACCGATGCTGGTGAGCACGTGCAGCGGCCGGCGTCTCGGCAAGGAGTCGAGACGTGCGAGCGCCAGTTCATGGATGGCGCCGTCGGCACCGGTCTCGAGCCAATCCCTGACGGTTTCGCGAGCGGCCATCGTCAGCCGTTGCCAGCCGGGTTTCCGTCCCAGCCTTGCCGGGTACTCGCAACCGTTCAGGATGCCGAACAGCCGTCGTTCATCGGCCGCGCGGGTAAGATCCTTCTCGAGGCCCTCGCCGCCGATGAAGCCGGTGGCGGGGTTGCTGGGGCACTGGATTTCTTGCGCATACGTCGGCGACACCGTGTTGATGCGGTCGGCCCGCCGGATCGCGAACGCCATCGGATTGATGCAGCCCTCGGCCGTCGGGTCCGCGAGCACCCTGGCGTCATACCGCATGTCCGGGAACCATGCCTCGAGCGAGGATTCGTTGCCGCGCAGCGGCCGCTGGCCCTGGTAGGTGAGGTTGTGAATCGTGAAAACCGTAGGGATCTGCCGCAGTCGCGCACCGTGTTCGCAGAATTCGCGGTGCAGCAGGTAGAACGCGGCATGCCAGTCGTGCAGGTGCACGGCATCGGGCGCGTTGTCCAGCGTATCGATCCACCCAGCGGCCGCGGCGCAGAAGAAAGCGAACTTGTTGGCGTCAGTCGCGTACGGTCGCAGGGGGCCGTCGTCGTGGTAGATGCGCCCGGCTTCGGTCGGCACCATGATGTCGTGCTCGAACAGCACGGTGCGGACCGAGTCGAGGACCAGTTCGAACGCGCGCACGGTGTGCTCGGTGCCGCGGAACTCCACCGGAAACGATTGGAGCTCTACCGCGCCGGGCAAGCGGTGAAACGACCCGTACGACGGTGTCAGCACCGTCGCTCGCCATCCAATCGCCTGCAGGGCGCGCGGCAGATCGCGGACGACGTCGCCGACCCCGCCGATCTTGCCGCCGGGTAGCGAGCCGTTCTCCGCGGCAATCAAAAGGACGTGCCTGGTAGCGATAGCGGGCTGCCTCAACTCAACGCGTGAAATGCATATGTTGCCCGAGCATGTCCGGCGTCACGAGAGTGATGCCGGTCTCCGTAATGCGGAATCCGCGCTTGCGATCGGCGTCGGGATCCACGCCGATGACGGTGCCGGGCTCGAGCACCGTGCCGCGGTCGATGATCGCGCGCTTGACCTGGCAGCGCCGGCCTATATCGACGTCGGGCAGGATGACGGAGTCCTCGATGGTGGTGTGGGAATGCACATGGCAGCGGGAGAACAATAGTGAGCGATTGATGAATGCCCCGGATATAACGTTGCCGCCCGATACCATGGAATTCAGGGCATAACCCCGGCGCTCCGGTTCATCGAATACGAACTTGGCGGGCGGATCCTGCGTCTGGTGCGTGTAGATCGGCCACACCTTGTCGTACATGTCGAGCTGCGGCGTTACCGCGACCAGTTCCATGTTCGCCTCCCAGAACGCGTCGAGCGTGCCGACATCGCGCCAGTAGGCTTGCCGGCCCGTCGCCGGGTCGCGGAACGGATACGCGTAGATCCGGTAATTGTCGATGATCGACGGAATGATGTTGCGGCCGAAGTCGTGCTGTGTACCGACCGTATCGGCATCCTTGATGACCTGCTCGTAGAGGAACTCCGTGTTGAATATGTAATTGCCCATCGACGCGAGGCAGATGTCCGGTTTGCCGGGCACGGGATCGGGGTGCTCCGGTTTCTCCGTAAACTTGACGACGCGGCCGGTCTCGTCGACGGTCATGACCCCAAACTGACCGGCCGCTTCCTCGAGCGGCACCTCGAGGCAACAGACGGTCATGTCGGCCTCCAGTTCGACGTGCGCCGCGAGGAACGCGCCATAGTCCATCTTGTAGACGTGGTCGCCCGAGAGGATCAATACGAAGCGCGGATCGTGCGTCCGGATGATGTCGAGGTTCTGGTAAACGGCGTCGGCGGTGCCGCGGTACCACTCGCCGCCGACGCGCTGCGACGCGGGCAGGATCTCGACGAACTCACGCTGGCCTGCACCGGCGCGGAACCACGACCAGCCCTGCACGAGGTGCCGAATCAGCGAGTGCGCCTTGTACTGAGTGAGCACGCCGATTCGGCCGTATGCCCGAGTTGATGCAGTTCGACAGCGGGAAGTCGATGATCCGGAATTTTCCGCCGAAGTACAGCGCGGGCTTGGCACGCCAGTCCGTGAGTTCGTGCAGGCGCGAACCCTGGCCGCCCGCAAGGATCAGGGCCAGCGTTTCCCTGGTTAGCCGGCTTACAAAACGCGCGTCTTCAGTGCCGCCGTGTGTGGCCATCGATTCGTCCCTCCGCAGTCGCCTGTCATGGGTCATGGCCGCAGGGTACACTGCAACCCGCCCGAGGTCGCGCAACAAGGACGCTACCGGGCCGGCGCGCGCTCCGCAGCCGTTACCATCGTCGCGACATTGTCGCAGACTGCGTCGGTCAATTGGGAATCGAGCAGGCGCCAGCGCCAGTTATTGCTCGACGTGCCGGGCACGTTGATCCGGGCCTCCGAGCCGAGGCCGAGATAGTCCTGCATCGGCGCGATCGCAATTTTCGACCGCGTCGCAAACGCCGTGCGGATCATGTCCAGGTGGATCGTCTCGGCTCGACCGCCCGTTACCCGCAGTGCGGCCTGTTGCGCGGCGACGATCTCTTCGTGCGAGCGAATATCGTCGGGACTGCCCCTGAACCAGCCGATCGTGGTGTCGTTGTCGTGGGTGCCCGTATAGCAGACCGAGTTCTCCTCGAAGTCGTCGACGTCGATCTTCTCGTCCGTGACGTCGAATTGCAGCACGTGCATGCCGGGGATGTTGTGGCGTTCGCGCAGAGCGTCCACTTCAGGCGTGATGACCCCGAGATCCTCTGCGACGATAGGCAGGTCCCCGAGCTCGTTTTCGATGGCGTCGAAGATCGCGTCGCCGGGACCCGGCTCCCAGGCGCCGACGCGGGCGGTCTCCGAATCGGCGGGCACCGACCAGTAGGCCTCGAAGCCGCGGAAATGATCGATGCGCACGAGATCGGCCAGCTCAGCTGACGCGCGCAGCCGGTCAATCCACCAGCGATAGCCGGTCTTCTTATGGGTCTCCCAGTCGTACAGGGGGTTGCCCCAGAGCTGCCCGTCCTCGCTGAAGTAATCCGGCGGCACGCCCGCGACGTGGCTGGGGCGGCCTTCCTCGTCGAGCTGGAGTATGTCGCGGTTCGCCCAGGCATCGGCGCTGTCGAGTGCGATACAGATAGGCATGTCGCCGAACAGGCTCACACCGTTCGTGTGTGCGTAGTCCCGCAGCAACTGCCACTGGTAGAAGAACAGGCACTGGATGACCTTGATATGCTGAATTTCGCGCGCCGCGGTTTCCTCGAGTTCACGCATGGCCGCAAGTTCGCGACGCACAAACTGCGGCTCCCATTCGGGCCAGGGGCGCTCGCCGTGCCGGGTCTTGAGAATCCGGAACAGCGCGTAGTCGTGCAGCCACTTGTCGTCGTGCTCGGCCAGGAATTGCCTGTAGACCCGTTTCATTTCCGGGTCGGTGGATTCCCCGAATCGTGACGCCGCCACACGAAGGAGGCGGTTCTTCAAGGGGATCAGGGCCCCGTAGTCGACATANNGGCCAGGAAGCCCCAATCGATCAGGTCGCCGATGTCGATCAGCATCTCGTTGCCGGCGAAGGTCGACAGCGGCTGGTAGGGCGAATCGCCGTAGGCCGTCGGCCCCGTGGGCAGGAACTGCCAGACGGTCAGGTTCATATCTCGAAGACGATCGATGAAGGCGCGGGCATGTCGGCCGATCTCGCCGATGCCGTAAGGCCCGGGCAGGGACGTGATATGCATGCAGACGCCCGCCTGCCGCGCAGCCCCGGGGTGTCCGTTGTTCGACTGACTCATGAGATACAAATTATTACAATTGCTTGCCGGCTCGTTGATCCATGCCCGGCCGGATCGCTGTCTCCCCGGCCTGCAGAGCGCAAATTAAACAGGCGCCCGAGGGACCGCAACCAAATGCATACGTATTCAATTTATGAATACGTATTCAAGACGTTGCCCGGCAACCGGACCGTTCATAAGATTCAACCAACAGTCCGTAAACCCAGACCTTTGCGGGGGGAACCAAAATGGTCAAACAGACGCGCGCAAGCGCAAATACTCGCTCAGACGATTCCTTGCTGTCGGTGCGGCGCACAGCGCTGTCGCTCGCCGTTGCTGCAGCCTTGCCCGGAGCCATGACGCTGCCCAGCGTGGCCATGGCCCAGGGCAACGACGACGTCATCGAGGAAGTGGTGACGACCGGATACCGGAGCAGCCTGCGCAATGCGATGCTGATGAAGCAGGACTCGGATTCGATTATCGAGGCCGTTACGGCTGAAGACATCGGCAAGCTGCCGGATGCCAGTATCGCGGAGGCCCTCGGCCGCCTGCCGGGCCTTACGGTGCAGCGCCTGAACGGCCGCGGCCAGCAACTCAGCGTTCGCGGCCTCGGTCCGGACTTCACGACCGCGCTCCTCAACGGCCGCGAGCAGGTGACGACCGGCGACAACCGCGGCGTCGAATTCGACCAGTACCCGTCGGAACTGCTGCAGAGCGTCGTCGTCTACAAGACGCCCGATGCGTCGCTGATCGGTGCGGGCCTTGCGGGAACCGCCGACATGCGGACCATCCGGCCATTGCAGTACGGCAAGCGGGCCCTGGCGGGCAACATCCGTTACGAGTGGACCGAGTACGATTCCCTGAATGCCGGTTCGGCGGACGACGGCGTGCGCTACTCGCTGTCCTACGTCGACCAGTTCGCCGACGACACCTTCGGCGTGGCGCTGGGCCTTGCGCACATGACGAACCCGGGCCAGGAAGAACGTTTCAACTCATGGGGCTACCCGACGGACCCGGGTGCAGCCGTAATCGGCGGTGCCAAGCCTTACGTACGCTCGAGCGAACTCGAGCGTACCGGTGTCATCGGCGCGCTCGAGTGGGCGCCGACCGACACGCTGACCACGTCGCTCGACGTTTACTACTCGGAGTTCTCGGAGGAGCAGCAGCTGCGTGGCATCGAGCTGCCGCTGTTCTGGTCGGCAGCCCAGCTGCAGCCGGGCTATACCGAGGACAATGGCCTGATCACCGACGGCCAGTTCAACGAAGTGAAGGGCGTCATGCGCAACGACATCACCTCGCGTGACAGCGAGCTGTTCTCGGCCGGCCTGAACTTCAACTTCGACCTCGGCGAAAACTGGGTTGCAGACGTCGACCTGAGCACCTCCCGCGTGGACCGCAACGACATCATCCTGGAGACCTACTCGGGAACGGGCCCCTCCGGGTGCGCCCAGCCGACCTGTGAGCTCGACGAAATGGGCTTCGCCATGTTCGACGGCGGCACCGTGTTTGCGTCGAGTGTCGACTACACCGCGGACTCCATCGTGCTTACCAGCCCGCAGGGCTGGGGCGGTGATATCGTTCCAGGCGGCCAGGTCGGCTACGACAACCGCCCGACGATCGAGGACGAGCTGAACCAGATCAACCTGTCGCTCAGCCGGGACCTCAGCAGTGCGATCAGCAGCGTCGAGTTCGGCGTCAATTTCGCACAGCGCGACAAGGATACGATTCGCAACGAGTTCTTCCTCGGACTCGCCGACGACCCGTCCTGCACGTTCAACGGAGACGGCAATTGCGTCGCGCGGCCGATCAATTCGATCGGGACGACCGACCTGAGCTTCCTCGGCATCCCGGGTATGGTCAGCTACGACCCACTCGCCGAGATTGCGGCCGGCACCTACACGCGCAACCCTAACCCGAATGCCGACGTTGCGATCAAGAGCTTCCTGGTGGAAGAAGACGTCAACCTGGCCTACGTGCAGTTCGGCCTCGATACCGAGATCGGCTCGATACCGCTGCAGGGTAACTTCGGCGTGCAGGTCATGAACGTCGACCAGTATTCTTCGGCGGTCGCGGCGTCCGGTACCGGCACCAGCACCCAGCTGGTCCCGAACGAGGGTGGCACTGACTGGACCGAGGTCCTGCCGAGCTTCAACCTGACTTTCGCGCTGGCGNNAGCTTCAACCTGACTTTCGCGCTGGCAAATGACAATTACATCCGCTTCTCGGGCTATCGCACTGTTGCACGCGCCCGCATGGACCAGATGCGCGCCAGCTTCACGTACAACTACGACGAGACGCGCGAGGACGGCACGACGCCACTGGACGGCCCCTGGAGCGGCGGTGGTGGCAACCCCGAGGTCAAGCCCTGGGTCGCCAACGCGGTCGATCTCGGCTGGGAGAAGTATTTCGCCGACGGCATCGGCTACTTCGCGCTCGCCGTGTTCTACAAGGACATCGAGGAGTTCATCATCGAGCTGCCCCAGGTCCGCGACTTCACCGGCTTCCCGGTACCGCCGGGCCAGAATCCGGGCACCTTCGAAGGTATCGTGACCACGCCACAGAACGGCGAAGGTGGCGAGCTTTCGGGTGTAGAAGTCACGCTGTCGTTGACGGGTGACATCATCAGCGACGCGTTGACGAACTTCGGTATCAACGGCAACTACTCCTACACGGACAGCTCGATCGAGCCGGTGCCGGGCGTAGAGATTCCGATTCCTGGTCTCTCGGAAGAAGTCGCGAACTTCACGGCTTATTACGAGAACGACGCGTTCGGTGCCCGCGTGAGCACGCGTTATCGCTCCGACTTCCTCGGCGAGGTCGGCGGATTTGGCGGCGGCCGGGCGTTCAAGGAGATCAAGTCCGAGACCGTCATCGACGCGCAGTTGAACTATAACTTCTCGGGACGCCTGGAAGGGCTGAGCTTGCTGCTGCAGGGCTTCAACCTGACGGACGAGCCGCTGACGACGTTCGCCGGCGATGATCGACTGATCCTGGACTACCAGTCCTATGGCCGCTCCTACATGATCGGCGCGTCCTACCGTTACGAATAAGGTATCTCCCCCGAACCTTATCTCGATCGCCCCTGCCGGGTTCGCCTGGCAGGGGTTTCTTTCGTCTGAAGGCCTGCGGCCGGGAATTTCTTCACGGACTGCACGCTGCGCGTGCTTCAGGTCTCGTGAACAAACACCCGGCCGCAGGCCATCGTCTCAATCGGCTCAAGTTACTACTCCGGCTATTCGGTGAGAGTGCCTCTCAGAGCGCGACGATGATGCAGTAGAATCACGCCAAATGGAACGAATCAGGAAAGTCGTTATTGTCGGGGGTGGCACGGCCGGCTGGATGGCTGCCGCCGCCTTGTCGCGTACTTTGGGTAAGCTGCTCGACATCGAACTCGTGGAGTCCGACCAGATCGGCACCGTCGGCGTCGGCGAGGCGACGATCCCCCAGATCCGGCTGCTGCTGGCGCTCCTCGGCATCGACGAACTCGAATTCCTGCGTAATACGCAGGGCACCATCAAGCTCGGTATCCAGTTCAACGGCTGGTCCCGGCCGGGGGATCGCTACATCCATGCCTTCGGTGCCATCGGCCGGCCGCTTGCCGGCGTTCCGTTTCATCACTACTGGTTGCGCGCGAAGGCTGAAGGCAATGGCAAAGGCCTGTGGTCGTACAGCTTAAACGCACTGGCGGCGGCGGCCGACAGGTTCGATCGTGTCGACAGCATGGGCGACACCGGGCTTTCCCCGCTCGTTCGTGCATACCACTTCGACGCATCGCTGGTGGCGAAATTCCTGCGCACCTACAGTGAGCGTGCCGGTGTCGTGAGGACCGAAGGCAAGGTCGTCGACACGAAGCTGCGCGGCGAGGACGGCTTCATCGAGTCGCTCCGCCTCGAGAACGGCCGGACGGTGAGGGGCGACCTGTTCATCGATTGTTCGGGCTTCCGCGGCCTGCTGATCGAGGAAGCGTTGCAGACCGGCTACGAGGACTGGACGCAATGGCTGCCCTGCAACCGCGCGGCAGCGGTGCCCTGCGAGCCCGTCGAGCCATTGACGCCGTATACGCAGTCCACGGCACGCGCAGCCGGCTGGCAGTGGCGCATTCCACTGCAGCACCGCACCGGCAATGGTCACGTCTACTCGAGCGAGTACGTTTCCGACGACGAGGCGATCGGCGTCCTGATGGAGAACCTGGATGGCGCGCCGCTGGCGGAGCCGCGGGTGCTGCGCTTCACGACGGGGCGGCGCAGGAAATTCTGGAGCCGGAACTGCGTGGCGCTCGGTCTCGCGAGCGGTTTCCTGGAGCCCCTGGAGTCGACCAGCATCCACCTCGTGCAGTCCGGGCTGGACCGTCTTGTCAAGTTGTTCCCGGGTGCCGGCTTCGACGCCGCCGTGACCGACGAGTACAACCGGCAGTGCGCTTATGAGTTCGAGCGCGTCCGCGACTTCATCATCCTGCACTACTACGCCAATGAGCGAACAGACAGCCAGTTCTGGATCGATCGTCGCGAGATGGGCGTGCCGGATAGCCTGGCCGCTAAGCTCGAGCTGTTCCGGACGAGCGGCCGCATCGTCGAGGACGCCGAGGACCTCTTTAAGGAAGTCGCCTGGCTGCAGGTAATGATCGGGCAGCACATCGAGCCGCAGGCATATCATCCCGTCGTCGACCAGCTGACCGATGACCAGCTCAATGGCTTTCTTTCAGGGATCCGGGATTACATCGCGCGCGCTACGGCGAAATTGCCAGATCACCGCACTTTCCTCGACCAACACTGCCCCGCGATCGCGGGCACCTGACCCCGAACAACACCCAACGAGCGCGTGCGACTGATGCTCCTCCGTCCCGGCTCGCTGCTTCGAACCCGGGGCAGGCGCCCGGGGCATTTCTCTCCCTCATGGCTCGCTTCGCTGCGCTTTACTTCGGTCGAAAAAC
>JABAHS010124249.1_pt2 | contig 12987 bp, 7 predicted proteins | sample 7062111 | NCBI WGS metagenome assembly JABAHS01 (sample SAMN14534600, study PRJNA622989) | marine sediment metagenome | biome: marine biome [ENVO:00000428]; feature: marine pelagic biome [ENVO:01000023]; material: deep marine sediment [ENVO:00002113]; isolation source: pool of 4 deep marine... | reverse complement strand
TTCAACTTGATGGCAAGACGGGTGCCGTCAAGATCCAGGGTCAAAGCGACAGGCTCGATCTGTTTGCGCAGGCTCTCAAAGTTGAAATCCGCTACCACGCCGATGACGCGCAGCTCCTCGTTCAAAATGGCGCCGAGGGGCTGTTCCAACCCCAACGCTTGCACCGCCGATTGGTTTAGAATCACGGCCGAGCTGTCCGAGGCCAATTCGCGCGAAAAATTCCGGCCCGCAATGATTCTAAACCCCAGCGTCGGAATCATGTCGTAATCGCCGTGAAACGACTGCATGGGCAGGTCTTCCGGCATTTTCTGTGTCTTGAAGGCTGTGACCCAAACCGAACTCCCTGCAGGCACCCGCTTATTGTAACTTGCGCTTTCCACGCCAGAATGGCTGAGAAACTCGTGCTTGAAAGCGTCTTTCTGATCTTCCAAAAGGCGGGCATTGTTGATGATCAACACATTGTTCATACTCATCCCCAAATCGTGCGTGCGCATGAACTCAAGTTGCTTGAACACCACCGCGGTGCCGGCCAGCAAGCAGATGGCGATGCTGAACTGCAGCAACACCAGCGCGTTGCGAAATCCACTCTTGCTACCGCTCTGAGAATGAATCTGTCCCTTCAACACCCGCAGCGGCTCAAACGCGGTCAGGTAGAAGGCCGGATACAAGCCTGCTGTCAAACCGATGCCGAGCGCGATCAGGAAAACCGTTAACATCTGTTCGGGCGCCACGAACAGGCTCTCCAGCAGCCTTAGCCCGGTGACGTTTTCGAACACATTCAGGAACAGCTCACCCAGGCCGACGGCGATGAGCAGTGCCAGAGCGCAGACGATCACCGACTCGGATAAAAACTGCGCCACCAGCGCGCCTGTGCTGCTGCCCAGGGTCTTGCGGACCCCCACTTCTTTCGCACGAATGGACGCCCGCGCGGTGGTGATGTTGACGTAGTTCACCCCTGCGATCAGCAGAATGAGGATCGCAATGGCGGCAAAAGTGACGACATTACTTTTGCTGCCCACCGGTGATGGCTCAAATTTCATCTCCGAGTTGAGATAAATGTCGGTGAGGGCGATGGGAAGGAAGCGGTAAGCGCCGTCGCTGTTTTTCCATTCTTCATAAGGTGTGCTGATGGGCAAACTGGGATAGACATGGGTTTCGATCAATTCATCGAGACGGGCGTTCAAGGCTTGGAGCGTTACTCCTTTTTTCAGCAAGACGTAGTTGTAAATGCTGGCCGAGAGCCAGTTTTCGTTTTTCCGGTATTGGTAACGAAGGAACAAATCCGCATTAATGTGGGACTGATGGCCTCGGGTATCGACAACACCGGTCACGACGTGTGAGTCTTCCTCCTCTCCGATCAGGACGGTTTTCCCGAGGGCAGATGTGTCGCCGAAATATTTTCGGGCCAACGGACGCGTCAGCACGAGGGCGTCAGGCTGATTGAATGCGGTAGTGCGATCACCTTGCACAAATTCATACGAGAACACCTCGAAAAATGTGGAGTCGGCATAAAAGCCACGGGATTCCTTGAACCGCTGATTGCCGATATAAGCCTCCACTTCGGAAGGGCCGGCCAGTCGAGCGGTTTGTTCGATTTCCGGGAAATCGCGGACGTATTGGCTGAACTGGCGCGGCCCCACGGCCATGTCGCCGACGTTCATGAAGTTCACGCCCACCCGGTAGATGCGGTCGGCATGCTCGAAGTGGCGATCGTAGCTCCACTCCTGGTAGACCCATAAGCCGATCACCAGCGCACTGGCAAACCCTACTGCCAGTCCAAAGATGTTGATGAACGAATAAACTTTGAATCTGCGAAAGTTTCTGATGGTGATGGTGAAGCAGGTTTTGAACATGATTTCTCCCATTTCGGATTATCGATTGCGGATGGTTATTGGCGACCAACCCGCAGATCTACTTCTGTTCCTGCAACACACTCATTATCGACCTGGTAAATATTACCTGTGCCATTGAGCGTGCTGCGAAGATGGTTCATAAGCTGCTCATAACTCAGAGGCTTTTCCAGGGGACCATGCGTGAACCCTCGCATGCTGGTGAAAAAGAAGTACTCGCTGTCCGGTGAGAAAATCGGACAGTACTCGCGTGCATTGGAATTGATCTTTTCGCCGAGATGCTTTGTCGGTGTCCAGACCCCTTTCTGATTGTAGCTGATGTACAGATCGCCGAGACCGAGTCCCCAGATCTGCCGTAGTTGACAAACACGATCCACCTCTTGTCGGGCGCGATGCAGGCATCGATCTCTGCGTATCGGCTGTTGACAGCGTCGCTCAACTTCTCCGGTTCGGCGTATTTGCCATCGATAAGCTCGGCGCGATGGAGATCGTATCCCCCGTTGCTCACTAGCACGCCGGGTGCTGAAATACAGTGTGCCGTTGGCGCTGACAGAGGGGTAAAACTCATTGGCCTCAGTGTTGATGGGCGTGCCAGGATTTTCCGGGTCGCTGCAACCCTCTTTGGTTTTCTTAACGTACCAGATGTCGTAATTCTGTTCGGCCTGGCCCTCAACCGGTCGATTAGAGATAAAAAAGAGTTTACTGCCATCGGGGGTGAGGAACGGATCGTAATCGCTGTACTGGCCGGAGGAGGACGCCACCTCGGGCGTTTGCCACTTGCCGTCTTCGAAGCGCGAAACAAGGATCACCCCAAGGCGATTGACCGGCGCATTGATGCAAAAATACACTGCCTTTTCGTCCAGCGTGAAGCAGGCATTGAGTTCATCTGCCGCTGTGGAAATAACCCCTTCACCGAACAGGATCGGTTCAGGCAGGGGCTTATCGGAAGCGTATCCCGGCTGCGATGGAGCCTGGCACACGGCCATTGATGGTAAGATGGTTGAAAAAGCTATCCCCCAAATCGCTCTTGTCAGAAATCGTGTCATCTCGAAAATCCTCTCCTCTGTCTCCGTTATTCATACCGCAAACTCTCCACCGGATTCGCCAGCGCCACCCGGACGGCCTGCGTGCTCACCGTCAGCAGTGCTATCACCAATGCCAGACCGCCCGCCAGGGCAAACACCCACCAACCGATGTCGATGCGGTAGGCAAAGTTCTTCAACCATTTGTTCATCGCATACCACGCAACCGGCCAGGCAACGAGATTAGCAAGCAGTACGAGTTTGACGAAATCCTTCGAGAGCAGTGCCACAACATTTGTCACTGTGGCACCCAGGACTTTGCGAATGCCGATCTCTTTGGTGCGCTGCCGGGCGGCGAGGGCGGCCAGGCCGAACAGGCCCAAGCATGCGATGACCAGGGACAGGATGACAAAAGCGGTAAAAATCACGCCGAAAAGCTGCTGTTGTCGGTAGTGCTGCGCCAATCGATCATCCAGAAAAGAAGTTTGCAAAAGGGCCTCAGGGAAATGCCGACGCCAGGTTTTTTCGATAAAGCCGACCGTTTCGGAGAGAGTCGCGGTTTCGAGGCGCACGGAGATATTTGAAAAAACGTTGGGACGGGCCAGTCGGATCATCACCGGCGCAATGCGCTGTTGCAGTGGCGCAAAATGAAAGTCCTGCACCACACCGATGACGCGGCCTTCCCTGCCTTCAGTTTTAAAAGGTTTGCCCGGCGCCTGCTGCGGATTTTCCCACCCAAACGCACGGACTGCGGCTTCATTGACAAGATAGACATCCTGCGAATCCGCATGGGAAAAACGGCGCCCGGCGATCAACTCGATGCCATAAACATCCAGAAAGTCGGTATCGACCCAATGCAGGTATATGGTTGTGGAGATGGCTTTGCCACTCCCATCGACGGTCTCGAGGTACCTGCCGCCCAGACCACCGCCGATCAGGCCGCGCGAAACCGAAACGCCATGAATAGCACGATTTGAAAGGAGCTCGGATTTGAATGGTGCAATGCCCTGTTGCACCTCGGCAAAGCCGCTCACTTTGAGTGTGAGCAGCCCATCTTTGTCGAACCCCAAATCCTTGCTATGAATGAAATCCATCTGCGACTTCACCACCGCGATGCCGGAGAGCAGCGCAATGGCAATCGCAAATTGCAGCACCACCAGACTTTTGCGCAGCAGGATGCCGCTGGCGGATGATTTGAAGCTGCCTTTCAACACATACGCCGCCTTAAACCGGGAGATAAAAAATGCCGGATAAAGGCCGGAAAGCAACCCCACGAGCAAGGTTATACCACTGATGAACAAAAGCAAGTCCATGGAAAAGATGCGGTCGAACTGCTTGCCAGTGAGTTCGAAAAATGCGGGTTGCAGCAGTTCAATCAGGAGCATGGCAAACGCGAGTGCAATGGCCGTCACTGTGGTCGATTCGACCAGGAATTGTCTGACAAGCTGTGATTTTCCCGCACCCAGGACTTTCTTCACCCCCACTTCTTTCGCGCGTCCCAGTGAGCGCGCCGTCGCCAGATTCATATAATTGATGCAGGCGATGAGCAGGATAAACAGACCGATAGTCGCGAAAATGTACACCGTGCCCAGACTGCCGTTCGCCTGAATTTCATAACGCAAGTGGGAATGCAGATGAATGTCGGGCACCGGCTGCAGGGCAAAACTATAGAGCATGTTTTTTTCTCGCATGGCGTCCCCCAGATAACGCTCGGCAAAATCCGGTAGTTTGTGTTCGAACACTCCGGGATCGGCGCCTTCCCGAAGCAACACGTAGGTGTAGTTGCTGTTTTCGAACCAGCGGTTGTCGGCGTCCTCCGCGACTGCTTCGTAGGTGCTAAACGACCCGATAATGTTGAAGGTAAAGTGGGCGTTTTGCGGCGGATCGGGCGTAACGCCGGTAACCTTATACGAAGCCCCCTTGCCATCGGGATCGTACAGATAGAGGGTCATGGTTTTGCCGACCGGGTTTTCTTCTTCGAAATATTTTCGTGCAATCGATTTAGTGAGGACGATGCTGTACGGTTCGCGCAGAGCAGTGTTAATATCGCCCTGATTCAGGCCATAATCGAAAATCTCGAAGAGGCTTTGGTCGGCAAACAAGATCCCGTCTTCTTCGAACTGCTTCTCACCGTAACGCACGATGCAGTCGTTCATGTCCAGGCGTACGGCGTTTTCAACTTCAGGAAAATCTCGCTCGAGCGTCGTAGCGATGGGCGGCGACGTAACAGCCTGATCGAACGTCTCTGAGTTCGAGGTGATGGTGCTCACGACGCGGAAGATACGTTCATGCTTCGAGTGGAAGCGATCGTAGCTAAGTTCGTCGAAGCTCCAGGCCGCGATCAAACTCAAACATGCCAGGCCGATTGCCAGCCCGAAAACATTCAGCGCAGTGTAGACTTTTGTGCGCATGAGCGAGCGCAAAGCGATTTTGACATGATTTTTGAACATATCTTTTTCTCTCATCATCGATTCGAAATGTGCGACGTACTTCGGAAGTGCGTCGTCAACTGCCTTACTCCCGCATTAAGAACATCACTCATATCTTAATGCTTTGACCGGATTCGCCATCGCCGCCCGCAGCGCCTGTGTGCTCACCGTCAGCAGCGCAATCACAAGGGCCAAGCCACCTGCCACTGCAAACACCCACCATTCAATGGAGGTGCGATAGGCAAAATTTTCCAGCCATTGTTTCATGGCAAACCAGGCAATCGGCCAGGCGAACAGATTGGCCAGCAAAATTAGCTTCACAAAATCTTTGGACATCAAAGTCGTGATGCCGGTCACGGTCGCCCCGAGTACTTTGCGGATGCCGATCTCCTTGGTGCGCTGCTCGGCAGTAAACGCCGCCAGGCCGAACAAGCCGAGACAGGCAATCGTAATCGATAGCGCCGAAAAAATACGAAACAGCCTGGCTTGTGTCCGTTCTTGTTGATAAAGCTGCGCAAACGCGTCATCCAAAAATGTCGTTTCACACGGATAAGCCGGTGAGATTTGCTGCCATTGCTTCTCGATAGCCGTAAGAGCGTCTTGGATGTGTTCGGTTTTGACGCGTGCGGCCACCAATCGTCCCCAGGGACGTATGGTAATGGCCAGCGGCTCGATAGGACTGTGCAGCGAGGAGAAATGAAAATCTTGCACCACGCCGATCACCCGACTGCGCGTGGAATCCAACATGACGTTCTGAAGCTGTTTACCGATGGCTTCCTCGGGTTGCCATCCAAGAGTCCTGACCGCGGTTTCATTGAGCAGGATGGCTTCTTCGGCGTCGGTGCCGAACGCCTCGGAAAAGTCGCGTCCGGCTACGATCTTCAGGCCCAGCGTCTCCACGTATTCGTGGTCGGTGAACACAGTACGCATGCGCCAGTTCTCGTCCTTGCCTTCTATCGTGAAGGCCATGGTGTCATGGAAGCCGCCGGGCGGGCCGGTCATGGCCGAAGCCGCGACAATGCCCGACTCGGTGCGCAGCCGGGCAATGAAGGTTTCCTGCTGCTGCCGGATGTCGCGGTTATTGAAGCGCGCCAGTACCACCTGTTCCTGATTAAAGCCCAGGTCCTTCGTGCGCAAATAGCGGAGCTGTTCGCCAATGACCAATGTGGACACAATTAGCAATACCGAAATGCAGAACTGCACAACCACCAGGCCTTTACGGATGAAGATGTTGCCCGGAGAAGTGGGCATCTCGCTTTTCAACACCGTCACGGGCTGAAAACCGGACAACACCAACGCCGGATAACTGCTCGCCATCAAAGAGGCTAATAGCAAGAGTCCGACCAGCCACATCCAGACATGCGGCGCGAACAGGTCGAATCCCAAATGCAGATTGAAAGCGGCGTTGAAGACGGGCAACAGCAGTTCGGCCGCGGCCACCGCCGCAAGGATGGAGAAGAGCGTGAGCAACAGCGATTCGAAGAAGAATTGCAGCATGAGTTTGGGCCGGTGTGCGCCGAAGGTCTTACGTACGCCGATCTCCCGTGCGCGGCGGCTAGCCCGGGCGGTCGTCAGATTCATGTAGTTGATGCAGGCCAATATCAGGATGAAGGCCGCTACCAGCGCGAAGATGGTCACGGCTTGCCGGTCGCCGTGTTTCACCGGATCGTAGCGCACGTCTTTCTGAAAATAAATGTTGGACAGCGGTTGCAGGGTTGGGTCAATGCGCTTGCCGGTTTTCTGAAAGTCGGTCCCCAAATACTTATCGATGAATCGTGGCAACTGTGCCTCCACACGTTGCGCTTCCCGCGGCGTGCCGATGACGACATAGGTCAATAATGCATTGTTCCACCAGTCGTTGAACCACGGCTCGTTAGCGACTAGCTCAATAGGGGCGACGAAATCGAACTCCAGATGCGACCGTGGCTGATCCTCNNCGTTTTGCCAATGGGATCGGCGTCGCCAAAATATTTGCGCGCCATCGGCTGAGTGAGCACGATGGAATTAGGATTGGTCAGCACCTGCAACGGCTCTCCCCGCGCCAGCGGAAAGGAAAACACTTCGAAGAAATTGGCATCAGCCAGAAACAGTTTGTCTTCAAGAAAGGTGTTGTTTTCATGCGTAACCAGTCCGCGATCCGGAAGCACCCGCACGGTCTCTTTGATGCTTTGCGGAAAATCAGTCTTCAGAGACGGTGCAAACGGTCCCGAGGTGATGCCGATAAGATACTCGCTGTCGTTGAGATCGGCCTTGCGCAGCACGCGGTAAATACGGTCCCCGTTCGCATGCGATGCATCGTAACTCAGCTCCGCCTGCACATACAGCAGAATGAAAATAGTCGCGGTCAAACCCAATGCCAAGCCAAACAAATTCAGCCCTGAAAACAGCTTATGCTTCCAGAGATGACGCAGGGCGATTTTGAGGTAGTTATTGAGCATGGTGTTCTCCAATTTCCGTTCGACGTCGTTCGTAGTGCGCGCTTTAGCGCGTTAAAACCGCGGCCTGAAACCCACACTACATACTCCTTACAATTTTCAAGAACCATGCCACGTCTGTTTTTATTGTACTTACGACGTTTGAACGAAAATACTTGCGGGTGGACCTATCCGCTGGCAGGACACCATGTGTGCGGTAGCGAACAGTCGTTTGTAGTTCAAGCTTTAGCTTGCCAGCCTGAAGGCTGAACTACGAACTTTACTCTTATTGCAAACTCGCAACCGAACTGACCATAGGTGCTTTGATGGCCTGTGTGCTCACTGTCACCCCTAATTCGCCGGAAAGCGACCGTTGTGAACATCTTTGATGAAATCGATCACGCCATCCATGAAGACTTTCTGGTCGTCCCACATAGCCAAATGGCTACCATTGGGACAGTACAGGTATCGGCCATTTTGCACGAGTCGGCTCATCTCTTCCATTTCTGCGGGATTCATGGTGTCGTACTTCGCGCCCACAGTCAGGGTGGGGACGGTAAGCTGCGGCAATTGCTCCCACACGCTCCAATCCTTCAAAATGCCGCCGGGCACGAATTCGCTCGGGCCTTGCATGTATTCGTAAACATGCTGGTTGATGTGCTTGAAGCTGCGCAAGACCGGCTCCGGCCATTCGGGCAGACGACAGATGTGGCGCGTGTAATATTCCTTAAATACCAAATTTTGATACTCAGGATTGTGGTAATCGCCTCTCGCTTCAAAAGACTCTAACGAGTCGATGAGAGAAGGCCGCAGTTGCCTGCGCAATTGGGCATTGTAAGCCGCGTACTTGCCAAAGTCGGCTGTCATGTTGCAGATGATCAGACCTTTTAGATGGTCTTGATATTTCAGAGCGTACTCCATCGCCAGCATGCCGCCCCAGGAATTGCCCAGCAAAAAGAAGTTCTCCTTGTTCAGTCCAAGGGCTTGCCGAACTTGCTCGACTTCTTCGACGAAGCGCGCAATCGTCCACAAGCTGTCATCATCGGGCTGATCGGAATAATAGGAGCCGAGCTGGTCGTAATGGTAAAACTCGATGCCGGCTTTCGGGAAGAAGCTCTCAAAGCACTCCAGGTATTCGTGCGTCGCAGCCGGTCCGCCGTGCAACAGCAGGACTTTCATGGGGCTGTTCCCGAAACGCTTGGTCCAGACGCGATACCCTTCCTGCAGCGCAACCATCTGCACGCCGCCGGCCTGCACCTCCCCGGGCGTTTTGAAGTCGAGATAAGCGCAGTCAGCTTGGGCAGCTTGATCAGGGGACTGATTGCACGACAGGAGCAGCGTTCCAAAAATCAGAACAACAAGAAAGGTCCGCATTTGTGCAGAAGTGTATGGGTTCATGGCGGGTTTCCTTTCATTTGGTAAGTTAGAAACTTATGCTTCGAAGCTGTTCAAGGTGAGGATTGGTTCGTGAAGAAGAATTTAAGGGTTTTCGACTGCCAATTGCAATCTATTTTTGGCGCGGACGGGTGTCAAAGAAAACTGGAGCTGACTGTGGTAAAACCTCAGATACGGTGACGGCCTGTCATTTCGAATCTGATTTCTTCCATATGAATGGAATTAATNNAATTGCAATCTATTTTTTGCGCAGAAACTCGCGAGTTTGTGGCTATCAAAAAAGCCTGGGCGATAACAGTCAGAGTTTTTGTTTGCAAAACTGTTCTAATTCAACTATTTTTTAAAAGATTTGTCGTTTCCCAATCACCGGAGGACATCGGATGTTCGTAGTTCACGCTTCAGCGTGCTCTTCAAGCCTAAAAGAACAAGCTAAAGCTTGAACTACGAACGGTCTACGCTTCAGTATGTTACAAACTTTACTCATACCTCAGACTCTCAACCGGATTGGCCAGTGCCGCTTTGACTGCCTGTGTGCTCACCGTCACCAGGGCAATCAACAGCGCCAGTCCGCCCGCCAGAGCAAACACCCACAATTCTATGTCGATACGATACGCAAAATTCTCCAACCAGCGGTTCATGGCAAACCAGGCGATGGGAAAGGCCAGAAGACTTGCGATAATAACCAGTTTGACAAACTCCAGCGAGAGCAGATTGACGATGTTTGCCACCGAGGCGCCCAGCACTTTTCGAATGCCAACCTCCTTGGTGCGCTGCTCTGCACTGAACGCGGCCAGTCCGAATAAACCCAGGCACGCGATCACGATGGCCAGTCCTGCAAAGGCGGCGAAGATGCGCCCGAACTGCTGGTCCGCGCGGTGCAATTGTGCCAAACTTTCATCGATGAAAAACGCATTGTACACGCCGTCCGGGGTGAAACGTCGCCAGGTTGATTCGAGAAAGTCGAGGGTACCTGCCAGGTCGCCGGGCTGGATGCGCACGGAAATGAACGTCCGCCACCACCGTTCGTCGGGCAAGATGTGCAACACCGTCGGCTCGATGGCCTCATGCAGAGACGTGGTATGAAAATCTTCGATCACGCCGATAATGCGTCCTTCTTTATAACCGCTCCAGATGAGTTCTTTGCCCAGCGCCTGCTGCGGGGAGCGCCAGCCGAACGTATTCACCGCGGTTTCGTTGATCACGAACGCCGCGGTATCGGAGGCCATCTTGTGGGAGAAACCGCGGCCGGCGATGAGCTGCATTTCGTAAGTTGAAAGAAAGCGCTCGTCCACCACAAAACTCTCCACCCGCACCGGCTCATCGAGGTGCGGCAGACTTGCAATGCGACCGTCGGAGTTAATGTCGTTCACCGGAACCCGCTGCGACACCGAAACCGCTTTCACTCTGGCATCACCCGACAGGGCATGAAGCAGGGGCGTCTGGTTGTCGCTGTGCGGCAGCACCACCACCAGTTCCTTGTCAAACCCAAGTTTTTTGTGGCGCACATAGTCGAGCTGACGCTGGACCAGGAGCGTTCCCACGATCAGCACGCTTGAGATTGCGAACTGAAGTACCACCAGCCCTTTGCGCAGTTTCACACCGCTGGCGCTCGATGCCATCCGTCCGCGCAACGTCTTCACAGGACGGAACCGAGACAGGAAAACAGCGGGGTAGCTGCCAGCCAGCAAACCCACCAGCAGCACGGTTGCCAATACAAACAACAGCAGCCCACTGTCTTCAGCGTATCGCACGTTTAGTGCTGTATTGAATTCGGTGTTGAACGTGGGCAGGAGCAGTTCGAGCAAAAACAGGGCAAGTAATAGCGACAGGCCACTCAACAGAATCGCTTCGCCGAGGAACTGTTTGACAAGCTGATTCCGGTGTGCCCCCAGAACTTTGCGCAGCCCGACCTCCTTTGCACGTTTGAGAGAGCGGGCGGTGGCCAGATTCATGAAATTAACGCACGCGATGAGGAGAATAAAAAAACCAATGGCGGAAAACAGGTACAACGAAGCGATATCACTGCCCGGTTTGAACCCACCCGAAAAGCGGGAAAACAGATGCACGTCGGTGAGCGGCTCAAGATGCAAGGTAGATTCTGCACCGGTGCTGGGATACTTGTGTTCGATGTAGCCGTCGAGTTTGCGTTCCAGTTGCGTGGGGTCGGCCTCTTTCGACAACAGCACGTATGTCCAGATGGGTTTGCGGGATCCCCAATTGTCGGCTTCGGTTTCCACGCCCACCAGTGAGGCAAGATAATCGAATTTGAACTGAGTATTGTTCGGTAGCTCGTGTAGGACGCCCGTTACCGTGAACTCTTGTACTCCGGCGGGATATCCGTCGTACCTCAACACCTGACCCAGAGCTGGTGCATCACCGAACAGGCGCCTGGCGGTGCTTTCCGTGAGAACTAAGCTGTTAGGCGAGGCCAGGGCAGTCTGCGGATCCCCTTCAATCAAATCGAACGAAAATACTTCGAACACCTCCGTATCGGTGAAGTAGAAACCCGCTTCCCGAAACGATTTCTCGTTTTTAAGCACGATTGGTCGAAACCCTCGCCAGAAACGGATGACACGTTCGGTTTCCGGGAAATCCGCCTGCAACGCCGGACCCAGGGGTACCTGAGACCAGGCCATCGAACGCACCAGATCTCCTTGCCGTACATCCATGCCGACCCGGTAAATGCGATCGCTCCTGGTATGAAACCGGTCGTAAGACAACTCGTTGCGCACATATAGCAAGATCAGCAGGAAACAGGCCATGCCGACAGCCAGTCCGACGATATTGATAAAGGAATATCCTTTATAGCGCAGGAGATTGCGCAGGGCGATTTTAAAATAGTTTTTTAGCATGACATCTCCGCGTTGTGAAAAAGGAGACCGAAAACCGGAGGGGCGGAGACGGAAATCCAGGGACATGCCACGCCTCCGAACTCCATCGATCTCAATTAGAAGTTCTGCTTTCGTGTTTTGATTAGCTTGTATAGCATTGCCGATATCTTCCGGGTTTGCTCCAAAAACTCGGTTACTCGTTTGTGCTCGATCACGCCCACTTCTCGCGCTATGTAAAGCTGAGTTCGGAGTTCAGAGCAAGACCCTTTGGCAATATGCAGAAATTGGATGAATTCTTTGTTCGAGCTCCGTTCGTACCCCTCTGCAATGTTGGATGGAATCGAAACTGCTGAGCGTTGAAGCTGGTCTCGTAATCCAAAATCCTTACAGGTAGCCAGTTGTTTGTATAAAGCTACTGCCAAGCGCACTCCCTCTTTCCAAACTTCCAGATCTTCAAACCGCTCAATTTTTGAACCCACAATATCCTCCCACTATTTTCAAATGACTTCCCTAAAAACATGATGCCGGTCTCCGGTCTCCCGCGTCCGTTCTTTGGTTCATTCATATCGCAGACTCTCCACGGGATTTCTCAGCGTGGCTTTGACGACATGATAACTGACCGTTAGCAACGCGAAAATCAGCGCTATCAGTGCCGAGACCAGAAAAATGTCGGGACCGATGTCGATGCGATAGGCGAAATCGTCCAGCCAGGTATTCATCACGTACCAGGAGACCGGTGCTGAAAGGACAACCGATACGACCACCAACTTCACAATATCTTTGTTTAACAACAGCGCGATTTGCTTCGCTCCGGCGCCCAGCACTTTGCGAATGCCGATCTCCTTCGTCTTGTTTACCGCCGTGAGCCCGGCCAGACCGAAGAGTCCGAGACAGGCGATCAAAATCGCGAACGCGGTGGAATGGCCCATGATCCGCATCCAGCGCGTGTAGGCTTCATACTGCTGCGTCACCGCATCGTCGAGGAACCAGTAATCGAACGGTGTGAAGGGGGCAACCTCGCTCCAGGATTCTTCGAGATCGGACAG
>JABAHS010146234.1_pt2 | contig 12992 bp, 17 predicted proteins | sample 7062111 | NCBI WGS metagenome assembly JABAHS01 (sample SAMN14534600, study PRJNA622989) | marine sediment metagenome | biome: marine biome [ENVO:00000428]; feature: marine pelagic biome [ENVO:01000023]; material: deep marine sediment [ENVO:00002113]; isolation source: pool of 4 deep marine... | reverse complement strand
CGTAATCCTCGGGGCAGCAGAACGGATAGAGGTGGAGGCGGACATGCGGCACGTTTCCACGTACCGCAAGCACACGCCGCCCCGGCGCCGGCGGCGTTAGCTCCACTGCGTTGCGGCACTCGAGTTTTAACGAGCGCCCTCGCGCAGAACACGTGCGCGGATGCTCTCGCGCCACACGCGTCCCCGCGGGTCCCGCCACCAGACAGCGGTGCCGCTGTCCGCACAGAACTCGTAGGGCTGCAGGCGGGCGTTCTTCTGCGTGTGCCACTCCTGGGCGAGCTTCGGGTAGCAGGCGGCGAAGTGAGTGTGCTCGTTGCAGCGGCCCGCGATCTCGCGGGGCGCCTGCACGCGTTCGCCGTCTTCGTACCAGGCGTGGAAGCGTCCCCAGTAGAAGCCGAGCCAGCCCGCGAGGTGCGCCATCTCATCGTAAGGCTGCGGGTAGGTCCACACCGCGTTCTCGACGCTCGCGGCCCCGACGCGCACGCTCCAGTAGCTCGCATCCCCCTTGTACGGGCAATGGGTGCAATGCTCTGTCGGCTCGAGCAGCTCGCGGCGCACGTCAGCCTGCGGCAGGTAGTAAACGGGCGCATGGCCGAGCTCGTACATGACACGAGCGTCCACGCTCTCGCCTACGGTCTCGCCCGCCAGCTCTACTCGGACACGTGCGGGTATCGGGTCGAAGGTGACGACATAGCCCGGGTTGGCCGCCCAGGACGAGGGTGGCAGCTCGCTCTTGGTGCGTGCGGACATCGCATTCCTCCCCAACCGACGCGCTTGCATCCTACCGTATTCGAGCCGCGACGCGGGGCCCCCACGGGCGGGGGTGGATGTATGCAGCGACGAGGCGCAGGTGCTCGTGCCCAATTCTCGTCACGACCGGCTCGTCGAGGGGCGATAGAATGGCGCAAAACCTGGGGCCGATTCCGCACATAAGCACAGGCTGCGCCCTCGCCTAGCTCACCTCGTGGAGCCGGCCGGTGTTGACGTCGTAGACGAAGCCCCGCAGCCGATCCTTGCGGACGATAAAAGGACTCGTCTTGATGCGCTGGAGCGATTGGCGCACGTCGGCCTCCACGTCCTCGAACGCCTCGAGAGCGAATGGAGGACGAATCCCCGTGTCAGCCTCGATCGTCTTTTTTACTGCCTCATCCCCGAACGTCAGCATGCCGCAATCGGTATGGTGGATGAGCACTATCTCCTCGGTTCCGAGCAGGCGCTGAGATATCAGCAATGATCGGACGACGTCCTCACTCACCACACCACCCGCATTACGGATGACGTGCGCTTCACCCAGCCCCAGGCCGAGCAACCGATACACGTCCAGGCGAGCGTCCATGCACGCGACGACGGCAACCCGCCGCGAGGGCGGCGTCGAGAGCCCTGGCTGAGCGAATTCCCGGGCGTACACTTGGTTGCTTTGGACGAGTTCATCCGTAACGCTCATGCTCTCGCCTCTCTATGCTCACACCGATGGCGTCCACCCGAGGGGCGCCCCTCGAACCAAATCGTGCTCGAGCACGCGTGCGGCGACAGCTTCAAGGTCGTCTCCACGATATCCGGCGCTTCCAACAATGCGTCGAGGACCATGCCGGGCCGCGCCACGAAGGCCGCGGCGCACCCCGCACGCAGGGCGCCGGCCGCGTTCCCAGGCGTGCGCCGCCACCAACCGAACAGGGTGTCGTCGTCTACCGCCAGCGACTGCAGAGCCATCGAATGCGCGCGGATGCAGTACTCGCAGCCGTTGTCCTGGCTTACGAGCAGGGCGATGGTCTCCTTTCAGCTTTCGCGGCAGCGCCCCTTCCATCATGGTCGCTTTGAGCTTCTGCCAGTTCGCGCGCAGCAGCAACGGATGGTGGGCGTAGGTGCGAAAGAGATTGGGCCTGCGGTCCATGCCGCGCTCAATCTCGTCGAGGATTTCCATCGCCTCGTCGGATATCTGCTCGTCGGAAAGGGCTGCAATGTGGGGCATAGGGAGCCTCCTGTTCGTTGCAGCTAGTAGGTCGACACGCCTGGCGCTCGAGAGTTCCATGATTCGACTGATTGCCGGCCATGTCTTTCCCGCGGCACCCCCGGGGAGCGCTGAAACCGCCCTCAAAGCGCTCGCGTGGAGCAATCACCGCTCAAGCACGCTCACTTCCGCCGCGAGCGCATCGCATCCCGTGGCTGCCCAACAGCCGGTCAACAGCGCCTCCGGCGTCGCGCTCTTCCCGGGCGAGTCGGTGATCCGCTCGCGCGTGGAGACGCGCTCCCTCAGCCGCGCCGACGGCGCGAAGGACGTCGACGTCTAGATCGTGCCTACCAACGTGAGCTACGGCGCGACCCTGGACCTCGGGTCGCCGCGACCTCCCATACGCGCGCAAGAACATCCGCCTACGGGCCGCGGGCGATGCGACCATCGACGGCCTCGCCGCCGCTCTCCGGACACGGGATCCTATCGAGCTCGTCAGCCATCGTAGATGAGATGATTGTCCCAGCGGGCCGCGTCGGTAAATGCTGCTCCTATCCGCTGCCGTTCGCCCGTGAAGGCATCCAGGCGGAACACGCCACCGAGACCGCTGCTCGACGAAGCGCCCAGCACCGTCGGCAGGCGCGACGCCGCAACCGTCGGCCACGCCCATGCTCCTCGAATAGCGTCCGGAAGAAACCTCCCAGAAAGTGAACACGCTTCCGCGCGGCGACGACACCGCCATCACCTCGCCCTCCCGGTCCATGCAGACACTGCCGCAATACTGGCGCATGCGCCGCAGCACCGGCTCCGGCGCGTGCACAAGACGAATCGGTTCGTCGGCTCGCTGCAAGCCCACCAACGGCACCCGGTCGGCGCGCGGACCCTCGTACTGCATTGCGATGCCCACGGTGTCGTCGGGGGCCACCGACAGATGCCGGATGCTGAGGAGATGCAGCTCGCGCGCGAGGCGGTGCTCTCCGATTAGGTGTCCGCTCGCAGCGTCGACGTAGACGAGGGACGGACGCATGGTGGGGAGGTTGAGCTTGCGACGTCCGGTGTCGGGATGGGTGAGGATGCCACCGTTGGCGACCACCAGCGTGCGCCCGTCGCCCAGCAGGCGAACGTCGTGGGGCCCGATCCCGTGTGAGGAGAGCTCGCCCACGTGCGCATAGCCGTTGCCGGCGTCGCGCACCCCGTGGCTGACGTGGGCCGCGCCCTGGGAGTTCTCGCCGACCGTCGGGGTGTTGTGCGCTGCAGCGCTCGGGGTCTACGTGCGCGGACTCCTTCGCCGGAAGCGCGCTGGCACCCCCGCGCAGGGGGGAAAAGCCGTGGCGTTCGTCGTGGGGCTGCTCCTCATCTAACGCTTCCGAGCCGCCCCGGCGGCTCTTCTCTAAAAGCGGCGGTGCGACGAGTACGCCGTCGAGACTTCCTTCGGGCGATCAGCGTTTCGCTAAAGGGCTCCCGCGGGGTGCCGCTGACTGCGCGAACATCGAAGTATCTGTCTGCGCATAGCCGCCCCCGTCAGGCGAAAGCCCCGGCGGGGGCTCTTCTTTGCACGTACAAATGCAGGGCCAGAACCTTGGGCTCACTGCCCGCTTTGCTCATCGTTTTCGTATGAGATGAATTCCATCACTGAACCATCCGGGTCTCGGAAGTAAACGCTTATCCCGTCGCCGCGCGCGCCGAACCCGGGGGCAGGGCCGACTTCCACTTGAACACCATGTTTCTCCAGATGAGCAAGAGCCGTATGAATTGACTCGGGCCAGACAAAACACAAGTCGCTGCCTCCTGGGATGATCGGCACCTTGGCGACCGGAGTGAAATGTGCGTCGGGGCCGTGACAATTCAGCTGGGTTTCACCGAAGCGATAACACCAACCGGACCCGACTCTAACCGGTTCTGCCCCTAGCACATCGCGATAGAATGCATTTGAGCGTTCCCAGTCGGAGACGTGAATGACACAATGGTCGAATTTGATACGGGGCGTATGTAATTACTCCGTCTTGCGGGTACGCAGGTCGTCCGGAGTTCAAAAAGCACATCCTCCAGAGTGCCGCTAGGCAAGTCAGGATTGTTGGCTTTGTTCAAACACCACGACGCGGCGTAAGGGGGGCGACTACCGAAATGGGGGCGCCACGTTCAGTTAGCAGAACTGGTGCGTCACTGCTCGTAAAAGGCTTCGTATAACGCGGAGACCTCTTCTTTCTCCAATAGAAACCGATCGTCTTCTGGATAATATTTTGCCTTTTCTGGTCGTTCGCCCGCAAATTTCTTCACCGACTCCATGGAATCCCAGAAGGTTACTAACAAGAAATGCGCGACGTCTTTTTCATCCCTGCGCAAGAATAGGAGCTTCTGCAAACCCTCCCCAGAACCGTAATCCGGCGCGGCTCTTTGTTTCATAAATTCGGCGTACTCATCTGATTTCGAAGGATCCACTCTGCCGTGCCACATGCGTACGATCATTTTACGTCTCCTCGACCGGGGTGCCGATTGTTTGTTGCATCGTGAGGAATTCCGGGACCCCTTAACGAGAGTATTTCTGGCTGCGACGAGCCGCAGCCCGGTTCTCCGTCTCTATTTACTCTGTAGCTGGATTTGAGGTCCCATCAGCTTGTTTGCCGGCTCTCTGGGTACTCGGGCAGCCGATCAGCGAGCCGGATCCAACTAAGCTTACTACCCGTGTGCGTGTGGTCCTTTGGCGACAGCTTGTCGGACTCGTCAAGGCTACACCTCGTAATATCGATTTCATCCGAGAAGTCTTCGTGCTCGAAGGTCAAACGGGTGCCGCACCGAGGACAGAAACTTCGGGTACTCTTGGCAGTCGATTTGAACCACGTGGGCTCACCGTGCACGAACTGGAACCGAGATCGCGGTACAGTGAACCAGGTGACGAAGGGACTACCCCGTCGTTCGACGACAGATTGAGCAATGGCAGTTCGTCTCATGAGAGGGTTGGGCCGCCGACTCATGGTGGATTTGCACACAAAAGCATCAGCCCTTCAGCATTTGCGCATTCTCCAGGGACATGGCACGCTTGTTGTGGGTAGGATATCAGGCGCAGCCGTGCGCGCCACCCGGACTGTCGCTGGTCCGCGAGCACCCAAGCGCGCATGCTCGAATACCGATAGGCTTCGCCCTACAAGCTGAACTGTCAACACTGTGACAGGATCTGGAGGCTCCGTCCTTGGTGGGGCCGCCGGGCGCCCTATCGTGGTATATAGAGGGCCCCCCAATCATGGCCGAATACAACGCTCAGGTCCGCTGGCAGCGCGGCGATCAGGTTTTCACCGATGACCGCTACAGCCGTGCGCATACGTGGACGTTCGACGGTGGGGTTGAGGTTCGCGCGTCGTCATCGCCGCAGGTGGTGCCTGTGCCATACTCCGACATCGCCGCCGTCGACCCCGAGGAGGCGTTCATCGCCTCGCTATCGAGCTGCCACATGCTTTGGTTTCTATCCATCGCAGCGCAGCGTGAGTTTCGCGTAGACAGCTATGTCGACGACGCTGTTGGCTTCATGGGTAAGGACACCGCGGGCCGCCTGGCTATAACACGTGTTGTTCTGCGGCCTCATACTACGTTTTCAGGCCAACGGATGCCCACTAAAAACGATGTCCTCAAGATGCATCACAAAGCACACGAGGCGTGCTTTATTGCGAGCTCCGTCAAGACCGATGTTCAATGCACGCCCAGATGGTAAAGCCTCTCGTACCACATACACCAGCNNAACCGTCGGTCGCCCCAGTCGTGTTCGACGCGTCCCTTCTTACTGAGTGCATCCTTGTGTTGCGGTGACGGACTTCAAGGCGAATTTTGGCAAAGCGGCGCGTGACTACGCGCAGCATCGGGCCGGAGACGGTCTGCATACGCACTGGGTACGGGGTGCTGATGTGGCTGGCTTCCGGGACCATGTCCACATCGACTTGGACGTACTGGACCCCGTCGAGTCCCCCGGCGTTTCGCATCCCGAAGCGAACGGTCTGGGAGTTTCTACCGTACTCGAGCTTTTGCGCTACCTCCTCAAAGCTCCTTTTGAATCCCTAAGTGTTTCTATTTCCGAGTACAACCCGGCGAGAGATGCGAACAACGTGACACTCGGCATCGCGCAACGATTCGTGGAAGCGATAGGGGCAGCCTGCCAAGACGATACGAAGCAGAGGACCAGAGACTAAACCCTGTCCGACAAAGGGCGAGGGTGGATGGGACCTGCCCGCATCCACAAGCGAGTGGGCTGACTCAGTGACTTCGCGTCTCGCTTACCGATACCTGGCAGTGACGGTGGCGCCCCCAGATGTGTAGTGCAGCAGAGTTAGACACAGTCGCGACCATCTATGCGAACCTGTTCGACTACTACCGCTTGCTTGCTGGGTCCTCTATAGTAGCGTTTCGGGATACGCCACGTATCAAGTGGATCACGACGGGCATTCCGGACCCCTTCCTGAATCGCGTCTTCCAGACGCGGCTCGCGTCCCAAGCCGTCACCGAGGCGATCGCTAACACGGTAGCACACTTCCAGTCGCGGGACGTCCCCTTCGTGTGGATGGCCGAGCCCGGCACGGAGCCACCAGATCTAGGGAAGCATCTCGAAGCTCATGGGTTTACGCGTAGGTCGGATTTGCGCGGCATGGCCAAACTTGTGATGGGAACTGAGGCAACCTTGCCGTCACCGCCGGGCCTCATTATTCGACCTGTCCATGATAACGAGACGTTACGCCAGTGGCTCGACCCATATATCCTAGGCTTCGGTTTGACCGCATTTCGCGAACGCTACTTCGCCATCGAATCCGAAATAGGCTTGAGCCCCGATCTGCCACGGCGGCACTTCGTGGGCTTTATCGACCGGAGACCTGTGGCCTCGTCAACGTTGTTTTTGGGCGCGGGTGTAGCCGGTATTTACAACGTTGCGACGATTTCAGAAGCGAGGCGCCGAGGCATCGGCGCAGCCATGACCTCGAGGTGTGTGCGCGAGGCCGCAGAGCTGGGTCACCGACTGGCCGTGCTCGAGGCTTCCCCGATGGGATTCCCTGTATACCGGCGACTCGGGTTCAGCGAATGCTGTAGGCTGAACGCCTACGTCTGGACGGGAGACAGTTAGGTGTCTCACCGACAAAACGCCCTGAAATGCACGGTTTCAGGAAATGAATGACATCAGCGCTCGCTATGCTTTCGCCGTCGTCGGCTTCGATCGGGAGGCGGTCGTCAGCGACCTCTGCGACATGGTCAGCATCCGAAGCGAAAACCCCTTCGATGGTCCGCCTCGACCGGGTTACCGGGAAAACGAGTTGGGCGAGTTCCTCCTGGCCCGTTTGACCGACCTGAATTTCGAGGTTGGCAGCCGTGAGGTCGCACCGGGGCGTCCGAATGTCTGGGGGCGGCTCGAGGCCCGGAGCAAGGGGCCCTCGCTCATGCTGGCCGGCCACATGGATACGGTCGGCACGGGAAGCTATGACAACCCATTCGCGCCAAGAGTCGAGCACGGCCGGGTTTATGGCCACGGGTCGTGCGACATGAAAGCGGGTCTCGCCGCTTACCTGGAAGTTGCCCGTCTATTGGCGAAGAGTGGCATCCAGCTGGGCGGAGACCTTCTCATCGCCGGCACCGCCGACGAGGAGTGGCGGTTGGCTGGATCGCGGGACATGGGACGCAAAGGGCCTGGAGCCGATTTCGGTATTATCGGAGAGAGTGAGCCTCTGACCGAGGTTGCGCCACTCGATGTACCCGTGGAGAGCCCCCTGGCACAGGCCACCGTCAGGGCCTTTGAAGCGGTCGTCGGTGAACCCGCAATAGTCCGGGCCCACGCAGCGGCCACCGACGCCCCCAACCCCGGTTTTCCGACGATCATCTTCAGGCCCGGCTCCTTGGAGCAAGCTCATTCCCTTTGCGAGTTCGTCGAGATGAACGAGATAGAAATCGCAGCCAAGACATACCTGCGGGTGGCGATGGAGCTGCTTGGGCGAGTAACCTGGTAACAAATTCGATGAAAGATCTAAAGATCAAACCGGCGCGGAAAACTGACATCCCTTTGATACTGACGCTCATCAAAGAGCTGGCTGAAATCGAAAAGTTTCCGTTCGAGATCACTGTGTCCGAAACAGAGCTTGAGCAGAGCTTGTTTGGCGACAATCCCGCGGCAGAGGTGGTGCTCGCCTTTCTAGGCCATGAAGCCGTAGGCTTCGCGGTATATTATCAAACCTTTGCAACCACGACCGGACGACCGGGACTGCATCTAGATGATTTGTATGTACGGCCGAGATTTCAAGGAAACGGCATTGGACAGAAGCTCTTGGGTTATTTGGCCTCTCTTGCTATGGAACGCGGCTGCGCGAGGCTCGAGTGGTGGGCCCTGGAATGGAACAAAGAGGCGATAGGCTTCTATGAAAGCATCGGGGCGAGGAATATGCAGGAACTCCGAATCTTTCGCCTACAAGATAAGGATATTCGTGTCGTTTCCGAGGACCTGAACAAATAACAACCATTCCATTCGCCCGAAACTCGAGCTCAGCACCCGTTGCGGGCACTCACCGCCGGCTAATGATGAACGCGGAACGGGCGCGCTATCGCGTCGTTACGCCCAACCAGGAAGGGAACGAGCGATGGCGGCCAAGTTTTTCGGCATCGCACGGCTGCATCCCCTCCATTTGAGGGACAGGAGTGCGCCCCGCCCCAGTGGCCTGCGGCAACGGGGCATGCCGTTGACATCCGGTCGGGCGTCCCCTGACGGTCCGTGTCGCGGCGAGAACCAGCACCGGCTGGGAATCGGGCACCTATCCGCTCGTTGGATGCCGGAGCGGCCCAAAGCGTTACGGCCCGCCCTCAGCTCGCCGCCAAGCTGTGCCGATACGAGTGATCGTCACGACCCGGGGTATCCTCAGAGATGGTTCCGGCGCGCTTTGGGCTGAGTGCGAGGTCCGGCCGGATGCACTTGGGCCGAGTGCGCTCGAGTGGACCTTGCCAGACGCGCCAGAATCGAACGGCCGGGCGCAATCTGGGTACCAAGGCGGTGGGTGACCATCCGGCCCGATGCCGAATTGTGCCACCACGCCGCACGCCGAATCGAAGGATCCGGTGCGCCCGCATGCGCCGCTCCGTAAGCACGACGGCCTGCCGATCGCTTCAAGTCGACTCGCGTTCGATGCCAAAGTGGGTGCGGTAGACTTCGTACCGCTGCCGCTCTTCCTCGCGATCCAGCCCGAACTGGGCTAGTGAATAGCGATGCTCGCCGTGCTTGTTTTGCGGGTTCTCGGCCACGAAACGCGACATGCGGGCTGCCGCCTCTGCGGTGAAGTCGAATCCGAGGTGCGCGTATATGCGACGCACCGTGCCCATGGGATCGCGCACCAGCTCGCTGTAGTGCACGTCGAAGAGGCGGTCGTCGTGGGAGCCGCGGGCGGTACGGGCGCGGCGTGCATGGTCGAGTCCGGCCGCCCAACGTTCGCTCACTTCATTGCCGATGGCCGCGAGGTCGATTTCGTCACTGAAGGCCCCCTGAAGAACCGCACTCAGGCTGGCCACCGATCCGACTACTTTGGCCGGATCGCGGTGAGTCTGAATCACGACCGCATCGGGATAGGTGTCGAAGAGCGCCTCCAGCGCGAAGAGGTGTGCAGGCGACTTGAGCACCCACCGCTCGCCCGGCCATCGCCACTGCAGATGCTGGAGAAAGCGGCGATGGTAGGCGTACGCGGGCCGCATATCCTGGCGGTCCAGCCACGCCTTGTACGAGGGCACCCAGTAGGTGGTGTGAAAGCGGGGGCTGAGAAAGGTGTGACTGGTGATCGCGATGCATTCCTGTGGCTGCCGTGCGTTAACTGGATGAATGGTTTTGAAATCGGGCGCGAGCCGATCGAGCCACTGCATTTGTCGCTCGGCCCTTGCGATACGAGGGTCGGCGTATGCGTTCGCTCGCTCGGGAGGCGGCGAGGGATACATCACCTCCCAGCCCAACGGTACGCGATTGGCGGGATCTTGTGCGAGCAAACCGTGCAGCAGCGTCGTGCCGCTGCGCGGTAAACCGACGATGAAGACCGGCCGGCGTATCTGTTGTTTCCGGATCTCGGGAAAGCAGGCCCGGTCAGCCTCGAGCCGCAGGCGGTTCATGAGCAACTGCAAGGTGTCTCCGCGCGCAGCGATACGCCCGGCCAGGTTGAGTTTGGCTTCACTGTCGTAAGCCTCGAGCAATATACGCAGTGGTTCGCGAAAAGACTCGTCGCCGAAGTCCGTAAGGCCGGTCTGTCGAATGGCTGTCTGGATGAGAGCGTCTTCGTCGAGCTGTACCAGCGGCACCCCGGCGCGCTCGAGGGCGGCCCCGGCCGCGTTCAGGGCACGGACTACAACCGGGCGATTAGGGCGCTGCAACTTCGCAGCGCGTCTCTGTTCTGTTCGGCTCATTCCGCCCCTTGCCTGTGTCCTCACGATCCCAAACCGGTGCGGTCGCGAGACCGCGCCGGGCCGACGCCAGTGCCTATGGAGACGGGTAATACCTCGTTTGAAAGCGCGCGTGTGTGTCGAGTTCCCGACACCTAGCCTTGTCTTCCGGGTTCGCGCAGTGTCGACGGAACGCGAACTACCGATGCACCTCTATCCCCTCGATCTTTCGATGTAAGGTGAGCGCCGCCGGGTTGGCCCCATCGAGCTACACCCGTGTGGCAGGTCCATGATCCCGGCCGACCTGTCCAAGTACCGGTCATGGTTGGCTAACCACGTGTCTGCCTGTTCGATGCCGGATCGACTCGCAACGTTACGGGCCTGCCTTGTGTTTACGGCGACCTCGCATGTCGGTCGACAGCAGGACGGGTAGAGGTGCAAGCGGAATGCCGAATGCTCCCCACGTACCTGGGGCACACGCCACCGATGACCTCGGCAGCACGACCATTACGTCAATGCCCCGCTGCAGCTGCTGCCTTGCCCCGCGGTGCACCCGTAACAGTGATCACCGACCAGGATCGGGGGTCTCCAGGGGCGCGCGGCGTATGGCGGGAAAGTCGCTTTGTTGCAGAAGCGGCAGCGTCGCGTGCATCCAGCGTTACCTCTCTGTATGCGTCCTTTGCGTTCCGGATGGGCCGGTGCCGCGTCAGCGTTCGGACAGATTCGTGCCGGTCTGTCACCTTCCGCATCACCGAGTCGGGACAGTTCGGCCGGCGGCAGGGGCACCGCGGTTCTGGGTCCTGCACGTCACTCGGCCCGAGCGGCGGTGAGCGCCTCACGCCGGGGCTCGCGCCGTCCGCCCGAGCCTCTTCCACGTTGCCAGGCGTGGTACCGCGCGAGCCAGCGAAGGAGGCGCTGGGGGGCGTGGGCACGGCGCCATTGGCCCGCCGCCGCCTTGTTGGCCTCAGCCCACGTCGGATAGATGTGGGTGGTGTCGAGGATCTTGTTGAGGCCGACGCGTGCGACCTCCGGATCCGTGAACGTCGCCCACGGAATAACCGAGAAGTCGGCGCGGAATCTCTTGAAACGGCCGAGCAAGGCGTCGATCGAAGCGAACCAGGCCTGATGGGCGGCGGTGTGCCTGAACTGGAAGGGACCGGCAACGTCCCCGCAGGCGAAGATGTTCGGGTATTTCGTCTGGAGGAACTCAGGTAGCCCACATCCTCGATACCGGGGATCGGGGGCACCAAGGGGCGTGCGCCGGCTGCGATGACGATGCTGCGGGTGGTGAGCGTCCGGCCGTTCACCTCCACGCGGTAGGGGGAGGTGATCCTCGCGGCGCCCTCGATAACCTCCACGCCCAGCGCGGTGTAGCGCTCGACCGAGTCGTGAGGCTCCACCGTCTTGATGACCCTTTGCACGCGCTCCATGACTTCGCCGAAATCGAAGTCGACCGGTGCGGATCGGATGCCGAGCTCGTGCGAACGGCGTGCGTCCGCGACGAACCGCGCCGATCGGAGCAGCGCTTTGGATGGCACGCAGCCGGTGTTGAGGCAGTCGCCTCTCATCTTGTGTCGCTCGACGAGCGTCACTTTCGCTCACAACGCGGCTGCGATGTAGGCCGCAACAGTCCGCCGGAGCCCGTCCCGATGACCACCATGTTTCGGTCGAATGTCTTCGGCTTGGGGTAGCCACCCCTCTGGCGCCCCGCTTTGAGGACATCCAGGAGCTTCTTCGCGAGCAGCGGAAACACGCCGAGCAAGGAAAAGGAGAGGATGAGCGAGGGAGAAAGAATCCCGCTCAAGGACTGTATAGCGGCGAGCTGGGTGCCGGCGTTCACGTAGACGATGGTTCCGGCCAACATCCCAGCCTGACTCACGAGGTAGAAGGTCGCCGTCCGAATCGGTGTCAGGCCCATGGCGAGGTTCACGACGAAGAACGGAAACGCCGGCACCAGGCGCAGCGTGAACAGATAGAAGGCCCCTTCTCTCTCCACCCCGCGGTTCACGGCGTTCAATCGGCTGCCGAACCTGTTCTGGACCATATCGCGCAACAGGAAGCGCGAGGCGAGAAAGGCCAGCGTCGCTCCGAGGGAGCTGGCGAAGGAGACGACCACGGTCCCCGCGGCCAGGCCGAATATCGCGCCCGCTGACAAGGTGAGCAACGCGGCGCCCGGCAACGATGAAGCGGTCACCGCCACGTACAGCGCGAAGAACGCCAGCGCCATCTGCACGGGATGCGCCTGGTAGCGGTGGTGGAGGGTCGCGTGCTGCGCCTTGAGGTATTGGAGGCTCGCGTACTGACCGAGGTCGAGAGCGAGATATGCAGCGACCAGCGCGGCGATCACGCCGAGCAGCAGAAAACGTTTTGTCGTCATCCGTTGAAGACTCCCTGTCGGGTGGTTCGCGGTCCGCTTCCCGTGCGCTCTGCGGAGCCGACGCCGCGGGTTCTCCATGGACTCCTGGCAAGGGCCGCACGCAGCCCCACGGGCAGCAGAAACCCCGCCGTGCACAGAAGCAGCCCGTAAGCGTTGGTGCCGAGCAGCAGTGCGTACTCGCCCTCGCCAATGGCCCAGGTCGAGGGAATCCAGTCGGCGGCCAGAAAGAGCCCCAGCAGCAGCCCGCTCCAGAAACTCAGGTGGAAGCTCCACGGGGAGTAGCGAACCCAACGGTGCAGC
>JABAHS010040439.1_pt1 | contig 13007 bp, 13 predicted proteins | sample 7062111 | NCBI WGS metagenome assembly JABAHS01 (sample SAMN14534600, study PRJNA622989) | marine sediment metagenome | biome: marine biome [ENVO:00000428]; feature: marine pelagic biome [ENVO:01000023]; material: deep marine sediment [ENVO:00002113]; isolation source: pool of 4 deep marine... | reverse complement strand
GACGGACACGCCGTATTTGCCGCGATCATAGTACTGCTCGGTCAGGAACATCTGGACGTTATCGAGAACGGATCGGTCGAAGGTCCGTCCGCGGGCAAGGCCGACATTCCGCAGCGACTCCATCAGGTCCTCGGTTTTGATGTCCTTGTTCCCATCGATCGTGAAGCTCTCGATCGAGGGCCGTTCGCGAACCACGATCACGAGCGTTTCGCCATCGCGCCGCATTTCAATGTTATCGAACAGCGCCTGGCCGTAAAGTGAACGCACAGCTTCCTGGATGCGAATCTGGTCGACTGTGTCGCCGATATTGATCGGCAAGTAATTAAAGACCGTGCCCTCGGAAATGCGCTGCAGTCCCTCCACGCGCATGTCACGAACGACGAACTCCGCCTGCTGAGCTGCAACGATGCCCGGCAGCAGCGCGCCTGCCAGCGCCAGCACGGCGAGGCATCGAACCACCAATCGCAAGCTATTCGACTGTTTCGTCATCGCTTAGCCCAGGATCCTCGCGATGTCGTTATAGAACGCGAAACTCATCAGCAGTAAAAGCGCAATGATGCCGATCTGCTGGCCGATCAGCTGGGCGCGTTCCGACAAGGGACTGCCCTTGATTCCCTCGATACCGTGATACACGATCTGGCCGCCGTCGAGGATCGGAACCGGCAGCAGGTTCAGCACGCCGAGACTGATACTGACCAGCGCAAGGAAATTGAGGAACGCGTTCAATCCGGCTGAAGCAGAACTGCCGGCAAACTGGGCGATATTGATCGGCCCGCTGATGTTCTTGATCGACACCTCGCCGGTGACCATGCGCCCCAGCATGCGCACCGTAAACGCCGTAGAGGTCCACGTCCTTTCGACCGACTGGGCAAGCGACTGCAGAGGCCCGAATTTCCTTATGTACCAGTAATCCGTCGCGTTGTTGTCGATACCGACATTGAGGAAGCCGCTGGTCTGTCCCTCGACATCACGCGTGCCGATGGTCAGGTCGAGCGCCATCGGTTCAGAATTTCTGACGAGCTCGACGGTCACGTGCTTGTCGGGCCGGGCGCTGACGATCCTTTGCAGATCGCCGAACGAGTTGACGGCTTGACCATCGATCGCCGTGATCTTGTCGCCGATCTGCAAGCCTCCGAGGTCGCCTGCGCCGCCCTCCTCGACGGTCGCCAGGATGGCCGGCGGCCGCCATGGCTGGAATCCAAGTCCGTCGAACAGCATGCCCGGCTCCGTCAGGCGGGTACGGTCCTCGCCGACGTTGAGCGTTGTCGTACGAACAAAGCCATCCGGCTCCTCGAGCTCCAGCGTCACGGTCCCGTCGCTGACCATCTCGTCGAGTATCGAGACGAGCGCAGTCTCCCAGTCGGCGGTCTCGCGGTCGCCGACCTTGGTAATGCGATCGCCGTACCGGAGCCCGGCCTCGGCCGCATAGGATGCTTCTGCAACCTCGCCGACGGCAGGTTTCATCGTGGGAACACCGCTGATGAAGAGCACCCAGTAAGCGGCAAACGCAAACAGGAAATTGAAAAACGGCCCGGCCAGCAGGACGAGGATCCGGTTCCAAACGGGCCGCTGATTGAAAGCCCGCCCTTCGTCGGCAGGATCCACCGGCTCACCGGTCCCATACCGCTCGCCGAGAAATTTGACGTAACCGCCGAGCGGAATGGCCGAAATGCAGTATTCGGTTTTGTCCTTGCCACCGATCCGCGTCCACAACGGTTTGCCGAAACCGATGGAAAAACGCAGCACCTTCATGCCGCACCAACGGCCGACGATGTAATGACCGTATTCATGGACGGCGACCAGTACGCTGATCGCGACGATGAAGGCCAGGAAATTGGTCAGTGCACTCGTCATCATGTCAGTGATTTCCCATAGAAATCATAGAGCTGGAAAACGCAAAGGCGACCCAAGGCCGGTGCTCGGCAAGCCCCGATACAGGCATAGGACTGACCAGCCTCGCGGCAGTTCCTTGCCACGCTGCAGGAATCCCGCTGAACGGACACTGAATGCCAAGCCGATTCATTGAAAACCGATCCATGCCAATGCGAAAACAAACAAGGGCGCCGCGGCTGCTACGCTGTCGATCCTGTCCAGCACGCCGCCATGACCCGGGAACAGCGAGCCGCTGTCTTTAATGCCCGCCGTGCGCTTGAACATGCTGACCGTCAGATCACCGACGATCGATACGAGGGCGACGGCCAGGCAGAACGGCACCAGCACGGCGATATCCCAGGCAAAAACGCTGCTCGCGGCGGCTGCCAGTATCGATACTGCGGCCATACCCCCCAGCACGCCTTCCCATGTCTTGCCCGGGCTTATCGCCGGCGCGAGTTTGACCCGACCGAACCCCTTGCCAACGAAGTAGGCGCCGATGTCGGCGACCCACACGATCAACAAGACGAAGATCAGCAGGTCCGGCGACTGCTGCGTATACAGGTAGTCCAGCGCCGCCCACGCCGGCACGAGCACCAGCCCGCCGCACACCCAGCGCAGTACCGACGGTATCGGAGTCGGAAAGAACAGCAGCCAGACGAGCGCCAGCAGCCACCAGGCCAGGGCAAGTTTCAGTAACTGGTCGAACCAGTCGGGGTCCACCATCAGGTTCCAGGCGCCCGCCATGAGAACGACGATAAACGCCACATAGACCATGCGCCCGGCCCGCCCCTCGGCAAACAGGAAGCCACCCCATTCCCATGCGCCGGCAACAAAGACCGCCGCGATGACGAGTCGCGCGACGGTGGGCGGCACGATGAAAATCACCAGTCCCAGGATCGCTAGCGCGATGATCGCCGTCAGGATTCTTTGTCTCAGCATGTCAGGCCACCTGGTCGCCGGTGTAACCGTATCGACGCTGCCGGCTGGCGAAGTATTCGAGCGCTTCATCAAACTGCGCTGCACGAAAGTCGGGCCACAGGCAGTCAGTGAACCAGAGCTCCGCGTAGGCCAGGTTCCAGAGCAGGAAATTGCTGATACGGCGCTCACCGCCAGTGCGGATCAGGAGATCCGGATCCGGAACCCCGGCGAGGGCAAGCTCACTGGCCAGGCTATCCTGATCAATGTCGTCTGCGGACAACGCACCGACCTGTACTTTCCGCGCCATCGATTTTGCCGCCTGCACGAGGTCCCAGCGGCCGCCATAGGCTGCAGCAACGATCAGCGTCAGGCCGTCATTGCCCCGCGTACGCGCCTCTGCGTCCTCGATCTGCCGAACAAGCTTGGCCTGTAGCTGCTGCCGCGCGCCGATAAACCTGAGGCGTACATTATTTCGATGCAGCTCTTCCACTTCCCGTTGCAGCGCCTCGAGGAACAACGCCATGAGCTTACTGACCTCGTCGGGCGGGCGTCGCCAGTTCTCGCTGGAGAAAGCAAAGACAGTGAGGTAAGAGACACCACTTCGCGCCGCCGTCTCTACAGTCTCTCGGACCGACTTGACGCCGGCCCTGTGGCCGGCGTGGCGCGGCATGCCCCGGGAGCGCGCCCAGCGCCCGTTGCCGTCCATGATGACGGCAACATGCTTCGGTACCTGTTGCGGCCCGCTATCCTGCTGCTTGTGTGCTTCGCTGTTCACTCGCTACCGGGAATATTCAGATTTCCATCAATTCGGATTCTTTCTGCGCCAGCATCTCGTCGATCGCAGCGACGTGCCGGTCGGTAATGCCCTGGATGTCTTCCTCGGCCCGACGCTCCTCGTCCTCGCCGATCATCTTTTCCTTGAGCAGATCCTTGATGTCGGATATCGCATCACGACGAATGTTGCGCACGGCCACCCTGCCGCCCTCCGCTTCCTGGCGAACGAGACGGATCATATCTTTGCGACGCTCCTCGGTCAGCGGCGGCAGCGGGACGCGGATGATCGTGCCGGCGGTCGCGGGATTGAGCCCGAGGTCGGAATTCATGATCGCTTTTTCTATCGGCTGCACCATGGTCTTTTCCCACGGCGAGACGGTCAGCGTCCGCGAATCCTCGACGTTGACGTTCGCCACCTGGTTCAGCGGCACCTCGCTGCCGTAATACTCCACCGTAATGTGGTCGAGCAGACTGGTATGCGCTCGCCCCGTCCTGATCTTGGTCAGCTCCTGCGACAGCGCAGCCACGCTCTTGTCCATGCGGTTCGTGGCGTCTTTCTTGATGTCGTCTATCACGCTTGTCGTCCTCTCTTTATTTTGTGTTGCCCGGTCAGGCCGTCACCAGCGTCCCCACATCGGGATCCGTCATGGCGCGCACCAGGGTGTCTTTTTCCGCCATGCTGAACACTCTTAGCGGCAGGTTGTTGTCACGACACATGACGATGGCCGTCGCGTCCATTACCTGCAGCTTGTCAACCAGCACCTTGTCGAACGAGACGGTATCGAACATCGAAGCCTCGGCGTTCTCCGTCGGGTCGGAGTCATAGACACCGCTGACCTTGGTTGCCTTGAGCAATACGTCAGCGTTGATTTCGATGGCACGCAGGCTGGCTGCGGTATCGGTCGTAAAGAACGGATTGCCGGTTCCCGCCGCGAAGATCACGACACGCCCCTTTTCCAGGTGCCGAACCGCTCGCCGCCTGATGTAATCCTCACAGACCTCATGGATCTGGATCGCCGACATCACCCGCGCATACACATCAAGCGCCTCGAGCGCATCCTGCATCGCCAGCGCGTTCATCACGGTCGCCAGCATGCCCATGTAGTCGCCGGTGACCCGGTCCATCCCGGCGCGCGCCAGCCCGGCACCGCGAAAAATATTGCCGCCGCCGATGACGATGGCGACCTCGATACCCAGTTTGCGAACGGCGGCCACTTCGGCGGCGATACGCTGGATAACCTCGGGTTCGATACCGTAGTCCAGTTCACCCATCAGCGCTTCACCGCTCAATTTGAGCAGCACACGTCGGTAGAGAACCGGGGCATCCGTCATGGGGTCATCCTATTCGTGAAAATCAATCGCTTGTCTCGACAACGTCCTGCTGCTGATGCGCCAGCCCTAGTCTAGCGCACGCGGCTTTATAGATTCGATATATTTCCATTTATCAGACATTTATGAAGCTTTATTAACCTGACTCATTACCTCTTCGACGAAGTTGTCTTCCTTCTTCTCGATGCCTTCACCCACCTCGAAGCGCACGAATCCGGTGACCTCGGCGCCGGCATTCTGCAGCAACTTGCCGACAGTGATGTCCGGATCCTTGACGAACGGCTGGCCGACGAGCGTGATCTCTTTGAGGAATTTCGCGACCCGGCCGTGCACCATTTTTTCGATGATCTCAGGCGGCTTGCCGGATTCGGCCGCCTGCTCGGCGAAAATCCGTCGCTCGCGTTCCAGGGTGTCGGCNNAGGGTGTCGGCAGGCACGCCGTCTTCGTCGATGCAAACCGGGTTACTGGCCGCAATATGCATCGCGACATCACGCGCCAGTTCGGCATCACCGCCACGTAAGGACACAATCGCACCGATGCGCGCACCATGTGCATAGCTGCCGAGGTGCTCCGCTGCCTCGAGGCGCTCGAAACGCCGCACGGAAATATTCTCCCCGACTTTGGAGATCAACTCGGTCCGCGCCGACTCGACCGTTCGGCCATCCGCCAGGGCTTCTGCGGACAGCGCGGCAACATCGGCTGCGTCGCTAGTCAACACGCAAGCGCCAACCGCTTCGGTGTAAGCGACAAAATTCTCGTCCTTGGCGACAAAGTCGGTTTCGGAGTTGATCTCCGTCATCGCCGCTTGCAGGCCATCGGTTGTAATGACGACGCGGCCGTCGGCGGCGACCCTGGCGGATTTCTTGTCCGCCTTGGCCTGTCCCGACTTGCGCAACAGCTCGATTGCGCTGTCCATATCGCCCGCTGTCGCAACGAGCGCCTTCTTGCACTCCATCATGCCAGCGCCCGTGCGCTCGCGAAGTTCTTTCACCATTGATGCACTAATCGACATCGCTTATTCCTCATTGCTATCGAACCGCCCGCGTATTGCGTCGAACGGCTGTCTTCAGTCCGATTCCTTCTTTGCCGCCGCTTTTTTGGCCGTTTTCTTGGCTGCCTTCTTCTTGGCGGCAGGCTTCTTCGCGGCGGCTTTCTTGGCAGCTTTCTTGGCCGTCTTCTTTTTGGCAGCTTTTGGCGCCGCAGCTTCGGTATCGGCGACAGCCTCCTCGGGCGCGGCCTCGGCAGACTTTGCTGTTACCTCGGCTGACTCGGACACGGTCTCTGCGGACGCCGCTGCTGCTTCCTCGGCAGCCTGTGCGGTTTCAGGCGCAGTCTCCTCGGCAGCCTCTGCGGTTTCCGGCGTAGTCTCCTCGGCAGCCTCTGCAGGTTTCGGCGCAGTCTCCTCGGCGGCCTCTGCGGCCTTCTCCGCTTTGTCCCCGGCGCCCTTGGCCTCCGCAGCCTCGCGCGTCGCATCGGCCTTTTTCTTCACGGTCGCTTTCCGCGCCGGCTTGCGGCCGCCCGGTTTCTTGGCGGCACGCTTCGGCTTGCCCTCCTCATCGAGCTCGACGAACTCATCCTCGCCGAGCGCAACTTCCGGCAGGGAGGCCTTGCCGTCGAGCACCGCATCGGCAACCAGCGTCGCATACAGAGAGATCGCTTTCATCGCGTCATCGTTCCCGGGAATGACGTAATCGACGTCATCAGGTGAACAGTTGGTGTCAACCACGGCAACAACGGGAATGCCGAGTTTGCGCGCTTCCCTGACGGCAATGTCCTCATAGTCGACATCGACGACGAACATGACGTCGGGCAGCCCCGTCATATTTTTGATTCCGCCCAGGCTGCGCTCCAGCTTCTCGCGCTCCCGATCGAGGCCCAGCGCTTCCTTCTTGGTCAGGCGCTCGAAGCCGCCGTCCTCGGCCATCTGCTCGAGGTCCTTCAGGCGCTTCACGGACTGCCTGACCGTCTTGTAATTGGTCAGCATGCCGCCCAGCCAGCGATGGCTGACGTAGGGCATCTCGCAGCGTTCCGCCTGGCCGCGGATCGATTCGCGGGCAGCGCGTTTCGTGCCAACGAACAGCACCTTGCCGCCGTCCGCGACCATGGTCTTGATGAACGCGTACGCGTCCCGCGCCATGGGCAGGCTCTTTTCGAGATTGATGATATGGATCTTGTTTCGCTCGCCGAAGATGTACGGTGCCATCTTCGGGTTCCAGTAGCGGGTCTGATGACCAAAGTGCACGCCAGCCTCAAGCATCTGGCGCATCGTGACGTCTGCCATGAGTAGTCTCCGGGTTATGCCTCCGCACACCCCGACGCGCAACCCCTTTTCAGGCAGGGCACCCAGCGCGTCGTGTCGGTGAGCGTGTGTTATTCGGCGGGGCCGGTCGAATCGGCAAACCGCCGTGGTAATTGCCTCTAAGGCGCGCGCTTTATACCATAGCGGGCCTGCGTCAACAACGCGATCCGGGGCCGAAGCGGACTTTTCGTGGCGGCTGCCGGTTGCCGGCAGGAGACGGTTCGAAAAGTCCGCTTCGGCCCCGGTTNNAGTCCGCTTCGGCCCCGGTTGCCCGGCGCACTGACTCCATTTATGGGAATATGGACCCACATTGCTTAACTACCGACAATCCATGAATGTAACGATCAAGACGCCTGAGGAGCAGGACAAAATGCGCGTCGCCGGCCGGCTGGCCGCCGAGGTGCTCGACATGATCGGCGAGCATGTCCGGCCCGGCATCACCACCGAGGAGCTCGATCGCATCTGCCACGAGTACATCACGGGCGTCCAGGATGCGATCCCGGCGCCGCTCAACTACCGTGGATTCCCCAAGTCCATTTGCACCTCGGTCAATCATGTCGTGTGCCACGGGATTCCAGGCGAACGCAAGCTGAAGTCCGGTGATGCGCTCAACATCGACATCACGGTGATCAAGGACGGCTTCCACGGCGACACGAGCCGGATGTTCTTCGTCGGCAAGCCGTCGATCCAGGCAGAGCGCCTGTCGAAGGTTGCCTTCGACAGCATGTGGCTCGGCATCGAGGAGATCGCGCCGGGCAAGCACCTCGGCGATATCGGCGAAGCGATCCAGAGGAATGTCGAGAAACATCGTTTCTCGGTGGTCCGCGAATACTGTGGTCACGGCATCGGCAGGGTTTTCCACGAGGACCCCCAGGTTCTGCACTACGGGCAATCGGGCACCGGCATGGAACTGCAGGCGGGCATGACCATGACCGTCGAACCGATGGTCAATGCCGGCAAGCGCCACGTGCGCTTGCTGCCGGACGGCTGGACCGTCGTCACCAAGGACCACAAACTCTCCGCACAGTGGGAACACACCGTGCTGATCACCGACTCAGGCTACGAGGTCCTGACCCTTGGAGCCGAAGACCGCTGAATCGTCGGTTGCTGCTGACGAATCCCTGCGCATCCTGATCTCCGAACTGGACGACAAGCCGTCGTCGCCAGTTAGTTTCCGCGACGCATTGGACGCCGCGTCGGCGAATCTCGCCGCCAGATTCAGATCGGGAGAGTCGGTCGTCGATCTCGTGCACGCGCGCTCGCAGCTAATCGACGAACTGCTTGTCCGCCTGTGGCGCGAAACTGCTGCCAGAATCGCTGACGCTGCTGCACTGGTCGCGGTCGGCGGTTATGGTCGCGGTGAACTGCATCCTTTTTCGGATATCGACGTGATGGTGCTGGTGCCCGACGCCACGCAGGCTGACGACGAATCGGGAATTGGTGAATTCCTGACAGCCTTGTGGGACCTCGGCCTGGATATCGGGCACAGCGTGCGAACGGTTGGCGATTGCAGCAGATCCGCCGCCGACGACATCACCATCGCCACCACCCTGATGGAAGCCCGCTTGCTGAACGGCGACGCGGCGCTTTTCGCGCGGATGGAGACCGCCGTTGCCGCGGATCAGATCTGGCCATCCGAGCGCTTCTTCGAGGAGAAGCGGCGCGAGCAGCAGGCAAGACACCGGCGCTACGATGATACGGCGTACAAGCTCGAGCCCAACGTCAAGGGGAGCCCCGGCGGCCTGCGCGACATACAGATGATCGGCTGGGTCGCGAAACGCCATTTCGGCGGCCGCACGCTCGATGAACTGGTCGCCCACGAATTCCTGACGCCGGGTCAGCTCGACAAGTTGAAAAGCTGCCAGGAATTTCTCTGGAGGGTCCGCTTCGGGCTGCACGTCCTCACGGGTCGACGCGAAGATCGACTGTTGTTCGATCACCAGGCCCGCCTCGCGGAACTTCTTGGCTACGAGGATGCGACCTACACGCTGGCCGTCGAGCAGCTGATGCAGCGCTACTACCGCACGGTGATGGAGCTCAGCCGGCTCAACGAGATGCTGCTGCAGCAATTCGAGGAAGCGATCCTGATGGATCCCGACGCGGCGCCGCAATCGATCAACGAGCGCTTCGAGGTCCGGAACGGCTACCTGCAAACGACGGCCGATGATGTTTTTCAACGCCAGCCGTCGGCGCTGCTCGAATTGTTTCTCCTGCTGCAGCAACATCACGACATCCGCGGCGTAAGCGCTTACACCATCCGCCTGATTCGCCGGAACCTGCACCTGATCGACGAACAATTTCGTCAGAACCCGCGCAATCACCGGATATTCCTTTCCATACTCCGCGCGCCTGCAGGCGTCACCCACGAGCTTCGCCGCATGAACCGCTATGGCGTGCTCGGCCTGTACATCCCGTCGTTCGGCCGCATCGTCGGTCGCATGCAGTACGACCTGTTCCACGCCTATACGGTCGACGAACACACGTTGTTCGTGGTCAACAATCTGCGCCGCTTTGCGCTTAGCCGGTTCGATCATGAACATCCGCACTGCAGCCCGCTGATGCAGTCCTTCGAAAAACCCGAAATTGCCTACCTTGCGGGACTGTTTCACGATATCGCCAAGGGTCGTGGCGGCGATCATTCGGAACTCGGCGCAGTGGATGCCGAGGCATTCTGTCTCGAACATGGCCTGAGCCAGTACGACGCGAGAACCGTTGCGTGGCTCGTCCGGCATCACTTAGTGCTGTCGATGACTGCGCAGAAGAAAGACATCAGCGACCCGGACGTCATCAACGAATTTGCGGCGCTGGTAAGGGACCAGACGCACCTGGACTACCTGTACGTGCTGACGGTCGCCGACGTGAACGGCACCAGTCCAAAACTATGGAACTCGTGGAAAGCGACCTTGTTCCGCGACCTTTATGAACTGACGGCGAGAGCGCTCCGGCGAGGCCTCGAAAACCCGATCGATCGCGAATTGCTGATCGACGAAACCCAGGATGCTGCAAAAACCTTGCTGGCCAGATCACAACTGGCGGATGCGGAAATCGAACGGGTATGGCAGTTATTTACGGAGGACTACTTTCTTCGCTACCGTTCCGGCGAGATTGCCTGGCACACTGCGGTGCTTGCTGACGCCGACGTGGAGGCCACCCGCGGGCTGCTCGATGTTCGTCGCCAGTCGGAAGGAGACGGCATCGAGGCCGTGCTTTACAGACCACGCACCAGGCCGACTTTCGCCCACGCAACCGCCTTGCTGGCAGAACTTGGCATGACGATTGTCGATGTGCGCATCGTGCCATTGGCCAACGGCTACAGCCTCGACACTTATATTTTTATGGAGCTTGACAACAGGACGGAGGTGGACGAAGCCAGGCTCGCGAGAATACGGCGCAGCCTCACCCAGGTGTTTGCCGCAGGCGACGATGCCACTGCCCGGGTAACGCGGCCAGCGCCGCGGCAGGTGCGCATGTTCCCGACCAAGACCAGCGTCAGCTTCAGCCAGGATATCCCGAACGGCAGGACCGTGGTCGAGCTCGTGGCGGGTGACCGGCCCGGACTGCTATCGACGGTTGGACGGGTATTCGTCGACCGAGGTATTACGATCGAAACCGCCAAGATCCTGACGATCGGAGAACGGGCCGAAGACGTCTTCTACGTCGTCGACGCAGATCAACAAGCGCTGAACGATGAAAAATGCAGCGCGCTCAAGTCTGCGCTCATCGACAATATCGATACGGATGGATAAGGGACCAGGCATGCTGACAATCTTTGGAATACCCAGTTGCGATAGTTGCCGGAAGGCCCGGAAGTGGCTCGACACCAAAGATGTTGCCTATCACTTCCACGACATCAGGGCGGACGGCGTCGATCGCAAGATGCTCGATCGCTGGCTGGCCGCTGTTAGCTGGAAGTCGCTACTAAATACAAGAAGTACGACCTGGCGTGCACTCAACGATGCCGACAAGGCGGACGTCGATCAGGACCGCGCCGTGCAGTTGATGCTTGCGCATCCGACACTCATCAAGCGTCCGGTCGCGGAAGCGGGCGGATCGGTGATCGTCGGTTTCTCGCCGGACGCCTACTCGGCCCTTGTCGCTTGAACAAAACGCCGAATCAACCGATTCGGCCCGTGACGTAATCTTCGGTCAGCTTGTGTTGCGGGTTGGTGAAAATCTTGTCGGTTTCGTCGACCTCGACCAGTTTTCCGAGATGAAAATAGGCCACTCGACGCGACACCCTGGCCGCCTGCTGCATCGAGTGCGTGACGATCACGATTGCATAGTTCTCCGAAATCTCGTCAATCAGGTCTTCGATTCTTGCGGTCGCAATCGGATCGAGCGCCGAACAGGGTTCGTCCATGAGGATTACTTCGGGATCGACTGCTATGGTCCTTGCGATACATAGTCGCTGCTGCTGACCCCCAGACAGGCTGGTACCCGGCTCGTCGAGCCGATCTTTGACTTCTTTCAGGAGCCCGGCACGCTCCAGGCTCGTATGGACAATGTTGTCGAGATCCGCACGATCACTCGCCAGACCATGAATTCGAGGCCCGTAAGCCACGTTGTCATAGATACTCTTCGGAAAGGGATTGGGCTTCTGGAACACCATCCCGACCCGCGCACGGAGAGCGACCGGGTCGAGTTTCCTGCTATAGATATCCTGGCCATCCAGCGTGATCGTCCCGGTTACGCGCGCCGTCTCGATCGAGTCGTTCATGCGATTGAGGCAGCGCAGGAACGTCGACTTGCCGCAGCCCGACGGACCGATCAACGCAACAACCTGGTTCTTGCCGAACTCGAGCGTGACATTCTGAATCGCGTGATTCTGGCCATAAAAAACATCGACGTTTTCAGCCACCATGAACGGCTCGGCGCAACGGACTTCGCCGACGGTCTCGCCGCTCAGCTCGGTCTGCTGTTCCAATGGGGTAGCGACCGCGCGCGACTCAGCGGTCGCTGCCACTCGTCGGGAAAGATCGTCCACATCCACGGTACCGGGCGGCGGCGCCACCTCAGGTTCCTGCGATTCGGAGGTTTCGCTCATCGATGTCATTCTTCTATAGTTGCCGGATTCCCGCAATTGCCGCATTACCATTGCCGCTCTACTTTCCTGCGCATGATGACTGCCGCCAGGTTCATTAGCAGCAAAAAACCCAATAAGACGATGATCGCGGCCGAAGTGCGCTCGGCAAACGCCCGCTCCGGGCTGTCTGCCCAAAGATAGATCTGCACGGGCAGAGCCGTCGCCGGATCAGAAAATCCTGCCGGCACGTCGACAATGAACGCAACCATGCCGATCATCAGCAACGGCGCCGACTCACCCAGCGCCCGACTCATGCCGATGATCGTACCGGTCAACATGCCGGGCAGCGCCAGCGGCAGGACGTGGTGGAAAACCACCTGCATTTGGGAGGCGCCAAGTCCGAGCGCCGCCTCGCGGATCGACGGTGGAACTGCCTTGATGGCGGCGCGGGACGCGATGATGATGACCGGCAACGTCAGCAACGACAGAACCAGCCCGCCGACCAGCGGCGCCGAACGCGGAATCGCCATCCAGTTGATGAAGACCGCGAGCCCAAGCAAGCCGAAAACAATGGAAGGCACCGCCGCCAGGTTGTTGATGTTCACCTCGATGAGATCCGTCCAGCGGTTCTGCGGCGCAAATTCCTCGAGATATATCGCCGCCGCTGCCCCGATCGGAAACGACAGCATGACGGTAATGACGAGCATGTAAAACGAGCCCATCAAAGCGCCGCGGATACCGGCCAGTTCCGGTTCCCGTGAATCGCCGTTGTTAAACAGTGCCCGATTG
>JABAHS010107482.1_pt1 | contig 13009 bp, 15 predicted proteins | sample 7062111 | NCBI WGS metagenome assembly JABAHS01 (sample SAMN14534600, study PRJNA622989) | marine sediment metagenome | biome: marine biome [ENVO:00000428]; feature: marine pelagic biome [ENVO:01000023]; material: deep marine sediment [ENVO:00002113]; isolation source: pool of 4 deep marine... | reverse complement strand
GAAGTTATTTCTGCATCATATTCTACGAAGGATCGCGTTAGTTTAGCAAGATTTTTGTTTATTTTTTGCAGCTCTTCAAGAGAAAAGTTTGCCATGATGTCTGGATTTTCCGCCCATTGAAGCCAGCCTGACACGCTACGTTGAAGTGCGTGTAGGGTGAACCTAATTGTTCGCACCATGTCTAAACGATCTCGCCCTTTAACATCCTCTATCTTCTTTATTTGATCTAAGATTCTTTTGCAGTCTTGAACCCAATTTCTATCCATTGAGATCACCTTGGACTATGACTTATGTCATGTCTCCCATAAAAACTTTGCTAATCATTCAATTCACCGCACTCAAGGAACTTCCAGCGCGCAAAAATTGAATCGATTTTCAAGGCTTACTTCTTTTCGATTTCCTTTCAAACAACCATGTTCGAAAGTGAAACCTAATTACGTCTCTTGTACAGGGATTAGACGCCTTGTAGTCCCTGGTCGATAATCCTCTTTCTTGAAGAAACTCTTGAAAAAGCGCCTCTTCACCGAGTTTGCCACCAGAAAAACCACCCTTAACTATGTATTGTACCTTGAAACTTTGGGGGCTAGTCTGTTCAATTTCTCCTATTTCTACTTCAACAGCGCTGCTAAGACTTTCTAATTCATAAATAAAGTCTTCAAAATAGTCTTGCACGCCGCAACTTTGACAGAAAGACCCCTCAAACTCGATGGTGAAGCCGTCTTCCTCGAGCTTAAGCAGTTTTGCCGTCGCTTCTGGGCTTCTATACCTGTTATAAACTTCCACCGTTCTCAGAATGAGTTTGCTCAGTTCAGAGCCTAGAACCTTTTTCATTTCCTCTTATACAACCCTTTCAACACCGCTTTTTCAAGAGTATGCTTCTCCACCTCATTAAAGAAGTTACGTTTGCTAACGCCTTCCAAGTGTTCGGTGTCAAGGGCGTAGATGGTGAAGATATATCTGTGCGTCCCTGAAGGAGGGCATGGTCCCCCGTAATCTTTCTTGCCAAAGTCGTTTTCAACCTGTTTAGCTCCTCCGGGCAAACTTCCTCTATCAATACTTCGCACATCCTTAGGAATGTCATAGACAAGCCAGTGAATCCAAGTTCCTCCAGGCGCATCAGGATCTGCAACGCTCAGGGCAAAACTCTTTGTCTCAGCGGGCGCGTCCTCCCACGAAAGTTGGGGAGAAATGTCTCTTCCATCACATGTAAATTCGGAAGGAATGTTACCATTGTCTTCGAAATCTTTACTCTTCAATTTCATGATAATACCTGACTTTAATAGTGGTTCAGTGTTTAATAAAAATTCGTTGGGACAATAGGGCGATGCGCGCGCTTTTTATTTAAAAGAATGTTTAGGTGTATTTAATGAGGAGAAAACTTTGAAGAATAAGGTTTTTCCGCATCCCTTTATCGCAAACTCTGCCATTGTCGATTGGAAAAGTATGCTTTGTGAATTGAAAATCAAAAGCGTCCAAGATCTATACTCTGATATACCTACTAAATTCCTGCTTAAAAGGGACTTGAAACTAGCAGGTCTCCTTTCAGAATCTGAGACTTTTAAACATGTGTCAAGAATCTTAAGTAGGAATAGATCTTATCGGGATATGTCGGTTTTTGTTGGTGCCGGCGCTTGGCTTCATTACATTCCAGCAGCTGTTTCAGAAATAGTTTCTAGAAGCGAATTCTTGACAGCGTATACTCAATATCAACCCGAAGCCAGTCAAGGAATGCTCATGGCATTGTTTGAGTATCAGAGCCTCATAGCGGAGCTATTAGAGATGGACGTGGTTAATGCTTCAATGTATGATTGGGCAACTGCCCTTGGGGAAGCGGGAAGAATGTCTGGGAGACTTACTAGAAGAAGTGAGATCGTTATTCCAAGATTTACGTCTCCTGATAGAAGAGCGACACTGCAAACATACATTGATCCAATTGGAATGAGGACAGTTGAAGTTGCTCAATCAAGAGACGATGGGCAAATTGTCCTGGAAAATCTTAAGAAGAAAGTTTCTTCAGATACAGCTGCAGTATATTTAGAAAATCCATCATATCTTGGGTTTTTAGAAACCGAAGTAGACGCGCTAGCTGAGATATCACATGACGCAGGTGCAGTTTTCATTGTGGGAGTTGATCCGACCTCGTTAGGAATCATAAGGCCTCCAGGCGACTACGCAGCTGACGTCGTGGTTGGCGAGGGACAACCATTTGGGAATCCGGTGAGTTTCAGCGGACCGTTACTTGGGATATTAGCATGTAGAAAAGACATGAAGATGATTAGAGCAATGCCTGGGAGAATAATAGGCATGACTACAACCATTGATGATGCGCAAAGAGCTTTTGTCATGAGCTTGCAAACTAGAGAACAACACATTCGCAGAGGAGAAGCGACTTCTAACATATGTACCAACAACGCTTTGTGCGCCTTGGCTTCTGCCGTATATCTTTCACTTCTGGGAAAAAGCGGCATTCGTGAGCTAGGCGAACACATCCTAGCTAAAACTAAATACGCTATTAAGAGGTTCAGGACAATCGATGGGGTTGACGTTCCTTTATTCAAAGCACCACATTTTAAAGAATTTGCAACTCGTTTCAAACATAAACAGGCTGACGATGTGCTGAGAGAACTCTTAGAGCACGAGATTTGTGGAGGTAAGTCACTTGTACCAGAATTTCCAGAGCTCGGAGAATCGGTGCTTGTATGCGTTACCGAGCTGCATAGTAAACAGCAAATCGACAACTACGTCGACACGCTTGACCAACTTTTGAGGTGAAAAGAATGTATAGACAAAGTAGATGGAATGAACCACTAATCTTTGAAGTCAGTCGTGAAGGAGCAATTGGTCACGTACTTCCCGCCCTAGAAAAGGAAATATCCTCAGAATTAAAGGAGGCCCTAAAAGAAATACCGAAAGAAATGCGTAGAAAGAAGTTAAATTTGCCTGAAGTAAGCGAACTTGAAGTTATTCGACATTTTACACGGCTCAGTCAAATGAACTATGGCATAAGTCTCGGCACCTACCCACTCGGAAGCTGCACAATGAAATATAACCCGGTTATAAACGAAAAACTCGCCTCTTTAGAGAACGTGCGAAACGTCCATCCACTCCAAGACCAAAGAACCACACAAGGAAGCCTCGAACTACTATACAGGCTCGAAAAAGCGCTCTGCGAAATAACGGGCATGCATAAGTTTTCCTTCATTCCAGCAGCGGGTGCCCACGGAGAATTTCTTGGATGTCTCATGATGAAAGCATACCACAAAGAACATGGAGAAAAGAGGAAAAAATTGATTGTTCCTGACTCTGCCCACGGAACAAATCCTGCTAGTGCTGAGATGGCTGGCTTCAAGGTAGATGTTGTCAAAAGTGATGAAACAGGATGTGTAGACATTAAAGAATTAGAGAAAATTGCCACCGAAGAAACAGCTGGTTTGATGCTTACAAACCCAAACACGCTAGGTATTTTCGAGAGAAACATCGAAGAAATTGTCCAAATAATTCATGATGTAGGCGGTCTGCTATACTACGATGGAGCGAACTTAAACGCAATTATGGGGAAGGTTAGACCTGGCGATATGGGTTTTGACATAGTTCATCTGAATGTTCACAAGACATTTGCAACCCCTCACGGAGGAGGGGGACCCGGAGCAGGTCCTGTAGGAGTCAAAAAAGGACTTCGAGAATTCTTGCCTGCACCGACAGTTGAATACGACTCAGCGACCAACTCTCATTATCTTGACTACGATAGGCCAAAGGCTGTTGGCAAATTAAAGATGTTCTACGGTAATTTTTCTGTTTACGTGAAAACCTACGCATATATTTTGATGATGGGGGCTGGGGGGTTAAGGTTAGCTGCTGAAGCAAGTGTTTTAGGATCGAACTATCTGTTGAGCAAGCTTAGGGAGCTTAAAGGCGTTGCTGTTCCCTTCGATTCCGGGCGACCTAGGAAACACGAATTTGTTTTGAGTCTCTCAAAGTTGGCTAAAGATACTGGCGTAAGAGCTCTTGATGTAGCGAAAAGGTTCCTCGACTACGGTGTCCATGCGCCCATAACCTATTTTCCCTTAATAATCGATGAGGCTTTTATGGTTGAACCAACCGAGAGCGAAACCAAGCGAGAACTTGACAACTTTGCTAAAATTATGTCGGAGATAATAGATGAAGCGTATAACAAGACAGAGAAGGTTCTTGGGGCGCCCTACAACACTTCTGTCGGTAGAATTAATGAGGTAAAGGCTTCTCATCCTAAAACCCTGTGCTTAAGCTGGAGAATGCACAAAAGAGGAAGTCGTGGTGCTTAAACAAATGGTTCTTTACCCCATTCACCTTAAGCTTAGGGCGACCATGGGAGAGTTGGAGGATGGAATATGCCTTTATGGTACAAGGGAATCCATGTGGAGCATAACTCTGTTAGGGAAAAGTGGGAATACTGATATTTCCCATATGGGAAGACTTCGCGTCAAAGGAAAGGATGCTGAAGAACTCCTTCAGAGCTCCTTCAGAGAACAACCACAGTGAATATCATGGAAATAAGAAATCTTGAAATGAAGATCGGACGCGCTCCGTTAAAGAGGTGTGCTGTATGAAATTGTTTACGGTGGGTCCAGTTGCCTGTTATCCTGAAGTTCTAGAAGAGATGAAACGTCAAATGTTCAGTCATCGAAGTGAAGAATATAAAAAACTACATAGGGAAACTGTAGAAATGTTACAGAAGTTTATGGAGACGGAAAATCAAGTTTTCTTATTTTCAAGCACAGGCACAGGCTTTATGGAAGCATCAGTAAGGAATTGCGTAGATAAAAAGATGCTCTGTTGTGTTAATGGTAGCTTTGGTAAGAGATTCGTAGAGGTAGCCATTTCAAATGGAAAAATAGTTGAGACAATTGAGCCTCCTTTAGGGGAACCTATCACACCAGATTTACTGGATGATAAACTATCGAAATGCCCAGACGTTGAAGCTGTTGCCATCACTCACAATGAAACAAGCATAGGCTTAATAAACCCCTTGGAAAAACTTGCTGAGGTTGTAAAAAAACACGGCAAACTTTTACTTGTTGACGCCGTAAGCTCCATGGGAGGCACTGAGATAAAAGTCGATAAATGGGATCTAGATGTTTGTTTCGCAGGTTCACAGAAATGCTTTGGGGTTCCTCCTGGTCTCGGTATGGGGAGCGTAAGTGAAGAGGCTTTAAAAAGATCGGAAGCTGCTAAGAATAAAGGCTGGTACTTTGATTTCAAGTTATGGGAAAAATATCAAAAAACTGCGGGTACACCTATGACTTCAGTGATACCTCAGATAGCTGGTTTAAATAGAATCTTAAAGCTGATAGACAGCTGGGGAGGGAAAGAAAAATACTTTGATTTATATAGAGAAAGGAACAGAAGAATTAGGGAGGGAATACAGAAACTGGGGTTAACTCTATTCCCCAAAAAAGGTTATGAAAGCCCAACAGTAACCTGCATAAACGCACCAAGCAACGTGAGTGGAGTTGAAATATATCAAAAAATGCGTGAAAAAGGATTTGAACTCGCAAAGGGTTATGGAAGTGTAAAAAATACTACTTTTAGAATCGGGAATATGGGCTATATAGAATTTGAAGACATAGAATTAATGCTGGAAGCACTTGGAGAAGTCTTAACCGGTCTCGAATGAAAAGAATAAGCCCAGGGATATAATTGAGGTCGAAGGTGAAGGTTCTCGTTTGCGACCCTCATTCCTGATGAGGGAATAGAAGAATTAAAGCGAGCTGGTTTTGAGGTTGATGTAAGCCCTACTATTTCCAACGAACAATTAAGAGGATTGTACCAAATTATGACTTTTTGATTGTACGGAGTCGAACCAAAGTTACAAGGGAAATAATTGAAGCGGGGAAAAGTTGAAAGCAATAGGTCGAGCTGGTGTAGGTCTAGACAACATTGACGTGGAAACCGCGGAAAAAAGAGGGATCGTTGTCCTAAACACGTCTGAAGCACCCGCCGACGCCGTGGCTGAGTTAACCATAGGACTAATGATTTCATTGGCGCGAAATATTCCCCTTGCAGATCGAACTATGAAGGAGGGGAAGTGGATCAAGAAAGAGCTCACGGCTTGGCAGCTGAAGGGCAAAAACCTTGGCACGATCGGCTTAAGGAACATCGGGGAGAGGGTAGCGAGAATCGCTAAGGCTTTGGGAATGAGGGTCCTCATCACGAAGAGGACGCCCCTGCCTCCCGAATTGCAAAGAGAACTTGAAGCAGAATACATTCCCCTTAAAGATTTCTCCAACTTTCCTTCAAAAAAGCGACGTGATTACCATACACGTCCCATTAACACCCCAAACGCATCACATGATTGGCGCCAAGGAGATCCAACTTATGAAAGACGGAGCCTTCCTCATCAACACATCAAGGGGCGGAATAGTGGACGAAAAAGCTCTCTTAGAAGCACTTCAATCAGGAAAGTTGTGAGGAGCCGCCTTAGACGTTTACGAAGATGAATCACAAAAAGACCTAAAGCTAATTAGACTGCTCAATGATGTTTGCACACCACATATCGGGGGTCAAACATTAGAAAGCCAGAGAGCAACAGCAACAATGCTCCGAAAGAACTTGGTCAAATTGCTAAAAATTGATTAAGACTTAGTTATGTGTCACTGAAAACGTAAAGTTCTTCTTTGTATCGTCGATCAAGCGTTTGTCCAGTCGGTAGGCGCCTCAATTTTTTCTTAGAGAGGTGTTCAAGAAGAAGCTTGTTTGCTTCTTTTGAATCCATGTTAAGCCACTCTATAGGCACGTTCACGAAAAGAGGGCGGGCTGGGATCACGTGGCGTGTTGACTTGTGCACAAACATCTCTCCCGAGAGAGCTGTGGTGACGACATCCCTTTTTGTGATTCGTGGTGCAATAATCGCAGCTAATGCTTTACCCGATTTGACTTTGTTTACAGCGTCGCTTTCTGTTTCGTAACCAATGTTGTAGCCAACCGACCTAAGGTTCCTTTCAAGCTGCTTGATGTATTCATAGATTTCCTTTATGCTCTCGATCTTCCCAGGGATGCCATAGCACTTCCTCGACGTGACTATTCCTATTATGATTTCTCTGTCACACATTTTTCTCTTCAGCTCGTTGTCTACAATCTCCTGAAGGTTGTAACCCGACTCTTCTAGGTCTTTCCTTACGTTTTCGCCCGTTTTTTGTCCGTTTTCTATGGTTCTGAACCAGCTTTCCACCCTTATGCTTGGGTTGCTATAATTCACTAGACAGACAGGGATTAGCTTGTACCCAAGATGCTGAAGGGCGGCTACTCTATGCACCCCATCCAAAACCACAAGCGTTTCCTTGTCAACAATCACCGGGTGCTTATAAATACCCCGCTTGATTTCAACAGATAGCCATTCAACAATCCTCGGGATAATCTCCTCATGGATGTATAACTTTTTAATTTCCTCAAGTTTAATTTCAAGCTTCAACCAAGGATGTGAAATAAGGTACCCCATTTTCGCACCACTACCTCAGATTTTCTTAAACACATGCTTAAAGAAATAAGAACAAAAAAAGAAATAAGGATTTTAATTTTGTGTTGTGGTGATGCAGGCGTTTTAAGTGGTTATGCAAACAAGCCCCCCTACCCGAGGAAATTCTGTGTCAGAACTGGAGGATATATGAAAAGAAAAGGCCTGAAAATGGCTGGTGAATGCTTCTCACAATCTCTCTAGCCGTCACACCCAGTACATAACTCAGATAACATGTATGGGTTAAACATAAAAATTACTTTAGGTCTAACTTGATTTTGTGAGGAAAAACCTATGGAATCGAAGAGAACCCATTTACACAATTTTCATCGGCAACAGGGTCATCTCACAACATTCGCAGGATTTGAACATGCGTTATGGTATGAAGGGGTAATTCCAGAACATTTAGCGGTTAGAAACGCTGTCGGACTTTTTGATATAACCCACATGGGNNTGAGAGGTGTTAATGCGGCTGCTTTACTCGATTATCTTTTAACGCGTGATATTTCTCTAATGAAGGTAAACCAAGGGCATTACGCGATCATGTGTAACAATCACGGTGGAATAACCGATGACCTCGTTGTTTTTCGTTTGGAAGAAGACACCTTTTTGTTGGTGTACAACGCAAGTAATCGAGAAAAAGATTATAAATGGATACACTCTCATGCCAAGGATTTTAACGTCCAAACCAGAGATGTATCAGATGAAGTTGCAATGTTCGCCATACAAGGCCCTAAAGCCCTTGCCACGCTACAACCCCTCTCCGATGTAGACCTATCTGGTATACGACGCTATTGGGGGCGCTGGGTGAACTTAAATGACCTTGAGGTCTTACTCACAAGAAGTGGATATACGGGTGAAGATGGATTTGAAGTATATCTCTGGGACACTCCATTAGAAAAGCCTGAAAAAGCGGAAAAATTGTGGCAAACTATCCTTAAAGCGGGTGAAGAATACGGTATTAAACCATGCGGCTTAGGTGCAAGAGATACTCTACGCCTAGAGGCCGGTATGTGTCTATACGGCAACGATATTGACGAGGACACAACGCCTCTAGAGGCGAAGCTAACATTCACTGTACGCTTTGAGAAGGATAATTTCATCGGCAAGGATGCCCTCCTGAAACAGAAAGATGAAGGTCTCAAAAGGATACGCGTCGGGCTTCGAATGTTAAAGCGAGGAATACCCCGCCACGGATACGAAATCTTTCTTGACGGCGAGAAAATCGGCCATGTCACAAGTGGAACTTTCTCTCCAGTATTGCAACGCGGTATTAGTATGGGTTATGTTCCTCCTGAACATGCAGCAATAGGAACCCAAGTGGATATAAAAATTAGAAAATCTTTCCACAGTGCTGAAATAGTTAAAATGCCTTTCTATGATACAACAAGGTATGGTTGGCAGCGTAAAAAACCTTAGTGCTTTCTCAGTGCATAAAGAAACATTGCAAATACTAAAATGTAGATTACGTGAATCTCCATATGGGGTTGAGCATGCGAGTTATAGCCTTAAAGACCTCGTTAATTAAACCTAACGATGATTTAGTGGCTGCCCTTATCCAAGCCGTTAAAAGACACGGACTGAAACTGAACGACGGAGATATTTTGGCGATATCATCGAAGGCCGTGACATCAGCTGACGGGCGCATCGTCAAAATGAAGACGGTGTCGGTGTCAAGAAGGGCGGAGGAGTTGGCGAGAAAACACTCGCTTGAGCCTGAGTTTGTCGAGTTGGTCTTAAGGGAAGCTGACAAGATTTATGGAGGAGTTGAGAAAGCTATTCTTACATTGAAGGATAATGCTTTGGCGATAAATGCTGGCGTTGATCATAAGAATGTCCCGGCTGGTTGTGCTGCCCTATGGCCTTTAGATCCTCAGCGTCGAGCGGAGAGTCTTCAGGAGGAAATCAAAAGGCGCGTAGGCAGAGATGTGGGAGTTCTAATAGTGGACAGTAGCGTAGCCCCCCTCAGAATAGGTACGAGGGGTGTGGCGTTAGGGGTGGCAGGCTTCAAGCCGATAAATGACTGCCGAGGAGAAAGAGACCTCTTTCAAAAGCCCTTATTAATCACTCGACACGCCGTTGCTGACGATCTTGCATCTGCAGCTCATCTTGTGATGGGGCAGGCCGGCGAAAGAACGCCGGCAGCTCTTATCAGAGGAGCACCTGCTACTTTCGTTGGAAACACCAGCATAGACGAAATGAAGATCTCTCCTGACAAATGTGTATACATGACGGCTTTTCACGTATCCACTAAAAGAATGAAATAGCTGTTCCTGCCAGTTTCTTACAATTTCAGACCATACGCTTTTAATGCCTTTATCAAAGTAGTTCCAATCAATGCTGCAGCTATTGCGATCATCACTCTCTCAAGGGGGTATACCCATGCTAGCAATTGCCACGTGCTTTTCCATGCATCCACGCTGGAAATTAGATTTGGCCAGTAAATTGCTTCAAACATTATGTCGCCTACAATATGTCCGAAAAGAGTGGCTGTGAGGGATACTATGCCAACTCCAAAAGTTAGCCCCATCGACTTTGTATACCCATGTATTTGCTCCACCGCCTTTGATTGTAGCGGAGAGACTAAAATGACTAAACCAATAATCTGCATCCAAATGAAGTATGGGTACAACCATGCGGGTCCGACTACCGGATACAAGGCAAAGACGACTAGCAAAAAGGCGTAGGTGACAGCGCAAGTCATCCGCTTGCCGTTGTAAAGCATGCCTGAGCAGAATGTTGTAGCTGCATGCGGCACAAAACTAAGCGGCCCAAAAGGCCCCCCAATCTGCCCTAGCGATAATCCAATAATTCCGCCCAGAGCTACAGAGAGAACACTTAAGTATGGACCAAGTATAATTCCAATCAACGGAGCCATAATAACTGCCATCGTAATGAAGCTCCCTGAGGCACCAATGACGGGAAAAAGAGGCCAAAAAGTGAAGATTGTGTACCATGGAGCGAAAACAGCAATCAACGCTATGTTTTTTGCCACCATTTTTGCGTTGACCTTTTCTTGCGTCATTGCACCCGCTCCACAATTTCATTCGTCTTACGCTATACGCGCGCTTATCACGCTATTTTTCTTCAAGGTTTCTCTAGCTTGTGATTTTTATTCTTTAATATTTGTTTGCATGCGCGCTTTCATATTGTCATCAACTTCCATCATTACCCCGATCAATTCTTCCAAAGCGTCATTTGCGGATAAACCGTGATTAACTGCTTCTTCTGCTATTTCACGAGCCTTCCACACATCACCAAGAACAATGACTTTACTTAACGCATCCTAAAGTTCCTCAGATGAGTCCAAACTCTTAAACCTCGTTGAGTAGTGTGTTTAGTACGCTATGCTCGATTGCCTACTTGATCTCTATATATTCATAGGCATCCCTTAGTTTCTCGAAACAAAAATGTACTTTCTGAAAGTTCTTTCTAAATTCGGCAACGTCTTCTTTTACTTTCTCTGAAGGTTCTTTGTCTACAATTACCCGCTTGATAAACTCCGCTATTTCCTCCATCTCTTTCTCTTCCATACCTAACCTAGTTATTTCAGATGTCCCCAGTCGAATTCCCCCAGGGTTCATGTAATGTCTTCCTTCCCGAATATCCCAAGGCAAAAGGTTGCGGTTAATTATGATGTTTGCTTTTTCAAGCTCCTTTTCAATTTTACCTCCATCTCCATATTCGGTTATGTCGATAAGCAAAACGTGAGACTCCGTGAAACCCTTATGTTCAGCTAAAACCTTGAATCCTCTCTCATAGAGCGCCTGTCCCAGCGCCTTCGCGTTGCTTATAACCTTTTTTGCATATTTTCTTCCGAATTCAAGCATCTCCGCCAATGCAACGGCCACTCCCGCCACGTTCTGTAGATGATGATTGCTCACAACGCCTGGAAACGTCGCCTTCTTTATTCTCTCCGCATGTTTCTCCAAGGATAAGATCATTCCGTGCTGTGGGCCTGGTAATGTTTTATGTGTACTTAGTGTTACGACATCTGCTCCCTCCCTCAGTGGATCCTGAAAAGTCCCTGCGGCGATTAATCCTGCCACATGTGCCGCGTCGTAAGCAACAGTGGCACCGACGTTATGGAAATATTCTTCCGTTTCTCTAACCGGATGTGGAAAGGGAAGAACGCTACCGCCGAACATAACAAGTTTCGGAGTTTTCCCTGTCTTCACTAGTTCTTCAACCCTTCTAATAGTGTCATCAACGTCAACATTTAGCTCTTGATGATCTAATGCAAGATATTCAACATTGAGTCCATGTACAGCCCCCGCGGTTCCTCCAAACTTCTTTTTGCCCATAGAAATGTGGCCGCCAGATGGGATCGATAAGGCAAGCATATAATCCCCTGGATCAGTGAAAGCTGTATAAACAGCAAGGTTTGCCACGACACCTGAGATCGGTCTAACGTCAACAAACTCCGCGTTAAAAAGTTTTTTAGCTAGCTCTATGCAAAGCAACTCAACTTGATCGATGTATGTGCACCCTGCATAAACTCTTTTTCCAGGCCATCCTTCGGCGTATCTATTCCCAAAATCTGTTATTATTGCTTCACGAACAGCTGGACTTGGAACGTTTTCACTTGCTATCAAAGGAATAGCGCATCTAAACCAAGCGTGGTGCTTTTCTAGTAGTTGAAAAACCCTTTCATAATACTTTTTAGCATTACTCAATATCTCAACTCCCTTTACGTATTTAGAAAGTCTGAATGTTTAAAATTATTGCGCTCGCGCGCGCGTGCTTAAACAAGTGGTTCTTTACCCCATTCACCTTAAGCTTAGGGCGACCATGGGAGAGTTGGAGGATGGAATATGCCTTTATGGTACAAGGGAATCCATGTGGAGCATAATTCTGTAAGGGCAAACGTGGGAATCTTCGATGTTTCCCCTATGGGGAGACTTCGCGTCAAAGGAAAGGATGCTGAAGAACTCCTTCAGAGAACAACCACTGTGAATATCCTAGAAACAAGAAATCTTGAAAATGAAGATCGGGTTCATTTGCAATGAAAATGGTGGAATACTTGATGACATGTCAATTTATGGACTTGACAACGATGATTTTCTCCTAGTCACTAATGCCATCAACAGAGAAAAGGACTATAATTGGCTGAAAAGGCATGGGAAGAATTTTGAGGTAAGAGTAGATGACGTAAGCGATGCAACAGCTATGTTGGCAGTTCAAGGACCACAAACCGTTACCTACATTAAAGAACAGTTCGACGAAACTTTGGAAGACCTAAAATGGTTTTCAGCTAAATTCATCGAAAATGATGAGGTAAGAATTCTCGCTTCAAGGAGTGGTTACACAGGAGAGGATGGATATGAGCTGTACATTTGGTATCAATCTCGAGAAGAGGTCTTCAAAATTTGGAATGACCTAGTCAAGATGGGCATCCCTCCATGTGGCTTGTGAGCAAGAGATCTGCTGAGACTTGAATGTGGCTTCTTGTTATATGGAGTGGATGAAGATGAAAGCGTTACTCCCGTGGAAGCAAATAGAGTGCGCCTCGTTGATTTG
>JABAHS010054136.1_pt2 | contig 13012 bp, 6 predicted proteins | sample 7062111 | NCBI WGS metagenome assembly JABAHS01 (sample SAMN14534600, study PRJNA622989) | marine sediment metagenome | biome: marine biome [ENVO:00000428]; feature: marine pelagic biome [ENVO:01000023]; material: deep marine sediment [ENVO:00002113]; isolation source: pool of 4 deep marine... | reverse complement strand
ATGCACTTACATTCGGTTCAACGGGCAAGGTCGTTTCAAAAGACTGCCCATCAGAAATATAGCCAAACAATTTTCCATCAGATCCTGCTCTTGCAACAGCTACGAGGTCGTCAAGTCCATCTCCGTTTAGATCTCCGACCGCGGGCGGCACCCGGAAATTATATGCCGGCGGCTGGGGCATACCATCGGTTTTTTCCGTGCCCTCAGTGGTATAGAATTTAATCCCCGAGGCTGTGCCAGCCACTATCTCGTTTACACCGTCACTATCAAAATCCCCGTAATTGAGCACAGTGGCTATTTTGCTGCCGACATCGATTTTCCAATTGCCTTCCTGGGTTATAATATGCTCCAGATATACTTCCACCGTATCCCGGGCCTCAAGTCCTGAATTTGAATACAGGTTTACTCTCAGGTAATAGCTGCCTCCCGGAAGAGCGCCGGCCTGCCAGTCACCGAGGAGATCATCCATGACCGGGATCGTAGAGAGTTCAAATTCATTCCATATGGAACCTGAGATTGTCTTATATTCAAGCGTATAATGGAGGAAGTCGGGACATATTGCTGAGCCGTAGACATTTGCCTGTGATACCACCGTATCATCGTCCAATGGAGCGGAAAGATAAACCAAATTATCATTGGCCACATTAATAGTCACCTGATCAGAATTATCATCACCCACTCGCACTTTTATCGTGAAACTTCCATTCAAACCGGCCGTGTTGAAAGTTCCCAGAACGGAATTGCTTACAGGTGCTGTGGAAGTAGTAATCGTTGTCCAGGATGCTGGGTTGCTTCCGGAACCATACTCCAGGGTATATTCTGTAAAATCGATTCCATCGGCGCTGCCCATTATAGATATTTCGCCTGCCAGGATCTGATTGGGCAGAGGTGAGGTTATCCGGGCAGCTATTGCCGGGACTGCTGCCAGTGCATTCTCAAGATTGATTCTACCATGCCCGCTGTATTGATCCCATCCCGGAAGATTCAGGCCATCTCCGTAGGGATCGACTATATCATCGGCCGTATTCTGCATAATTTGCTGGACCGCGTCCGGCTTTAAGCCTGGTGATGTGGACATCATATACGCCGCCACAGCTGCAGCATGCGGGCACGCCATGCTGGTCCCTGAGGCGACATAATAATTTTCATCAATTATATGAACATTGGGTTCACCCGGGGCATACATATCAGTTCCCGCTGCCCGCAGGGATAAAACTGAATACCCGGGAGCGACAACATCCATCTGTTCACCGTAGGTGGAAAAGAATGCAACCTCATCATCACTGGTTGAGGCTCCTACAGAGATTACACTTGGATAGGCCCCGGGGAAGTTAAATTTTGCAATTCCATCATTTCCTGTGGCCGCACATAAAACTACGCCTTTGGATCGGGCATATTCCAGGGCATCTTCCAGAATCTCAATCTGCCACGGGTAGCCGAAACTCATGCTGATTACATCCGCACCATTATCGGCGGCATAGACTATAGCGGCACTCGCGTATGAAGACAGCATTACAGGATAAAATTTCAGCGGCATTATTTTACAATCTGGAACGACTCCGGCCATACCCACGAGATTGTCTGTCAGGCTCGCTATTATTCCCGAACAGTGTGTACCATGCCCATAGGAATCGGATGGATCATTGTCCGGAACAGGCGGAGCTCCGGAGCCGCTTGTATAATCCCATCCTCGGATATCATCGACATAGCCATTGTGGTCATCATCAATACCATTATCTGCAACCTCGCCCGGGTTCTGCCAGATTTTTCCCGCCAGATCCGGATGATCCATATCTACCCCTGTATCTATCACCGCAATGATTACCAGGGAGGTATTATCTGGAGGATTCTCAAAAACTTCCAGAGCATTTATGTCTGCTCCGGGGGTGCCATACATCGTAATTAATGTGTCGTTGTAGTTGCCGTCTCTTCGCAGTACATGCGGATAGCCCTGGCCGATATTGTTGAGCGGCCACTGGACACCATAATGCGGGTCGTCAGGAGGTACATAAAGCTCCAGCAAATAATCCGGATGCGCATATTCGATACCTTCCAGCGCTTCGTATTCTCTGGCGGCAGCTTCGAGATCCGTCCCCTTACGAAATTCCAGAACATAAATTCCCGAGAGAGACTCGTCTCCGGAACCTACAGATATCCTCGCAAAAAGCGGTTTAGTATCCGTGATACCATATTTGTCATCGATCCTGATTTTGCCCGCGATTTTGTTTAAGTCAATCATCCGGTTGCCGGGAGTGCTGTCCTCCAACGTTTTTACTTTTACGATTAATCTTGTCGGTATTTGTATGTCTCTCTCATCCATATCCTTGTCATGCAGAAATGCGTAGCCTCCCGACGGCAGGAGAAGCATGAGGAGCAGACATACAAAAATCTGGTAATGATGTCTTTTATTCATACCTGATCCTTCGATGTAGTTTAGCGGTTAATGTCAATATATGGATTTAGATACTGCCGACAATAGATTTTTTGAATTCAATCCAGGATTTTTTCAGAGATCATCCTGACGCTTTTGCTCGTCTTTTTGAATACTTATCTTATGCTGGAATATTCTCTTGATTTGATAGAGATGATGTTTCGATTTCAGCAATCCGGAATTCCGTCACCGTTTAGATCGCAGGGCTCATGCCCGCCCCTGAAGATGTGGTTGATTATCCAGATGATATCTACCAGGCTTATTGAATCGTCACAATTCGTATCCGCAGAGGACAGCGACACAGGCAAGGAAGATCCGGGTATGAATATATAATTAACCAGTCTGACTGCATCATTGATTGCTATTAGATTATCACCATCAATATCGCCGCATAGGATATTCCCGGCAACCGCACATACATTATTCAATTTACGGTTATATCGCCAGATAGGGACCGGGCAGTTTTGAGGACTGTATTCGGTATCATAAAAATTGAGAAAAACCAGCTCATTCAGAGAAGTAGTCATCATTATATCGACTAAACCATCATTATTTATATCCCCCACTACGGGTGTACCGATTCCCCTGTTTTGCGGCATTATGCTTGTCGGGCGCAGGTAAATCGGCCATCCGTCAAGTATCTCGCCGCTGTAATCCCAGGCCGTCGTCCTCTCCATATTGTAAGAGTAATAGACATCGTTCTTGACATTGCTGATAACCTCGGGAAAGCTGCTGCCATTGATATTTGCGGCTATTGTATAGTAGATTCTGCCCGGGTTCAGAGTATAGCCAAAAAGCGGAGAGGCGGCACCGGGGAGATAGTAGTTCCCGCTTATGTCCCAGGCATAAACCATAGCCTGGACCAGTTCGAAGAAGCCAATGAAATACTCTTTCTGTCCGTCCTGGTTGAGATCGGCAAAGACAGGTGCGGAGGGCACAAGGTAGCTGTTGATGCCCGTATTTCTCGGCCAGCCTGCTTTTAAAGAAAGATTCTCGTCGAAAGCATAAACCCAGTAATTTCCCCCATCTTCCAGGAAACGTGCGAAAGCGACGAGTTCAAGCTTGTCATCGTTATCGATATCTACAGCAGAAAGACTTCTAGCTACGCATTGATTGCCGAGATTCATCTGCAGATCGAAGCTTCCCACAAGATTTCCCTGCTGGTCATACTGGTCCAGAAAGCGGCTGGATGTATATACCTCATCTGTACCATTGCCATCAATATCAGCAGCCAGGTAATGGCGGGGATTTCCAGAGAAATACGTAAATTGCGTAATGAGATCTCCCTGAATATCATAGATCCAGCAATTCGGGTTGGAATAATATAGTATCTCGTCATTACCGTCATTGTCCATATCCTTTAAACAAATATAAGGATATATGTAAACAAGGTCGGAATTGTAAATATCTACGTCGGGTTGATCTAAAATAGCCGTCTCAAATTCGGTTCCATCGGATATAAAACCATACATTCTACCAACTTCACCATCCCAGCCAACTGCCACCAGATCATCGATACCATCTGAATTCATATCCCCGACTGCCGCAGGCATGCGGAAGTTATATGCCGGGAGGTCGGGCACGGATTCTGTCTTTTGTGTCCCGTCAGGATTGAAAAAGTAAAGGCCGTTTTCTGTGCCGACTACAATTTCATTCTCACCATCGTTATCGAAATCACCATAATTAGGTATAATTGTAGTTCTCGCACTGAAAGAATGCTTCCAGTTGCCGTTTGCAGTTAGTATCGATTTCATAAAGACATAAACTGAATCAGAATCCAGGATTCCGCTGTCAGCAAAGACACTTAATCTCAAAAGATAAGAACCTTCCGTCAAGGCGGCAGCCTCCCATGTGCCCAATAAACCGTTTACAATAGGTGAGGTTGATTCATCGATCAATTGCCATTGATTATCACCGGCCATTTTGAATTCAAGGTGATAATGGCTGAAGCCTGGAGAAGAGGCCGAGCCGATTATTGATGTCAGTGATGTTACCGTATCACTTTCTGCGGGACTGCTTAACTCGGCCTGAATAGAATTGACAATATTGACTGTGACCCGATCGATATTATCATCTCCCACCATTAATCTAATTGTGTATCTGCCGTCAAGAGAATCTGTGTTGAAGGCACCCAGATATCCATCGGTCACAGCGATCTGGCTCTCGCTTATGACGTTCCATGATTCGGGAACATCGCCCGAACCGTACTCTAAAATATAGCCATTGAAGGCAGAACCGTCCGCTATGCCGTTAACCTCAATGCTCCCGCTGACAAACTGATTGGGCAGGGGAGAGTTGATCCTCGCTCGAATATTGGGAACTGCCGAGATTGCATCGGCAAGATTTATTCTACCGCTGCCGCTGTATTTGTCCCAGCCGGGCAGATTTAATCCCTCCCCAAACGGATCAAGAATGTCATCTGCCGTATTCTGGATGATTTCTTGAGCTTTAACATGGTTCAGGCCGGGCGATAATGAGAGCATATATCCCAAAACTCCGGCAACATGGGGAGATGACATACTGGTGCCGGAAGCTATATAATAATAATCTTCTAAAACATGTACATTGGGTTCGTCAGGAGCATACATATCCGTACCTGCTCCGCGCAGTGATAATATCGAGTAGCCGGGAGCGACAACGTCCATAAAATCCCCGTAAGTCGAGAAAAACGCCACTTCATCATCGCTGGTGGATGCTCCAACCGATATTACTTGTGGATATGCACCCGGGTAGTTGAAATATTCCATGCTGTTATTTCCGGTTGCGGCACAGAGTATCACTCCTTTTGATCGGGCATAGTTGAGTGCATCTTCGAGGATCTCCACCTGCCAGGGGTAGCCGAAACTCATGCTGATAATATCGGCGCCGTTATCGGCGGCATAGATGATCGACCTGGCTGCATATGAGGAAAGCATAAGCGGATAAAACTTTATCGGCATGATCCTGCAATCAGGAACAATCCCCGAGATTCCTTCCAGATTGTTTGTGACCGATGCGGCAATACCGGCGCAGTGGGTACCGTGACCGAATTCATCTGACGGATCATTGTCCCCTGTGACCGGAAGGGTGGAGCTGTTTCCGGTGAAATCCCATCCGTGAATGTCATCAACAAAACCATTATGATCGTCATCAATTCCATTCTCAGGAAGTTCCCCTGGGTTTTGCCAGATTCTGCCGATGAGGTCGGGATGATCTATATCGACACCCGTATCTATAATTGCAATAATTACAGTCTGGGCGTTGTCCGGTGGATTATCGAATACCATATGAGCGTCGATATCAGCGCCGGGGGTTCCGTGCATTACAATTACAGTATCGTTGTATGAGCCATCTCGACGAAGGACATGCAAATAGCCCTGCCCAACATTCCATAATGGCCACTGGAGAATATAGTAAGGATCGTTGGGTGCATCGTACAGTTCGAGTATGTAATCGGGGTGCGCGTATTCGACCTGTTCCAGGCTCTGATATTTTTCAGCTGCTGAAATCAAATCGGTACCGGGCGAAAAGTGAAGAACATAAATTCCGGATAGCGGATTGATATTCTCATTCTGACTGACAGTTTTTGACAGTGGTTCGATTTTGGAGGTCCCAAAACTTTTGTTAAGATCGTGGAATCCGGGTACACTTGCGAGATTGATGCTGTTGTAATCTGTCTTGCCTTCAGGTGAAAATGCTGGTTTGAACTTTACCACAAGCCGGTTTGAGGTCTGCTCGGTTTCCTTAACTTCATATTTATCATGAAGATAGGCAAATGAATTAGATGCTGTAACCAGCATAATAATCAAACATATTATGAAAGCGGATGTGTTTTTCAAAATGAGACCTGTCGCTGCAGATTTTCTATTCTAAGACAATATATCAAAGACAGAAGCACCGTCAATATAATTTGTAATGGGCAGTTCAAAATCAGACAAATAATCAATCGGGAACAAAATTCATTCATCGCAAGTTATCGGGTATTAAAGTTTTTTTGAAAATTTGGGGCGTTAATCCGGGCAATTAAGGCAAATTCAACCCATGGTCGCCCTCGGAGATGGTATGAAACAATTTATTCTTATTATTTTCATGTTGATATTGCCTGCGACGCTATTCGGTCAGGCTATATCTATGGAAGAATTTATCGATCAGGTAAAATTGACACACCCACTTATGAAGCGGGAGCCGCTATCTCCGGAGATAGAGAAGATTAATAAAAACAAACAGCTTACCGCACAGGACTGGTTTGCCAATTCAGAAATCAGCTACCTGGCTTCCAAGCCAATACAGACCAGTCCGTTTTCACCCTCCCGTATTGACCGCGCCAGCTTAAATGCCGACTTCCGGAGATCCTTCTGGTCGACTGGTGGAAAACTTGCGTTGGGATGGTCATCAATACGGCTGGACCAAGACCTGCAGAACATAATAATCCCATCTCCGGATGGACAATCAACAATTCCTGTGGGGGTATCGAAATTATATGAGAATTCTGTCTCGATTTCATATTCTCAACCGCTCTGGCGAAATATCGGCGGTAAACTTGATCGTCTCGATTATGATCTCAGCGATTATGAGATTGAAATCGCGGAATTGCAATCTCTGGAGAATCAAGAGAAATTTCTTTTAGGTCTTACCTATAAATTTCTTGATTGGGTTCTTCTGGAAGAGGAGAGGCGAATTGCCTCAGAACGGCTTGAACTTGCCCGTGAACAGCTTGCCCACAGCAAAGATCTGCGTGAAGCCAATCTTGTCGATCAGGTAGATGTGCTGCGTTCGGAAGACGCCGTGCGTTCCGCCCGGCAGAATCTTGTACTGATTGAATCGCAGGTTGATGCTGCCAGAGCGGAGCTGGCGGTATTGGCTCAAAATGAAGAAATAAATTCTATGCAGCCTGATTATGACATTTACCGCCTTGTTGAGCTCCCTGAACAGGAAATAGCTTTTTACAACTTGAGAGCCAAATCTCGGCTGGTAAGAACCTTGGAGGAACAGGTAAAACAGTTAGAGGAGCTTCAACTTGGTTTCAAAGAGAGCGGCGATCCCAGTCTCGATTTTGGAATTGGAGTGGGCCTCAAGGGCGGAGACGAAGAATTTGCCAGTTCATTGGAACTCCTGAAACCAGATTTTTCAGTATCCCTTACATTTAGCCAGCAGCTGGGAGCGCGGGCCTCAAAAGCTGATGCCGACAGGACCAGAATACAGATTGAACAGGTCGAATACCAGAAAATGGAACTTCTCTTGAATCTGGAATCATCTCTGAGGAATCTTTCAATTCAGATAAATGACCTTGAGGAGGTACTGGCCCTGAATCAGCAGGAAATCGAATCGGCTATTCAGCGGACCGAAGAAGAAGTGCGTCTTTATAATCAGGGCAGAGGAGAACTGACTTTTGTAATTCAGAGCCGGGATAATATTCGCAACGCCCAGTTATTATATGCTCGCAATGCCGCTAACTACCACAAACTCCTTCTGCAATATAGAGAATTAACTGATAGGCTCCTGGAATATGACATTTAGCTCGATGAATTCAAGACTATGCGCTGGAAGAAAGCTCAATGGGGGATGCCCAAGATGATCGGCTTTTTCAGATTTTTTGTGCACAGGCATATGCTTGCCAACCTCTTCACCATCATGGTGATCCTGCTGGGAATCGGTACTCTGATCCAGATCAAGAGGGATATTTTTCCGGAAGTTGATTTTGGAGAAGTGATTATTACAACCCGCTATCCCGGAGCATCTCCCGAGGATGTCGAACTGAATGTCACCAACAAGCTCGAAGAGGAGATTAAATCTGTATCCAACCTTGATAAGATTACCTCTTATTCAATGGAGAATATATCCATAATTACAGTCAGTATCGATTTGGAAACTGATGATAAAGACGAGGTCAGGCAGGATATACGCGAGGCGGTGAACCGCGTAACCGACTTTCCGCCCGAGGTTACTGAGGCGCCGCTGGTGACGGAAATTAACAATGAGATCATACCTGTTATTGANNGATATGGATTACAGGGAATTGCGCGAAACTGCCCGTCTGTTCAAGAAAAAACTCGAGAATGTTGATGGAGTTTCGAAAGTTGAGGAATTCTGGTACCTCGATCGCGAGATAAAGATCAAGGTGTCGCCGGATTCGATTGAAAAATACCAGATTCCATTGCAGGAGATTGCCCAGGCTGTGCGGCTGAGGAATGTCCGCCTATCTGGCGGTTCATTTGAATCATACGCCAGCGAGAAAGGGTTGATGACTCTCTCACTTTATGATGAGCCCGAAGAGGCTTATGATGTTATTGTGAGATCGACATTCAATGGCCCCTCTGTGAAGATCAGGGATCTAGCCCGTATCGAAGATGCTTTCGAAGAACCGCGAACCATTACACGCATGAACGGTGAACCGGCGATAATGTTCCAGGTCTTGAAAAAGAAGACCGCGGACATAATAAGAACTGTCGATGCGGTTCGAGAATTGGTGGAAAAAGAAGAAGAGATTCTGCCCGAGGAAGTAAATATTCTCTTCTCAAACGACATTTCATCTTATGTAAGGAATCGATTTAATATAGTTCTTTCCAATGGCGCCATTGGGTTATCGCTTGTACTTGTCCTGCTGGCATTGTTCTTGAGTATCAGAACCGCCTTCTGGGTGGCTTTGAGTATTCCGGTGGTCGTCCTCGGGGTAATCTTTCTTCTGCCTTTTGCAGGTGCATATCTTGATGTCATAGGCTTGACTGCTATTATCCTTGTGATAGGAATCATAGTCGATGACGGAATTATAGTGGGGGAAAATATCGTCAAGAGACGGGAGATGGGGGCAGACCCGCATACCGCCGCCGCTGAGGGCATCCGCGAAGTATCCAAACCTGTAATCGCCACTCTCATTACCACTTTTCTGGCTTTCGCGCCTATGTTTTTTATGACCGGTGTGACCGGGGATTTTGTTGTCAGTATTCCTCTGGTAATCAGTCTTGCTCTGTTCATTTCCCTGTTGGAATTAATTATGGCCTTGCCCACGCATCTTGTGGGAAGCTTGAAGAAGATGAAATTCAATGGCCCAAGGAAAAAACACTGGTTCGACTATTTCAGGGAATTATTCAGAAAATTCATGCAGGTTTTTCTAAAGCTGCGCTATTTGTACCTGCTTTTCTCAATTGCATTATTCGCAGCATCGATATGGTATGCCACCAGTCATATGAAATTTATTCTCTTCCCAAAGAGCGCCGCCGATGTCTTCATGATCTATGCTGAACTTCCGCTGGGTTCTTCAATCTATAAGACTGCGGATAAAATGAAAGAAATTGAACAATTTGTGATTGATCTCCCCGATTACGAGGTGCAGTCATTTGCGACACGAGTTGGCAGTCATGGAGAAATGCGTCCCGGTGAGAACGAGCACTGGGCATTTGTCAGGGTTAATCTCTCACCTTACGCCAGGCGAGATAGAAATGCCGAGCAGATAGTAGAGGAGTTGAGAGACAGAACCGACCGGTTGGAAGGATTCGATAAGATCTTCTATAATATCGAGGCCGGCGGCCCGCCCGTTGGTATGCCCATCACCCTCAGAATTGTAGGCTCTGATGATGAGATGCGCCGCAGACTCACGGATTCCATCATCACCTACATGCAGACCATACAAGGTGTCAAAGATATTGATCGCAACGATAAGCTCGGAAAAATGCAGGTGGAATTGAAACCTCAGTATGAGAAGCTCTCCCGCCTGGGTCTCACGGTGGCCGATATTGCCACAACTGTGCGAACTGCTTATGATGGTGATATTGCCACCAATGTTAGATATGGCGAGCAGGATGTCGACTTCAGGGTTATAATGGAAGACGATGCCCGAGAGAGCATTGACTTTTTGGCAGAGCTTCTGATCCCCAATCGTACCGGGAGGCTAATAGAGCTAGGTGAAGTGGCCGAATTTTCCACCAGTCCCGGTCCCGGCAACTATTATCATTATAATGGGGAACGAACAACCATTGTAACCTCAGATCTGGATAAAGATCTGGCCGCCCCCCTCGAAGTGACCAACCAGATACAGGATCACTTCAACCTGGATCAGGACTGGCCCGGAATGCGCATGGTAATTGGGGGCGAATCCGAAGAAACATCAAAGTCATTCCGTTCACTGTTCATCGCCTTTGCGATTGCAGTTATAGCCATTTACTTTGTCTTGATATTGCTGTTTGATTCCGTGACACAGCCTTTGATGGTATTGGTGGCGATCCCCTTTGGAATCATATCAGTCATACTCGCTTTCGCTCTTCATGCGGAACCGCTGGGCTTCCTGGCATTGATGGGACTTGTCGGCTTGACCGGTGTGGTCGTCAATGATTCCCTTGTTATGGTTAACCATATCAACGGGCTTCGCAGAAAATCTCCTGAGAAGCCTATTATAGATATTGTCTCACAGGGAGCATCGGACCGACTGAGGGCAATCATAATGACCACCCTGACTACGGTAGTCGGACTTCTACCATTGGCTTATGGAATTGGCGGATCGGATCCATTCATTGCTCCCATGGCCCTGGCGCTTGGATATGGCCTCCTGTTTGCGACACCGCTGACACTGGCATTAGTGCCAAGCCTTTACGTTATCCGCACCGATATAATCAAACTGTTCAGAAGAATATTCCGCCGGGCTGCAACAGCTTAAAAGATCTCATGAAAGAAATCCTGCATCTCTTCCCATGAGCGCATGTCAGCTTCCGCGCTGTATGCTACGCCAGTAGATGGATCATCTCCGGAATTCGGATTGGTAAAACTGTGTACCGCCCCGCCGTAAGCTGTCATATACCAGTCCACGTTGGCATTACTCATCTCGTCCCAGAATGCCATAACCTGTTCCTGACCGACATGGGGATCGGCAGCGCCATGTTGAACCAGCACCTTGCCCAGAATATTCCTGGCGTCCTCCGGATCGGGAGTGTCCAGGTTGCCATGGAAGCTTACGACACCGTTAACCTCGGCTCCGCTTCTGGCCAGCTCCAGCACAACTCCGCCTCCGAAGCAGTATCCGATTGCTGCGATTCTTGACGGATCGGTCAGGTCGAGTTCCCTGAGATAATTGAGACCGGCATTGGCACGGCTGCGCATTAATTCACGGTCTTGCCTGTAAATTGAAGCCTGCTTTGAAGCCTCTTCGGTGTTCTGGGGACGTACTCCTTTGCCATAAATATCTGCTGCGAAGGCAACATAGCCCAGTTCGGCCAGCATTTCAGCACGTTTTTTGGTGTAATCATTGATCCCCGTCCATTCGTGGACAACCATTACACCAGGTATATTACCTCCAAAGCTGTCGTCATAAGCCAGGTAGCCCTCCAGAACCACATCTCCATCCATATACTCAACTGTTTTGGTGATCAGTTCGGCCTTTGCAGCAGTGAACATAAATAATACAAGCATGAGAGAAATAATATAACGCATTTTACCTCCTTTTTGGATTTTACAGACTTTGCAACTCCAGTTTGTCTGACTTTGTTCCCCGGACCGAATCTCGTTGGAAGGAGTGCTGGTATTGAATTATTTAATTTTGACTATGACATGGTTTGTGTTATTTTTCACAACCGGTTAAGGTGTATTGCGTATATGTGAAATATTCAGGCAGAAATGCCGGTGATTCTATTATGATGAATATATTATATTTATACAGGAGATTCAAAATGTCTTTCAAATCATCAAGACCCTTTTGGGCTAATATTATTTTAATAATACTTCTGGGACTATCATCCCTTGCAGCCCAGGACATGCAGGAAATGCCGATTATGCTACAGCCGGATGTCTATGATACCCTTGTGGCTTTTGTTTATGGCGGGGATATCTGGACTGTTAATGCCACGGGAGGAGTTGCCAGGAGGATTACCATCTCTGACGGCACTGAAAGCTATCCCAAATTCTCACCAGATGGCAGTCAGATTGCCTTTACAGGTTATTATGACGGCAACAGGGATGTCTATGTCATGAATATCTATGGGGGCGACATAAAGAGGGTGACCTATCATCCTTCGGGCGATGATGTCATTGGCTGGCATCCGGTGAACGGCAAAATTATATTCCGTTCCTTTCGCAAAGATTTCGTTCTGGGGACGCGACTTTACATGATATTTCCAGATGGTACCGGTTTAGAAGACGTTCCGATTCACGAGATCCATTTCGGTTCATTTTCTCCGGATGGTAAGCGCATTGCTTATACAAATGTCGGCCGTGAGGAACGTAACTGGAAAAGATATTACGGGGGAACGCAGGAAGATGTTCTGCTTTACGATTTTGACACCAAAGAACTTCAGCACTTGACAGATTTCAAAGGCTCGGACAGGTTTCCACTCTGGATCGGCGACAAGATATATTTTAACTCAGACCGCAGCTACCATTTAAATATTTTCTCCTATGATCTCAATACCGGAGAGGTGGAGCAAATCACCGATCACCAGGATTTTGATGTGCGAAGGCCGAGCATGGGAGGTAATAAGATAGTATATGAACTTGCGGGATCTCTCTGGCTTCTTGATGTTACCACAAATGAAACCATGCGGATACCGATTCAAATCAAGACCGATCTTCCGGCCAGGCGTCCACGCTTCGTGTCGGTAAAAGAACATATAACCTATGCCG
>JABAHS010008529.1_pt1 | contig 13012 bp, 15 predicted proteins | sample 7062111 | NCBI WGS metagenome assembly JABAHS01 (sample SAMN14534600, study PRJNA622989) | marine sediment metagenome | biome: marine biome [ENVO:00000428]; feature: marine pelagic biome [ENVO:01000023]; material: deep marine sediment [ENVO:00002113]; isolation source: pool of 4 deep marine... | reverse complement strand
ATTATTTTCTGTCGATCCGTATCTCCTATCCGGACGCCAGGGATCGGGCCGACGCCCGCGCCAAAGGCTTCGATCCCGGCGGGCAGATCATGATCCACGGGCAGCCGAACGTGCCCACGTTTTCGCAGGCCTACTATGCCCGCGAAGATTGGACCAACGGCTGCATTGCGGTGTCGAATTCGGACATGATCGACATCTGGTTGATGACGCCCGACAGGGTGCCGATCGAAATCGTCCCCTGACCGAGCCACTGACACGGCATTTTCCTGCCGAACTGAAAACCGAACCGGCATACGACCTTGCAACAGGATCTCAAAGGTACCGGCACTCTGCTTCGTAAAGTCAGCGACGAAACGGTCGATGCCGAAGTCTGGCCGGAAGGCAGCCTCGAGGTCCTGTCCCAGGTCGAGTCCGAACAGCTGCGGTCGCAGGGCGAGGGGGGTCTCTACCCGCTTTTGAGACGCTGTATCCTGGCGGTACTGAACTCCGGGGCAGAAACCGATGACGCGAGGGCCGTGCTGGAGAAGTTCCGTGACTTCGAGGTCGGCTTCGTGCAGCAGGACCGCGGACTCAAGGTCATCGTTAAAGGCGCGCCTTCTTCGGCCTTTGTCGATGGCGTCATGATCCGGGGGATCCGCGAACAGCTGTTCGCGGTGCTGCGGGACATCCTGTTCACGAATTACGAGATCATCGAGAGTGGCCGCTTCGATCTCCGGTCGTCGGCCAATATTACGAACGCGGTCTTTCATATCCTCCGTAATGCGCATCTTCTGCAGTCGTCGGTCGAGCCCCACCTTGTCGTCTGCTGGGGCGGGCATGCCATCACACGGGAGGAATACGACTATACGAAGAAGGTCGGTTACGAGATCGGCTTGCGCGGCCTGAACGTCTGCACCGGCTGCGGTCCCGGCGCGATGAAGGGACCCATGAAGGGCGCGACGATCGGACATGCAAAGCAGCGCATTCGGAACGGTCGGTATATCGGCATCACCGAGCCCGGGATCATCGCCGCGGAATCTCCGAACCCGATCGTCAATTCCCTGGTCATCATGCCCGACATGGAAAAGCGTCTCGAGGCGTTCGTGCGCACGGCGCACGGCATCATCGTGTTCCCCGGCGGCGTCGGCACGGCCGAGGAGATTCTCTACCTGCTCGGCATCCTGATGCATCCGGACAATCGTGATATCCCGATGCCTCTCATCATGACCGGGCCGCCGTCGGCACGGAGTTATTTCGAGCGGATCGATGAGTTTATCGGTGCGACGCTCGGCACTGAAGCCCGGAGCCGATACTCGATCGTTATCAATGATCCGGAAGCCGCCGGTCGAGCGATGCGCGACGGCTTGCAGGAAGTACGGGATTTTCGCCGGCAGAATGGCGACGCCTATTATTTCAACTGGCGGCTCAAGATCGATCACGATTTCCAGGTGCCGTTTACGGCGACGCACGAGTCGATGCGCGCGCTGCAGATTTTCGAGGACAGTCCCGGACATCAGCTGGCCGCGAATCTGCGCCGGGCGTTCTCCGGGATCGTATCGGGTAACGTCCGTGAGGACACGATAGCGATGATCGAAAAGAACGGGCCGTTCGAGATCCCTGCGCACGGCAAATACCTCGAACTGCTCGATGGATTGCTGGCGTCGTTTGTCGAACAGGGGCGGATGAAGATCGCTCGGGAAACCTACGAGCCGTGTTACCGGGTTGTATCCTGACGCTTGTGCATTCTGTCAAACAGCGTAATGGAATCGCCGGTACGAGCCCTTCCATTAAGTAAAAAACCCACTCAATACTCTGATTTTTATGTGAAAAGTCACGAACTGCTCTGTGATGCAGTTCCTGTGATATTCACACCTCTACGCGTAGCATGTCTCGAAAGGATTGCACGAGAACAGTCACATGCAGGATAGCAAGGACACAGCCTGGGCTCGCGACTACAGTGATCAGACCGACGAAGAGATCGCTGCAAACGATCGCGACGCCAGTCCGCAGGCTGACACGGAGAACGACGGCTGGCAGCAGTACCGTCGCTGGATTTCAAAGGCGCCCGCCCCCCGCGGTCGTCGCACCGGGGTGGATCCCGCTTTGTACACCTGGAAGGGATACCGAAACTGGACCGAGCAGGTCAAACGGAACTGGCGGGACAGCTGATCCGATCCAGACCTCAAGTATCAAAAAAACGCGTGACCAAGGTCACGCGTTTTTTTTCTGAACTGCAGACTAGCATTATGTAGCAGCCAGTGTCGCCGCTGACCGAATTGTGACGTCCAGTCCGCTTGAAAACCCGACATGGTTCTCTGTTTTATACATTACTGCCCGTTTGGAAATCGATGACAATCAAGCTGTGATCTGCCTCACGGTGGCCTGTACCGGACCGGATTATAGTCGTTTCAAGGATCACAAAAACGAACACGGAAGTATGTCGAACGACCGTTCAGATAACGAATCGCCGCTGTCAGCATTGAAGAGCGAATCAGCAAGACAACGCTGGGAAATGTTCCATCGCGCCATTGCGCATGCCAAGCAGTCAAACTCGGCGGCACTCCAGGAATCCGAAACGCGGGCGACCAAGCCGAAGCGCTCCGGTCCGGCCCTGTCGATCGTCCGCTAAGCTTTGACGGCGCGCTCTCGGCGATGGAACGTTTACTCCAATATCTCGATGAACTCGACGACGTCGTTTACGCGATGGCGCTGATCGTGGAACGTGTCCGGACACTTTGTGGATTCGTCTTCTCCATTCTCCTGATGCTCACTGCCCAGGCAGCAGCGGTTTATGCTGCCGTCACGAATCCGCCGCTGGCGGTCGCCGTCGCTTCATTGCTGGCCGTCGCGCTGCTCTACCGGGGTGTCGTCAGCGGCATCCGTGGCGTGCAGGCCGCGACCTGATCCGGCGGCCTTGAAAATTTCTCCCTGATCCCTATCGTTTGCACGCGCGGCCCGGCCCTCGGGCGCGCGTCGACCTTTTGACCGCCGGGAGACAGCACTGGTGACCGACACGCCGTCCCGAGAAACGCTTGTATTCCAGACCGAGGTGCGTCAGCTCCTGCAGCTGATGATTCACTCGCTGTACAGCAACAAGGAGATCTTCCTGCGGGAGCTGATCTCCAATGCCTCCGATGCGGCCGACAAACTCCGCTTCGAATCGCTCGGCAACCCGGCGCTGCTTGAGGATTCGCCGGACCTCCGCATCCGGATCGACCATGACGCCGAAGCCGGTACCTTGTCGGTCAGCGACAACGGTATCGGCATGTCCCGCGACGAACTGATCGAGAATCTCGGCACAATCGCCCGCTCGGGAACCGCCGAGTTCCTCCAGCAGCTGACCGGTGACGAAAAACAGGACGCGCGCCTGATTGGCCAGTTCGGCGTCGGCTTCTACTCCGCCTTCATCGTCGCCGACGAAGTCGAGGTGATCACCCGCAAGGCGGGCCTGGAAGCAGCAGACTCGGTGCGCTGGCTTTCCGACGGCCAGGGGGAATTTTCGATCGAGGCCGCGGAACGTGCTGAGCGCGGCACGACCGTGGTGCTGCATCTCAAGGACGCCGAAAAAGAGTTCCTCGACGCCATGCGCCTGGAAAGGCTCATTCGAAAGTACTCCGACCACATCGCATTCCCGGTGCTGCTGGCGGGGCATGACAAGGACGCGGAGCCAACCGCGGTCAATTCGGCGACCGCACTCTGGCGGCGAGCGCGCACCGAGATCGACGACGACGAGTATCGCGAATTTTACAAAAGCATTGCCCACGACTTCGTCGATCCGCTGGCTTGGAGTCACAATCGCGTCGAGGGCAAGCGCGAGTATACGAGCCTGTTGTTTATACCGTCGGTGGCGCCGTTCGACTTGTGGAACCGGGAAGCTCCCAAGGGACTCAAGCTGTATGTGCAGCGGGTGTTTATCATGGATGATGCCGAGCAGTTCCTGCCGCTTTATTTACGCTTTGTCAAAGGCGTCGTCGACTCCTCGGACCTGCCCCTGAACGTATCGCGGGAGCTCCTGCAGCAGAATCCGGATACCGAGGCCATGCGCGGTGCGCTGACCCGGCGGGTACTGGACATGCTCGGCAAACTGGCCGGCGATGACGCGGAAAAGTACGCGACGTTCTGGACGCAATTCGGGCAGACGGTCAAGGAGGGCGTGGTCGAAGACCATGCCAATGCCGAGCGCCTCCTGAAACTTCTTCGTTTCGCGACGACGGAGTCGGGCACGGCCGACCAGGATCAGTCACTCGACGACTATGTCGGCCGGATGGTGGCCGGCCAGGACAAGATTTATTACCTGCTCGGCGACAGTTTCGATACCGCGAAGTCGAGTCCGCACCTCGAGCAGCTGAATGAGAAAGGCCTCGAGGTATTGCTGCTGACCGATCGCATCGATCCCTGGATGGTCGACCATCTCCGGGAATATGACGGCAAGTCCTTCCAGGATGTTTCCCGGGAACCACTGCACCTGCCGAAGGGCGATGGAAAAATCACCCGCGACGTACTGAACGAGGAGCATAAATCCCTGCTGAAGAAGATCGCTCGCGCCCTCTCAGAGCGCGTCGAAACGGTCAACGTCAGTCAGCGACTCGTCGACTCGCCGGCATGCGTCGTGACCGGCGAACAGGACCTGACGCCGCAGCTGCGGAGAATGCTCGAAGCTTCGGGCCAGGCTCTGCCGGACGCCAGGCCGATCCTGGAAATCAATGTCGGGCATCCCTTGCTCGTCAAACTTGCCGAAGAGCGTGATGAGGCGCGATTCAGTGAGCTTGCACACATCGTCCTCGATCACGCGCTGCTCGCCGAAGGGGCGCAGCTCGAAAGCCCGGCCGACTACGTCCGCAGAGTCAACCGGCTCATACTCGATCTCGGCAAGGACTGACCGCGCCCGCAAATCCAGATACTATAACGGTCGATGCGCGACGACGATCTCAAAAACCGACTGACCGACGAGCAGTACCAGGTCACCCAGCTGGCGGGTACGGAGCGGCCGTTTACGGGCCGCTATGTCGATCACAAGGAAGATGGCACCTATACTTGCATATGTTGCGGCACCCCGCTGTTCAGCTCTGAACACAAGTACGACTCCCGCTCCGGCTGGCCGAGCTTCTGGTTGCCGCTCGCCGAGGACAATGTCCGGACCGTGCGCGACTCGAGTCACGGCATGATCCGTACGGAAGTGGTCTGCAGGCATTGTGATGCCCATCTTGGCCACGTCTTCGAAGACGGGCCGCAGCCCACCGGCCTGCGCTACTGCATCAACTCCGCATCGCTCGATTTCGACAAGGCCGAATAACCCTCTCTCCATTTTCTACAGGCGATTCTCATGAAAAAGCTGTTCCTGCCGATTCTGGCGTTCGCGTTGTTTACACTCACCGCTTGCGGCGGTTCAGAGGCTGAACCCCCGGCCATAGCGGCGATCCCCGCCAACAAGGCGGACATCGACCCGTCAGGGATCGAACCAGTGGCAATCGCGCCAGGGCTGTCGAGCCGGACGCTGCTGCAGGGAGACGGGCCTGTCGTCGAAAACGGTCACGCGGCCGTCGTGCATTACACCGGTTGGCTGTACGATGAGAACGCAGAAAACTTCCGCGGCGCCAAGTTCGATAGCTCGGTCGATCGCGGCGCCCCGTTCCCGTTCCCGGTAGGCGCCGGCCGCGTGATCAAAGGCTGGGATCAGGGCGTCGCGGGCATGCGTGTCGGCGAAGTGCGCGAGCTCACGATCGCCCCCGAGATGGGATACGGCGATCGCGGCGCCGGCGGCGTCATCCCGCCGGGGGCAACGCTGATTTTCGTGGTCGAACTTCTCGAGATCGAAGGCCTGGACGTCGCGTCGGGTGACGAGCAGGCCGCCAACTAGGGAAACTTTAACTCGATGTCGATGCGCCGGTTCAGGCGGCGTCCCTGAGGCGTGTCATCGGCGACCAGCGGGTGCGAAGAACCGACGCCCACCGCGGTCAGCCGCCGTTCTGCAATGCCGCTTGCGACCAGGTAGGCGGCCACGGCATCCGCCCGCTGCTGGCTGAGGGCCAGGTTGACGGCCTCCGAGCCGCTGTTGTCCGTGTGGCCGGTGATCTCGATCATTGATGCCGGACAGTCGACGGCGATCTGGATCAGTTCGTCGAGCAACGGCATGGACGCGGTGCCGAGTTCCGCACTCGCGCGCGCAAACGCTATCTTGCGGCCGCGCAGCGCGGTTCTGAACAGCTCGATGCATTGCCGCTCGATCGAACCGCCAGTGCCCGCCTCCTCGACCTGGTATCGGAATTTCCAGCCCGCCGGCAGGTAGTCCCGGGTCCGCGCCGCGGCCGCTTCCCAGCGCTCGGTGTCGGCCGCGAAGCCGCGCACGTTGATTGCATACGGGCTGATTACCGCGGTCGCCGAGCGCGTGTCTGCCAGCGCCTTCAGCGTCAAGTTGGTTGCCAGCGCCCAGCCGGGCGGCAGGGCCGAGCGAATCTGCACTGCGGTCACCGCGGTTTCCTCGGGAAACAGCAGCGATGCCGTTTCACGGAGCAATGCCTCGTTGGCCGCGGAGCTGATCGCGCCGCTGATCTTCACGCCGGAAGGCTGAACCACCAGGGTCATCTCGGGCCCGTTGCGCGACGGCGCCGCGGACGGGGTCTGGCCGGATGACACGCTCGTTGCAAGCGCAATGCACAGCAAGCCGACGACGAACGACCCGCTTCGCATCGACTCAGGAACGCTTGTTGGACTTGTCGTAGTGCAGGTCGCGTGCCTGGCCGATCCAGTCCTCGCGGTAGACTCTGCTGCGGAAACCCTTGAATTGCTGAGCGACGCGGTCCATGTCGTATTCACTCATCTCAGCGATCTGGTGAAACCGCTGAATGCCGAGGTCATTGAGCGTCCTCTCGATGGCCGGGCCGATCCCCTTGATCAATTTTAGGTCGTCCTGCTCGTCGTCAGCAAATGAAGATTCCATCGGGGCGGCGAGCTCCACCGCGGGTGGCGCGTTGGGCTGCCGCGCGTCGTGTCCATCTGCACTGGCATCTGCCGACGCTCCGTCGAGCCTGGCGCTGCTATCCACGCTCGACTCGACCGGTTCACCGGCGGCGAACACGGCATTGAATTCACCGTCACCGGATTGAGCGCCGGCGTCGTCCGCGTCGTCCGTGAAAACAGCGCCGAATTCCTGGTCTTCGATGAGGTCTTCGTCAGCCGGATCGACGGGCTCGGCAAATTCCTCGACCGGCACGACTTCGTCCTCGATCTGGTCCTGGATCGAAGAGGTATCGTGTGCCGCGGTCAGCGCAATCGGCTCGTTCGAGGCAGTGCCGCCATCGGGCAGGGCATCGGCATCGACCGGTTCGATGTGCGTGTGCTCCGAGCCGACCAGGTCCTCCAGCGCCTCCAAACGAGTCTTGAGTCTTGCGACTTCTTCCTCCAGCGCCGCGGCTTCCCTTGATTTTTCCTGGAATCGTTCGACGAGCGGTGGCACCCGGCTCTGCCAGCTCGTCAGCTCGCGACTCAACTTGAATATCTTGTCGTCCTTTTCCTTGAGCGCCGACGCCTTCGCGCCCGGCGCCTTCTGGCTCTTGGCGAGGCGGTCGCGCTGGGCGATCGCCACTTCGAGACCGGTGCGGGTATCTTTCAACTGGCGCTGCAGTTCGTCGCGTCGCGCGAAGGCCTCCTTGAGGGAGTCCGACAACTCCTTGGCACGGTTGGCGTGGTCTTTCTGGGAAGCCTGGTACTGGCTGATTTGCTCCATCAGGCTCTTGTTCTGTTCCGCAAGGCGATTGTGCTCGGATTGCTGCGATTCGAACTCTTCCTGCCAGCCGGCGTTCACCGCGATCTTTTCCCTGGCACAACGATCCGCGCGCATATACCAGCCGGCGGCCAGGCCCACGACGAGCACCAGGCCCAGGAGACCCAGCTGAATGACAGTTAACTCAGGCATCGCTCACTTCCATGGCCCGAAAACCGATATTGTCAGGAGGCCAGTCGCACCTCGTCCATTTCCTGCAGCACTTCGCGAATCTGTTCGACGGCCCAGTCGAGTTGTTCACGGGTGACAACCAGTGGCGGCGCAAGCCTGACCACCGTTTCATGCGTTTCCTTGCTGAGGAGCCCGCGCGCCATCAGGCGTTCGCACACTTCGCGTGCGCTGCCCAGCGCAGGATCGATCTCGATACCTACGAACAGCCCGGCGCCGCGAATCTCGCTGATCAAGGGGCTATCTATCCTGTGCAGCTGCTCAACCAGGTACTGCCCCAGTTCCGCGCTGCGCTCTGCGAGTTGCTCCTCGACGAGAATAGTCAGCGCTTCCGTGCCGACGGCGGCCGCCAGCGGATTGCCGCCGAACGTGCTGCCATGCGTGCCCGGCACGAAGATGTCCATGACCTCCTTCTTCGCCAGGAACATCGACACCGGCATGATGCCGCCGCCGAGCGCCTTGCCCAGGATCAGGCCATCGGGTTTGACGCCTTCGTGATCGCAGGCCAGCAACCGGCCGGTGCGGCCGAGCCCGGTCTGGATCTCGTCAGCGATCAGCAATACGTTGTGGTCGCGGCAGAGTTGCTGGCAGCGTTTCAGGTAGCCTGCAGGCGGGATGACGATGCCGCCTTCGCCCTGGATCGGCTCGACGAGGAATGCCGCGGTATTCGGCGTAATCGCTTTCTCCAGCGCGTCGGCGTCACCGTACTGGACCACTTTGAAGCCGGGCGTCAGCGGCCCGAAGTTCTTCTGGTATTCCTTTTCGTCCGAGAACGAGATGATCGTCGTCGTCCGGCCGTGGAAGTTGCCGGTGCAAACGATAATCTCGGCCTGGTCCGCGGGGATCCCCTTCGACTCGTACCCCCAGCGGCGGGCCGCCTTGACGGCGGTTTCAACCGCTTCCGCGCCCGTATTCATCGGCAAGGCCATGTCCTGCCCGGTCAGCTCACAGGCAAGCTTCAGGAAGGGTCCGAGTTTGTCCGTATAAAACGCGCGCGACACGATGCACAGCGTCTCCGCCTGATTCTTGAGGGCCGCAACGAGCCGCGGATTCGCGTGCCCGTGACTGACCGCCGAGTAGGCGCTCATCATGTCGAGATACTGCTTGCCGTTTTCGTCCCAGACATAGACGCCTTCGCCGCGCGACAGCACGACGGGAAGCGGGTGGTAATTGTGTGCGCAGTACTGGTTTTCGAGCTCGAGACCGGATGACATAGAATTCACTTAAATAGTTCTGAAGAATACGGCAGCGCAGCGAGTCAGGCTGCATAAGATCATAATTTTACAGTAATTAAGGGTGGGCAGGCCAGAATCTTAAGATGCAAAAACTACCGACCAAAGACGCTTTCATCATCGACGGACCGGTCGGTGACCTCGAGGCCTTGCTCGAATCGCCGGCCGATGCGGCGCCGACAGGATGTGCCGTGGTCTGCCATCCGCACCCGGTTCATGGCGGCGCGCTGACCAACAAGGTCGCACATACGCTGGCCCGGAGTTTCGTCGGCGCGGGATTTGCGGCCTTACGTTTCAATTTCCGCGGTGTCGGCAAGAGCGCCGGCGCGTTCGACGATGGCGTGGGTGAGGTCGACGACGTGCTGGCCGCGGTGGCCTGGATGCGCCGCGCGGCGCCCGGGGTACCGCTGTGGCTTGCCGGTTTCTCGTTCGGCGCGGCGATGGCGATCCGCGCTGCGTTGCGGACGAAGCCCGACGGCCTGATCAGTATTGCGCCTGCAGTATCCCGTTTCGCCGTCGATTTCGACGAGCAACCGGACTGCCCATGGCTGATCCTGCAGGGCGACGAAGACGAACTCGTCGATATCGACGACACCGTCGCCTGGGTGAACGAACTCGAACCTGGTCCCGAGCTGGAAATCTTCCCCGGTGTCGAGCACTTTTTCCACGGCAATCTGGTCCAGCTACGAGAGGCCGTGGAGCAATTTGTTTTAAAGAACCAACGTCATTGCGAGGAGTGAGCGACGAAACTAGGCTCAACTTGCCGGCGCCTCCGCATTGGTTGTCAATGGTAGTAGCGACGCTGCGCGAACGACGAAGCAACCGCCGAAAGATTGCTTCGCTTTGCTCGCAATGACGGTGTTTGGCGGAGCTGCCTAATCCGTATAGAACTGCCGCTTGAAGCGGACGTCTGACGCTTCCTCGACCCCTTCGGGTCGTACGGTGATGTCGAAGATCAGCGTTTCCTGGTTGGCGACCGGCGTTTCGCCGATGTAATAGATCGCGTCGCCTTCCTCGATCTTGCGCATGGTGACGTTCTTCAGCTGGCCCGTGAGGTTGACGGTCTTGACGGTAACCTCGGCGGTCACGGCCTTGTCCGTCCCGTCTTCGAGCACCGACACATTCAGCATTGCCCGGTTCTTGCTGCGGACGATGCTGTAAGCGCGCGCCACTTCCGGCGGCAGCTGGTCCGTGGATTGTGCGCTGAAGTGCACGATGTGGTCGCCAATATCGACGAAAGACACGCCCGCAGGCTCGGCCTGGGGTACGGTGGCGTCCTCGCCCGGTCCGCCGCACGCGGCAAGCGAGGCCAACAGTGACAGAGTGAGAATGGTTGCTGGAGCGTTCATGTTGCTTTGTCTCCCTGCCCGGCGTTTTCTGCTCTCCACCGACTATAGCCCAAAGCCCGCGCCAGCTGAAATCGACTTCTGCAGTCCTGTTTCGCAGGCTGAACCCGCTTGCAGCAATGCACCGGTGCGCCTGGCGGGCGCTTCAGATAGGCGGCCTGAGATCGGCAATGACCATGTTGAGTGCGATCAGCAGGATCATCGTGATGTAAGCCGACAGGTCGATGACGCCGAGCGGCGGGACCAGGCTGCGAATCGGCCGCATCAACGGTTCCGTCATCTCGTTGAGCAGCTCGGTTATCGGCCCGAAATACCGCTGCAACAAACTCAGGATGACCCGGATCAGGATCGCGACGATAAACAAGGTCACGCTCATGCTGGCGAGCCGCAGGAAAGCATCGATAAGGACGCTCGGGAACGAACCGGACATGATCGCGACAGCAGAGCCGCCGCGATCGATCAGCATGATGACGAATATCAGCGTCACCTGGATCGCGAGCGCGACCAGCACAGTTGCCGTATCGATCGGCCCGACGGCGGGCACGAAGCGACGCACCGGAACGACCGCGGGTGACGTAAACCGCAATACGCCCTGGGCGATCGGGTTGCGGAAATTGGCGCGTAGTATCGGCAGCCAGAAACGCATTAACAGCAACAACAGGTAGAGTTGCGTAAACGTATCGATCAGGAAAATCAGTGCGTTCTTCATTTGGTTCGGACTTATTCGGCTGAGGCCGCAAGCTCTGCAAGTTCGGCGGCGCGTTTTTCGGCTTCGTCGATGGCCGTGGCAAAGATACCACGGGCGTCGACTTTATCGAGGTACTCGAATGCCGCCGTCGTTGTGCCGCCCGGAGACCGGACGCGCTCGATCAGCGATGACATCGACTCCGTCTCGGCTGCCGCGAGCGCGGTCGCGCCGCGGGCGGTTTCGACCGCGAGCGTCCTCGCCGTGTCGGCGTCGATACCAAATTTCTTCGCCGACTCGATCATGATGTCGATCAGCAGGTAGAAGTAGGAGGGACCGGTGCCCGACACCGCGGTCACCGCGTCCATCTTTTCTTCGGAATCGATCCAGACGGCATGGCCTACCGCGGTCATGATCTTCTCCGCCTGTTCCCGACGCGCCGCGCTCGTGCGCTCATTGGCGAACAGCGCGGACACGCCCTGGTCGATCAGTGCCGGCTGGTTCGGCATCACTCTGACTACGGACAGACCGCCGCCCAGCCAGGCATCGATGTCGTCGATCTTCGGCCCCGCCGCGATCGACATGATCAGCGGTCGCTGCTCCTGCACCTCCTCGACCAGGCCCTGGCAAACCAGCTTGAGGATCTGCGGCTTGACCGCGAACAACAGGATCTCGGCGTGTCGCGCCACGTAATGATTGTCGTGCGTCACCATGGCGCCATAGAGTTCCTCGCGCAGTCGTTTGCACTGCTCCGGGATCGGCTCCGCAATCATCAGGTTTGTGGCATGCATACCGCCGCGCAGCAGGCCGCCCCCGATGGCCCTCGCCATGTTGCCGCCGCCAATGAGGCCGACCTTGTTATTGATCATTCACGTTCTCCAAAGAGGGCCGTTCCTATCCGCACGATCGTTGCGCCCTCGCGAATGGCCGCAGCATAGTCCGCCGTCATGCCCATTGACAGGGTGTCGAGCGACAATCCTCCCCTGTTCAGGGACTCGAGCAACGCCCGCAGCGCCGCGAAAGGCTTGCGCTGTTCCTCGAATTCGGTGCGGATCCTCGGCAGGCACATCAGCCCGCGCAGCCGCAGCCTGGGCAGCCCGGCGACTTCCCGGGCCAGCTCGGCGACCTCTTCCGGCAAGACCCCGGATTTCTGCGTTTCACGGTCGATGTTGACCTCGATACAGACATTCAGATCCGGCGCATGATGGGCGCGCTGCGCAGACAGGCGGCGGGCGATCTTCAGCCGGTCGATCGTGTGAACCCATTGAAAATACTCGGCGACGGGGCGGGTCTTGTTCGCCTGCAGGTGGCCGATAAAGTGCCAGCACAGGTCGTCCCGGCCTGCCGCCGCGATCTTTTCCAGGCCTTCCTGGACGAAATTCTCGCCAAAATCGCGCTGTCCGGCCTCTACGGCCTCGAGGATCGCCTCGACGGGCTTTTTCTTGCTGACCGCGAGCAATCGCACCGCATCCGCCGGGCGCCCCGCATCTGCACTAGCTTTCGCCAGCAAATCTTGGATTTTTCGAAAGTTTTCCGTGACTCCAATCACGTTTTGCTCACCACGCTTCGCTATACTAGGCAGCCAATGGGTCCGGGTTATGGTAAGTCGGATCAGCAAACTCCGAGGGGATTACATGGCCGTCGACGTTGCTCAGTTGTTGTCCTTCACGGTGAAGAACAACGCATCAGACCTTCACCTGTCGGGTGGCGTCCCGCCGATGATTCGCGTCGACGGTGACATCAAACGCATCAACATGCCCGCGCTGACCCACAAGGACGTCAATAGCATGGTGTACGACATCATGAATGACAAGCAGCGCAA
>JABAHS010020604.1_pt1 | contig 13024 bp, 9 predicted proteins | sample 7062111 | NCBI WGS metagenome assembly JABAHS01 (sample SAMN14534600, study PRJNA622989) | marine sediment metagenome | biome: marine biome [ENVO:00000428]; feature: marine pelagic biome [ENVO:01000023]; material: deep marine sediment [ENVO:00002113]; isolation source: pool of 4 deep marine... | reverse complement strand
CCTCGGGCAGCAACGGCTTCGACATCAAGGACTGCATACGGCCGGCCACCATCATTCCCGAAAGCAAGCGGTTGAATATCCTGTTGCAGGACTTCAGAAGCACCCGCAACCACATGGCGGTCGTGGTGGACGAGTACGGGCACGTCTCCGGCGTGGTGACCATCGAGGACGTGCTGGAGCAGATCGTCGGCGAGATCGAGGACGAGCACGACGTCATCGACGACAGCTTTGTCAAGCAGCTCGATGCCAAAACGTTCAACGTGAAGGCAACCACGACCATCGAGGACTTCAACGAGCACTTCGACCTCGAGCTCGACGACGACGAGTTCGACACCATCGGCGGGCTGGTGCTCAAGGCGTTCGGCCACCTGCCTGATCGTGGCGAATCGGTGAGGATCGGAGATCTCGACTTCAAAGTGCTCAACGCCGATTCGCGAAGAGTCCGGCTGCTGCAGGTCAAGCTGCGCAAATGAAGCCCCTCCTGGCGCTCGGCTGCGGCGCGCTGGTCCCCCTTTCGCTTGCACCCTTCAACTGGTGGCCCCTGGGGCTCGTCGCCGTGGGCGGATGGTTCTGGCTGCTGCAGTCGAGCGATCGGGGCGGGCTGCTGCTGGGCTGGCTCTTTGGTGTAGGCAAGTACGCGGCCGGCGCGTCCTGGATTTACGTCAGCATCAACGTCTACGGCAACGCGCCGCCGCCGCTGGCGGCCTTCCTGGTCGCCGTCTTTGCCGGCGGGCTCGCGCTCTTCCCCATGGTCAACGCCTGGGTGTTCCAGCGCCTGTCCCTCCCCGCCGCGCCGCTGGCGAATGCCTGGCTGTTCGCCTGCCTGTTCGTGGCCTTCGAGTGGCTGCTTACCTGGGTCCTGACCGGCTTTCCCTGGCTCTTTCCTGCGTACGGTCATGTCGATACGGTGCTGGGCGGGTTTGCGCCCGCGGGTGGGGTCATGCTGGTGAGCCTCGCCCTGGCCGGCTCGGCCTGCTCCGTTGCCGTGGCCCATCGATGCGCGCGGCGGTGGCCGGTTCTCGTGGCCGCCCTGGCGCCCTGGATGGTCGGGGCGGTTCTGGGCGCGGTGTCCTGGGTCGAGCCCGGGGAAACTCGGACGGTGGCCCTCGTGCAGGGCAACGTGGACCAGGCCGTGAAGTGGCTGCCCGAGAACCGGCGGCCTATCATCGATCTCTACCGTGGGCTGTCGGAAGACCATTGGGGCGTGGACGTGATGGTCTGGCCCGAGGCCGCCGTCACGGTGATGTCCCACGATGCCGGAGAAGTGCTCGGCGAGCTCGAGCGGGACGGGAAGCGGTCGGGAACCGCGATTCTGCTCGGGCTGCCGGCGGTGGAGCGGCTTGCCGACGACCGGATCGTTCTGCGTAACACGGCCATATCCATAGGCGATGGGTCCGGTCGCTACGTCAAGCGGCGGCTCGTTCCCTTCGGCGAGTACGTCCCGCTCGAGGGATGGCTGCGGGGACTCATCGCTTTCTTCGACCTGCCCATGTCGCGGGCCGCGCCGGGGGACTGGCGGCAGCCCCTGCTCAGAGTGGGCGAGGAGCGGGCTGCCATGGCCATCTGTTACGAGATCGTCTACCCGGATCTGGTCAGGGCCCAGGCTGCGGGCGCCGACGTGCTCGTCACCATATCCAACGACACCTGGTTCGGGGCGAGCATCGGCCCGCTGCAGCACATGCAGATGGCACGGATGCGTGCGCTGGAAAACGGTCGCTGGCTGCTGCGCGGGACCAATAACGGGGTCACCGCCATCGTCGATTATCGAGGCGGTCTGGTGGCTCGGCTGCCTCAGTTCGAGGCCGGCGTGCTGCGCGGCGAGTATCGACTCGTCGCGGGCGACACGCCTTACGGCCGATTGGGTGACTGGCCGGTGCTCGTTCTGGTTGCGCTGGGCCTCGTCGCCGGGCTCTGGCGCCGGCTTGCCTCGGCGCGCAGGGCCGCCGCGTAGTGTAGTATGCGGCGGGTGCGCACCCGTCTACGCATAGCCTTTCTGATTTTGCCCGCGCTGGTCCTCACCGGTGGTTGCGGCTTTCAACTTCGCACCTGGGATCTCGGCACCAGCGTGGAGAGCTTCTACGTGAGAGATGCCAGCAACAACCCTCTGGCTTCGCCCCTGCGGCGCGCCCTCAGGCAGGCCGGAGTGGAAGAGGCAGGCAGCGCGTCGGATGCCGAGGTGGTCGTGGTGCTGCTGAATGCTCAGCGGGGACGGCGCAGCGTGTCGGTCACCGACCAGGCCCGGGCGGCGGAGTACGAGATCACCCTCGGCGTTCAGTACCGGGTTCTCGACGGGCAGAGTCAGGAGCTCATCGCGTCGCGATGGGTGCGGGGGACGCGCGTTTTCCGAGTGGATCGTGACAACATCGTTGGCACCAGCGAGGAGCAGGCGCTGCTCGAGCGGGAAATTCAGAACGATCTCATCCAGCAGATCGTGCGGGCGCTCAACACCGTGACCGGCGCGGCCGGCCCCTCGACCAGTGCCGCTTAGGCTGCCGGACCTGCCAAGCCGCCTGTCCGCGGGGCTGGCGCCGCTTTACTTCATCTCCGGCGACGAGACGCTCTTGGTTCAGGAAGCTTGCGATGCGATCCTCGGCCGAGCGCAGGCGGAGGGGTTCACCGAACGGTCCGTGCTTCATGTCGAGCGGGGCTTCCGCTGGAACGACATTCTCCAGGACGCCGCGAGCCTGTCGCTGTTTGCCGAGAAGCGGATCATCGACGTCCGGGTGCGCGGCAACAGCTTCGACCGCGAAGCCTCGGAGATTCTTCGCGCCTACGCGGCGGACCCCTCGTCGGACACCCTGTTGCTCATCCGCTCGGCGCGGCTCGAGCCTCGGCAGCGCTCGTCCGCCTGGTTCAAAGCCCTGGATGCAGCCGGGGTCGTGGTCCTCGTCTGGCCGGTGGGCATCGCCGAGCTGCCGCGCTGGCTCGCCGGGCGGCTGCGTGCGGCCGGGCTGTCGCTCACGCCGGACGCCGAGAGCTTCCTGGCGCAACAGGTGGAGGGCAATCTGCTCGCCGCGGTTCAGGAGGTGGAGAAGCTAAAGCTTGCCGATCTGCCCCAGCCCATCGGGACCGAGGAGCTCGTGCGGCAGATGGAGGACTCGGCCCATTACGACGCCTTCGAGCTTATCGATGCGGTTTTCGCCGGTGATGGCGCAAGGGTGAGCCGTATCCTGGCCAACCTCCGTCAGGAGGGCGTATCCCTTTACGCCGTTCTGGCGGCTCTGACGGGTCAGCTCCGGCGTCTGCCCGGGGGGCGGATGGCGCCCCAGCGTCAGCGCCTGGTGGACGGCTTCGTGCGGCGCCTGCGGTTGCCGAACAATCTCCACCGGGTGCTGTCCCAGTGCGCGCTGGTCGACGCCCAGGGCAAGGGCCAACTCCTCGGCGATGCCTGGCTATCCCTGGAGAACGTCTGCCTCCGGCTGGCAGGTCAGCGCGGGCTGCCGTCTCTCGAGCAGGAAGTGTCCCTGCTGCGCAGGAGCTGATCGCGCTCGGCGGAACCCGCCGGCAAGGGCGATCGGCCGGCCGCGCTCAGACCCCGCCCCAGTCCCGGGCCTCGGTGCTCTGGGTCATGAAGTTGGCCACCCAGCGGTGGTAGTTCTGCACGGCCGGCTCGTTGCGGCCGAAGAGGAAGGCCGCTCGCGCGGGGGCGCGAAGCCCGTCCTGAATGCTCTGACCGACGGCGTAGTCCTCGTCGCGCACCGCCTGGAGCACCATGTCGGAGAAGTTGCGAGCCGCGGCCTCGGCCGCCTCCGTTGCGGGTTTCTCCGCCGCCAGGATGCTCTGCCGGGTGACGGTGCTGAACGGGTCCTCTCCGGGGAAGATCTGGCTGACCATGCAGTGGTCGCCGAGAATTACTGAAACCGACAGGTTGGGAAACCCGTTGTGGATCAGGCGAATGTGCTCGAGCGGAGTCCATTCTGACTCCGGCGTGTCCGCCAGGCTACCCAGGGTCCGGCGTCCCAGGGCCAATCGCTGGTGCGGCCCGTAGGTATCCAATACCAGCAGGTTCCCCACGGTGTGCTGACCCACGGTGGCGCCGTGCAACGGGTTGTGGTGATAGATCTCCAGGTAGCCGTCCATGGCGACTTTCCAGCCCGGACCTGTCAGGTCTCGCTGCTCGTACAGATACCAATCCTTGAGATGCAGCGAGCCCAGTTGCTCGGCGAACCCGCCGAGCCAGGCATCCGCGTCGAAATGCTCGCCCGGAGTGAGCATCACCCAGATGACGCCGGCCCGCTCGGCGCAGGCAAGCTCGGTCAGCGCGTAAGCGTCGGGATCCAGATCGCCGAAGGTCTCCGCCGCGTACCGGCCTGACAGGCGGCCCTCGAAATCGAACGTCCAGGCGTGGTAGGGACAGCTGATGATCCGGCGCTCTCCGGCACCTTCCGGGCACAGCCGCGCCCCCCGGTGGGTGCAGACGTTGACAAAGGCACGAACGGTGTCGTCTTCTCCGCGAATGAGCAGAACGGGCACGTTCATGACGGTCATGGCCCGGTAGCAGCCGGGCTCGGGCAGCTCGAGGCTCAAAGCCAGCGCCAGGGGAAGATGCATGAAGATGCGGTCGCGCTCCGCTGCGTAGCGCGATGGGCCTACGTAGGCCTCCACCGGCATCTCGAGGGTGGAGGCCGCCTGGTCGGTGGTCTTGTTCACGAAGTGATGAAGCGCGCGGCGCGCCAGCGACATCATCTCTTCCTCGTGGGTCAGGGTCTCAATCTCCGCCATGACTCGCCTCGAACGCCTGCCATGCCGCCAGCGCCTCGGGGTAGTCGGCGGCGTGCCGCTCGGTGCCCATGACCACTCGGTCGGGACGTGTCAGGCTGGCCCCGTACTCGGAAACGGGCACGTAATACAGAAAGCTGATCTCGCGGTTGGCGAAACGCCAGACGCCGGCTTCTCTGCGATAGCTGTCGTGATAGCGCATGGCTGCGATGCTCATCACGCCGTTGGGCGTGGTCTCCGCGTGGCTCTGGACCACGCCGGTGGCGCGGTCGGGGTCCTTCGGATCCATGGTGATGGTCACGTCGTGGGTCCAGTGGTACCCCGGGCCCCTGATGCCGAGCATGCGGACGAACATGTCGTGGATGGCCTGGCGGCCGGTGGCGACCATGGCTCCGTTCGGTGAGGCGAACACGGCATCCTCGGTGAACAGGTCGTCCAGCGCCGGCATGTCGTGGTGGTCACAGGCAACGGCGTAGGCCGAGACCAGCTCGCGGATGGCTTCTTTGGACTCCAAACGGTCCACTCGTGTGCGCAGTTCGTCCAGCTCGCTCAAAATTTGTGTCCCCGACTCTTAATCTCTTGACCTCGCTGAATATAGAGGCCGCTCACCACGTGATCAACACGGGCCGGCGGCAGATGACGCTCTTTGGAAGGGCGGCTGGAGACGTGTCAGGCGGGCTCGACGAGCATGCCCGAGATGGCCTGGGGGAGCTGAGTAGTGATGATACGGGTTCCGTCGTCCAGACGCGGCGAGCGCACCAGCACGCGCAGCTCGCCGTCGGGCGTCAGGAGCTCGCCGACCCGCTCGATGGCGATGGCATCCAGGCGGTTGTCGTCAACGCGGTACACGCGGTCGTTCTCGTAGATCGACTGGACGGGGAGAGCGACCACGTTGCGCTCCGCGGGTAGCGTGACGGCCACGTCGAGAACTCTCCCGATGGCCGGCAACGGGGCGCCTGGCAGAATGGCCACCTGGAAAAACGCGTCGAGACCGCTCTGCCCCGCTCGCACCCGGTTGGACAGGCGTGAGAGTGGCATGATCCGCCCGTCCGCCGTGCGTGCGGTGATGTTGCCCGTCTCCTGGCCCGAAAGCCGGGCGAAGCGGGCGGCGTAGTTGCCGGGCACCTGCACCCGCACCTCGAAGCCGCCGGCATCGGCCACTTCGGCCAGCGGCATGCCGAGGCTGCTTCGATCTCCCGGGGCGACGAACACGCCCAGCACGGGGCCGGTAAAGGGTGCCTCGACGCGTGCCTTGGAGAGGTCCAGCTCGGCTCTGGCCAGCAGCGCCTCGGCCCGGGCCACGGCCGCCTTCTGGACGGCAATCCGGTTGGGGAAGTCGGCCAGCTCACGAAGATGAGCCTGGTACTGAATGCTCGCCGAGTTTGCCTGGGCCAGGACCTCGTCGAGCAGCGTCCGGCTGATCAGCCCGTCGGCCATCAGCTGCTCGTTGCGCGCCAGCTTGCGCTCGGCGATCTGCTGCATGGACTGGTAGTGTTTTGTGCTGGCGCGTTCCAGGTCGTGCTGCGTCGTGATGGAGGCCAGGGTCGCCCGGTGGCCGTCCAGCTCTGCCCGGCGCTCTGCCACGCGCAGGCGCGACTCCGCATCGGCCAGGCGGATCAGCGTCTGCCCCTGCTCAACCCAGGCACCTTCCTTGACCAGAACCTCGGCCACCTCGGCGACGAGGTCGGTGCGGATCTTCGCCACGTGGCTCGACTCGACCCGGCCGTAGCCGCGAAACGTGGGGCTCAAGCTCTCCGGGCGAACCGTGACGACGGACACCGGCCAGGATTTCTCGGCTGAGATGTCCGGCGCCGCGGTCGGCCCGGTGGCGAAGATGGAGATGCTCGCCAGCGTGGCCGCCGCGAGGAAGCTGACGGCCACGGCGATGCGCCGGCCCCGGTGGCCGCTTGGAAACCTGCGCGTGAGCGTGCTTAAGGCGGTGTTCATGACGGTGATCTCCCGTTCAGGTGATTCGTTACGTAGGGCCGGACCCGGGTGAGCAGCCGGTCCCGCAGCCAGACTGCGCGGCCCTTCTGGGACTCGAGCATCAGGATCAGCGCTGGTATGACCACCAGCACCAGCAGCGTCGCGAAGCCGAGGCCGAAGCAGAGCGTCACGGCGATGGGGGCGACGTAGAAAGACAGGGTCGAAGTCTCAAACATCAGCGGCAGAAGACCGGCGATGGTGGTCAGCGATGTCAGGATGACCGCGCGGAAGCGGGCCTGAACAGCGTTCTCTAAAGCAGCGCGAAGGGTCATGCCGGCTTCGAGATCGCGCTTGAAGAAGCTGATCAGGACGATGGAGTCGTTGACGACGATGCCCGTGAGCGAGAAAAACGCCAGCAGCGACATGGCGCCGACGTCCCAGCCCGTGACCCAGTGACCCAGCACCGCGCCGGTCAGGCCAAAGGGAATGGCCGCCATGATGGCCACGGGCCAGAGATAGGAGGAGAACACCCAGGCGAGAATCAGGTAGATGAGGATGAGCGTGAGCAGGCCGCCCAGGGCCATGGTGCCGAGGATGACCTGGTCGTGCTCGGACTTGCCGCCGAGCCCGAAAGTGAGGTTGTACCGGTCGAGAATCTCCGGGAGGACCTTGGCCTCGACGTCGGCGGTGATGGCCAGGGCATTCGCGGTCCGGGGATCCACGTCGGCGTTGACGCTGATCGCCATCCGACCGTTGTGGTGCCGTATGATGTCGATGCCGCGTCGGTTGTCGAGCTCGGCGACGTTAGCCAGGGGCACGAACTCCCCGGCCGGCGTGCGGATGGGAAACTGACGCAACCGGGCCAGATCGTCGCGCTCGGCGTCGGGCAACATCACCCGTACCTCCAGCTCGCTGTCCTGCTCGTTGAAGATCTGCACCCGGGCGCCGCTGTAGGCGGCCCGCAGCTGGCTGCCGATGGCCTCGGCCGTGAGCCCGAGAGTCCGGCCGAGCGGCGTGATCTGGAAAATGATCTGCTCCCGCCCGTAGGGCAGGTTGTCGATGACGTTGGACACGCCGGGGTACGCGGCGAGCGCGTGTGTCAGCTCCTCGGCGCCCTGCTTCAAGAGGTCCAGGTCGTCGCCGCTCAGCACCAGTGTGATGTCCGGCTGGCCGTTGTTCTGCCCGCCCTCCACGGCGACGACAAGCTGCTCCACGTACGGCGGCTTGACGATGCGCTCGCGCCAGCGCGCCACGAACGTCTCCGGCGTCAGGCTGCGCGACTCCTCGTAGGCGTACGAGGCGGCGACTGAGCCGTACTGCTCGCCGCTGAGGCCGTCGCCGTTGAATCTCGCCCGGTTCAGCTTGGTCATCCAGCCGAGCAGGTTGGGGCTCGCGGCCGTTTCGTCGACGTCCACCAGGGTCGACTCCAGGTGCGCCAGAAAGTCGCGCTTGTCGTCGTCGCTGGCGGCATCGCTGAACTGCACGTCGGCCTGCACGCCTTCGATGTCGAATCCGGTCACCAGCGCCACCCCCACGTGCTGCGAGGCGATCAGCGATCCGGCGACGACCATGCCGCCAATCGCCGCGCACAGGGTGGCCCCGGGGTAGTCGAGCGCTTTCCGCGCGAGGGTCATGAACTGGCGGTCGCGGAACCCGAAGAAGGCCGCGTCGAACCGCCGCCGCCAGCCGGTGGGCGGTTTGACCTTGGCGAGGCTCACGCGCAGGTGGCTGGGGAGGACCAGGAAGCACTCCATCAGGGAGGCGGCGATGATGCACAGCAGCACCGTGGGCAGCACCAGGATGATGTCGCCCATGGGGCCGCCGATGAGTAGCAGGGGAATGAAGGCGGCCAGGGTAGTCAGCGAGGAGGTCACCACCGGTACCCACATGCGGCGCGCGCCGGAGACGGCGGCGTCCATGGGCGTCTTGCCCCCGGCGAAGTGGGTGGCGGCATCCTCACCGACCACAATGGCGTCGTCCACCACGATTCCCAGGGCCATGATGAAGCCGATCAGCGCGATGATGCTGATCCCGTGACCGAAGACCAGGTGAAAGAGCGCCAGCCCCATCAGGAAGCTCACAGGTATCCCGACCATCACCCACCAGCCCACGCGGCCGTTGAGAAACAGGAACAGGGTCAGAACCACGAGCACCAGGCCCGACAGGCCGTTCTTTGCGATCATGTCGAGCTGGGCGCCGAGCAGGTCCCACACGTCGAAGACGCGTTCCAGGCGGACGCCCTCTGGCAGGGCGGGCGCCTGCTCCGCGAGCCAGCCGTCCAGCATCTGGTCGGCCTGGTAGGCGTCGGCCTCGGTGGACCGCATCAGCGTCATCTCGATGGCCGGCCGGCCGCCGCTGGTGATCATGGGCTGGCCGCGCTGGGGACGGCGCACAACCTCCGCGATATCGCCGATGCGGACGATCTGGTCGGCGGAGGTCAGGTGAAGCTGCTCGAAGCCGAGAGGGTCGCGCCGCTGGTCGAGGCTGCGCAGCTGCCGCGAGCCCTGGCCGCTGCCTACCGTACCCGCTGGCACGTTACGGCTGACTCGCGACACCTCCCGCGCCAGGTCGTTCAAGGTGAGGTCGAGCTCGTGCAGGCGCCGTCCTGGCACCAGCAGCGCGATTTCCTCGGCAGGCAGGCCGTCGTAGCGTACCGCCTCAACGCCGCGGGCCATGAGCGCGCGCTCCATGTCCCGGGCGATCGGGATCAGCTCGCTCACCTGGCCAGGGCCGGTGAGCAGCAGGCTCGCGATGGGCTCGAGGTCCTTGAACCGGGCGATGGTCGGTGGCTCGATGTCGGGGGGCAGATTGCGGATGTTGGCCACGCGCTGTTTCACCTGGTCTAAAGCCAGCGTCATGTCGGCGCCCTGGTGAAACTGAGCCCAGATGGCCACGCTGCCGTTCTCCGTGCGGGACGCAAGCTCCTTGAGGTCGTTGAGGGTCTTGAGCTGCTGCTCGATCGGAGTCGTGACCAGGCTTTCCACGTCCTCCGCGCTGGCCCCGACCCACTGGATCTGCACGAACACCAGGGGAAAGCTTGCGGGAGGGTCCAGCTGGGATGGCATGGAGCGGATGGCCCACAAACCCGCCAGGGTCATCATGATCATGGTCAGGTTCGCGGCGACCCGGTGCTGAGCGAACCGCGTGATCATGGGCGGTCCGCCCGGATGGGCTGCCCTGGCCCTTCCGCGGAGGGGTTTGAATGTGTCTGTGCGCGTCGCACTGCGTCCTGCGCCTTTCGCTGCTCCTGACAGGGATGCTTTCACGAACCGTGCCAGGGGGGTCCGACGGCTGCGATCCCCAGAAACAGGGGGTTTAAGGGGCGTCGCGTTCCGCGGCAAGCGGGTTTGCCCTGGTGGTTTTGACCAACTGTTGGCGCAGGTGCCGCACCGGTGCCGGGTTGGCGGGCGGCGAGATAAATCGCCGGCATCTGCTGCTCTTTTACCGGTGGTTCCTTACAATAGCCGGCTCGCCCGCAGTTGAGGAATCGCAGTGACGGTAAACGAATCCGGCCTGTCCTCGGACATGGCCCCGGACACGACGGTTAGTGCCCGGGAACAGTTCGGCGTCGAGCATGACTTTGAGGTGCCGGCGTTCACCAGACGAACGGACTACGTGCCGCAGATGGACGCGGACTACCGCTTCGACCCGGACACCACGCTCGCCATCCTTGCGGGGTTTGCCCACAACCGTCGGGTGATGATCGCCGGCTACCACGGCACCGGTAAATCCACCCATATCGAGCAGGTGGCTGCGCGGCTGAACTGGCCGTGTATCCGGATCAATCTGGACAGCCACATCAGCCGGATCGATCTGATCGGCAAGGACGCCATCGTGCTGGAGGAGGGCAAGCAGGTCACCGAGTTCCGCGAGGGCATCCTGCCCTGGGCGCTGCAGCATCCGGTGGCGCTCGTCTTCGACGAGTACGACGCCGGCCGCCCGGACGTGATGTTCGTCATCCAGCGGGTGCTCGAGGTCGAGGGCAAGCTGACCCTGCTCGACCAGAACAAGGTCATCACGCCTCATCCGTTCTTCCGTCTCTTCTCCACCACCAACACCATCGGTCTTGGCGACACCACCGGGCTCTATCACGGGACCCAGCAGATCAACCAGGCCCAGATGGACCGCTGGAGCATCGTCACCACCCTCAACTACCTCGAGCACGAAGCGGAGGTGGAGATCGTTCTGGGCAAGGCCAAGCACTACGCGGAAACCGAGGACGGCGCGCGCACCATCTCCAACATGGTGGCGGTTGCCGATCTCACCCGTAAGGGCTTCGTCAACGGCGACGTCTCCATCGTGATGTCGCCACGGACGGTGATCACCTGGGCGGAGAATGCCGAGATCTTCGGCGACCTGGGATTTGCCTTCCGCGTGACCTTCCTCAACAAGTGTGACGAGCTCGAGCAGCCCATCGTTGCCGAGTACTATCAGCGCTGCATGGGCGAGGATCTCGGATACGCTACGGCGGGAATTGCGCTCAAGTCGGCTTGAGATCTGACCGGCGCTGATGTCTGAGGAAGAACACCCGCTGGAGCCGTTCAAGCGGGCCACCACCGCCACCATCCGAGCCATCGCGGAGAACGACGAGCTGGAGGTCACCTTCGGCCAGGGCCCGCCCACCCTCCGCGGCAATCGCATTCGCGTGCCGCTGCCGGCCGTAGGCTCAGCCCCGGAGGAGGTCGACGCCGTTCGCGGCATGGGGGACGAGTTCGCCTTGCGCATCCGCTACCACGATGACGACGTGCACCGTAGCCGCACGCCGCGCTCGGGGCCGGCCCAGGAGATGTTCCAGTGGATCGAGGACGCGCGCATCGCGTCCATCGGCTCCCTGCGGATGGAGGGCGTCGCCCAGAACCTGGACGCGAGCCTGGAGGTCCAGTGTCAGCAGGCGGCCTTCGACACCATCACGGCCGAGGCGGACGCGCCGTTGAGCGTGGCCGTGGGCCTGCTGGTCCGCCAGCACCTCACGGGCCGAGAGCTGCCCCCTTCCGCCGAGAACGTGGTGCGATTCTGGCGCGACTACGTGGAGGAGAACGCGGGCGACGACATCGATGCCCTGCGCGACTGCCTGCTCGATCAGGAGGAATTTGCCGAGCGCTGCCGGGCCATCATCGCGGATCTGGGCCTGGGCGCCGAGCTCGACGAGCCGCCTGATCTCGACGACAGCCAGGACGAGACCGACGCCATGGACGAGGACCAGGAAGCGGATTCGGACATCAGTCCGGACGACGTGGTTCTCGACGACGACTCCATGATGGAGGAAAGCGCCGAAGGCGACGCTACCATGATGGAGATGGACGCTGAGATGGACATGGACGAGCTCGGCGCGGAAATGGAGCCCGACGAAGCGCCCACGCAGATGCCCGACGAGAGCGGGCGCATCCGCATGGACTTCAACTACGAGGCGTACACCCAGGAGTTCGACGAGACCATCCGCGCCGAGGAACTGTGCGACGCCGACGAGATGATCCGGCTGAGAGCGCTGCTCGATCAGCAGCTCGTCCCCTTACAACACGCCACGTCCAAGCTTGCCAACCGGCTGCAGCGCAAGCTGATGGCCAAGCAGAGCCGCACGTGGGAGTTCGATCTGGACGAGGGGATGCTCGACACCTCGCGGCTTTCCCAGGTGATCATCGACCCGATGAACCCGCTGGCCTACAAGCAGGAAAAGGAGATGCAGTTTCGCGACACGGTGGTCACGATGCTCATCGACAGCTCCGGGTCCATGCGCGGCCGCTCCATCACCATCGCCGCCATGTGCGCGGACATCCTCGGCCGCACCCTCGAGCGCTGCTCGGTGCGCGTGGAGATGCTCGGTTTCACCACCCGTGCCTGGCGGGGCGGTCAGTCCCGGGAGAGGTGGATCGCCTCGGGCAAGCCGTCGAACCCGGGCCGCCTCAACGATCTGCGCCACATCATCTACAAGGCCGCCGACGATCCGTGGCAGCGTACGCGGCGCAATCTGGGCCTGATGATGCGCGAGGAGCTGTTGAAGGAGAACATCGACGGCGAGGCGCTCATCTGGGCTCACAACCGGCTCGTGGTCCGCCACGAGGAGCGCAAGGTGCTCATGGTCATCTCCGACGGCCTGCCGGTGGACAACTCCACGCTGCTGGTGAACCCGAGCAACTATCTCGAGCAGCACCTGAAGTACGCCATCGACCAGATCGAGAACTACTCGCCGGTGGAGCTCATCGCCATCGGCATCGGTCACGACGTGACCCACCATTACAAGCGTGCGGTCACCATCACGGATGCGGAGCAGCTCGGCGGTGCCATGACCGAGCAGCTGGCGGAGCTCTTCGAAGCCAAGCGCTGACAAGCGTTCAAGGGGGGAGGCCTCCCCGGTGCGCCACCCATGAAGCGGTCGCGATCC
>JABAHS010063346.1_pt1 | contig 13028 bp, 13 predicted proteins | sample 7062111 | NCBI WGS metagenome assembly JABAHS01 (sample SAMN14534600, study PRJNA622989) | marine sediment metagenome | biome: marine biome [ENVO:00000428]; feature: marine pelagic biome [ENVO:01000023]; material: deep marine sediment [ENVO:00002113]; isolation source: pool of 4 deep marine... | reverse complement strand
GGAATCGAACCCACATCATCAGCTTGGAAGGCTGAGGTTCTACCATTGAACTACACCCGCTCAAACCCTGGCCTTCAGGGACCGACACACGGCCTGAAAACAACAACGGAGCGACAGTGTCCCGCGACGTTTGTCCTCCGTTTTCGCTGCTCCCGGTCTGGTCCCGCCAATTGGTGGAGGGGGTAGGATTCGAACCTACGAAGGCATAGCCAGCAGATTTACAGTCTGCCCCCGTTGACCGCTTGGGTACCCCTCCCGCAAGCAAGCCGCCTATTTTCCTGCAGCGGCGCAGGCCTGTCAAGAACGCAGGCGCTTGATCGCGCGGAAGTTTAAGGGGTTATCGCAGCGCTGACAAGAGCTTTTTCAATCTGCTGCAAGGGTTGGGAAAACAGGCTTTCCCAGGAGCCGTTCAGTCGTCCTCGAATTCCTCGAAATCCTCCTCGTCCATGGAGTCTTCGTCATCGAGTTCGATGTCCTCGTCCAGGTTGACATCACCGTGCTGGTAAAGCGATTCATTCTCGCTTTCCGAGCCGAAAACCTCGCGCTCCAGTTCGTCGAATTCGTCGAAATCGTCTTCCAGGTCGCCCAGCGCCTCGCGCAGCTGGGCCCGCTCGCGCATGATCTCGATCTGCCTCCAGCGCGGCATGGGTTCTTCCGCCTCCGGTTCGCTTTCTTTGGCGGCCTGATTCTCATCAGCCGCACCGTCCTCTGCGAGCTTTTCCTCAAGCGTCTCGGTATCGTCCGGCGCAGCGGTGGCAGCTAGTTCGTCGCCCTGATTTTCGCTGTGGTCGGACACGTTTCAAACCATTCATCACGAACACCGGATTTGATGAAAAGCTTATACCTCAATTTTCCAGCCCTGAAAAGAGCTTTTCGACGCCCTGCCGCGAACCCGGCTGCGGCGGCGCGGATGGCGTGTCAGACGTTGAACCGGAACAGGGTGACGTCGCCCTCCTGCATCACGTAATCCTTGCCCTCGAGACGCAGTTTGCCGGCTTCCCGGGCGCCCTGCTCACCATTGCACGAAATGAAATCCTCGTAGGAGATCACCTGGGCCCGGATGAAACCGCGTTCGAAGTCGGTGTGGATGCGTCCCGCGGCCCTCGGCGCCGTTGTGCCCCGCCTGACCGTCCAGGCGCGCGTCTCCTTCGGCCCGGTGGTGAAAAACGTGAGCAGGTCGAGCAGGCGGTACCCGGCGTTGATGACCCGGATCAGGCCGGATTCGTGCAGGCCCAGTTCGGCCAGGAACGCCTCGCGATCTTCCTGGTCAAGCTGGGCGATTTCCGCTTCCACCGCGGCGCAGACGGGCACCACCGTCGATCCGTGGCTGGCCGCGTATTCGGCGACCTGGTCGAGCAGCGGATTGTCCGTGAGCCCGTCCTCGTCCACGTTGGCGATGTATTCCACCGGTTTCATGGTCAGCAGGTTGAGGGCGCGAATGGCCTTCGATTCTTCCTCGTCCAGGCTCATCGTCCTGACGCCGCCCGGCCGATCGAGTGCCGCCCGAGCCCGTTCGAGCAGTTCCACGCGGCGCGCAGCCTGCTTGTCGCCCGTTCGCGAAAGCTTGTCGGCCCGCTCGATGTTTCGCTCCACGGTTTGCAGGTCTGCCAGCGCCAGTTCGGTGTTGATGACCTCGATGTCACGCAGCGGATCCACCTCGCCGGAAACGTGCACGACGTTGCGGTCTTCGAAGCAGCGCACGATGTGTGCGATGGCGTCCGTTTCCCGGATGTGTGCGAGGAACTTGTTGCCCAGCCCCTCGCCTGCGGACGCACCCTCGACCAGGCCGGCAATGTCCACGAATTCCATGGTGGTTGGAATCGCCTCCCGGCTTCCCTCGATCTCGTGGATCCGGTGCACGCGTTCGTCCGGCACGGCTATGATGCCGACGTTGGGATCAATAGTGCAGAACGGGTAATTCTCGGCGGCGNNTCTCGGCCGCGATGGCCGACTCCGTCAGCGCGTTGAACAGCGTGGACTTGCCGACGTTGGGCAGTCCGACGATTCCGCATTTGAAGCCCATGGCTGGATTCCCGGTCAGAAAGTGACTGGCGATGTACGAATAGTAAACAGGGAACCGGGAACAGGAAACTGAAATTTGGTGCCGGGGACGGTTATCGGGACCCGCCCCTGCTCCCTGTTCCCTGCTACCTGTTTACTGCCAGGTCCTCGCTGTGCAGCTTCTGCATGGCCGCCGCAACATCACCGTCGAGCACGTGCGTTAGCGCATCGCCCGCCCGGCGGATGGCCTGCTCGACCACTTCCCGGATCTGCGCCGGCGAGCGGCCCAGCACATAACGGGTCACCGCGTCCTTGTGGCCTGGATGGCCGATACCGATACGCAGGCGCAGGAAATCCCGTTCGTCGACGTGACGAAAGATGTCCCTGAGGCCATTGTGACCGCCATGACCGCCGCCCTGCTTGAGGCGGACGGTTCCGGGCGCCAGGTCGAGGTCGTCGTAGGCCACCAGCATCCTGCGCGCATCCAGGTCGAAGTAATCGAGCACGGCTCGCACGGCCTGCCCGCTCCGGTTCATGTAGGTCGTGGGCCGCGCGAAAACGCAATCCTGGCCGTGCAGACTCCCACGCGCGATTTCCGCGCCCAGCCTGGAACGCTCCCGCAGTTCCAGGCCGGCATGANNCGTTATGCCGGGTTTCAGCGTACCTGGGACCCGGGTTTCCGAGGCCTACGATCAGGAATGAACCGGACAAGCCTACTCCTCGGGCTCGCCCTCGTCCTCGGCAGGAGCCTCCTCGGCTTCTGCTTCCGGAGCATCGACTTCCTCGCCAGCTTCGACGGCAAGCTCGCCTTCCTCGGCCGCCAACGCTTCGGCTTCCGCGGCAGCTGCGGCGCCCGTGCCCTGGGATTCGGAAATGTGGATGGCGTTCGCCACCATCACCTCGGCTGCCTCCTCCTCGGAATAGGTCGAGAGTTTCACGCCTTCGGGCAGGCTGATTTCGCTCAGCATGACGGAACCGCCGGCGTCCAGTTCCGAGAGATCCACATCCAGGAATTCGGGCAGGTCCTTCGGCAGGGCTGCGATCTCGACATCGGTCACCTGGTGCTGGATCACCACGCCCGAGGTCTTGCCGGCCGGCGAATCCTCCTCGCCGACGAAGTGCAGCGGCACCGAAATGCGCAGCACCTCGGAGGCCAGGACCCGCATGAAGTCCATGTGCAGGATCTGCTGCTTGAATGGATGGCGCTGAAGGTCACGAACCACGACCTGCTGCGTGCGGCCATCCTCCACCTGGATTTCCTGGATGCTCGAATAGAACGACTCGTTTTCCGTGGCGTGCAGGATTTCCGTGTGGTCCATCGTCAGCGCCACGGGCTCCTTGTCCCCGCCGTAGAGAACCGCAGGTATCTTTCCGCTTCGACGCAGGCGGCGGCTCGCACCTTTCCCCACGTCTTCGCGGATGTCCGCGGAGATGTTGTCTGAATTTGCCATGATAAACCTCTGTTTTTCTGCGCCCGATAGCGCAATGTTCCGCATTTCTGCGGCAATTGCCGGCCCCGCGACCAGGGCGGCCCGAAAAATGAAGCGGCGCATTATACCCCAGGCCCGGGGTTCAGGTGCAATGAGTTTTGGTGATAACGGTATCCGCGCAACGGCCAGGCGCGCACTGCCTTGGCGGCCAACCCTCAGAAGTCAACCAGGGCCTGCGCGATCCGATCGGGCGAATAACCCAGGATGTCTGAGAGGACGCGTTCCGAATCCTGGCCGAGACGCGGCGGCGGAGCCAGCCCGGAGCGGAATTCGCCACCGACGGCCTTGAAGGCCACGCTACGCAATCCCGCTCTCCCGCTTGCCTCGTCCCTCAGCAGCAAGGGCCCGGAGGCTTCCGCGGCCATCACCTCGTCAATGGACAAAACCGCGGCCGCCGGCACGTTGCGACCTTCGAGTTTCGCCACCAGCGACTCGCGATCGATGGTCCCCAGCAGCTTCGCCAGCAATCCCTCCAGCGACCCGCGGTGAATCACCCTTTGCCGGTTGCTGGCGTATTCCGGCTTACCGGCAAGCTCCGGGCTGCCCAGGACCTCGCACAGGGCGGCGAACTGCCGGTCGTTGCCCACGGCGACCACCACCGGTTTGCCGCCCGCACACTCGAATACCGTTCCGTAGGGCACGATATTCGGATGCCCTGAACCCAGGCGGCGCGGCGCCTTTCCCGTGACCAGGTAATTGGTGGCCTGGTTCGCCAGGCACGCGACCGCGCTGTCGTAAAGGGAGGCGCTGACGGCCCCTCCCAGTCCCGTGCGCTCTCTTTCCCAGAGGGCCAGTAACACCGCCTCCTTGATCTGGTGCGAGGTCAGGATATCCACCATGGCCAACGGCAATTTCAACGGGCCGCTATCCGCCGTGCCGTTCATGGACATCAGTCCGGACTCGGCCTGCAGGGCCGCATCGTAACCTGGGCGGTCGTCTCCGGGGCCATATGCCTCGATACGCGCGTGGATCAGCCGGGGGTTGCGCTCACGAATTTCGTCCGGGCGGATTTGCAGGCGGTCCAGTGTTGCCGGCTGGAAGTTGTCGATCCACAGGTCCGCCCTGTCCAGCAGGTCGTCCAGGACGGCCCGCCCCGCTTCCGACTTGAGGTCAAGTGCAACCGAGGCCTTGCCCCAGTTCGCCGCGCAGAAATAGGCGGTTCGTGTCTCTTCCGGGTCTTCTTCAGGCGTTCGCCACTGCCGAGTGACGTCTCCACCGGCCCGCGGGTTTTCGACCTTGACCACGCGGGCGCCGAGCTCGGCGAAGAACTGGCCCGCCAGCGGGCCGGCCAGCACGCCGGCGGTTTCGATGACGAGCAGGTCCCTGACCGCGGGGTGCATGGGGCGGTCAGGGGGCCGCGGCGGGCATCAATCCACGTACAGTGAACTGACGGATTCGCCGGCGGACATGCGCCGGATGGTTTCCGCCATCATCTGCGCGACGCTGAGCTGACGGATCTTGTCGCAGGACTCGGCCTCCTCGGAGAGCGGGATGGTGTCGGTGACCACGAGTTCGTCCAGTTGCGAACGGGCGATATTGTCCAGCGCCGGCCCGGACAGCACCGGATGCACGCAGTAGGCCACGACCTTCTTCGCACCCTTGTCCTTCAGGGCGCTGGCCGCCGTGCACAGTGTTCCGGCCGTATCCACCATGTCGTCCACCATGACGCAGCACTTGTCCTCGACCTCCCCGATGATGTTCATCACGGTGGCCACGTTGGCCCTCGGGCGGCGCTTGTCGATGATGGCCAGGTCGGCGTCCAGGCGCTTGGCGATGGCCCGGGCCCGGACCACGCCGCCCACGTCCGGCGACACCACCACGATGGAGTGTTTCGACTGCCGCTGCCAGATATCGGCCAGCAGCAGGGGCGACGCGTAGACGTTGTCCACGGGAATGTCGAAGAAACCCTGGATCTGGTCGGCGTGCAGGTCGATGGTCACCACGCGGTCGGTGCCCACCGCGCTGATCATGGTGGCCGCCACCTTGGCGGTGATCGGCACCCTGGCCGAACGCGGCCGCCGGTCCTGGCGCGCGTAGCCGAAATAGGGAATGACTGCGGTGACGCGGGTCGCCGAGGCGCGCTTGAACGCATCGACCATGACCAGCAACTCGATGAAGTTGTCCGCCGTGGGCGCGCAGGTGGGCTGGATGACGAACACGTCGCGGGCGCGGATGTTCTCCATGATCTCGACCATCACCTCGCCGTCGCTGAAGCGCCCGACGATGGCGCGACCCAGCGGCACCCCCAGTTCCTTGGCAATGTCACTCGCAAGCTTGAGGTTCGCGTTACCCGAAAACACCATCAGGGAAGGAATGGTCACTGTGTCTGGCCCTGTCTCATGGAGTAATTGGCTGGGACGGCAGGATTCGAACCTGCGAATGCGGGGATCAAAACCCCGTGCCTTAACCAGCTTGGCGACGTCCCAGCAGCTTTTATTTACGCCGTCAGGTCCCTTGCGGAAGCAGCTCCAGCAAAGGCGAGCGGTCTGCTCCCCGGACGGCGCGGACATTATATCGGGATTTAAGGCGGCTTGTGACGCCTGCCGCGGCTTCGGCGCTTTCCGATTCCAGGAACAGGCAGCTTCCCGTACCCGTCAGGCGCGGCCGGCCGAATGCGCTCAATTCGCAAGCCAGGCGGGCCAGTTCCGGGTACCGGCGAAAGACCACCTCCTCGAAATCGTTTCCGATCGCGTCAAGCGCGCCCGGGGCGCCCGGGTCCTGGCGCGACGCGTCCCGCCTCAGCGCGGGATCCGAGAACACCTCGCGGGTGGACACCGCCTGTTCCGGAAATACCAGGACGTAGTGCCTCCGGCCCAGCTCCACGGCCTGCAGCCGTTCCCCGATACCATCGCCCCATGCGCTCCGCCCGTGCACGAAAACCGGTACGTCGGCGCCCAGGCCGAGGCCGATCCGGGCCAGTTCTTCGCGCCGAAAGCCACAGTCCCACAATTCATTGAGGACCAGTAGCACGGTCGCGGCGTCGCTGCTGCCGCCTCCGAGCCCGGCGCCCAGCGGAATGTGTTTGCGGACACCGATCCGCGCTCCCATCCGGCTGCCGCTCGCCTCCTGCAGGCGCCGTGCCGCCCGCACCGAAAGGTCCTCGTCCTCCGGGATGGCTGCATTACCGAAAGACCGGGCAATGGCGCCCCCGGGCTGTATCTCGATGCTCAGTTCATCGCCCCAGTCGAGCAACTGGAACAGGGTCTGGAGTTCGTGGTAACCGTCCTCTCGGCGCCCGGTGACGCGCAGGAAGAGGTTCAGCTTGGCCGGCGCGGGCCAGGTCTGCCGTTCAGCCATCGGCGCCAGCCGGCCCTGCCAGCGACCACCGGCCGACGGCGAGCTTGACGCGGTAGGGCCCGTTCACCGCCTCGAGCCTTCCCGGCAAGTCTATTCCCTCCACGTCCTGGTAGCGGCCGTAATCGATCGTCCAGCCATCCTGGACCAGCCGGCGCAGTAATCCGCCGTCATCGAAATCCATGGCTTCGTGAGGCCCCGGCGCGGCAATGCCCAGCACCCACCATTGCAGGGATCTCACCGGGATGTTCCAGCCTGTCTCCGCCAGCACCAGTTCCTCCACCCGCCTCGCCCGGGCCAGGCTGCCGTCGCCCCGTTCCAGCACGGACTCCTCCGGGCCCACGGTGAGGCGCCATGCGCCGCGCCCCAGAGCGCCCCGGAAGTCCAGTTGCGTGACATCAGGCGAGGTGCGCCACTGCAGGCGGCCGCTGCCCCCTTCGTCACCGTCGTCCATGGAAAGACGCCCGCTCAGATTCCAGTCGGTCAACGCCCGGACCTGCACTCCGCGTTCGAGGTAGACAGCCTGCGGATCCTCTACGCGCTGTTGCGGCGCCGCGCAGGCGGCCAGAAATGTAACGGCACACAGGAGCGCCGTAAGGCGATTCACGGTTTCACGCCCAGTCTGTCCATGGTCTCGAGCAGAACCTCGTTCTCGGCGTCCACCGCCAGCCCCGATGCGAAGGCTTCCCGCGCCTCGTCGCGGCGGTCCTGCATCCACAGGACCTCGCCCAGGTGCGCCGCAATTTCGGCGTTTTGATCCAGGTTCCAGGCCTCGCGCAGGTATTGCTCCGATTCTTCCAGTCGGCCCAGGCGATACGCCACCCAGCCCATGCTGTCGATGATGGAAGCCTCTCCCGGCTGCAACTCGTAGGCTGCGCGGATGTACCCCTCCGCCTCCCCGTACCGGTCGGTGAGATCGGCCAGGGTGTATCCGAGCGCATTGAGCGCCGTGGCGTTCTGCGGTTCCCGGGCGATGATGGCCCGAAGGTCCTCTTCGGCGACCGCGACGCGTTCCATGCGCGCCGCGACCAGCGAGCGGCTGTACTGCAGGGCCGTGTTGTCCGGCAGCGCCTCCAGGCCTTCGCTGAGGAGGTCGAAAGCGTCTTCGAGCGCACCGGCCTCCAACAGGATTTGCCCCTCGGCCTGGAAGCTGTCCTGCATGACTTCGGGCTCCCGCCGCAGGCGCATCCTGGACAGGACGTTGCGCGCATCCTGAAGCCTGCCCTGGTCGGCCATCAGGTAGGCGGATCGCAGGGCGGAAACCAGTCCGCGGCGGGTACCGTCAAGCCGCGCGTACCATTCCAGCGCCTCGTCGACACGCCCCAGCAATTCTGCGCCCTGGGCGGCCTGGAAAGCCGCCTCGACGGTATCTTCGTACTCCGCGGTTTCGAATCCGAGATAAATTTCCACGGCAAGGTCCCGCAGGCCTGATTCCAGCGCAAACGCGATCCTGGAAAACCTCGTCCCGGGATCGTCCCTAAGCCCGGCCAGGACCTGCTGCGCCTCGGCGGTTCGCCCGGCCCTGCGCATCAGTTCTGCGAGCGCCATGGCGATCGAACGGTCGGTGGGCTGCAGCTCATGGGCGGCCTGGTATAGTTCGAGCGCCCGTGCCTCGTCTCCGCGGTTGACCTCTACCCGGCCGGCCCAGGCCAGCAATTCAGCGCGCTCCGGAGACAGTTCCATGGCCTCCCGGATCAACGCCGAGGCACGGTCGAGATCGCCCGACCGGGCGGCGAACTGGCTCTGCGCGAACAGGGCGTCGGCGTTGCCGCCCGCCCCTTTCTGCTCGATCAGGCGCGTGAGAACGACGTCGGCCCGCCCGGGGTCGTTCGCGGTGGCCAGCAGGCCGGCGACGGCCGTCCAGGCCCTGACCGGATCGTCCGCGAGCAGGTCCACGATACCGCCGAGCTGGTGTTCCGCCCCGCTGTAGTCGCCCAGGAGAAGCATGGCCCGCGACGCGATCTCGCGCGCCTCCAGCCGTTCCGGGTCCAGCAGGACCCAGCGCACCGAGGCCATGGCCACGTGCTGCCATGCCCGCGCGGCCAGGGCGATTCGTGTCGCGCGCTCGGCGATCTCCGGGTCGGATGACTGCATGGCGGCCTCCAGGTATTCGTCGGCGGCCTTGTCGAGGTCGCCGTCTGCGCCGAGTACTTCGCCGGCAAATACCTTGTACATCACGTCCGCGTCGGTCGGCGGCCGGTCGTCGCGCGAAACCATCTGTCCCGACGCCTGCTCCGCCGCCTCCTGCGGCGCGGGTCGGTCGGCCGTCGAGACGCAGCCGTTGACCGCCAGGGCGAGGAGGACGGCAGGTGCCGCAGTCCATTTCGTGAAACAATATCGCTTGATCATGGCGACCAAGGATACGCGCTTGCCAATGTCTAACCAATCCCTGTCAACGCGCTTCCGGGGCAATTCGACCGGAAAGGCAGGACGACTTGATATTGGCGTCCCGCGCCCTCAGAATCGTTGCGCTCTGCAGACCTGAAGCGATCGCATGCCTCTTCTCTCCGTAGGAACCAGTCACCAGACCGCCCCACTGGAAATCCGGGAGAGGCTCGCGTTCGCCCGTGACGATTACGCCGCGGCCGTGACAGAGCTCTGCGCCATCCCTGCAGTGGAGGAGGCGCTGGTTTTGAGCACCTGCAACCGGACGGAAATCTACGGTGTCGTGCTGCCGGAAGACGAGCAGTGCATCATGGACTGGATCCAGCGCAACGCGGGCCTCGATGACGAGGCGGCTGCCGAATACATATACAGTCGCAAGGACGCGGTGGCCGTGGAGCACCTGTTCAACGTGGCCAGCGGCCTCGACTCGCTGGTGCTCGGCGAACCCCAGATCGTCGGCCAGCTGAAGGAATCCTGGCAGCACGCACGGGATGCCGGCGGCATTGGCAAGATCCTCGACCGCCTGTTCCAGCACGCTTTCGCGACCGGCAAGGCCGTGCGCACAAAAACCGGCATCAACCAGCACCCGGTGTCCGTCGCCTACATCAGCATGGTGCTGGCGCGGCAGATTTTCGGTGACCTTGCGAGCAAGCACGTGTTGCTGGTGGGCGCCGGCGAAATGATCCAATTGTGCGGCCGGCACCTCTACGAACAGGGCGTCGCCAGCCTCATGATCGCCAATCGCAGCCTGGAGCGTGCCGAGGTGCTGGCCGCAGAGTTCGGGGCGACGGCCCACTCCCTCGACCAGCTGGAGGAAGTGCTGCCGAAATCCGACATCCTCATCACCTCGACGGCGGCCCGCCAACCCTTCATCACCCGCGACCTGGTGAAGGCAGCGTTGCGCAAAAGGCGTCGCCAACCCATGTTCCTGGTCGATATCGCGGTTCCCAGGGACATCAGCCCGGACGTTTCTGGGCTCGACGACGTCTACGTCTACACGATCGACGACCTGCAACAGGTCGCGGACGAAAATGCGGCCGAACGCACCCGTGCGGCCAAGGCCGCCGGCGGCATGGTGCGCAAGTCTGTCGACGAGTTCATGCGCTGGTTGCACGGCGCGCGCGCAGCGAAGTTCCTCAAGCGGCTTCGCGACCACGCCGAGGAGAGCAGCGACATGCTGGTCGAACGGGCGCTGCGACAGGTCCAGGCCGGCAAGGATCCAGAGCAGGTCATTCGCCAACTCGCAAACACGCTGACTCACAAGATCCTGCACATTCCCAGCACGCGCCTGCGGCAGGCCGCCGAGCAGCAGGAGTACGGAATACTCAAGGCAGCGGACTGGCTGTTCGACAGCGGTGCGGAGGAGGACGACAAGGCGTGAAACAGAGTATTCGGACCCGGCTGGCGCAGGTCGAGGATCGTTACGAGGAAATCGCCCTGTTGCTCTCACAGCCCGAGACCGTAGCGGACCAGGACCGTTTCCGTGACCTGTCCCGCGAATACGCCCAGCTCGAACCCGTGGTCGGGGCCTGGCGGCAGTGGCAGGAGAGCACGGAGTCGGTCGCGGACGCGCGCCAGATGCTGGACGATGCCGATCCGGAGCTGCAGCGCCTGGCCGCCGAGGAGATCTCCGCCGCGGAATCACGGCTGGCCGAGCTCGAGGATGAACTGAAACTGCTGCTCCTGCCGCGGGACCCGGACGACGACAACAACATCTTCCTGGAGATCCGGGCCGGTACCGGTGGGGACGAGGCCGCGCTGTTCGCCGGTGACCTGCTGCGCATGTACAGCCGTTACGCGGAACAGCAGGGCTGGCGCCTGGACATGCTCAGCCAGAATCAGGGGGAGCATGGCGGCTACAAGGAAGCCATCGCGCGCGTGGACGGACGCGGCGCCTTTTCACGGCTCAAGTTCGAGTCCGGCACGCACCGCGTGCAGCGCGTGCCCGAGACCGAATCGCAGGGCCGCATCCACACCTCGGCCTGCACCGTGGCGATCCTGCCTGAGCGGGAAGACGTGGACGAGGTCGCGGTCCATGCCGGCGACCTGCGCATCGACACCTACCGCGCCTCCGGTGCCGGCGGCCAGCACGTCAACACCACCGATTCGGCCATTCGCATCACCCACCTGCCCACCGGCATCGTGGTCGAGTGCCAGGACGAACGCTCGCAGCACAAGAACAAGGCGCGCGCCATGTCCCTGCTGCGCGCGCGCCTGCTCGAGGCCGAGCGTTCGCGGCAGGCCGAGGAGGAGGCCGAGTCACGCAAGCTTCAGGTCGGCTCGGGAGACCGTTCGCAGCGCATCCGGACCTACAACTTCCCGCAGGGGCGGGTGACTGACCACCGGATCGGCCTGACGCTGTACAAGCTGGACGAAATCCTCGGCGGCGGCCTGGACGCGGTGATCGAGCCGTTACTCCAGGAGCACCAGGCGCGCATCCTGGCGGAACTGGAGGACTGACGTGCGGCGGACCCGGCTGGCCATCTTTCTGCTTGCCCTGGCCATGTCCGCTCAGATCGCCGCCCTCGCCGGGGGACCGGGGACCCGGGCGGGCGCACCAGATGACGGTTTCGATCTGTACCTGGTCCGGCACGCGGAAAAGACTCCGGACCCTGACGATCCCGCCCTGACCGGAGCCGGAGCCCTGCGCGCGCAGCGGTTGGCCGAAGGGCTGGCGGGCCAAGGCATCGAGGCCATCTGGACCAGTGACTACCGCCGCACCCGGGAAACGGCAGCGCCCCTGGCCGCGCGACTGGGGCTCGATCCCAGGCTGTACGATCCGCGCAACCTGGAGGAACTGGCTGACCGGCTACGCCAGGCGGGTCGTTCCGCTCTGGTCGTCGGCCACAGCAACACCACGCCGCAACTGGCCGCCCTGCTCTGCGCTTGCGAAACGGCGCCGATGGACGAATCGGAATACGATCGCCTGCTGATCGTCACGATTCACGGCTCGAGTGCCAGCTTGAGGGAGGCCGGCCAGGTGGAGTTCACCGGGCCCGGGATTCAGCGCTGACCGAACAGCGCCGGTCCCCGCCACAGCAGGGCGCTGCAGACCAGGTTCAACGGCGCGGCAAAGGCCAGCACGTCGAGGTTGTACTGCCCGCCCGGCACCAGGGCCAGCATGGCGGCCGTGACCGTGGCCGCAAGCATCAGGACCGCGACCACCTTCTTGGGCGCGCGCAATGGGGCCAGCAGGGCCAGTGGCAGGAACAGCAGCAGATTCACATTGGAGCCAGCCGCGTGGTGGTCCGTCAGACCCCACAATCCGGCGAGCACGCAACCCGCGGTACCCGCCAGCAAGGCCCAGGCCAGCAGCAGACCCTCGCCCAGCACCGTCGAAAGGAAGCGGCCCGAGGCCCAGGCAGCCGCGGCCAGCAGGATGCCCAGCAACAGGTAGCGCGACCACACGTCCGGCGGGTCCGCAGCGGGTTCGGCGCGGGACGAGGCGTAGAGCAGGAGGCGTTCGCCGGCTGCAGGGCCGGCTGTCTCCGCCAGGCTGAGGCCGACCAGCGAATCGGCCAGTACCCCGGGAATGAACATTTCCTCCCAGCGGTCGCGCGGCCGGTCCACCGGGCTCCCCAGCCCGGCTTCCAGGCCCAGGTAGTACCAGAAATCCATGGCCGTCAGGCGGCGCGTCTGCTCGCGGAAGTTCAACCGGGCCGGCCTCTGGGTGAAATGGCCCGACAGCGCGCCGTCCAGCGCCAGGTCGATCACATCGCGCACCCGGGTGGAGCAGTTGTCCGTAAAATAGTCGTAGAGGTAGTCGCGGTTCTCCGGTTGCACGGTTTCCAGAAGGTGGTCGCGCACACGCAGGTATTGTTCGGGGCTGAGCGCCAGCTTCTGCGCACTGATCGACCG
>JABAHS010147735.1_pt2 | contig 13036 bp, 6 predicted proteins | sample 7062111 | NCBI WGS metagenome assembly JABAHS01 (sample SAMN14534600, study PRJNA622989) | marine sediment metagenome | biome: marine biome [ENVO:00000428]; feature: marine pelagic biome [ENVO:01000023]; material: deep marine sediment [ENVO:00002113]; isolation source: pool of 4 deep marine... | reverse complement strand
AACGCTCCCGCCCGCATTTGGTAGAGATAAACCCCGCTGGCAACGGATCGGCCCGCATCATTTGTGCCCTGCCACGTCACCGACTTGATGCCCGCTTTTTGATTCTCATCCACCAGGGTCTTCACCAATTGACCGAGGATGTTAAAAATCTTGATTGAGACTTTGGCATCCACGGGCAGGCCGTAGGTAATCGTGGTGGTCGGATTGAACGGATTGGGATAGTTTTGCTGCAAAACGAACTCTTGCGGGATTTGGCCCTCAGAACTCCGGACATCCGTTGGGAAATCAACGGTTACGGGAATCTCATTGGAAAACGGGCTTTCGTTGCCTTGCGCATCCACGGCGGTCACTCGAAAATAGTAGGTTTCGCTCACATCTGTGATAACTATGGAGGTCTCGGTGGTTGAATCCACTTTGGCCGTGGGATGCGGATTGCGTCCTTGATAAATATAATATTTCGAAACGTCGGTAGCCCCAAACCTGACAAAGTTGAGCGTAATTGTCTGGTCAGAACTATCGGCCCACAGGTACGGGGCGGCGGCCACACCTTGCCATGGGAAACGAAACGCGCGGTAGCTCACGACATTCTTGCGGTCGTAAGTAAGCTCAAACGCCTTTGTCCCATCCGGTTGAACCTCAGTCACGGTGGGATTGGTAGCCCCCCAACCGATTAAGGTATTCCCATTCGGCAGACGCTGCACGTTTCCCATGGCAAACCCGAAGATGTCCGGGGAATCGGGAAATTGCCACACCAACGTGGCCGTCTTGTTTTCTTCGTCCAATCTGTATTCGACAGCTCGTGAATAGGGTGGCTCATGAGAATTGCCGTTGTCGAAAAGAGTGATATGGCCGTTGGGCAGTCGCCGTATCGAGTGCTGAAAAGAAAAGCCGGTTGTATCGTTGATAAATTCGAATTGGTTGTTTTTGCCACCAAGCCGCCAGACGATCTCTCCGGTCTGTCGGTCGATTTTGGTAATCTCGTCCATGTGTCGACTGGAGAGCAAGATGTTGCCGTCAAAATCCGGCTCGATGGCGTTTCCATGCACGTAATCAACCTCATCGGAGGTTAAGTCAACCTTGGCGTCCGTAATCTCGAAGTGGTCCCAACTGCGCCACTGAAACACCACATTCTTGGATGCATCGATTTCCTGGATAATGAGTCCGATGACGGTGGCCTCGGGATCGCCACCTGACACCATCTGACTCATGTCTATTTTTTGGGCATCGTAGCTCATCAACAATGCGTGACCGTTCGGTAAGATCTGCAAGTCGTGCACATCCGTGACAAATCCGTTGCCGGTCATGAAGCTGTCCACCACCGTATAAGACGCATCCATGGCGTAGAATTTGTTTTTCTGGGCGAGAAAGTAAGTCAAGAGACCGTTCGGCTGCTTCTTAAAATCCAAAGCGGAGCCCGGCATTCTTCTGAAAAACACCGGAAAGCCGGAGTTGTCGAGAATCATGAGATACGGCACCGTGGGCGGCTCGATCTGGAAAGACAGATTGCTTAAGAATATGAACCCGGACGCCGGACTCATCGATTCAGTCACGGATATGTCGGGAAAGTCACCGGGCAAATTGAAATCGTTGCGCGTCTCATTTGGATCGGCCGGGTTGGAGACACTCGTTTTTTGAGTGCGGTTAAACCGGCCGTGCTGCTGCAGAAAGTGCTCCCCGAGATCAAATTCCACACGATGCCTGGAAATGGTAAAATGGAATGAGAACTCGCCGTTCTGCTTTTCGGCAATGGTGACACGCACAACTTCAGCGGGCTCAAAAGCGCTATGCGGTTTGAACATGAGTGACCTGCGATCGTCGGCCAGCGTAATTTCGCCAGTGTGATTTCCGCTCACCGATCCGTTTACCGTGAAAAAAGCTGTCATCTCACTGCTGTTCTGAGTTATGGTGTCATAAAAGCGCACAATGATGTTTGTCTCCTGTGAAACCAGTGTCGCTCCCGGTCTGGGAGAAATGTATTGATACATTCCGTGTTTAGCTCGTGCATGAAGCAACCCTGCGAATAAGGCTAAGAAACAGACGACCTTGTAAATTAATTGGCGTTGCATCGCGATTTTTTTGGGTGTTTGGTTTTTTTAACTCGTTCCCAAACTCCGGTTTGGGAACGCCTTGCCGAAGCTCTGCTTCGACTATCGACGCTCTGGAACCGAAGCTAAGCTCCACTGTCGTTCCCAAGTCGAAACTTGGGAACGAGCTGACCAAGTCGAAAATGTTATGAGAAAAATTCCCTCACCTTGTCCGCCACAAACTCCGTCATGGATTCGGACATCTCCGGATAGTTCGGAAGGCTGAGGACGCGCTCCGCAGCTCGTTCCGAAACCGGATAACTTCCTTCGGGTAATCCGAGAAATTCGTAAGCCTTGAGCAGATGCACGGGCGTGGGATAGTGAATGGCGGCGCCGATGCCCGATTCGTTCAGGTACTTTTTCAACTCATTGCGGTTTTCCACTTGAATCACATAGAGATGATACACCGGCTCCGCCCAGGTTGCTGCAGTCGGGGTGGTGACTTCATCAATGTCCTTAAGTGCCTGGTTGTAGAAATCGGCAATTTGCCGGCGACGTATGTTCCAGTCGTCCAACGATTTTAGTTTCACCCGCAGCACCGCCGCTTGCACCGAATCCAATCGACTGTTGAATCCCAACTCGTTGTTTTCGTATTTCTTGAGTGACCCGTGATCGCCCAACTTCTTGACATTTTCGGCGACCTTCGGGTCGTTCGTGGTCACGGCGCCGCCATCCCCGTACGCACCGAGATTCTTCCCGGGGTAAAAACTGAAGCCTGTCGCGTGCCCAAAGGAGCCAACCCGTTTGTCTTTGTACAAAGCGCCATGAGCTTGCGCCCCGTCTTCCAGCACCTTCAAATCATATTTTTTGGCGATGTTCAAGACAGGCTCCATGTCGACCGGGTGGCCGTACAAATGAACGGGGATGATGGCCCGTGTTTTCTCGGTGATGCGATCTTCAAGCTGCTCCACATTCATAGTGAACGTGTCCGGTTGGATGTCCACGAAGACGATTTTAGCGCCAACCCAGTGGATGGCTTCGGTGGTGGCCGTAAACGTAAACGGCACGGTGATGACTTCGTCGTCTTGCCCGACTCCCAAAGCTCGTAAGGCCAGCATCAAGGCATCGGTACCGTTGCCCACTCCAACAGCATGCCCGGCGTCGCAGTAATGAGCAAACGCGTCTTCAAATTCTCTCACCGCCTGGCCCCGGACAAATTGCGTGCTCTCCACAACACTCAGGATGGCCTGATTCACTTCCTCCTTAATGGTTTCGTACTGTGCTTTCAAGTCTGCTTGTGGGATGCGCATGGTTTATTCCTTAATTTGTTGGGTTTAGGGACTTAGGGGTATAGGGTATAAGGGAAGCATCCTATACCGCATAACCTAAGCCGTCATATTATTCTATTTTGTTTTTATTTTTAACGTAATTGATGTAGCCGTTGAGGTTCTTTTGGGCAAGCTCGATAAGTTGTTTCCCCTCATCATATGTTTTCGTGTCAATGTATTGTAAATCCAAACAGGTGATTAAATGGTCTTTTAGCTCATACAACGACCCGCGAGAAATTCGATAAAATTGAATACCTTCCTGGTAATGAAACCGTCCATATCCCTCTGCAATATTTGCTGTAATACTAATTGATGCGCGTCTTATTTGTGATAGCAAATTATATCTTTCTTCTCTCGGTAGTCTCGGTAGCACCTTCTTGTGAAAGAACAATTTCACATCCCGTGCATTCTGCCAAGCTTCTAACGTAATGAAATCTCTATTGACATCATAAACACCCCCGTCTTCCATTATTTTCAGATTATCTTCTTCAAACTTAGATTCATAGCTCTTCATCTCCCTCTCCTCCGTAAATTGACAAAAAGAACCTTATTTGCCTATTTCCCTATACCCTATACCTTAAACCCCTACCGATTCAAGCTCAAATTAAACAACACCTGGTTGCGGTCTACCGGTCCTCGCACACCGGTTGGCAACAGGATGTTATCTGAAGTCGATGTATTCAGGCTCAAATCAAAATAGAAATTTCGGAAAAGTTCGTAGCTGATTTCAAAGCCAAATCGGCTCCTACTTTCCAGAATGCCGTCGAGGCTGCTAATTTCCGCTTCGTCCCCGGTTTCGAAAGGTCGATTGATATCGCCGCCTACGTTTCTATCCGATTCGTTTGCTCCGTGGCGAAAACTCTCGAAGTTAAGTGCGAAGAAAAGACTCTTCGAAAGTCGATATTGCAACCGCAAATTCAAAACCTCGGCGTTGGGACCAATCCAATGCCCCAGGCCGGTAGAAAAGTGTGAATAAGTATTAATCGCTTTCTGATGGGTGTAAACGTACGGTCTCGTGCGCGCATATTCCAAACGCATGTCCAAATTGGGAACCTTGAACGCGTCGACCCATAAACCTCCGGCAAGGAAGGCCGTTTTGTTGCCAAACCAGCCCGTGCCCAATCTTGACGTAAACAAATCATCAATGAAGAGCTCGCCGTAGAGTTTGACATTCGGGATCAACAGAAAATCAACGTCGGCACCCAGGGTAGCGTTATCGTTATCGCCAACAAAGTGCTCAGCGGAACGGTAAAAATTGATTGGATTGAGATAGGCCAACTCGAGCCGACGATTGCCAAAGACGACCGTTTCGTACAACCCGATGTCCAGCCATTTGGTGACATCGATTTCCAAACGATGTGCCACGATATTCTTGTCCTGAGTTCCCCCGCTTTCATCCAAAATCACCGGAAACGTGCGCAGAAATCCCCAAAAATAGGTAAACTTCAAGCGCCAGAATTTAGCCTGCAGTTTGATTTGATCGTACGACGTGGCGTTGTCGGACAGGCTTAACGCACCGTTAAATCCGGATCCCCAGTAATTGCTATCCTTACCAAGGGTGACTTGAATGTGCGGCAATTTGAAGACCATATAAGCCACGGTTTCGTCATGCCAGATGTGGGTGCCATATCCGTTCACAAATCCGAGGCCGTTCATCGAAATATCGAATCGGTTTGGATAGGCCCGAGTCCCCCACTCTTTGGTGTCACGAGCGTCAAAGTAGAAACCGACGTGCGTTCCAAGCTGTCCCCAAAATCTGACTCCGTGAGTCCGCTCCAAAACCCGTTCCGTGCTCTTCACAGAATCTACTCCAGCATAAGACCATTTGTGTGAAAACACGGGGTCGAAGAAGACTTTGAAGTCATCGGTTTGGATGTGGAAAATATTGCGATGGTTCTTGTAAATAAACCCGGGGAAGATTTTCCCGAATATTTTGTTTTCCTTGATCTTCTGAAGCCTGGTAATATAAGTGTGTCCGTTTTTACCGGTCAAGCGCTGAAACTCCTCCTTGAATTCAAATCGGAGAAACTCCAGTTGCTGCTGTTCCGTTGAACCCAAAGTGAGGCCCTCTTTCAGTTTTGTTTCAACCTGAAACAAATACTCGACCATCTCTTCGCGGGAGTAAGGTTTCGTACCATTCAAGACCCCGGTGATCACACCTTTGGCCTCAAGGCGCTCAACAAAATCATACGACCAATGATTCAAGGGCACATAAACGGATTGTGCCTGCAAATGGGAGAGAAAACCGCAGACGGTTAGGTATAGCAGAACTCTGGCAACAACAGCAAACACACTTCCTCCTTGATCAAAAAATCCGCGATTTTTTTTCTTTGCTACAGACATAAACAAGCACACGTTGCAATTTTTGTGCAAGGATTTTAAACAGATCGTTGGTTGAACTTACTCTGAGGCGTGCAGCGAAATCGTGAGTGTTAAGGATGACAAACTCAAAACGAGCAACACCAAACATCTTCCCAACCGGGACTCCCTCGCAAACAGTCCTTCTACTTAGTGAACGAAAACAGACTTATCGAGTTATTCCCCGCATGGTGTAAGCCGGAAATCTCGGTGCTTAAGACCAGGAGATTCCGGCTCAAAACATTACCGGAATGACCTAATTCTTCCGTTTTCGTTCACCACTTACCTTTTCTTAATTCTGTTTAGAGCATTGTTCAGCCATTCCTTGAATTCCAGATAATCCGATTTAACTTCCGTGATAATGTTGTTGACTTTCTCGAATTCGTTTTCTCTACTTCTTATGTTCTCAGTATATTCAAGAACAAATGCCCAAAAAACACTGCTCATAAAGGCCAACGCCGTGGCTACCAGCACCAGTAGCCTGCGCTTCGGTTTGGTACGCTTTTCCGGGGGAACAGCTTCATCCAGGACTTGCACAGTAGGAGTATCCCGCGCTTCCTGGATTTTGGCGCTGTAATATTGTTGGTTCAATAACTCCCAAACCGTTTCCTGCACTTTCACATCGCGAATCAATTCGGCCAGTTTTTGCCCGACTTCCGGGACATCTGCAAAGGGGATGAAATAATCCTTCTGTTCCTCAAACGGCACGGCGTTGCCAAACTGCAGGTGCTCAAACTGCTCCTTCAGCTCCTCCAATTCTTTCTGCCGCCGCACCACGACCGGGTTGTCCGGTTTCATGGTCTGAAGCATGACCTCCAGCTCGACCTCTTTTGCGAGGATGGTGCCTTTAATCTCGCCGGCCTTTTCGATGGTGACTTTCGTCTGCTCTTCCAAATCCACTGCTTTGTATTTGGATTGAAATTTAGCCAACTTGGCTGAGGCTTCCTTCAAATGGCGTTCCGTCTTTCTCAATTGCTCCTCGATATAAATACGCGAGTTTTTGGCCTTGGAAATGCTCTTTTCTTTATTCACCCTGTCCAATTCCTCAGCAAACGCGTTTGCCACCTGCGCCGCAAGCTTCGGCTCACTAAGCTCCACGGAGATTTCCACGATGCCCTGCTCATTGGCATATATTCTGGATTTAGAGTGCAATTCTTCTATGGCCTCCCCCTGTTTATCAATGTCCCAAATCTCGATCAACTTTGCTTCATTGCCGTCATACTCATACTTTCTGTTTAATACTTGCTTAGCAACGGACCGGCTTTTTAGGATCTCGACAAATATATCGGAAGAACTGGCTGGCACACCCGGAAGACTCAAGAACGAAGCGGGCGGATTGGAAAGGAGACTGCGCAGCGCACTTTGCTCGCCCTCGTCCGGAGGCAGAAGGGTGGTCGTCGCAGTGTATGTTTTCGGCAATACCAGACTGATCAATGCCATCAGAATCGCAGCCACGAACGCATTGCGAACAATCATCCGCCGGCGCTTGATTATCACATTCAGATAATCGAGCAAATCAATTTCTTCTTCCGAATTCTCGATGTTTTTACGGGAATCGTCCATGCATTTTAGCGATTAATCGAAGTATCGATGATGAGGTAAATGGAAGCCAACTGCGCTATGACGGAGATGGATTGAAAAACGACGGGCCAGAGTTTCTTGTCCGATTTTCTGGGCACCCAGATGATGTCACCGGGCTGAAAATTATCTACATCTTCGTCGTCCAACACTTCACCCGTTACTTTGATGATCTTGGTTTTCTTTAAGTTCGCATCCCAGGCGGCTCCGCCAGCCTTAACTAAGTAGTATTCCATGTCTCTCTCCGGAGCGTATGTGATGCCGCCGGGGTTGGCCACCCGACCCGTCACCGTGATCACTTTCGGGGCCTTTGGAACAAAGATCTCGTCTCCGTCCTCCAAAATGATGTCCTGACTTCGATCATTTTCGTAGACAAGCTTCTCAAAATCGACGACAATGTGATTCACATCGGCGGTATTTTGCCGCATCACTAAATATTGATATTCAAGATCGGACATTTCTTCCCGCCGCATCTTTTTGAGACGTTCGAACTCTTTATCAAATTTGAGACGCGTGCTCGGACGGATGACGACCGCCTCTTGCAAAAAGGCTTCGTCTGTAAAACCACCTGCCTTTTGTAGAATCTCGCTCAGGTAGGTACTGTCTTTGGCAATGGAATACTTGCCCGGAAACATAACCTCCCCCTCTACTTCTACGGTCAGGCCCACCTCCCATTCCGGAATTTGCCGGATAAACACTTGATCGTCCTCGTCCAACCGGATATCTGAGCTGCCGTTGGTGCCGTTGCCAAACTTGGACAAATTTACTTTGATAAATTTGGTGGGTTTTCCGGGATCGATCTTCGCCACTTCCGCTTCTAAAGTGTAGGCTTTGCGGGTTAAATTCCCGGCCTTTAAAATGAGATCGCTTAAATGCATATTGTCTTCTAAATCGTAAACGCCAGGCCGCCGAATTTCACCAAAAATGGCCACCTTGCGTTCATGAATCTGCTCAAGCTTGGAATACACCCGGACCCGATCTGCATTTCTCAAAATCAGATTTTGCGAACTGTCGTCGGCAGCGATTTTGTGATAATCGACATACATGAGCTCTCTTTGGCCGTTTTCTCGCAGGCGGCTGATTTCGATTTTGTCTTCATAAGCGTATTCGGTGAATCCACCAGCCAATTCGATCAAGTCCAAAAGCGTTTCATCCAGACCCGGTTTTAACTCAAACATGGACGGACGTTTGACCTCTCCTGAAATGCTGACTTTGTTGTGTAGCAGCGGCACGTAGATGCGGTCGCCAGCCTCAAGAAAGGCATCGTACTCATTGTTCCCACTCATCAAGAATTCATACAAATCAACTGAAGCATACAACCGTTGTTCTCGGACAAGCTGAATGTCTCTGATGGAACCTTTATCAGTGGGTCCGCCGGCAAGGATGATGGCATCCAGTACGGTGTTCATGGCGCTTAGAACATATTTCCCGGGCCGCTCAACCTCACCAACCACGGCAACCATCACATTCTTCGGCTGCAGGATCATGACATCGAGACTGTAATTATCGTAGTACCTGGCGAGTTTTTTCGAGAGGAGATTCTTAAATTCCTCAATACTCAGTCCCCACACATCGACGACTCCCACAGGCGGCACGAAAATCTTGCCTTCAACATTGACCATGACTTCGCGGTTCTCCTGAACCTTGCCCAGCAAGAAAATGCCCAACTTGTCGCCGGGTCCCAATCTATAATCAGGAGGCAAAACGTACACTTCTGAACTTTTTTCCCGGTACCCTCCCATGTCTTTGTTGAACAAATCGATGCCAAAAAAGGGCAACTCGCCTGCTCCGTTCTTAACGGCTGTATTTTCTTCGTCCGCAGGGGTCGCGGCACGATCGAAGTGATTCTGGAACGGCTCGGTTTGGCTGCGTGACGAGGTGCCATCAAAGGGGTAAGCAGATCGAGATTTTGAGGAATCGTTTGGAACTCTTTCAAATACCTGAGAAAATCCTTGATGTGACGTACAGAAGAAAAACAACAGGAGGGGGACACCGAGTAACTTCTTGTCCATTACTATCCAAATTTAATATACATAATCCCTTATCATAGTGAAAGATAAAAAATAAATATTTCTTAGTCAATATATATTTCATAATTAAAACAAATAAGGCCGGGAAGAAGAAATAATGACTCTTCCCGGCCGATCTACGAGGGAGGAAGAAATTCTGGATTAGCGGATGAGCGTCATTTTCTTGACCCTGCGCTCCAGTGAGACATTCACGAGGAGATTGCCTTTTTGAACCTCACGGCTGACTTCGAGTGTGTAGATGTAAACGCCGCTTGGCACTTGATTTCCGTCGTTGTTTGTGCCATCCCAAACCACCGAATGAAAACCGGGACTCAGCTTATCTTTGACGAGTGTTTTGATCAACTGCCCGATGGGATTGTAGACTTTCAGTTCAACGCGTCTACCCCTTTCCAGGTAGAATCGAATCTCAGTCTCGGGATTAAAGGGATTCGGATAGTTTTGAAAGAGACTGAAGGTGCTCGGCGTCGTTTGCGGCGGGTCGCTGCCATCATCATCATTATTATCATTCGAGTTATCACCTGACGATTCGTTTGAGTAGGTCATCTCATTATTCGCCGGCATCTCGTTCCCTTCCGCATCTCGAATGTTTTTCACAGTAAGAGTATATTCCCCCCCGCTCTGATGGGCAGAGGTGATCAGGTGAACGGTTTTCGAGTTGGCATCGAGGATGGCGCCTTTGATCTCAACACCTCTGTTGATGGAGTAATTGCCTTTATTTTCCGCGCTGGCCCTATCAACCGGCTCACTGAATGTGACATCAATTTGAGTAATGCCTTGAAAATCGACTGAGACGACGGCCGGAGGCGAGGTGTCACGATTGTCGTCTTCGTTATCTTCTTCCTGACCGGATGACTCAATGTCATACGAGTACTTGCTGTTCGACGCCACTTCATTCCCCGCCCGGTCGCGCACATTTCTCACCGATAAAGTGTAACTGCGACCGGGCTCGTGCTCAGAGGTTGTGAGCCGCACAATGGATTCATTTTCGTTGAGCTCGGCCTGACTAACTTCCACGCCATTGTTTATGTCATAATTATTCTTGTTTTCGGCAGAACCCTTGTGTACTGCCTCGCTAAAAATCACATCGATGTGTGTTCTGTCTACCACCGCCGCATATATCAATTCGGGAGGTGTGGTATCCTGATTCGAGGGATCGGGAAGCTTGTAGTCCTTCGAAGCTCCGGACGAGATTTCATTGCCAGTCTGATCTTTGACATTTTTCACTTCCAAAGAATAACTTCTTCCAATTTCATGCTCGGTTGTCAATAGATGTACAACGGTACCGTTCCCATCCAAAACTGCCCCAATGACTTGAACCCCATTATTTATGAAGTAATGGGATGCGTTCTCTGCAGAATTCTTATCAAGGGGTTCTGAAAAAATAACATCGATCTGGGTCTCACCCATCGGAGTGACATTCACCAACTGCGGAGGAGTATTATCCTGCGGATCGTCGCCTTGATCTCCACCCCCTCCGCCGCCGATGTCGGCACTGACTTCCTCTGAAAACACACTTTCATTTCCGGAAAAATCATAGGCAGTTACGGCAAAGTAGTATGTGCGACCGTCTTCGAGATTGCTGACACTAAACGAAGTCACATTTCCAACGTCGATCACATCATCGTAATTGCGGTCAGGTTGTTTGCCAAAGTAGATTTTGTACCCGCTCAAGTCACTTTCAGTATTCGGGTCCCAACTGACCGTGGCCTGACCGGCAAGAACAGCACTGCTCGAAATGATCAGGAAGGGGAATAGAAAAATCAAGCAGACAACGTTCAATATCATTCTTGACATACGCATCATCCAAGTCTCCTTTTGCTTTCGGTTCAAATCTTTGGTTTCCGTATTGGCAAAGCATATGCCATCATTCTAATATGTTTTTAAATGTTTATTTTACAATCCTTTAAGCTGTTTCAATTTAATCGTAGAGGTTAGCTCTTTTCAACAATAATTACGGGTCGGTAATTCATTTACGTAATCCCGTCAGGCTGAATGTGATTGTTCGCGACGCCTAACCCGGCGGACCGCGAGCGTTTTCGAAAAGCCCTGCAACCATTTTTTGTTACTTTAAATGGGGATAACCACTTAAGAATATAATAAATCCCCCTAACTTAATGTCGCGTCGGAACTTAACCCCCATTCGTCCCCCTTGGTAAGGAGGGGTTTAGAGGGATTCTGCGCAAGCGAGCCTCAAAAATCCCAACTGGTCATTCGTATTTAACTGTCGGAAAAGTTCGCGTTTCTAACAATCGTTGAGATCAATTATGGCAATACAAATAAGGGCAAAATGATTTTATCCATAATGGTTGCAGAGCTTATGACAAGAGCTACAGGCAACTGGAACGTAAACCATTTACCATGGGGATCTTAATTGTTTTCCCAAAATTATTTGCCTTTAAATGATTGGCTGAAAACGAGATGATCGGTTTCGGAGAGAGTGACTTCGTCTGGCACAGAAGTATAAAATGGAATCGGGGCGGTGCCCCAGGCTTGATTGAGTTCGATGGGGTTCAACCCTCGGTGCTGAGAAATGATTTATGGCCTGGCGGCCGCACGACAAACGCAGCCTCCGGGGGGCTGACACAAGACAAATAATAGTTGACCAAATCTAAAGGATAATAGCTCCGGAGGCTGATGTGCAAACAACGAACCTAAGTCAGAACGCCCGGTCTGATGTTGGAGGGTGATGTATTCTTTTTCCAGGTGGGATGTGTGATATCGTATTGATTAATTTTGTAATTGAGCGCGCGCGGCGAGATCCCCAAGAGATTGGCCGCATCTTTTTGTATCCATTCGCTTACTTGCAGAGCTCTGAGGATCGTTTCTTTTTCGATCGTTTCCAAGTCCAACGTATCGAAACTAATGAGTTCGCCATTGGTATTCTTGCGCCGATCTCGACCGCCAGCGGCGAAATAATCTTTACCGGTCATGGCCAAATCCCGAGCGGTGATCATTTCTCCTTCATCTGCCACCAAAACTGAGCGCTCAATCAAGTTCTTCAGCTCCCGGATGTTCCCCCGCCAGGAATGGTTCTGTAAAAGCGCTTTTGTCTCGTCAGAGAATCCGGTCACGTCTTTTCTAACTTCTTGTGAGAATTTTATGCGAAAATAATCCGCAATAAGCAAGATGTCCTCCCGACGATTGCGCAAGGGTGGCACGTTCAGTGTGACCACATTGAGCCGGTAATACAAATCTGCCCGGAAATTTTCCCGCTCGATCTCCTCGAGCAAATCTTTGTTTGTGGCAGCGATGATCCGAGCATCCACCGTGATTTCACCATTCCCGCCGATCCTGGAAAATGTCTGATCCTGAAGAACGCGCAAAATTTTTGCTTGTGTAGTCAAATGCATGTCACCGATTTCATCCAAAAAGATGGTCCCACCATCAGCCTGTTCGAATTTACCGATACGTGTTTGAATTGCTCCGGTGAATGCGCCCTTTTCGTGACCGAACAGTTCACTTTCCAGAAGACTCTCCGGAAGGGCTGCGCAATTAACTTTGACAAACGGCTTATCAGAACGGTGACTGATAAACTGAATAAGGCTCGCGATGAGTTCTTTGCCAGTGCCCGTTTCCCCATGAATGAGAATGGTCGCGTTACTTTTCGCTACTTTCTTGATTAACTTGAAAATCTCTTTGATTTTAGGGCTTCGGCTGACCAGAGGATAATGAAAGTCGAATCCGAGATTCTTACTCCATTCGGTACTGTCCGATTTGT
>JABAHS010128099.1_pt3 | contig 13037 bp, 9 predicted proteins | sample 7062111 | NCBI WGS metagenome assembly JABAHS01 (sample SAMN14534600, study PRJNA622989) | marine sediment metagenome | biome: marine biome [ENVO:00000428]; feature: marine pelagic biome [ENVO:01000023]; material: deep marine sediment [ENVO:00002113]; isolation source: pool of 4 deep marine... | reverse complement strand
CGCCCGCCTTCGGCAGATCCAGGATCCGGAGGCACGCCTGCTGGCTCGGCAGCTTCGTGCCGCCGCCCACGGTGCCTGCGACCACCGCGGACAGCGTGACCGAGACGTACAGCGCGCCGGCCTCGGCGGGCTCGAAGCGGGTCACACCGACCGCCGATTCGGCGACACACGCGGCATCCTGTCCGCACGCGATGTAGAGCGCCGCCAACCCGTTCGCGTAGTGGCCCTGCACCCCGATGGTGCCGGAGAGAACGCCGCCGAGAGCGGCCATGCGCCAGTAGTCGATCATCCGCTCGACGCTCGTGTGCAGGCGCTGCTCGACGAGTGCGGCGGGCACGACGATCTCGGCCGAGACGCGCTTGCCGCGCACGCCGAGGAAAGCGCGCGCGCTCGCCTTCTTGTCGCCGGAGTGATTGGCCTCGAGAAAGCCGTAGCGGGGCTTGACCGGGGAGCGGCGCTCGATGTGCCCGAGGAGGGCGTCGGCGGCGAACGTCGCCATGTTCTGTCCCGCGGCGTCGCCCGTCGTGAACTCGAGATCCAGATAGACATGGTTGCCTTCGATCAGTGTGTGCACGTCGATGAGCCGTCCATGGCGCGTGGTGGATGCCGCAACCCGCTGCAACGTCGCGTACTCGGTGTGGATCCAGTCGGCGAAGGCGGCCGCCTCCGCGAGCGAGCCGAAGGCGAATCCCGGTGAACGGGCAAGGCCCTCGTCGAGGACCATCGCAGTGCAGCCCCCGGCCTCCGTGATGAGCCGCGCCCCCCGGTTGTAGGACGCGACCAGCGCGGCCTCGGTGGTGGCGAGCGGCAGGTAGAAATCGCCGACGGCGAACCGACCCTCGAGGCGCAGCGGCCCGGCCAGGCCCACGGGGACCTTCACGGTGCCGATGTAGTTCTCGACGTTGTGCTCGTAGCTCTCGGCATGGGCCACGGCCTGCTCGTCGAGCACCAGCCGCCGGGCCTCCTCCGAGGCGTGCAACCGGTCCCAGCGCTCGCGCGCGAGATCGAGGGGCGAGCGAGTCGCGTCCGCTCCCGGGGACGCTTGCGCCTGGCGTGGGGCGCGTTCAGGCTCGCCGGCGTGCGTGAAGGTGTTCTCCGGGCTCGCGGCTGCGGGAAGTGTCGTGCTTGACATGGTCATCTCCGATCACCGATCACGGCGACGCAAGGCCGCGCAGATGTTCGAGACGATGCGCTTCGTGCGGCGGGCAGAAGCCGCCACGCCGGTGCGTGCTCCGGGTACTGCGAGAGCAGCTCGAGCGTCCTCGGCAGCGCGGAGCGGCCAAAGAGCCGGCGGTGGAAATCGGGGTTTCGCCCGATGTCCGCCAACTCCGTCAGCAGGTTGGGAATCATTCGAGCGCGCAGCCGGGGGTATTCCCTGCCGAGCACCTCGAGGCTGCGCCGCGCCGTGCGGCCGGGAAAGACGAAGATCCGCAGCACGCGTGCGAACATTCCGCCGGCCAGCGTCTTCTTCCAGAGGGGCTGCGGATCGTAGAGCACGCTGAGCAGGTGCTGGTCGATCTGGCAGTGCCGTACCTCGTCCTTGAAGTGAAACGCGTGCACCTGCGCGTGCAGCGGGTCGATGGATTCCGGCTTCTCTCGCTGCGCCCGCATGTACTCGCGCGATACGAACAGCGTCCTTTCTTCGAGGAAGATGGTGAGCCAGATCCAGGCCAGGAACAGCTGTGGATGCTTGAGCGCACAGTTCATCGTGAAGCCCTGTAGACCCGAAACGGATGCAAGCATCGGACGCCGCGCTGGATAGAAACGCGGCTCGGATCTCTCCAGCAGCCGCCAGAACATCTGGATGTGCTTCTCTTCCTCCACCGCGAAGCAACGCAGGCTCTCCCGCAGCTCCGCCGGCAGCACGCACTGTCTCGTGACCGCGGGTAAGGCGCGAAGGACGGCCTGCTCGAAGAGAACGAACTGCTCGCAGGTGCCGAGCGCCGAGAGCTGGTTGCAGCGACGACGCTCCTGGTCATCGAGCAATCGGTAGGAGGGAGCAAACGAGAGCAACGACAGAGCTTCTGGGATCCACTCTTTCGTGCGGTCGATCGACAGGCTCCACTCGATGTCTTCGATGTCGAAAGCTCGCTCGGACGCCTGACGGTTCAGCCTGGCGAGGCTCTCGATGGATTTGCGCGATTTCTGCACGGCAGTCCTCTGCTTCCTGATGCGAATGCTTGTTGACCATCGTTGGCATCCAGCGTAGCCGAAAGGGGAACGCACGGCGGTCACGGTCCGCTTACATATGACTTACAGCGCGCCTTTTCTCTCGATCGGGCCCTCTGCCTGGACGTCACGACCCGCGGGGATTGAGCGAAGGCTGCGCTCGGGCGCGCGTTGACGGCACGCGCACCTGCGTTTGAGGAACCTGGTGCCCGCGACGTCTCGCGAGGGAATTGGACGCCGGCGGCGGCGTCTTCGGACCGACCACCTCGGTGCCGAGCGTCTAAGGAGAGCCTTGCTGCCCTGGAAAAGAAGCGGACGAACGGACTACGACCTGAAGCAGATCATGAGGGACAAGACGCTCGAGCCTTTCGTCGCTCGGCACTGGCTGGAGGTGCACGGCTTCTCACGCATGCGCGTGCGCAATCTCAAACCCACGTTCGGGACGCTTCTCCATTGCGGCGAGGGTGGGGAGATGCGCGGGGCTCAGGCGAAATCGGTGCTAGGCGATCTTGTCCGGGTCACCCGCGAACTCTATGGAGCAAAACGGCCCGCCATGGAACTCCCGCTCGACCAGGGGCACGCTCTCCAAGGGATGGGCGGCGAGAATGCGTTCTGCGTAGTACTCAGAGTTATCCTGCGGGGCGTATCCGATGCGTTGAGCGCCGGGATTATCCCACATATTGCGGTCGTTAGCCGAAACGCCGTACACGACCTCGAAGTGGATATCCGCAACTTCCAGCGCACACCGGACGAGCTCGACTGTATCGCGAGGGCTGATCCAGGTCGCGAGCATGTGCGGTGTCGTTGGCTCCGGTCGGAATGAACCGATTCGCAGACAAACGACACTGAGTCCGTACTTGTCGGCATACAGGCGGCCGAGGGCTTCCCCAAAGACCTTGCTAACGCCGTATCGTGTGTCGGGCCTCACGGGTGCGTCGGGACCAACTCGGCGATCGCTACGGTAAAAGCCTGTCACGTGATTACTGCTCGCGAACACCACGCGAGACACGCTATGACGTCGAGCCGCCTCGAAGACATGATAGGTGCCTTGGATGTTGTTGTCGCGGATCCGTTCCCATTCGTGCTCCAGCGGGGTGGCACCAAGGTGGACGATGGCGTCGCATCCCGCTGCCGCTTGATGGACTTCGGACTCGACCGTGAGATTGGCTGGCCACAACTCCTCGCCGATGGCCGCCTCACCGAGAGGGACGATGTCGGAAAGTCGCAGGTGCGGATAGCGACCACGTAAACCCTGGCGCAGGGTAGTGCCGATGGCACCTGCTGCTCCTGTGATTAGAGCGCGTTTCACGTCGAGTCTGCTCCCTCGATTATGTTTGATTGCATCAAAACCAGAAAACGATATATGCGCATATATTACCCAGGCCAGATTGACCAGAGGAGTCGACGTGGAACTCACTCCTGGCTTGACCGGTGGCACCATCATTTACACCGAGGGCGAGGTCCCGATACTGTTGCGGATGTTCGAGAAGCGGCTCTCCACCTACCGCGCCATGTGCTACGGGCGAGGCGAAGCGTCCGGGTTCGCCGGGCCGGAAGAGCGCACCATCGCGTCCGACGAGGAAGGGCCCCGCCACTTCGAGGAGAACGCCTGATGTCAAAAGGAACAAGGACTGAACGGAGGCGCTGGCCTCCGAGCAAAGCCATGCTCGAGGACCATAGCTCGGCATGAACCCGAGTAAGCTCGGGAAACTGGACCACCACCATCAGGCGCCGTGGAAGCCCCCACGAACACGCCAGGAAGCCGAGCTTCGTCCGACGCCTGGAGCATGCCGGTCTCATCACCTCCGCAGCGCGATGAGTCTTTAGCGCTAACCGTCTGATTTGACTGACACGCCCCGGGAGGACTGGACACTCGACCTTCTGGTTCGAGGTCGTGCTCGGAAACGAGCGCAAAACGTAACCGTGTGTTGTCACTGACCAGTCCGGGGCGCCCGTTGCACCGATTTGCGAGACTCAGCACTACCATTCGGGACTGACTCACGCAAAATTCCCGCAAGGCCGCCGAACGGCTTGGTCATTACTGCGTCAGTCGGCGTCTTAAACCCTTGAATGAACGATTTCTAGAATCATGCCTTTGCGTGTGGTAAAAATCACGTGCCCTGGTAATCGTTCATCTACAAAATGCGTCTTGACCGACGTCAACAAAGCTGGAGCGGCCAGGAACTTCGCCAATTCGCCGGCTGAGCGTTCTGGTCATCTCGCTATAAGTGAGGCGACGGAATCTGCTCACAGGCGCCGTGCTACTTTGCATCGTGGAGCTGCTGGTGCGGTCGCTTCTGTCGAGCAGTCTTCCTGGTCCCATTGGTCACCGGCCGGCGCGGCGCGCACAACGCTCCGAGATGAATTTGCAAAGACAAAGAGCGCCGGACCGACGTAGGAGGTATTATCCCGATCGCGACGAGCGCAAGAGCCTTACGCATATCGCAATGAACGCCTAGACGCAGATGCGACAATGCGGGAAGAAATAAAGAATAGCACGGCTGTCAGTCGGCCGACTCCCTGATTGCTCGCCAAGCTTACCGCCTGCCGTGCTGGGGCGGAGCGCCGAGGAGGATGGCATGAGCGGGGCTGTGGAGGAAATTGCCGTCGTATCCTTTGCAGACGCAGCGATTCGCGATTCCCTGCGTGATGCTTTGTCACACTTGGGCTACAGGGTCCGTCTTGTAGACGGCAAGACCTGGGCCAGCGCACCCAAGATAGCGAGGCACGCCATCTTGCTGCTCGGGGACGACGGATATCCCCGGGACCGCCTTCTCTGTCTTTTGGATGCCGCCGATAGGGCGCCGGTGCTCGCCGCCTTTGCGTGTCATAGCGGGGCATGGGACGAGGGTCTCTTGAATGCTTGCACGGACTTCTTCGGTTGGCCGTGCCATGAGACGGAGCTCTCCTACAGAGTCAATCGGCTAATGCACAGGACGGAGCCCGCATCGAGCCGCTCCTTCGAACCCGCCATCCTCGACGAGTGTGTGAAGCTGAACATACTCGGGCACTCACCGGCTCTCTTGGAGGCGGTAAGCGTCCTAAGGAAGTTCGCCCGCTGCGATGCGCCTGTCTTGATCGAAGGCGAGACGGGTACCGGAAAGGAGCTCGCGGCGCGGGCCATCCATTATTTGGGAGCCCGCCGGGACTACCCGTTCGTGCCCGTGAACTGCGGCGCCCTTCCTGACAACCTGCTTGAAAACGAGTTCTTTGGCCACGAGAGAGGCGCCTTTACCGATGCCAAAGAACGCCAAGCGGGTCTCGTCGAGCAGGCACACCGAGGCACCCTATTACTGGATGAGGTGGACGCGCTGTCCGAGAAGGGGCAGGTGACGCTGCTGCGCTTTCTGGAAGAGCAGGAGTACCGCCCGCTCGGTGGTAAGAGCCCGCGCAAGGCGGATGTGCGCATCGTCGCCGCGTCCAACGTCGACTTGATGATGTTGACGAGCCAAGGCCGCTTCAGGCGGGATCTGATGTTCAGATTGCACGTCCTGAGCGTGAGTCTCCCGCCTCTGCGCGAACGGGGCTCGGATATTCAGCTCCTCGCCGAGTACTTCCTCCATCGATACAGCGCGCGGTACAGGCAGGGCGCCAAGACGTTGCACCCCGACACTTTGGAATGGATGCTTGGACATCCCTGGATCGGGAACATCAGAGAGCTCGAGAATCTGCTCCATCGGTACTATCTGCTCACGGAAGGGCCGCTGATCGAGATACCGGCCGGGGGCTTGCGCAACGGCGATCCGGCAAGAGCGAGCAGTGTCAGAGGCGCGCAGCGGGCGATCAGTTTTCGAAGGGCAAAGGCGCAGGCGATCACGGCATTCGAGCGAAGCTACCTGCAGTCTCTGTTGGCAGAGACCGGCGGAAACATCAGCCTCGCCGCGCGGCTGGCCGGCAAGGATCGAAGCGCCCTGCGACGGCTCATTCAAAAACATGGCGTGAGCCCCGCCCGATAACTGAACCTGCCGCTAACCCGTCCCGTACTGCCCGCTAGTGTTTCGGCTGCTGCCTGATTGCGCGGGGTGAGCTAATACCGTCCCAGGGTGGGTAAAAGGCACCCGGCCCCTCGCTCCTGATTCTTCAACGAGTTGCATCTACGCGTTCTTATCGGGACGTGTCGGCGCGGTCCCACCCGTATTCTGCCCGTGTCGGCAAAGTGCTTATCGATCACCTGGTTAGCATTTTCCGTTGCGTTGGCATGCACGTTGCTTTCGGTCGAGCACCTTATGTGCACTTATGTCCAGGCAGGGCGGTAGTGTGAGCAAAAAACCGCCAGAACGAGAGATAGCGCTTATCGCGCGAGAGATTCGCAACTATCTTGCAACACATCCGGATGCCGTGGACAGCCTCGAGGGTGTGGTCAAGTGGTGGCTTACTCGGCAACGTTACGAGGAATCAACCGCTAAGGTGATGCGAGCTTTGGACTATCTCGTGCAACAGCGTTTGATCTCCAAGCGCGTTCTCGCAGATGGCCGCATGGTATATGGGCTTGCCGACCAGGACTCGGAGCAAAGGTGATCGGCCTTTGGGCGAGGCTATCGTAGCGGTCGCCTTGTGACATGACGCGCGTGCAAAAGCGGAAGCAAGATTGCATTCGGGACAGCGGAGATTTTATCCGCGGCCGAGGCGGCTGTCCTCGGTTTTCTTGATGCGACGGTTCGAGAGAGTAACGCGAGTCTTGAGAAGACGGCCGTTTAGGAGTGCCGTGCTTTAGCCGTGCTTTAGGAGAATAGAGGAGATACGCGCATGCCAGTAGCGCTGAGCTATCCAGGAGTCTACATCCAAGAGAAGGCGAGCGGTGTTAGAACAATCACCGGTGTGGCGACATCGATCGCCGCGTTCTTGGGCCGCGCCGTCAAGGGCCCGCTGGACAAGCCTGTGCGCTGCCTCAGCTTCGCCGATTTCGTGCGCAACTTCGGCTCGCCGCACCCGCTGAGCGATCTGTCCAACTGCGTGCGCCAGTTCTTCGACAACGGCGGTACCGACTGCTATGTAGTGCGCCTCGCGCACGGGGCCGAGCGCGCCGGGATCGATCTCGAGAGTTGGGCCGGCACCGTGGTGCTGCGTGCCACCGCGAAGATGGACGGCATCTGGGGCAACGGGGTCCGCCTGGAGGTCGATTACAACACCCCCAACCCGGGTGAGACCTTCAACTTGCGCGTGATCCAGGAGGAGGGCGGGCAAGCGGTGGCGGCTGAGCTGCACCAGAACCTGAGCATGGATCCCGCTTCCAGTCGCCATGCGCCCACCTTCGTGACGCAAAGCTCCCAGCTCATCGACCTCGAGCTCGATGGGGCGCTCGACTTGAACGCCGGTAGCTTCAGCGGCTACTCCGAAGCGCGCCGGCCGCTGGGCACCGATCTGCCCGGCATCCAGGGTGTGCTCGGGCCGCTGGTCAACTTCGGCAACCCCAGCGGTTCGCGCCGGTTCGACATCAGCGTCAGCGGCTCCGCTTACGTGACGGTGGATCTGACCACATGGGACGTGAACGACCCGGGCGTGGCCAGCGTAGGGGATGTGGAAACGCAGCTCGCGGACCGCATCAACCAGGCACTGAACGCACTGGTTCCGGCGCCTACGGTCGCGGTCACGCTCGACCCCTCGGGCGGACCGGGCACGCAGCGGCTGCTGCGCATCACCGCCGACAACGGCGACCGCGCCTCGGTGCGCGTGCGGCGCGCCTCGGCCAGCGATCTGTCCGCCGCGCTGATGCTGGGCGTGGACAACGGCGGGGTGGAGCTTGCGCGGCGCAGCGACTACCGCCCCGCCGCGAGCGGCACCATCCTGCGCATCGAGGACGGCACGGGTTCGCTGGCCCGGCTGAATGCATTCCTGGAGCTGGAGCAGCAGCATCTGCTGAGCATCACCATCGATACCGAGGTGGTGGCGCTCAACGCTGCGCCCAACGATATCCGCACCACCGCGCCGACCGATCCCTTCTACACCGATGGGCTGGCCGGCGCGAGCCCGAGCGATCACAACGACGGCGTGCGCGAGAAGCTGCGCATCATCGCCCAGGCCATCTCCAACAATCCCAACCTGAGCTACAGGGCCGAGCTGCACGGCTACCAGCTCGCAATCCTCGCCAAGAGCGGCACCTTCAACCAGCAGCCGACGGTGACGCTACAGTTCGATGGCGGCGCACCGGCCGGTGCGACGGCGGAGCTCACGGGTGCGATCCAGGCCAACACGCGCCAGTACACGCTGGGCCCGGGCAACAACAGCACCTTCACCACCTTCAATCCCGCCACCCAGACGGGGGACGACGGCACGGTGCCGGAGTTCACCGACTACGTCGGCAACCCGACCGACCAGACCGGCTTCCATGCGCTCGATCCGGTCGACCTGTTCAACCTCATGGTCCTGCCGGCGGACGCCGAGATGGCCGACGCGGACCGCCAGGACCTGTGGGGACCGGCCAGCATCTACTGCCAGTCGCGCCGCGCCTTCCTGCTGATCGACGCGCCCGACGGCTGGACCACGCTCGACGGCCGCGCCGCTATCGTGCAGAACTCCTCGCAGGTAGGCGATCTGCGCGCGCGCGTGGTGAAGGACTACTCGGCGGTGTTCTATCCCATGATCAAGTACAACGACCGCGGTGTGCTCAGGACCATCGGCCCCACCGGCGCCATCGCCGGACTGCTGGCGCGCATCGACGCCAGCCGCGGCGTGTGGAAGGCGGCGGCGGGCATCGAAGCAGACCTGCGCGGCATCGCCGGGTTCGAAGTCAAGCTCACCGACCTGGAGAACGGCGTGCTCAACAAGCTCGGAGTGAACTGCATGCGCGACTTCCCCACCGGGTTCGTCAACTGGGGGGCGCGTACGCTGGACGGCTCCGACGACATCGGTTCGGAGTGGAAGTACATACCGATCCGCCGCCTGGCGCTGTTCATCGAGGAGACCCTGTACCGCGGCACCCAGTGGGTCGTGTTCGAGCCCAACGACGAGCCGCTGTGGGCCCAGATCCGGCTCAACGTGGGCGCCTTCATGAACGGTCTGTTCCGGCAGGGCGCCTTCCAGGGCAGCACGCCGGACCAGGCCTTCTATGTCAAGTGCGATGCGGAGACCACCACCCAGGCCGATCGCAACCTCGGCATCGTCAACATCGAGGTGGGCTTCGCGCCGCTCAAGCCGGCCGAGTTCGTTGTCATCACCATCCAGCAGATCGCGGGCGATCTGCAGTAGCTGCCCGCGAGCTCGCGCAAGGAGACATTGAACCATGCCAAAAGGATTCGTCGTCAACGCCCACCGCGTCGATCCGTACAAGAACTTCAAGTTCCGTATCGTCTGGGACGGCCGCGTCGTGCTCGGTGTGAGCAAGGTGGGTGCGCTCAAGCGCACGACCGAAGTGGTCACGCATCGCGAAGGCGGAGAGAACAGCACCGACCATAAGTCACCGGGCCGCACCACCTACGACGCCATCACGCTCGAGCGCGGTATCACGCACGACCTCGAGTTCGAGAAGTGGGCCAACCTGGTTCACCCCTACAGCGGCGATGCCGCCATGGATCTGGTGAACTACAAGAAGGAGCTCACCCTCGAGTTCATGAACGAGAAGGGCCACGTGGCCAAACGCTACTTCCTGCACAACTGCTGGGTGAGTGAGTTCACGTCTCTGCCGGATCTCGACGCCAACGCCAATGCCGTGGCCATCGAGACCATGAAGATCGAGCTGGAGGGCTGGGAGCGCGACCCGGACACCAAGGAGCCGGACGAGAAATCGCCGGTGCCGGTCAGCGCGTAGGATGCCCACCGTGACACGGCCGCCGACAGCGTGCCGTCCGTCCGGGTGACGGCGCCGCTGCAACGCCCCGCTCGAGCGCCACCGAGCCATGCAACCCACGCCCGCTCACGATCCCGCCGCGCACAGCCCGCCCCCCTGGCGTGGCTTCGGGCAGCGCGCAGACCTGGATCTGGATTTCTCCGCACCCGATCGGCCCGAACTGGTGACGGCGGTGCTGACGGCGTGCAGCGTGCAGCCGGTCGATTCACGCGGGCTGTGGTCATTGACGCTGGCCGAGCGCATCGGTGCGTTGGTGCATATCGTCGTGCGGACCGAGGGCGGCGACAGCATCGCACTAACGCTGCGCTGCCCGCAGTGCGCAGACGCGTTGGAGCTGGCGGTCCCCTGCGCAATGCTGCTGCATGAGGCGCAACGCAGCGAATCCGAAATCGAAGTCGCACTCGATGCGGCGCGCAGTGTGCGCGTGCGACGTCCGACCGGCGCAGACCAGCGTGTTTGGCGTACCCGAGCCTACAGCAACGAAGACGAGGCGGCTGCCGCCGTTCTGCACAGCCTCACGGCGCCGGCCGGTGCGCATTCCGACCTGGATGCGGCCGATCTCGAGCGGATCTCCGACGCGATGAACGCCTTCGACCCGCTCGCGTCGTTTCAGATCACGACCGTCTGCCCGAGCTGCGGTGCGGAGGCGACACTGCCGGTGGATCTGGAAGCGGCCTTGCTGATGCGGTTGCGTGCGCGCCAGCGCGCGTTGCTCGCCCAAGTGCATCGCCTGGCAGCCGCCTACGGCTGGACGGAGGAGCAGGTGCTGGCCATCCCGGCGCATCGTCGCGAGCAGTATCTCCTGCTCGTCGAGCAGGAGGCCGTGCAGCGATGACGGGATACTTCACCCGCCTCGCGCGCCAGAGCGGACTGGTTCCGGCAGCGGCGCGGCCGGGTGCCGCAACGGTTGCGGGGGATGCGCCGGCAACGGGCCCGGTGGGGCTGCACGAGGAGCGTGAGTCGCCGCCCGTGGCCGCGCCCGCTCCAGATTCCGCGCATCATCATGATGCGTCGGCGGGCGAGCCTGGCGCGACATCGCCACCCCAGCGCGTCGTGCCGGTGCGGGAAACCTCGGACGTCGCTGCACCAGCCGGGACGCGCGGCCCTCCCGGCACCGCTCACGCACAGCCTGAGGCCCCGGGTTGGCAGCAGCCGGCAGCAGCACGGCCAGTGTCGAGCAGCTCTCTCCAAACTCCACAGTCGGCGCAGGCCCTGCACCTGGAGGCCGTGCAGCAGGTGGTGGAATGGATCGCAGCCGCACCGCAGTCCTCGCCGCCCGAGCGGCATGACGTGCAGGAGACATTGCCGGCGTCAGCCGCCACCCAGGAGCCGGCGGATCCGCTTGTACAGGCTGCAGTGCGACCGGTCGCTGTCCCGACTGCGCCCGTGGTCGATGAATCTCCCGACCGGTCCGCCGCGCCGAGCGAACGCCTCGCGCCTCCCGAACGGGCGGTTGTCCAGGCGCCGGCCGAGCGCGCGGCTGAGCCGGCGCGCGCTGCGCACTGGCCACCGCCTGCCGAGGAGGAGCCCTCCGGCGAATCCGTGTCACTCTCCATCGGCTCCATCCACGTGACGGTGGAAGCGCCGGCGCAGCCCGCCGCCCGCGCGCCTGCTCCGGCGCCGCACACCGCCGCCCCCGCGCCGGCACCGTCGCGCCTGGTGCGCCATTACCTGCGCCCCGACTGAGGCCGGATCATGGCGCTGACGGACTCGGGGCGGGCAATCGGGGCGGTGACCAAGCTGTTGCAGGATCACCTGATCCGGCGCGGCTTTGCGGTGACCGTGGGCAAGCCGGAAGAGGCGGCGCAGAACGACACCCAGGCCAAGCTCAACCTGTTTCTGTACCAGACCGACTTCGACGGCAGCCTGCGCAATGTATCGCTCGACGAGCAGCGGCCGTCGCCGCTGTGGCTCTGCCTCAAGTACCTGGTCACCGCCTTCGACGACGACGAGTCGAGCGATACGGCCGACGCGCACGAGCTGCTCGGACGGGCTTTGAGCGCGCTGCACGAGCTGAATTTTCTGAGCCTCGACAGCCTGACCGCGGTGGACGTGCGCCATGCGCTGGAGAACAGCCCCGAGCCGCTCAAGATCACGTTCGACGAAACGCCTGCCGAGCTGCTCTCGAGCATCATGCAGGGGACGGATGAGAAGTACCGTCTGTCGGTGGCGTTCCAGGTGCGTCCGGTGATGATCGTCCCGGCCGAGCCGCCGAGCTACGCCTTGCTGGTCGGTGTGGACTATACGCAGGCGCCGCCCGCGATCATCGGCGAGGACGGCGTGGGCCTGGGCGTGCTCGCCTCGCTCGGGGCGGTGCTGGAGGAGCTCGAGCCCCAGCGCTTCGAGCCCGGCCAGGAGCTCGAGATCCGCGGCGAGGACCTGCATCTCGGCGGGCTGGAGTGCTGGCTGGGGCCGGTGCAGCTCTCCGTCGTGGCGCAGCGTCCCGACCGCATGACGGTGCGCGCGGAGAGCGCGATTCCGTTCGGCGCAACCGAAGGCCCGATCGCGGCGGGCGGCGTCATCGCGGCCGGCGAGCATCCCTTGTCGCTGCGTCAGCTCATGCCCAATGGTCGCTATCGCGCGAGCAATCTGCTCGTGGCGCAGCTTCTCCCGGTAGTGGACGGCGTCGCGCTCGCTGCCGGCGACCTGCAGATCACGGGATTGCTGCTCGGGCGCGCCGAGGACGACGTGCTGGTTGCGCTCTACCGGGATGGACGCGTCGCGCGCGTGTTCGACAGTGCAGCGACCGGTGCGGACCAGAAATCGCTCACCGTCGCGGGCGCGGCGGCCGACACCGCGGCCGGGCAGTATCTGGTGATCGTGCGAGTCAACGGCCAGCAGGCCCGACGCAGCCCGGGGGTGATCTTCCCATGAACGTCCCCGCGAGTGCGGTGCGCGAGCCGCCCACGTTTCTCCCCCGCGTGCAGGTGGGCGATGCACTTGCGGCCTACTGGCTGGGGCAGGTCACGCTGCGGCTGCGCCGCGAGATCTGCTGGTTGTGGCGCGAGCGCGGGATGCTGGCGGGCGCCTCGCAAGCGGACGGTGTGGCTACGCTGCCGCCGTTCACGGATCGCCTCTCCGATGT
>JABAHS010082487.1_pt4 | contig 13038 bp, 15 predicted proteins | sample 7062111 | NCBI WGS metagenome assembly JABAHS01 (sample SAMN14534600, study PRJNA622989) | marine sediment metagenome | biome: marine biome [ENVO:00000428]; feature: marine pelagic biome [ENVO:01000023]; material: deep marine sediment [ENVO:00002113]; isolation source: pool of 4 deep marine... | reverse complement strand
ACCAGCGAGAACGCCGCCGGCGCGCTGGCCATCGCGGGGGGCCGCTCGGCGGACCGGGTCGGGGCACCGGACGGGTGGGGCAGCGACCTGATCGATCGTGAGCGATGGGTCCGCTGGACGAACGGCCTGGGACCACCGGATCAGGACGTGGCGCCGGGTGACGAGCGGCAGGGCTTCGTCATCGCCGCGGAGCCGGATACCCGCCCCGGCATAGCGGAATACCGCCTCCAGGCGGCCCACGGGCTACCCCGCGGCTGCGAGTCGGACGACCGATTCTTGAAGAACAGCAAGCCCGGATTCACCGTCGCCCCCGAACGGCTGGACACGTCCAACAGCCGGGAGCGGGCGGGACGACTCAAGCGCCTGGTCGATCGCGCCTGCGTGATCGCCTGGGTCGATGCCGCCGACTGTCCCGGGCTGCAGCGTGCTGCCGCGGCGCTGTTCGACGCCCGGGCCCCGGGCTCGACCGAACTGGCCCGATTCAGGGAGACGCTGGCCACGGCCCGGATGAGCCGGGAAGCGGAGATCGTCCTCGGCGACGCGGAGCGATCCGTCCGCGAAGTCGTCGACCCAACGCCGTGAGCTACGCCCGCGTCGCGGTCCCCCGACCGCTGTACCGGACGTTCCTCTACAGGATACCCCCCGACCTGGCGAACGACGGCATCGGGCCCGGTCGCCGGGTTCTCGTGCCCTTCGGCCGCCACCGGCTCATCGGCTGGGTGGACGAAATCGCGGAGGAGCCGGCGGACATCCCGGCGCGAATCCGCGACATCCTCGATGTGCCGGATCCGGAGCCGGTCCTGGACGAGAGCCTGCTGGCCGTCTGCCGCTGGGTCGCCCGCTACTACGCGGCGCCGCTCGGACTCACCTTCAGGGCCGCGCTCCCCGCCGCCCTCAGTGCCGAGTCCGCCGACCGCCTCGCACTCCGGAGCGAGCCCGCCACGCCACCCGACAACGCCAACGAGCGGGCGCTGCTGAACTACCTCCGGGAGCGTCGCGGGCCGATCAAGCTGACCGCGGCCCGCAAGGCGCTCGGCGCCGGACCCTGGGCCCGGGCGGCCCGATCGCTGGCCGAGCGCGGCGTCATCGAAATCGAGCACGAGGCGCCGGACGTCGAGCCGCCCCAGCGCACGCGCCAGGTCGTTGTCCTCACCCGCGAGCTGCCCAGCCTGCAGGAGCGGCGCCGGATCTTCGGTCGTGCCCGGCGCCAGCAGGAACTGTTCGAGTACCTCGAGACGGTGGACGGTCGCGCCGAGGTCGCCCACCTGATCGACCAGCTCGGCATGAGCCGGTCCGTCGTTCGCGGCCTGGCCGACCGGGGGGTGGCCGAGATCCGGGAGGAAGAGACGCGGCAGGATCCGCTGGCCGGACTGCCCGTCGGTGAAGCGCCACCGCCGGTGCCGACCCCGGCACAGAAGGTGGTGATCCGACGCCTGATCGACAGCCTGGTCGAGGGGGCGCCGACCGTCCACGTGCTGAAGGGCGTCACCGGCTCGGGCAAGACGCTGGTCTACATCGAGCTGCTGCGCGAGCTGGTCGGTCGACGCGGCCGGGCCGCCATCCTGCTCGTTCCCGAGATCTCGCTCACACCACAGACGCTCGCCCGCTTCCGCGGCGCCTTCGGTGATGACGTCGCGCTGCTTCACTCGGCCCTGAGCGAGGGCGAGCGGTTCACCGCCTGGGAGTCGCTGCGCAGCGGCGCGAAACGGATCGTCATCGGGGCTCGCTCCGCGGTCTTCGCACCCGTCCGCGACCTGGGGGCGATCATCATCGACGAAGAGCACGAGAGCTCGTACAAGCAGCACGACCCTGCTCCCCGCTACCACGCCCGCGAGGTCGCGGCGGTTCGCGCCCATCGGGACGGCGCACTCTGTCTGCTGGGCTCCGCCACGCCGTCGCTGGAGAGCTGGGCCAACGTCCAGACGGGCAGCTGGCGTCTACTCCAGCTGCCCGAGCGGATCGGCGCTCGACCCCTGCCTGGCGTGAGCGTCGTCGACTTGCGGGAGGAGAGAAAGGAGCGGGCAGGGGAAGAGGATCGGCCTCCCGGCCCCCTCGTACTCTCTCGGGCCCTCCACCACGCCCTGCAGCGCCGCTTAGAGTCCGGTGAGCAATCGATTCTTCTGTTGAATCGGCGCGGCTACTCCACCTTTGTCCAGTGTCGGGACTGCGGCGCCGTCCAGGCCTGCCCCCACTGCAACGTCTCTCTGACCGTGCACCGGCGTCCCGCACGACTCGTCTGTCATCATTGCTATCATCAGCAGCCGGTCCCCGACGCCTGCCCCGACTGCGGATCGGTCAACCTGAGCCACCGTGGCGTCGGCACCGAGCAGGTGGAGCGGGTGCTGGGTGAAACGTTCCCCCGCGCCCGACTGGCCCGGATGGATGTGGACACGACCAGCGGGAAGTGGTCGCACCACCGAATCCTCGATCGGGTGGGGCGCGGCGCGGTCGACGTACTGCTGGGCACGCAGATGATCGCAAAGGGGCTCGACTTTCCCAACGTCACCCTGGTCGGCGTGATCAACGCGGACGTTGGTCTGAGCCTTCCCGATTTCCGCGCCAGCGAGAACACCTTCCAGCTCCTGACCCAGGTGGCCGGTCGGGCCGGGCGCGGACCCGCCGGTGGCGAGGTGATCATCCAGACCGCGCTACCCGGCCACTACGCGGTCCGCTTCGCTCTTGCCCACGATTACGACGGCTTCGCCGCTCGGGAGCTCGACGAGCGCGCCGCCCCCGCTTATCCTCCCCACATCCGCCTCGCCAACCTCGTCCTTTCGGGCACGGCCGAGGCTCGGGTGCAGGAGGGCGCCGAGGCGGCCCTCCGATGGCTGATCGGCCTCTTCGAAGCCCACTCGATCTCCGATATCGACGCGATCGGGCCCGCGCCCTGCCCCATCGACCGTATCCGCGGACGCTGGCGCTGGCATCTGCTCCTCAAAGCTCATGACGGTGAGGTTCTCGGTCGCGTCTTGCGCTACATGGCGGCACGATTCGAACCTCCCCATTCCGGGCTGAGGATCGAGATCGACCGCGACCCGGTGAGCTTGCTTTAGCCCCCTCAACGGGGGTAGATTCCAGTCGGAGTCCCGACGCGATGGCGGCTTCCCCAGCCGCCTTCCCGCCCGCGTTGAATCGGCTAAACATCGATGGGATGGGCAGTTGCCTACCCTAGCGGCGCTGCCAAACAAGCTCCCAGGGTCCCACACGCCCGAGGGCCCCCGGTGCTTCTCTCGGCATCGCGGGATGTGGGACGAGCGGGAAGAAGGGCCATGTTCCGAGGACGACGCGGCTTCACGCTGATCGAGCTTCTCACGGTCATCGTGATCATCGGCATCTTGGCGATCATAGCGTTGCCGAAATTTTCACAGACCCGCCAGAAGGCCTACGACGCCGCGGCCCTGTCCGACCTGCGCAACCTCCTGACCGACAGCGAGTCCTACTTCGCCACCCATCAGGAGTATCCCGAGAGCTTCGACGATCTGCCCAACGCTCGCTTGTCCCAGGGGATCGAGATCACGCGGTTCAATCGAGAGACGACCGATGGTGTGATCGTCGTGCACATCCACCTGCACCACAAAAACTCGCCCCACTACTTCCACGTGGAGTACCCGGTGGAAGACATCGAGATGCGGGACCGCTAGCCACGCTCCAGCCGCTGGCACATTTTCATGGAACAGGTGTTTAAGAGCGAGGGGTGGCCCCACCGCCCTCGCGTGACCCGACCCCGGTACCGGGGCGGCAAATATCCGCTAGTTGCTTGACTTTTTCGGCCCGGTGCCAGAAAATCAACCCGATTCTCGTGCACCCGGTCAAAGGAGGAAAAAGCGGCAATGGGGTGTCTGACGCTCAACGCGTCCTACGAGCCGCTCACGATCGTACCCGTAAGGCGAGCGCTTCGTCTCGTCATCGACCGCAAGGCCGAACCGCTGGAGGTCGATGAGTCGACGCCGTTTCGCTCCGAGAGCCTCGTATACCCGGCCCCGGTCGTCATCCGCCTGGTCAGCTTCGTCCACGTGCCCCGGCGCTTCCGCCGGCACGTGACCAACACCTTCCTCTTCGCCCGGGACAGTTACACCTGCCAGTATTGTGGTCGACACCGCCGCCAGCTGGGTCACCGCGAGTTCCTCACCCGGGACCACCTGATGCCCCTCTGCCGGGGGGGCAAGAACAGCTGGGACAACGTGATCACGGCCTGCACCCGCTGTAACCATCGAAAGGGGAATCGGACCCCGGAAGAGGCGGGGATGAGGCCGCTCGGCGCCGCGTGCGAGCCCAACCACGTCGAGCTCGTCTGGGCGGTTCGGCGCGTCACGCCGATTCAGGCAAAGTACATCGGGATGTTCTACGGTACCGAGGTGCTGAATGCGCTGAGGAACACGGGAGCAGTAAGCGGCAAACAGTAAACCGTCGGGGGTGGACGATCCCACCCCCGCTTACTGCTTACCGTTCGCTCCTCACCGCCCTTTTCTCACCGCTCTCCGCTTCACCGCGCCCTGATACCTCCGCAGCTGCACCTCGTCCTCCAGCACGAGTCCGGGAACCGGCTTGGGCCGCCCCTCCTCATCGACCGCGACCATCGTCACGTAGCACGAGTTCGTGTGCCGCGCTTCGCCGCCGGTGACCGGCTCCGCCACGACCCGGATCCCAACCTCCATCGACGTCCGGCCCACATAGTTCACCGACGCGTGCAGCGTCACCACCTCGCCGATCTCTATCGGCGCCCGGAAATCGACCTGGTCGAACGACGCGGTCACCGTTGGACAGTCGGCGTGCCGCGTCGCGCACACGTAGGCCAGCTTGTCCACCAGTGCCAGGATGACGCCGCCGAACAGGTTACCCCTCAGGTTCACATCGTTGGGCGCGGCCAGGTAGGTCATGGTCTGCTGCGAAGCCGCCACGGTCCGAGGCTTCTGCTCGCGGGTCCCGCCCACCGTCATGGGAAGGCTGGTTTTGTCCATAGCGAAAAACACCCGTTTGCGTATATCTTCCAGTCTCTTACGATCGCGACGGCCGCGCTCAGCCACGATCCGGCAGGCCGGACCGTCCGTAGTTCCAACTCGCGTCACGGCTACAATGGGCTTACAAGCTGAACTCGTCCAGAAGACTCCTTATCCGGGCTACGTATTCCAGCACGCTCCCCGCAACGTCTACTGGGAGATGACGATCGCCTGCGACCTCGACTGCGTGCACTGCCGCGCCTCCGCGATCCCCCACCGGGATCCGCTCGAGCTGTCATTCGAGGAGGGCCAGGCGTTGATGCGGGACGTGAAGGAGATGGGGAGCATGATCATCCTCACCGGCGGCGACCCGATGAAGCGGCCGGACCTCTTCGACCTGATCGCCTACGGCCGGGAGATCGGCCTGCCGGTGAGCATCACACCCAGCACGACGCCGACCCTGACCCGCGACGTGGTGGAGCGCTTGAGCGAGCTGGGCATCTCGGCCATGGGGACCAGCCTGGATGGGCCGAACGCCGCCGTGCACGACGGGTTCCGGCGCGTGCCCGGCACGTTCGAGAACTCGACGAACGCGTTGAGCTGGGCCCGCGAGTTCGGCATCCCGGTCCAGATCAACACGACCGTGACGAGCGAGACGCTGCCGCACCTCGACGAGATGTTCGAGCTCCTCGCCCGGGAGTTCGCGCCGCCGGTCCGGCGCTGGAGCCTGTTCCTGCTGGTGCCGGTGGGCCGGGGCCAGGAGCTGGGCATCCCGTCGGCGGAGGAAGTCGAGGAGCTGTGCGGCTGGGTCTACGAGGTGTCGCAGGACGCGCCGTTCCACGTGGGCACGGTGGAGGCGCCTCACTACCGGCGCTACTGGCTGCAGCGCAAGCTGGCCGAGGGGGTCTCGGAGGCCGCGATCGAGAAGCTGGCCATGCGAATGGGGTTCGGCATCCGTGACGGCAACGGCGTCATCTTCGTCTCCCACAAAGGCGAGGTCTACCCCGCCGGTTTCCTGCCGCACCCGCTCCTCGGCAGCGTGCGCGACGAGCCGCTATCATCCATCTACCGCAACTCGCCGTCCCTCGCCGAACTCCGGGACATGGACCGGCTGAAGGGGAAGTGCGGCCGCTGTGAATACCGGTGGATGTGCGGTGGCTCACGGGCCCGTGCTTACGGCATGACCGGTGACCACATGGAATCGGACCCGTTCTGCGCGTACGAACCTCAACCGGACGAGTGAATTCACTGGAAATTGGTAATTGGATGTGGACGTTGGACAATCGCCTTGGGAGTTGAACGTCGAATATTGGAACATTCAACGATGGAATGGCCAGGGCGAATTTCCCGTGCTCAATTCCAATGTCCGACTCCCACCTGAGTTGTCTTCCCACGGCAACCCCATTATGCCGCAACGCCCGCCCCTATATATTTCATAGTGTCACCCTGGAGAAAGATAACCCCGAGCGCGGCGCAACATGGGCATCGGCAACATCGGCTGGTCAGAGTTCCTCGTCATACTGGCGATCGCCCTCATATTCTTCGGGCCGCGCCGTCTGCCCGCCATCGCTCAGACGATCGGCAAGACGCTGCGCGAGTTCCAGAAGGCGCTGAACGAGGTCAAGTCGGAGATCGCCCAGGCGGATCGAGAGTCTAAAGAGACCCGGTCGTACGTCCGTAGCATGCTGCCGAACCCGCCGGCCGCCGGGGGAAGCCCGGGGACCGAGACCGAGATCCCCGAAGATTCCGAGCCCGAGGTCACCGGAGAAGGGCAGGCGGCACGGCCGGCCGCCAGCTCCGCGCCGACCCCGCGGGAGACCGGGGGCCCGACCGACCGGGCGGCCGAAGAGCCCGGGCCGGAGCGAGCCGAAGAAGAGCCCGGGTCGGAAGAGAGGTCATCCGAAGATGAAGACGCTACAGATAAAGACCTCGCGTAGGTCCGAGCTCGTCGACATCACCGCTCGGGTCCGGGAGGCCGTTCGCGAGACCGGCATCGCCGACGGCGTGGCTCACCTGTGGTCCTTTCACACCACCTGCGGCCTGACGGTGAACGAGGGCGCCGATCCCGACGTCGCCCGCGACGTCGATTGGAAACTGTCGCAACTGGTGCCCCGCGACGACGATTACCATCACGCCGAGGGCAACTCCGATTCGCACGTCAAGACCAGTCTGTTGAATCCCGGCGCCGCCCTGCTCGTGTCTGACGGCGACCTCGTACTGGGAACGTGGCAGGCGGTCTTTCTCTGCGAGTTCGATGGCCCCAGAACACGCAAGGTAGGAGTACAGGTCCTGCGCGCCGGCTGAGGATGTCCGGCTACTCTCCCCGCGGCGACTCCGCTTTCGCCGGCTCTCGGCTTCCGGCATGCCCGTTCGCATCGGCCGCCAGGCGACAGAGCTTCGCGTAGCCCTCCTCTCCCATCGCCAGCTGCAGCTCGTACGCGAACGCATCGATCGACGCGCTCTTGCCATCCGCCTTCAGGGTACAGCACGGGCGAACGCCATGACACATGTCGTCGAACTCCAGCCGACCGTACCAGGTGGTGAGCGGGAAGAGGCAGCAGTAGAACGGCTTCAAGCGCTCTCCCTCGGCCAGATCGAGCTCCGGCTCCAGCAGCTGCAGCACGCAGAGCCCGTCTGCGTTGAGAAACGCGCACTTGTCGTTGTAGACCGCCGTTCCGATGCAGAGGCCGCCGGGGTAGTCCGAGTCCTCGTGGATATCATCCTCGAACCAGTCGCCCGTGTCCCGCGACTGGGTCTCGTCCATGATGTCGGCGATCCGGTCGGCATGGGCCAGAATCTTGTCACGCTCGGGCAGCGAAGCGTAGACCCCGTGCAGACAGCATTGCCCCCCGCACTCGTCGGCGATCAATGGTCCCCGACCCTCGATCCGAGACTCGAAGAGCCGGCGCTCGACCTGCCAGCCGTCGACCTCCACGGTCTCGGGCTTGCGATTACGCACGATATCCCAAACTCCCATGCTCCCCTCTCTCGACCGGATCCGGCCGCCTCTGGCCGTTCGTCCGGGGTCCGGCTCCGTCACTCGTTTTCGTTGACGTCGACGCGCTCAATGATATCCCTGCTACCCTGCGGATGAAAAGGGCCGAATCCCGATCATCGCATGCGCCGTCCTCGCGTGCTATACTTCGCCTCTACCTCTATCTTCACTCCTCCAGACCGGGGGGGATCGACCGGAACGCGGCGATCGCCGCATCCGTTCATGGAATACGACCGATCCGAAAACATGGGCACCACAATCCGGGGGATAGAATGCGCGAGATCCGACGAGCCCTGGCACTGGGGTTTCTGGCCAGCCTCGCCTGTGCGGCCTGCCAGAGCGAGCCGCCGGGACCCGCCGACCGGCTGGTCGACAATTGGATCGAGGCGGCCGGCGGCCTCGACGCCTGGCGCGATGTCGAAAGCGTGCGCTATACGGTGACCACGGTCTGGTTCGATTCCACCGGTACCCCGGTTCGGCGGCGGCCCCGCTTCGTCTGGGGAAAAAAGCACCCGTTACGCGCGCGGATCGAGCGCGACGAGCCCGAAGGTCACTACGTCCAGGCCACCGACGGAGAGGGCGACGTTTGGGCAACCCTCGATGGCGAGCTTCTCTCCGACACGACGAAGGCCGTTCGCGAGGTGCTCTACGTGACCGGCGACGTCATGTACTGGATCGGACTCCCGTACAAGTTGCGGGATCCCGGGGTCAATCTCCGTCACATACCGAAGGACTCCATCGGCTACGAGGGAGTCGCGGTGACTTTCGGCGAAGATGTCGGCCTCCACCCGGACGACCGCTGGTTCTATTACTTCGAGGAAGGCTCTCCATTCCCCGTAGAAGTGCACTACATCGAGGAAGGTTACACCGAGCCCACACGTACCCGCTGGAGCGACTACCGCGAGGCCGGACCCATCACCTATGTCGGTACCCGCACCTTCTACGACGAGCGCGGCGTGACCCGCAAGCAGCTGCTGATCTCCGACGTGCAGATCAACCCCGAGCTGCCGGACTCCCTGTTCACGCCGCCCGGCACCTGAGCGCCCGGGCGCTGGCCAGCATCAGTTAGGGGTGGCCAGCGCGCGACACCCGGCGCTCGATCTCCAGACCTCTTATACCGGCTCCCAGTCGAGAGCCATCGCCTCAGGCTGTCGCTCCGGCCGGTTCACGCCTCGGCCGCTGCCCGGTCCCACGTCGCCCGGCTTCGGCCGGTCGACCTTCGTCCGGGACCGGTTCGGCCTGCTTCCCAGGCCCCCGGCGGCCGAGCAGGCGATCCACCGAGAGGGCGCCCGAACCGCCGATCATCACCGCGAGCGAGAGGCCCAGCGCCAGGATATGGTATTCGAACCCCTCGCCGCCCTGCCCTCCGCTCCAGTTCATGAAGAACCCGTTGGGCAGGTGAACCATCAGCGCCGCGCCGACCATCACCGCGCCCGTACCCAGCGCGGCGACCCGGCCAAGCAGGCCCCCGATCAGCGCCAGGGCGCCGAAGAACTCCACGAAGATCACCAGCAACGTCAACGGCGCCGGGATACCGAGCGCCTGGCTGAAGTACTCGACCGTCCCGGCGACACCGTAGCCGCCGAACCAACCGAGGAGTTTCTGGGCACCGTGGGGAAGGATGGCGATGCCAAGGGCGACCCGTGCAACGGTGAGGGCCGGGTCACGTCGTGTACCGATCAGTCGTTTCCACATGACGAAAAAGCCTCCAATCCGAGCTCTAATTACGTGACTAAAGAACTGTTGATTAGTCATGTAAGTTCCCAAAATGAACTTTTCTTCTCACCCCAACCCCGCCCGTACCCGATCCAGCAGCTCGATCAGCTGCCCCTGCTCGCTCCGGGAGAGACCCTGCAGCGCCGCTTCGTCCGCCTCGTCCATCGGTCCGTCCAGGCGGCCCAGGAGCTCCGCGCCGGCTGTGGTGATGTAACACAGCACCTGCCGCCGATCCTCCGGACAGCGCTCGCGCCGTACCCAGCCCCGGGCGTCGAGTCGATCCATCAACCGGGTGATTCCGGGAGTCTGCTCGATCAGCCGCTCGGCAACCTCCAGGGTCGGAAGACCCTCGGGCGCGGCGCCCCGCAACACTCGCAGCACGTTGTACTGGGTCAGCGTGATCCCGTAGGGCGCCAGCACCTCGCCGAAATGGCGTCGGACCTGGTCGGCGGTTCGCATCAGCCCCACAGCCCCCTCCTGAGAGGGGGAGCGGAACGGCCGGGTCTGCCGGATCTCGTGCTGGAGCGGGCTCACGTCGGTCATGGCACTAATTTACATAGCAATAATTGATCTGTCAATTGTTATTGCCCGCATCATTTCCCAGGTGCCTGCGTCAGAGCCGGAGAACTTCCACGGTCGCTGGTGGACATGGCCGGCCCGATGGAGACATCGGCGCTTTGGACTCAGCGACCGCTGTCGACGGCCACACTGCTCTTCCAGAGACCCAGCAGGTAGGGATCGTACTGCTCGGGGTTTTGCTTGTAGTCCTCGGCCCAGCTGTCGAAGTCGGGCAACGACATGTCACCGAGCAACTGCTCGACGAGAAGCGAGGCCAGGTCGCGGAAGTTCAGCGCGCCGGGCGATACCCCGGCTCGCTCCTCCGCCGCCCGGGCAAGCTCGAAGACCCGAGCCTCGTCGAGCTCCATGAAGACGTCGCAGACGCGGGCCGAGCAGTAGTCGTAATATTTAGCCCGGAGGATCTCTTCGCTGTCTGAGACAGCCTTCCGAGACTCCTGCTGATCGCCCTCTCCCGAACGCCGCGCCATTCTCCCCTCCTCCGACAAGGGCGGCCCTCAGAAATCCTCATGGCCACCTTGCGCCCATGCTAAGCGACGGACGTCGGCGGGTCAAGAATCGCTGCTTGTGGCGGGGAACAAGCGTTGCGAAACGGCCTCGGCGGGGGGGAGGGCGGCCGTCTACGTCAGCTCGAGAGACGACTCGTACGACGACGACTCCCAGGATGACGCAGACGGCCGGTGCAGGGCCGTCACGCCCTGCAGGCGAGCGAACACGGCTCGCCGGACTAGCCCATACGCCAGCACTTTCTCGAAAAACTCCGGATCGTGTTGCTGGACACGTTCGACCTCATCGGCCAGATCGATTGGCAGGTTGACGATGAGGTTGACTGGACGCGTTTCGGACATTCCCTCGGGTCCTTGATGTTTTTGGGCACACTTCGGCCACGCCGTTGACGGCCATGAAAGTTCCAAATTTATCGGAAAGGGCTGCCCGTCAGAAAACCCCGGTAATGAAATCCGTCGAGCAGCGGCGCACATTCGAAGCGCGAGCATTATACAAGTGGCAAGCGGGTGGCGCAAGGGAGCGGGGATCGAACGAGCGTTCGGGGCGCCGGAGCTAAGTCGCTGTGTGATAATGGCTTACAGAGATAGGGCGAAGAGGAAGCCACGGCGAATTTTGCGTAAACGTCTGAACACATCAAAGAAGCAACCGGTCACGCAAATGCAATCGACACGTAACATAGACACGAAGCACGTGTTGTTACTTTAAGAGTGGACCGGCCAATTTCGAAAAAATTTCGGGGGAAGTGTGCAATCCCTTCACAAGAACTCCAGTGCCCCTCGCGCACCGTTCCAGTCGGTTCTGACGGTCTGAATAATTGACGCATCGATCACGAAAAAGGTGGGGCAAACCGGATCCGAGCGGGCGGTCGAGCTTCCGACCTCTGACCTGGGGGTCACGTCTTACGGCGCGTGGGAGTGGTCGCGATTCGTGACACGGTAGGGCCGGCGGCCAATGACTGGACCCGAGCGGGCCGCCGGGCGCGGTAGCGGATCCGAAGCACAGGCGGACGGCTGCGTTCCCGGCCGCCTGCCTGCCCTCGTGTTCGAGCCCGATGGCGGCGGTCACAGCAGCTCCAGCACCTCCCGCACGTCGTTCGCGTCATCGCGGCAGGCGGCCCACAGATCACCGACCTCGGCCAGTCGATCGGACATCGTTCGGATGCTGAAGTCGTCCGGCTGTAGCTTTCCATGCAGCTCGTTCCAGGCCAGGGGGGCCGAAACGGTCGCGCCGGGCTGCGGGCGAACCGAGTAGGCGGAGGCGACGGTGGCGCCGCGCCGGTTCTGCAGGTAGTCGAGGTAGACGCGGGGGCCGCGCTTCGAGACCACCCGCTGGACCGTCGTCAGCCGGGGGTGTGAGCGGGCGACCAGGTTGGCGACCAGCTCGGCCAGGAGTCGGCCCGTATCGTAGCTGGTGCCGGGGGCCAGGGGGATGACCACGTGGATCCCGCTGGCGCCCGACGTCTTGGGATACCCCCGCAGTCCCAGCCGCTGGAGCCGGGCCTGAACGGCCAGCGCCGCCTCGCAGACCGCCGAGAAGCGGACGCCCTCACCGGGATCGAGGTCGAGGACCGAATAATCCATGTCCTCCAGCGTGCCGACCCGCGACGGCCAGACGTGCTGGGAGATGGCGGCCAGCTGGGCGGTGTAGAGCAGGGTGTAGAGGTCACCGCCGACGACGCGCTCGGCGGGCTCGCCGTCGACGTCCAGGGTGACCGTACGGACGGCGTCGGGAACCGGGCCGGGCATGCGCTGCTGGTAGAACATCTCGGCGGTGATCCCGTTCGGGTATCGCTCCAGGGTGAGGGGCCGCTCGGCGACGAGCGGCAGGATGGCGGGCGCCACCGACACGTAGTAGCGGATCAGGTCGCCCTTGGTCGCGCCGATGTCGGGCCAGAACACCTTGTTCAGGTTCGTGACCTTGAGCCGGTCACCCTCCACCGTGATGTCGCCGTCTTCGTCGGCCTCCTCCAGCGCCCGAAGCGTCTGTAGCAGCGTCTCGAGCTCTGGTGTGACCTGGACCGGCGGGCCCGGCGCTACCGGGCCACCGCCAGCCGCCTCTCCGCCGTCTGCGCCCGGCTCTTCGCGGACCACGAGGGCCGGATCCCGGTCCGTCGTCAGGCCGAGGAACACCGGCTGACGCAGCTGCCCCTCCCGCGTCCACTCCAGGAACTTCACCTCCGCCACCAGCTCGGGCCGCACCCAGTGGGCGTCCCGCACGACCTCCGGCACTTCGACGAATGGCGCTTCCTCCTGCGCCAGCTCGCCGAGTCGCCCCGAGATGTCGGCCAGCTGGCTCGCGCTGAAGCCG
>JABAHS010148777.1_pt2 | contig 13065 bp, 7 predicted proteins | sample 7062111 | NCBI WGS metagenome assembly JABAHS01 (sample SAMN14534600, study PRJNA622989) | marine sediment metagenome | biome: marine biome [ENVO:00000428]; feature: marine pelagic biome [ENVO:01000023]; material: deep marine sediment [ENVO:00002113]; isolation source: pool of 4 deep marine... | reverse complement strand
TCTACTCAGCAGCAGTTTACCATTGTGGCCAAAGTGAGTTGGGAGGATGTGATAAATCGCCTGGCGGAAATTGTTCTTCCAGCCGGCTTTGGCGCAGAGCCTCGAAGTAAAGATTTGGATTCACAATCTCAGGAACAGACGGTCCAATGGACGGTTACCGTTCCGGTAAATAAGACGCCACTGAGCTTCATTAATATTGAAGCGCGAGGGCGGGATGCCAGCAACCCGAATGTTGAGGTTGTGGCTGAACCGGATTCACTGGGATTTGTTGTTGTGGAGAGAGCGGAGCTCAACCTTGCTGCAGCCATCACGGACCCGGAATCTGCTACTGACAGAATCTTGACCATCGGCCAAAACTTCACTGTGACTGCAGATTTGCAGGTTGATGGTGAAGCGGCGGTGATCGGTGAAGATCTTCTGAGAATTACACTTCCGGAAGGATACGGAACTGCAGAACCCTTGGAAAAAACCACGACACCGGGTGTCCCTGCGAAATGGCTGATTAGGGCGCCAAATGATCCGACCCCCATTCAGGAGCTGACCGTAGAAGTTGTCGATAGAAACGCAAACGATGAGAATACAAATTTACCGCCGCCGTTAACTCCGAATCCGCCCCGAGTCTTTATCCCGGTTCAGACCCAGGCTATCGGACTGAACTTGGCCGTCTTGACTGACCGAAAGCCAACCACTGTTGCTCGCGGTGCAACCGAGGTACCCATGTTTGGTTTAAGATTCAATAACACAAGCGATGCCCAAATTGATGTTGAGAATGTTACGCTTCATTTGAGAGATAAGGACGGAAATGAACTGGCCCCCAATTCCGTGTTTTCTAAGTTGAGTGTGGTTGATTACCGTAATTCTAACACGGTTTTTGAACAAGTCAGTCCAATGCCCGCCAATAATCCAATTTCGATTGACTTTGATCCGGTGCTTTCCGTGGCATCGAGTCAACAAAGATCCATTGAGTTCACCGTTGATCTTTCGCCGCAAACTGAAGTAAAGAATTTCCAATTTTCAATTGATTCACCAAGGAATGATATTGTGGCCAAGGATGTGAGTTCGGACACGCTGGTGACGATTCGGGACGACTCTTCCGGATTGACGCTCGTCAATGCGATCACGCCAGGGCTTTCCGTTTTGTTCGATGCGAATTTGGAAGCAAGCTTTTTCAATTTCCCGAATCCCTTTGGAAACAATGGACACCCCACGACAAAATTCAATTACAGTTTGGAACAGGATTCAGAGGTGACGATTCGAATTTACACCCTCCTGGGTGAATTGGTCAAAACCTTTTCGTTTACTGCAAACGACCCGGAAGGCAAAGCCGGTACTCACGATGGCACCATTGTCTGGGACGGTACGAATGACAAAGGACAGGACGTGCTAAACGGCGTCTATGTGGCTGTTTTAGTCACCGACAACGGTAAAGCCACAACGAAGATCGCAATCGCCAAATGATTGACAAAATGTTAATATTTCATAAGATATTCTTTCGTTTAGTACCGTTTGTTTATATATTATTTTGTATAAACAGCGCGTTTTCTCAAGGCACGACCAGCCTGTTTTTGAGTGGAGGAGCAGGAGCCCGAGCGTTGGCGATGGGAAATGCGAATGTGGCTTTTGCGGCAGACCCATCCGTTGTCTTCTGGAATCCCGCAGGTTTGGATTTCATACAGAAAAAAAGCGCCAGTTTCTATTACACCAACTTGATCGAGGACGCAAATCACAGTTTCATCGGTTTTGCTTACCCGACTATCAGCATTGGCGGCTTCGGTTTCGGTTGGATAAGAATAGCAACCGGCGATATTGTGCCGCGAGATGAGTTTGGGGTGGAGCAGCCAGCCGAAGATTTCAGTCAAAACCAGTTTTTGTTTTCATACGGTAAGCAAATAAAAGAGAATTTGAGCGTGGGACTGAGTTTGAAGGTTGAAACCATGAATCAAATTCAAAATCTGTCCGACTCTGGAATTGGCGCTGATTTTGGGTTTCTGTATCGTCCTGTTTTCGACTCCGGATTTTTGCAGGAGCTTGCTTTTGGGGTCAATATTCAGAACATAATCAAACCCACGATGAAGTTGGTAAACGAGGATGACCGTTCACCTTTAAACTTCAAAGTAGGAGTGGCGAAACCTTTCTATTTTAGTGAGGGCGACGAACGCAGTTCCCTCACTTTTCTGCTCGATTTTAATAAGAGCGAAAACGATGCTTCGAAGCTCAACTTTGGGACAGAATACGCCTTTCGCGAACAGGCCATGGTCAGACTTGGTTTTAACGATGGGCAAATGACATTTGGCGCAGGTGCTTCGATTTCCAATTTTCAATTTGATTACACGTTTGGGAAATTGTTTGATGCCCCGGATTTTTCAGCCAATCATCGTTTTTCTATCACCGTCGAGCTTGGTAAGAGCAAGGAAGAACTCATCGAAATTGCGAGGCGCAAGCGGGAAAGGGAGTTCAAACTGCGTGTCCAGGATACACTCTGGGTTGAAAGCAGGTTTGAATTCGAGAACAATATGGAAAGTGGAAGGGAGCAATACTATAAAAAAGAGTATCTACAAGCAGTGGTTGATTTCAAAAGCGCCCTGCAGGCGGCCACCGATATGAAGAACGTGGCCATGAAACTGCGTGGGAAGGACGTGGATGACCTCAACGCCAATATTCGGGTGGAAACTGCAGAGGCGGCGCTTCAAGAGGCCCAGACGATGTTCAATCTTGCCGACGCAAAGAGCGATTCCGCGACCCAAGCCCAAATCAAGCACTTTGCTCTTCAAGAAACGCAGTCAAAGTTGGAAGAGGAGCTTCGAAACTATGTATTGCATCAACGGAAGAAGGGCGATGCATTCTTTAAACAGGGCTATTTTACTCAGGCCATAAGAGAATGGCAGGCAGCCCTGGATAGGCTTACACAAACGGATAATGGCACCTCGCCCAAATGGGCATCTGAAATCATAGCGGGGCTTGAGAATAGCATTGAGGCAGCGGAGAAAGAACTGGCCGGAAACGTTGAGCAGGCAATCAGACGTGCCGATGCCTTGGCTCGCAGAGGTGATTACGTGGCGGCGCTGAATGTGCTAAACGACTTAATTAGCGCCGGATTATCACAGGAAGATCTCAAGAAGGTAAACACCAAAAAAGGTCGTTATCAATCTGAGTTGACCTATCAAGAGAATTACGAGGAAGGCGTGCGCAGCTATGAGAATAAAGACTGGGAAGCTGCTATGGCTGCTTTTGAACGCGTTCTTGAGATAAGACCCAATGATGCTCAAGCGCGTCGATATTATGAAGATGCAAAGGCTCGTTCCGTAGCAAAACCGAAACCCATGCCACCAAATGTGCGAAGGATGTTTACGCGAGGAGTGAAATTCTTCCGAGAAGGCAAATATAAAGAAGCCCTGCAGATATGGGAGGAGACCCGAAAAGAACAGCCCTACAACAAGACCATCCTGGATGCGATTGATCGCGCAAGTGAAGCCCTCAAAAAGAAGAAATAGAAGAAATAATAGGCAATAAGGTTTGTTACGAAAGGTAGAAAAAGAACAACTCAAAGTTCCTGCCGATGTCGATTACCTGGGTGATCTCCGGGATTTTGTAACCCAGGTCGGTAAGAAGCATGGCTTCTCGGACAAAATGATCAACTCCTTTAAACTGGCCATCGATGAGGCAGCGACCAATATTATTCGATACGCCTATCGAGATTCCGAAGGCCTCATCACGCTCCGCACCATCGTCCGCAAAAACAGCCTGACACTCTGCATCATTGATCAAGGCACATATTTCGATCCCAAGCGGGTAAAAGATCCCGATTTGAAGCGGTACATGGATATTGGCAAGAAGGGTGGCTTGGGCATTTTCATCATGCGCAAGCTCATGGATGAAATCGATTATCGGCGGACTGAGGAGGGCAACGAGCTTCGAATCACCAAATATCGGGAAAAAGAGGAAGCGAAGAAAATCAAGGACCGGGTTTCTTCGATGCCATTACCCATAAAAGCCAATTTCCTGGTTCGAAGCTTCCTAACCATTACTGCGATCATTTCGTTTGTATATCTCTATTATTACCTGAAGGCAGATGACAGGGTAATGGCCGAGTTTGTCGCATCCGAACGAACGAAAACAAACCAGATCGTCAATCGTATTGGCTCTGCACTTAATAATGACAAAGATTATTCTGGCTTTCTCGAGCCTTTAATGCATCCGATTTATGAAGATTACAAAGATCAAATTCATCGCATGACAATCGAAGATAGCACGGGAATGATTGTTTACAGTGCGGTAGCAGAGGATTTGTACTCAAATTTCGAGCGCCCACAGGAGTTTGAGGAGATAGAAACAAACGTTTATAAATATGAGCTGGAGGGGAAGAAGGTTTTTGAGTTCGAGAACGCGATCAGAACGAAGGAAACAGGTGAAGTCTTTGGCAAAGCACATATATATGTAACAGCTCAGAATACGGAAAAGCAAATTGCTACCATTCGAGTCAACGATTTGAAGTTGGCGCTCTTGATATTGGGTGCCAGCTATGTCGGCGTGGCCCTGTTGATCTATCTCGTGATGAATCCACTGAGGAAACTGTCCACGTGGATAAAGGATCTGGGGCACGGCGAAATCGATGACGAAATTGATATTGACGCTTCAAGTGAAATCGGAGAAATCGCCCAGGCTTTTAGCGATATCACGCACAGATTCCGTGAATCCCAGAAAAACTTAGCGGATCAGGAACGCATTCAGAAAGAGATGCAGGTAGCCCAGGATATTCAGCAAACTCTCCTGCCAATGGAGTTTCCTGAGATCGAGGGTTACGAGATTGCCTCTTACTATGAAGCTGCCAAAGAGGTTGGTGGAGATTATTATGACTTTGTGGAGGTCGACAAAGACACGCTGGGAATCACCATTGCCGATGTTTCCGGAAAAGGCGTGCCCGGTTCACTTGTGATGACCATGATCCGTACCGCTCTGAGGACGGAGGCTCGCGGGCTGAAGGATGCAGCCGAAGTGCTCTGCCGAGTGAATGATTTTGTCAGCAATGATATCAAGAAGGGCATGTTTGTCACCGTGTTTTATCTCATTATTGACTCCAAGAAACGACGAATCAATTATGCCAGCGCCGGCCATAATCCGATGATTCTTTACCGGGCAAGCAAAAAGAACACCTACTACTTAAATCCGAAAGGCTTTCCGATTGGCATTCAACTGCCGGAAGATGACTTATTCAAGAAGTCCATCGAGTCGGAGACCATACAATTGGCGAAGGATGATATCCTGCTGATCTATACAGATGGCATCACGGAGGCGATGAATCCCAACCGGGAGTTGTTTGGCGAAGAGCGACTGTTGAAAGTTTTGCGTGAGTACGGGCACCTTCCGACCAAAGATTTTGAAGAGCAGTTGAAGAACACCATTTATTCATTTACCGAAGGGAGTCCGCAATACGACGACATCAGTTTTGTCGCAATCAGGGAAACGTCCACCCGTGAAGAAGATGAATTCCGCCGCGCGAAAGAAGCTCATAAACTCATTTCCGACGGCGTGAGTATTCGTGAAGCCTGTGAGACCGTAAATTTGACCACCTATGCCTACTATAACAAGTATAAGAAAACGTTTGAAGAAGAAGGCATCGACGCCTTTGAGATCGAGGAAGAGGATTCGGTTGAAGCAAAGCATTTAAGCATCGAAGAAAAGACAAAAATCTTCGATATCATTGCTAATCACCCGGAGTATGGCGCAAGCAGAATTAGCGATGAACTCAATACCGAAAAATACAATTTCACAAAGATAACCGAGAGCAAAATCTATGATGAATTGGTAAGAAGCCGGTTGAACACCCGTCAGCTTCGAGAAGCTTTTGTGGCGAGAGGACAGAAGAGCAAGCGAAAACTGAAACCGCCGGGAACGCCCATGTTGACGCTTGATGGGAAAGTCGTCATGGAGCGAAAAGACGAATCCGATAATAGACTCGATTCAGGTCTCAAACCGAAAGGAAAAGAACCTGTCAAGCGAGAAATCTTTTCCAAGAAGAAGGATGGATCGGCGACCAAACAGGATGAATCCCGTCCTGCGGAGAATGAAACAGCAGCGCAGACAAAACAGGATGCGCCTGTACCCGATACAGACATTGAAGCCAGTTCGTTGCTTGGTGATTCTCTTGATGAAATTCTATCCGATAAAGACGACGAAGAGTTCGAGTTTGAAGAATTGATGAGCGATAACAGCTCAACAGATTTTGATTCAAAGGCCGATTTAGAAACTGATGAAAACCAGGAATCGACCCATGCTTCCGTGGAAGAGCTCATGACCGACAGTATGACGGAAGATGAATTCGAAGAAGATGAGGAAACGACCTCGGAGTCAGAAGAAATTGAGACAGACACGGTGAAATATGAGGACGCATCGCAAATCGCGGACTTTTCCTTTGAAGATCTTTTTGAAGATAGCGCACAGCTTCAAGCCGATGAAGATTTCGAAGACGGGGACTCGGAGGAATCTTCACAGGAGCAAACGGTTCATGTCGTAGAACAGAATTTGGCAGATGACAGTGGAAAAGATAGAGAAAGCGAGATAGATTCACAGGAGGAAACTCAGGAATCTGAGTCCGAGGATGAAACCGAGACGGAACTAACCGGAACAACAATTGATGAGCTGCTTGCTGAAGAGTCCCAAACTCAATTTCACACAGATGCTGAACCCGGGGATGAAGATTTAGAGAAGATGGAGGATGAAGATTCATTTTCCGCAGTTGAGGATGGTCAAGATGAACATTCCTTTGCCGACTTAATTCAAGCTCTCGATGACGAAATTGTCTATGTAAACGATGGTTTCAATAACAACGACCCTGCGTCCGATGCTCCTACGAACAAAAAGGACCGTAATGCTGATAAAGAACCCCGTGCCAAGGTAAAAGAACAGAAAGATTACAATGGCAGGCCTCGAAAATCTGCACATGATCTCAATGAGCGAGAACATGATTTGATCAAGGGCATTAAATATTACAAGAACAAGCGATATGATGATGCCATAAAAGAATTCAAGAGAGTGATTGATAGGTATCCCGATTACAAAGAGGCCCACAGCATTCTCGGCAACGCTTACTTTAGAAACGGGATGTATGATGAGGCCTGCAGGGCGTACGAGAAGGTGAAGCGATTGGATTCCGGAGATGTGACAGCTTACGAGAATATGGGGGTCATTTATGCTAATCGTGGGCAGTACGAGTGGGCCGTGAATGAATGGAAAAAGGTGCTCGAATTAAGTCCGGACAGAAAAGATATCGAGAGGAAAATCCAAAAAGCTCTTTTGATGATCTGAGAATTCAATTCGTCTATTGACTTTTAGACACATTACTTTTATATTGCAATTTGTTGTTTTCATAAATCATAAGTAAAAACTTAGGAGTCATCCATGGAAGGCATACAAGTGTCTGTAGAGAAAGCGGGTCTACAGCAACAAATTTCCATTATTAAAGTAGGTGGGTATATCGATACCACTACGTCTGCAGAACTTGAACATGCACTGAGTTCACTATTGAAATCAAACCGCTACAATATAATTATTGATTTAGGCAATGTCGATTACATCAGCAGTGCCGGTTGGGGGATTTTTATCAGCGAAATCAAGGGCATTCGTGAAAAGAATGGCGATTTGAAGTTGGTCCGCATGATCCCTGATGTTTTTGAGGTGTTCGAATTGTTGGAGTTTCATTATATCTTAAGAGCTTTTGACACCTTGGAGGAGGCGATTGCTGACTTTGATCAGCAGACTTCTACAATGACCTCACTGCAGGAACCGAAAAATGAGGAGGAATCGAAAGAAGAGGGTGTTCAGCCAACCAACCAACCAGAGACTCAAGTCAGAGAAGAGAAGCACAGGACTTCGGCAGAGCCGGAATTGGAGACAATTGAAGAAAAGCTCAGACGTATTATTATAGAAAATCCGGACAGCGGCATGTTTCAAATAATCAAGACGTTGAACACACCTCGATTTGGAAATATAAAGTTGGGTTGGTTTGAGATGAGAAAGTACCTCAAGCAGTTAGATCTTGATACCAAGAAGAAGAGATTAGATTATTTCAAAGTGCACAGCTTTGGCAAATTGACCGGCTAAGCCAATTCTCTAGGCTGGTTTTCCCTCTGATAGATTGATTCCGCTCGGTAAATTCTATTTGATTTTCCCCCTCTTTTTTCTTAAAATCAATTTCGATTTTTGTTAATAATGGTTAATAAGTACCATGTTTGTCGATCGTGCAAAAATACGTGTGCGCGCGGGTGCAGGGGGAAGCGGATGTGTGAGTTTTCGCCGGGAAAAGTATGTGGCGAAAGGTGGACCGGATGGTGGGGACGGCGGTGAGGGCGGCGATGTCATCTTGGTAGCCGACCCAAAACTCTCCACTTTACTCGACTTTAAGAATCGACCTGTTTTTCATGCGCAGCGAGCTCAGCATGGAAAAGGGAGCAACAAGCACGGAAAGAACGGAGAAGACCTGGTGATCAAGGTGCCTTTGGGAACGGTGGTAAAGGAAGTCGGTTTTGGGGACATTTTGGGCGATCTTGTCGAGGTTGGTCAGCGTCTCGTCGTGGCAAAAGGCGGTCGAGGTGGTCGCGGCAATGCCCGTTTCGTCAGCTCGACAAACCAGGCGCCGCGCAAGTGGGAACCGGGTGAGTATGGGGAAGAAAAAGAGGTTGAATTAGAGCTTAAGCTCATTGCGGACGTCGGACTGGTTGGATTGCCCAACGCAGGTAAATCCACGCTTTTATCGAGGTTATCTGCTGCCACGCCCAAAATTGCCGACTATCCGTTTACCACTCTGTCACCCAATCTAGGGGTTGTGAAATATCGAGACGTAGGCAGTTTTGTCATTGCAGACATCCCGGGGCTGATTGAAGGTGCACATCTCGGAAAAGGGTTGGGCACCGAATTCTTACGTCATATCGAAAGAACGAAGATTCTGATTATTCTTCTCGATTGCAGCAGGGATTGTTTGCAGCAGGACTATGACATTCTGAAACAAGAAATGAAGGAGTACAATGTCCAGCTTGTCGATCGTTCACAGATTGTCGTTTTAACCAAGATAGACTTGTGTCCAAACCTAGATTTCAGCGAATTCGAAGCCTCGTTATCCGTCCCTGTATGCAAGATTTCAAGTGTTACGGGTTTCGGCTTGGCACAATTGAATGACCTGATGTGGGAGCATTTGCAAGCCACCTCCAGCTAATGAACCGAAATGGAATCCATTAAACCCGAAATTCTATTACGTCTCAGTGCCGTTCCCGGTATCGGCCCAAACAAGATTCGGGCACTGATTGGACGTTTTGGTTTTTCTGAGGGTATATTCCGGGCTGCACCAAAGGAGCTGTCTGGTTTGATTGACCGAAAGACGGCAGAAAGATTGCATGAGAGTGATGACAAGGCTTTCGCTGAGAAACAAATAGAGGCGATGCATCGGCACGGTGTAAAGCTAATTACGTTTTGGCACAAAGAGTATCCCAGCCAGCTTAAACACATATACGACCCTCCAGCCTATTTGTTTGTGAAGGGGTGCTTGACCGCGACAGATAAGTTCTCCGTGGGTGTCGTTGGTACTCGACAGCCAAGTAATTATGGAAAGCTGGTGACCGAGAAATTGACCTCTGATCTGGCGCGGAAGGGGCTGACCATTGTCAGTGGCATGGCGTACGGCATTGACACCATAGCGCATACCTCTGCATTGAATTCGGGCGGCCGAACTCTCGCCATTCTTGGTTCTGGGCTGGATGTCATCTATCCGAGCCGAAACAAAGCTCTTGCTGAGCGCATTTCCTCGCAAGGGGCGGTGATATCCGAGTTTCCAATGGGTACCAAACCCGATTGGCAAAACTTTCCTCGTCGAAACCGGATCATCTGTGGCTTGAGTCTCGGTACGCTGGTAGTCGAGGCCGGTGCCAAAAGCGGGGCTCTTATAACCGCGGCCATGGCTTTGGAACAAAATAAAGAAGTGTTTGCGGTTCCGGGGAACATTGAGAGTCCAAGCAGCGTGGGCACAAACGATCTTATCAAGCAGGGCGCAAAACTGGTCACCTCAACAGAGGATATTTTTGAAGAGCTTGAACATCAACTGAAGGGATTTCACCAACAAGATGAACAAGTCGTCGATGGGTCCACGTTGAATGAAAGTGAAAAAAAGCTCATCAGGATTTTGGATAATGAACCGAAGCATGTGGATGCAATCGCGAAAGAAGCCGGTCAGTCAACTGCACAGGTTCTATCAGTACTTCTGTCCCTTGAATTGAAGAATCTGGTAAAACAGCTTGCAGGCAAACAATTTGTAAGAATTTAATATTTTTACAATTAAGTGCGCTTAAAAAGCAGTTGACTTATTTGCGAAATATTAGTATATTCAAACTGCTCGGGTGGATGTGGAGGGCTAGACCTAACTGGTAAGGCAGCGGTCTTGAAAACCGCCGCGTGAAAGCGCTTGGGGGTTCGAATCCCTCGCCCTCCGCCCATCATTACAGAGGATTGAAGATAGAAGATTGAAACAATGTGAACAAGCGTTCAGGTTTCAGTTTTCTTTCCTCCATCTTCAAATTCTTGCAAAACTACTGATGCCGGAGAGGTGGCCGAGTGGTTGAAGGCAGCGGCCTGCTAAGCCGTTGTAGGCTTAACGTCTACCCTGGGTTCGAATCCCAGCCTCTCCGCTTTTTTATGTCCAAAAACGTTTAACAAACGTCTCGTTTTGTTCGGACCACTTGAGTTTAAAAACATGATTGACCGAGTCAACAAACCGCGTGTGCGTTTTGCACCCAGCCCAACAGGCTATTTACATGTTGGCAGCGCGCGTACGGCGATTTTCAATTGGTTGTTCGCCAGAAAGCACCAGGGCAGATTCTTGCTGCGAATCGAAGATACGGACGTGGCAAGATCAGGCCTGGACATGGTAGAAGCGATTTTCTCGAGTCTTCGGTGGCTCGGCCTGAATTGGGATGAGGAACCGATTTTCCAATCCCGGAGATTTGAGATTTACCAGAAATATGCTGAACAAATGGTCGCGGATAATCAGGCCTACAAATGTTTCTGCACAAAGGAGAAACTGCAGGCCGAGCGAGAGAAGGCTCGAAAGGAAAAGCGCACGTTTCGCTATGATCGAACCTGTTTGAGATTAAGCGATGCGAAGAAAGCCAAACTCGAAAGCGGCGGAGCCCCACACGCAGTTCGATTAAAAGTGGACGAAGGGCGGACGGCGTTTTTTGATGAGGTCTTCGGAGATGTCCAGGTCGATCATGAACAGTTGGATGATTTTATCATTTTGCGTTCGGATGGCAAACCAACATATCATTTGGCGGTGGTCGTGGACGATCATGAAATGGAAATCACACACGTGATCCGAGGGGATGATCATCTGTCCAACACACCAAAACACATTCTGCTGTACAATGCCTTCGGGTGGGAAACGCCCAAGTTTGTGCATTTGCCACTGATCCTGGGCCCTGACCGCCAGAGACTCAGCAAGAGACACGGGGCAACCGCCGTCAGTGAATATAAAACCGCCGGGTATCTTCCTGAGGCGATGTTTAATTTCCTGGCGCTGCTGGGTTGGTCTTCCGGCGATGATCGCGAGTCGTTTTCGCGTGACCAGCTTATTGAAGAATTTGATTTATCCGGCATCATGAAAAAGAGTGCCGTGTTTGATGAGCGAAAGCTGGAATGGATGAATAATCAGTACATTATGGCCAGAGACGATGAATCATTATTGAAACTGACTATACCCAGATTAGAGGCCTCCGGTTTGGTCTCTTCGGAATTTGTGAAAGAAAACAAAACGTATTTGTTAAAGATAATGGCTCTTCTAAAGCCGAGAATGAGGCGGCTATCCGATTTTCCGGATATGGCGAGTTATTTTTTCAGAGCCCCCGAATCGTATGATGAAAAGGCAGTCAAAAAACACTGGAAGGGTCCAGATCTGGTTGATAAATTTCATCGTTTGATTGACCGACTCGGGAATATCGAGGATTTTCATCCCGACGAGATTGAAACAGCCATCAGGAGCTTAGCTGAAGAGCTGGACATGAGTGCCGCGAAGTTGATCCACCCGACACGAGTGGCATTGACTGGAGCGCCGGCAAGTCCTGGCCTGTTTGAAGTGATGGAACTGCTTGGCAAAGATACCGTCATTCGGCGTTTAGAAAAAGCCGTCGATTTTGTGGAACATCATTTAAATGCTGAAGTAGCAATTAATTGATGATTGTATATCTAGACTATTGACTGAACGAAACCTCGTTCGTGCACGTTATTCCGGCATTGTTTTTATGTAGGAATCTCCGGGAATTAGCCAGGAGTTCCCGAATAGAAGATCTCGGGACTGACAAAAACAGCCTGTTTTCGTTCAGCCACTCATTAACAGTGAAACTGGGGTGTCGTCCAATGGCAGGACACGCGACTCTGGATCGTGGAATCGGGGTTCGAATCCCTGCACCCCAGCTAACGCTGCCAGTTAAATGGGGTTTCAGGCAAACCGGTATCATTTTGGTCTCGCCTATCCCGTTATTCGATTCGGTGTCACCACCATTCACTGGATTGTCCTCGAATTCCAGCACGCACAAACCATAGCCTAACTTTGCATTCTATCCTCTAAATCATAGCCTCCGTTCATCATTCCTAACTAACTAACTTCTTTCTAACCCGCTTAGAACAAGTTTAGCTTTACTGGCATAGGATTTGTATTTTACTTTGACAGTGAAATACCATTCAGATTTCTTAGAGCCGGAAGTAGGAGTAATCCTCTGAAGTTGATGCTAAGCCAAATGTTTCCAGTTAATTATAACGACTCACCTCAAGCTCGAATCGGGATGATTGTGGTATTTTTAGCGTGTCCTCCAGGTAATGTTTACACGATGGTATTACGTTATGGTAAGTGATGCGCGAGCGATCAAAAAAATCTAATAACAACGCAGGAAGGGTTCTCATGAGATTTTTAAAGACTATATCTTTTACAAGACAGATACCAAACATCGCTTTCCTTGTCGTCCTAATATTCGCCTTCGCGTCTGTAGGACAAGGTTTTTCGCAGACACCGGAGAATTTTAAAATTGCATTCAT
>JABAHS010132715.1_pt3 | contig 13069 bp, 20 predicted proteins | sample 7062111 | NCBI WGS metagenome assembly JABAHS01 (sample SAMN14534600, study PRJNA622989) | marine sediment metagenome | biome: marine biome [ENVO:00000428]; feature: marine pelagic biome [ENVO:01000023]; material: deep marine sediment [ENVO:00002113]; isolation source: pool of 4 deep marine... | reverse complement strand
GTTCCCGCGAAGGGATTGCTCCGGTAGATCCGCTGGTGCTGCCGAACGAACGCCCTGGCCTCAGCCTCGGTGTCGAACCAGTGGAATCCGCCCGTGTTCCTCACCCGCCACGCCCCGTTGGGCATTTCCCTTATAACCATGATGCGCTCCTCTCGGTGATGCCCTTGCGGGCGGTTAGTTCTGAGCCCTTTGACGGGCATGGAATGCACAGATTTCGCAGCGGCAGACCTTCGTGTGCCGCACGGTTGACCCCAGTTGCTCTAATGCCTGGCGCGCGTGAGGCGGCAGGCAGTCAGAGCAAAAGCACTGTTCTGGTCCGCCCTGGTGGTGGTCGACAACGTAGAAGCGTACTGTTTGACGCGACACGGTTACGCCTTGGTTGTGGGTTGTGGTGTATACAACTCCGTTGGGGCGCCTTATCTCCGCCCAACTGCAATGAGCTCCCCGTCAATCGTAGTGAGCACTACACCGCACTGGGGGTCGCTCCACGTCCGCAGTCCCGTAGTTGCGGATATACGCGTGCGGGCTTCTGGGGTCAACGCGCCCCATACGTCGGCGAGCGTTGCCCTGGTAGCCTGGCGCTCGATGTGTGAGATAGGGCGTTCTGCCGTCGTTGCCTCGCGGCCGATTGTGTTGATTACTCGTGCTACACTCATTTCTGCCCTCCTCTGTGTGTATGGGGACGCGGGCCGGAGCCCGCCGCACCTACCTACTCCGCGTGCAAGCCAATTCTACGCCATCCGATATGGACAACCACTTTGACCCTTCGAGCTTGGTCGCCAAGATTGCAGGACGTGGCACATCACGCTGATTCCATTCCTTCACAACCCCAACCATGATGGTCGTGTTCCGATAAGCCGGACGGTCGAATTCCCTGGTAGCGTCGCGTTTCGCCTGTGCCAGTGTGGTGCCAGGGCTCTTGCGCCAGTAATCCACATCTGTGCACGTTGCGAAGTAGGTCTTGTCCCTGTGTCCCATCCTACCCTCCTCTGTGTGTATGGGCGCCGAAGCCCCCGATTATTTACCCAACCTGCACCAAGCACCGATCCGCCGGGTTGAACCAACCGTGCCGCCGGGTGACGCCATCGCTGCCAAGTACCGTCAGATCAAAATAGACCTGATCCGCCGGGTTCGAATTCGAGGAGAAAAACGGCTTGACAATCGTGTAGCTATCGCCCTTGTAACACTGTCCGAGCACACCGCCACATTTGGGACAAACATGGACGCCACAGATTACCCGGCCGTTGACCATGTAATCGGTGTTCAAAGCCTTAACAGTCATCTTCGCGCCACAACAGGAACAATCGCCGTTATCCATTCTGCCCTCCCGGTTAGTGGTTTCTCTCGCTCTCATGTATATAAGTATACCACAAAACGCGGGCTTTGTCAATAACTTTCTACAGTATTTTACGTTACTCTGTGTTTGGGGACGCTCCCCGAAGGGAGCTGTGTAGTCATTCGTCCGAGAAGTCGCCCGAAACGGCCAGTATCTCATCCGTTACCATCGTGCGGCAGAGTCTACCCTCCTGGATTGTGTGACTATTGGGGACGTATTACCCACCCGTCTGCGAAAATAGCCCCACTGAAATCAGCCCGGCTCAGATCGGCCCCGCCGAGGTCGGCCTCGCGTAGGTCGGCCTCGGAAAGGTCGGCCCCGCACAGGACGGCCTCGCGTAGGTCGGCCCCACGTAGGTCGGCCCCGCACAGGACGGCCCCACGTAGGTCGGCCCCACTGAGATCAGCCCCGGAAAGGTCGGCCCCACGTAGGTCGGCCCTGCTCAGGTCGGCCCCACTGAGATCAGCCCCGGAAAGGTTGGCCCCACTGAAATCAGCCCTGCTCAGGTCGGCCCCGCACAGGTCGGCCTCGCGCAGGTCGGCCCCGCGCAGGTCGGCCTCGCGCAGGTTGGCCTCGCGCAGGTCGGCCCCGCCGAGGTCAGCCCCGCCGAGGTCAGCCTCGGAAAGGTTGGCCCCACGTAGGTCGGCCCCACTGAGATCAGCCCCGGAAAGGTTGGCCCCACGTAGGTCGGCCCTGCTCAGGTCGGCCCCGCGCAGGTCGGCCTCGCGCAGGTCGGCCCCGCGCAGGTCGGCCTCGCGTAGGTCGGCCTGTTTTCCAGTGTTCTCATCAGCCAACCATTTCGCGTGTTCGCTGAGTATGTGCGTCAGGTCCATTCTGCCCTCCCGGTTAGTGGTTTCTCTCGCTCTCATGTATATNNGTATATAAGTATACCACAAAACGCGGGCTTTGTCAATAACTTTCTACAGTATTTTACGTTACACAGAAAATTACTTGAAAATACCGAACCGACGAATCTGAAATCTAAGGGACTCCGCATGGATGCCCCGCATTTTAGGGGCCAACGTATCGACTGCAGGACGAAGCCAGGGCTCACGAGGGATACGCACCGAACGCCGGGTCAAATCATGCACCATACGGACCTTCGGCCGACGCTTACCGCCGATTACCTTGAAAATCCCCTTGCGCCGGCCCAAATCGAGATACACGTACTTCTGCCCGGACTCGGCCGCTTGTTTGACCACTGCGATATTACGCCGGCGCCGGTTGCCGCGGATGCCCCGAGACGACAACCGGATATTGGCCAACTTGTTTGGCTTGCGGGGCAATCGGGTCCTTGGACGCGCCGTTAAGCCCTGACCGGCACTATACGCCGTCGGGATCGGTGTCCCCTCCCTGCCCCCGGCGCGCTTCACTCCACCATACTCCTGTACCTCCATGTATGGCGCAATGGAACCCACAGCCGCAGCTTGACGGTTGATATTGAGCGTTCGGGATGGATTGACCCGTATGCTCTGCTCCGACCACCTATTGCGGGTGACCATGTAGGTGCGCACGTTCGCCCGCGCTTCCCGCATGGTACGAAACGCGGTCTGATTTATCGTGTTCCGGGTCGCATAAGGGAGGGCCTTATGGGCGAAAGCCCCAAGCCATCGCTCCATTTCTTTGACATCGCGCATGTCAACCTGTACATGTGGTCGCGCCATACTTCGATAATATCACATGCCGCGGTTGATGTCAAGGCCCCCGTATTCCCCCGTATTCCCCCGTACATTCGGGGGCTCATAACGCATTGATTCTTATACCCCCTATCTACTACTCACCCCCTATCCCTGTACTTATAGTAGTTAGTAGTAGTAGAATATAGAGAATATAGGTAGGGGGGTGTAAATATAGTAAATGTGGGGAAAAGATATGTGGTGAATAGGGGGTTGGTACGGGGATACGGGATTTTCCCGTTTCGTAAAGTACCTAACCCCCTGTGTGATGGATGGTTAGCAAAAGGGCACATGCCCCCCGGCATCCGGGGTATGGTCCGGGGTCCGGGGGGCAAATTTACGGAAAATAGCCCATAATGCGATGAAAACTAACGTTAATTCCCAAAATAGGCCTGCTATGATCGCAGTAATTAGCTCCCGTTTGTGATTATAATTTGCAGCTTCAATTGTAAATATACTAATCGCCATAATCGAAATTGCAAAATGCGAAATTAACGCTATAATCTTCATTGAGAACATAAAGCGCTCCGTAACTACGGGTTTTAACGTACGATTTTGCTAAACGTGCTACAGGGGGAGGGGCCAGGGCCAACCGGTACACGGGTGCGATACATCCGGGCGGAGCTTCACTTCGCTTTCCCTTGTCTTCGATCGTGGAGCGTGTCAATGTCCATGGCGTGTACTCTGACGAGTATTTCAACAAGCTCTGTAGGGGTAACGCCCCGACGGGCCGCCGTGCGTTCCAGCATGGCGACCAGTTCAGGATCATCTATAATAATTGTGATTGGGTCCGGATCGTTCACGATGGAATGGCCGGGACGTCAGAATAGGGGGGTTATCAGAAAGGCCCACAAGCGTTTGTACCACGGTTCACGCCGAGCTTGGACCGTGGCCGCCACTGCGTCGGGATCCTGACGTATAGGCGCCTTGAGCTTGGCGAGACGCTTGATTTCCTTCAATGCTGCCGGCTCAATCGGACCCTCCACGAAAAGAGTGTTATCGGGATCGGTCGCGTAGAGCTCTGCCCCGAGCACCAGAGCGATACGTGTAATTTTGGCAAGCTGATCGGTGATGTCCTGCAGTTCGCGGAGTATCTGACGTTTCGATTGCATCGTACAGAATCCTTTGGTTATAGGTGTGAGAAGGGACCGACCCCGCGGGGACGGGGCCGGCCTATCATCGCTGTGTGCACTCAAATATCGATAGGCACCTCCCGTGCGGTTAGTGGTTATCGGATACGTGAGCGTTTCGCATATTTCAGCTGTCGGGGGTCCTGAGCGTTCCGCGGGATTAACCACAGTCGCCCGATCCGGAACGCTTCGGGAATTCTGCCAGTGTGGCATAGCTCCTCAACGCGCCGGCGGGATATCGGGGGCTGTAGGATCGCGCCGAATTCCTCGACTGTGGCCACAAGGGAGCGTACGACTGATTCGGTGCTATTCATGTCCTTCCTGTCCTTCCTCCAGAGTCAACCACTGGGGCATGCGACTCCTTATTCCGCTGGCGTTCCTGGCTCTGTTGTGCGCAGTTGCCGCAACGTGTTATAGATATGGTCCAGTATATGCCGATCAGACAAGCGTTCACGATGTCCCTTTTCGATGTACTTCACAACTGCGGCAATTTCCGCACTGGCCGTGTCGGTGGATGCGGAAGGAGTGCCTGCCTTAGTGTGCTCGTCGCGGGCATACCACCCTATACCGATACCGATTGCCATAGCCAATATCGCCAAAAACGCACCAACCATCAAGTATTGCATCAGCGACCCCCTATCTGTAAACAGCACGACTGGAGTTTCGCACAACGTCTACCCAACGTGCGTCAGCTTGCCAGATACAATACGTGTGAGCTGTTGACGAATAGATGCACTGTCGGCACCAGGCATACGATCGCCACGAGCAATCCAGTTCAACAGATCTTCCACAATGGCCTGGCAAGTTACTGCACTTGGGTTGTTGTGCGATGCGGAAGGAGGTGCCACTGTAATGTTCTGCGGCGTGATTTCCTTTATGTTAATGTCGTATGTCCTACCACATTCGCAGCTTAACCTATATGATCCTTGGTACACGTACGCCTCCTCAGTATATGGTCCAGCAACTATGGCAACCCAACGTTCACCGCACAGCGGCCTGTTTGCCACTACCACCACAGTGAACACATGTACACTCGGAGTAGGGAATATCACTATCTCGCATCCCGCTTGAGTACAGACCACTCCCTTTACAATACTGGCAAATGGACGCTTGCGGTTGTTGTGTGTCTGTGGGCTGAGTACCACTAGTCGTAACCGTGGTCACAGGCTGACAATGAGGGCACTCAGTTACGGTAAACGGATAATGTCTGTTACATCCACTACACTGCCAATCCACGGTTACCTCCAATAAAATCTAAGAAGACCATTGCACACAACGTCCGAGCCACTACCCGTTGCTGTCCTCAGTTGCGGGTTGGCTCTGTTGTGTGTTGTTTGACAAGTTTCCGCCATTGAGTGCGCCCCATTGATCGGCCATGGCAAGAGCGATGCCGCTGTATGTAATGGAACGCAACGAACTGCGATTCGGACTCGGGGCCATGCGCCAGACACGGCCTTCTCTTCCTGATACGATCTCAGTCGGTTCCAGGTTCGGCAGTCCTTTGAGCCACAGACAGGTGGCCTTAGATTGGCCGTGTCCGAACATCCACGGCTGTATGATTTGGGAGTACTTCCTCCCGATAATTTCCATAGCATATCTGTGCGGGATGGGGTTTTCAACGCATACCCGTGGAGCGTTGGCTCCAAGACAGTCGAGGAAAAACTGTGCAGCTTGACGCATGAGTTCCCAGCGTTCAGGCCGAGTATGGAGCCAACGCACGCCACTATTACACAGGTACGTGCAAGGAGGGTGAGCCACCACCAAGTCCCATCCCGCACCTAAGAGTGGCTTGACATCTCCCGAGAGGTGGGGCCCCGAGTCCGAATCGGTTGGCAGCAAGTCTACCGAGACTGCGTTGTGCCCCGCCCCTATGAAGGCATCGCGGACTATCCCACTGAACTCACACGCTACGAGGACATTCATTTAGGCGCACTCCATAATTCTGAACTTGGCAAATGGCACACAACTCATTTTGTATGCACCCGAGCATGGGCGATGCGGTACGATATCACCCCACTACGACTAAGCGTTCCACATCGAAAATATACCGAACCCCGAGTAATTCGTTTTGCTGAAATCTAATCAAAAGCGTATCACTACATCGATACCGGCGGGAGGTATCCGCCCACTGCTGACGTTTCCCAACCGTAAAAGGTGCATTCCCGCAGCATTCGCATACAACTTGGCCCAAAGCCGACGGCACATCGACAGTGTAGAAGGTCAACCGCCCGAGATATCGATACTCCGTTGAAGGCGATGCGTACCGAACAATTGTGCCGGGGGGTATCATACCGCTGATAGCTCCTCGTCATTTTCTTGGGCCCACAGAAGATATTCGGCATTAACTGTTCGTGCACGCATCATATACGGCATGAGACGAACCACAGCACGCCGCAACGCCAAGGGCGTATCCATTCGTATAATCGGATCCGGGAGTATCCCCACCGCCGGCAGAGCCGAACCGGTAAGCGGTTCCGTTACCATCGGTACGGATCCGGATGCTCCGTACATGATCGTAGGCGGTTCGGGAAAGATGACATCAACGTATCTCCGCGGCAATCCGATCAATGACGGAACGCCCTCACCGACCTTGGCGTATAGATACGTTTCTCCGTTTTCCAGTCGCATCGACAGGTGCGTATACGCCCATCGACCGACTGTAATCGTTTTGAACGTCACGGGCCGGATCGTAACCGTGCGACCAGTCGCGGCCTCGATGTACTGCAGATCGAAAAGCCCGTCCCGGGTTACGTGCTCATCGAACATATCGGAACGAAGGAATACGCGCCCATTGGTGAGCATCCGTAAATCTGGACTCACTGTGATTTCACCGAGCGTAACGAATAGATTCCGAAGTCGACTTACCGAATTGAACAGCATGCCGCATCTCGCTTTCTACGGGCCTGAATTCTCGGCCACTGATCGGGGTATAGAACGGGGAGACAATCGGAGCATATCGTATCGGACGCCATGCCGGGCTGGGGGTCGTAATCAGATACCCATATCCCGGCGGAAACCCGGATACGCCGGCACGACGCACACCGTACTGCCATGCCGCATGACGGACAGCGCCCGTTAATTGACGTACGATCGCAAAATTTACATCGGCCGAATACGTTTGACCGGGACCAAGCGCCACGTTGCGCGATCAAGCCGCCCCGGAGCCGAGCGTATGGGTCGGTTGGGGTGAATGGTAGGGCTAACGGCATGGCACCCTCTGAGGAGCTCCGCAATGGGGGCATTTGGTTAGAGTCTTTTCCCGCTCTTGGATCAGTCCGCACTCGACGCACGCCCACAGAGCACAATCTGTGGATACGTTACCGATATGGCCACAGTCCTGGCAAGTGCATTTGACAATTTCGGGCATGGTGTTACTCCTTGCTGCCCCCTTGTTTCAATGGCTATCTAAGTATACCACAAAACGCGGGGCTTGTCAAATACTTTTTCAACTTTTTTTACGGTCACACTTTTTGTTGGGCCTGGACGTATTGCCGTAGTATCTCCCCCGCGTCGGTCAGGTCCCGGGCGGGATGGTTGCGCCGAACGAACAACCGGGGTTTCGAGCTCTCGTCCACCATGGATGGCGAATTTACACGCCCTTCCCGTAAGCCGGGGTGCCAATCGTACCCAATCGCCCGCATGAGTTCGCGCCGTTTGTTCGGGGGTATGGTCCGATCCGATCGTCGTAACTGTAGCAACCGGTCAAGCGCCCTCGAGGACACCCACCCACCGGCAAAGCCAAGTCGTTCCTCATCGATCGCTTCGATTACCTCTTGTTCTACTCTGCCGAGCGATGCGCGTATCGCTTCATTTGTGCTCGATGTTTCGGGGGCCCTATGGCATTGCGTCGCCGGGTTTAGATGCTCCGGAATTGGGTAGGTATGCAGGTATTCGGATACGATCGCGTAACCCTCGGCTCTCAACCAATCGTAAAGATTCGGGAAATACATACCCCCCATACCGTCGCGTCGTAGGTCTTCGACTCCCTGTTGGGCTGTGTAGAATACAGCGAATCGCCGATCTAATTCCGTTTTGCGAATTGCGTCTCTGTGGTTGCTATTGAGAATGAAATTAGCGCATATATCAACGGTAATTTGGTCGACGCCTTTCATCTGAATTTCCAGCCCATCACCCCCGGTAATCATCGGTTTTAGTGTCTCGATTATCTCCCGCCGATTATCGGGTACGTGTATATCCTCCACGCCAATGAAAAGTTTATTGAGTAGCCATCCGTTAAATTTGTTATCTATGTCCATCGCTTTCGGGTAGTGTACGTACCGCCGCCCGATCGCTTGCGCAACGCATCGTGTCAAGAGCGTCTTACCGTTACCCTCGACACCTTGGATCAAAGGGGCCCATTGGAATTTCACGCCCTTGTGCTGGACGCATGCGGCCATGTAAGCGAGTATTATTTGTCTATCACCCTCGAGGGGAAGTAATCGGGTAAGATGGTCAAGAAAACGTGACGGGTCACCCTCACGCCGGGGCACCTCAACGGGCACATAACAATTGACAGCCCGTCGACCTTCGATCGACACGATCGCACCGGGAGCAAATTTAGGATAGAAGCATGTCGTTTGTACTTTTGGGTGATGGATCACTTGGGATTCAACGAACGCTTCCCATGCATTTCGGGTTGTGGCCTTACCCGCTTCGTCGAGTTGGAAAACGTACCCGCCGTACGTCGCGCGAAATTGATCCTGCCGTAGTAACGCCCCCGACGGGGTAAAGACTCTGTGTAAATCTTGGATGTAGATACACCCCTGGAAGTGTCGAGTCTGTGCATCCGCGGTTAGATACTGGTAGCCCGACACGACCGTTATTTCTGTGGGCAACACTGGTTGCGCACTCTCGACGCGGGCCCCCTGTGGTCGGTCCTTTGGACTATTATATACATCTTTCTGCAGAGATACCGCCCGTCGAATCGTACGCTGCAGGTATTCGGCACGCATCCATTTGTTACGAACAAGAGCGGATCGCCACATCAGATTGTAGATACGTTCGCAGTTTTTCCCGGTCCAAAATGCAAGATGCTGCGCAAGGCCCGCGTCGGCCGTACTCTCGTCATACGGTCGACCTCCCCCGAAATTATCGGGGTAGGCCGCGGCCAGGGGGCCGGGCTCCCCACGCCATAACGCACCGAAACCCGCGCGCCCCTGGAAAGTCTCGGCCGCCGTACGCGACGCAAGGGCGCGCTTGATTAGCTCGTTATCATCGGCCGGCCCGCACCACTCGTCAACGGGATCCGTTGTCCACTCTGATAGATCAATGGGTGCATCGGGGAAATACTGGGCAATTATCGTACTGAGCGGACCGGTATGATCACCGGTAACGCGTGCGGGTAAGTCCCGGTCTGTGAGCGCCACGAATCGATCTGATGTATATAGCTCGAGCCCGTACGCCGCTGCTTTACATGCGTGTATCGGCTCTTGCCCCGAGTATTGCCCGATCAAGTGTAGCCCCCGGCCCGAATTGGATACCTCCACAGCCGCGCCGGGGCACATCGAGATTAGGGATTGTGATAGTTGCGACCACTGCCCGGACGGTTCAAGGGCATTGTCGAAATCGAGAAAAAACAGTGGATCGTTTCGGGTGAACGCGAACGCTAATCTATGACCATTACGAATTGATGCGCACGCTTCGGTGTACGTGGACCAGTGCGTCGGATCGTGCGCGTTGCATACCTCCCCGGTGCGTGCGGACACAGGGAGTTTACGGCCGTCCCGAACGGTCCATAGCAAAAACTGCGGATAGTGGATCATTCGCGCATCAGTGAGCGCGCAGCTTTACGTTTGAGATAATCCGGCGCCCTAACGGCTATCTCGTCCCCGACGGTTAGTCCTTGTGCAATGATGGGTAGGATTTCTCGGTCTACAGCTGCGACCATGACGGCCCGCCGTATCGATTCGATCGGCCCGAGGTAATGCGAAACGAGCGCTGCCGATACGCCCGCTCTTACCGCGATAGCATCCCTCGACACGCACAGATAGCCCATGGACTCGGATAGATGGATTGTAGTTTCGAGCAGAGCCGCCCGGCGTGTCGAGGGATGCCATCGCGTACGTATTGTCATTTGCGCGCCCTCTGTGCTGCCAGGGCTTCACGCATTGCCCAGCGTGCGGTATTGTCGGACGTACGACGGTTGATACGTCGAATTGCGATTGCATACTGCAGCATCGCCAAACGTGCAGCTATCGCTCGCTCATCGGCCCCGGTCGGATTGAGAGTCATAAGACGCAGCATAGAGCCCCCCGTGGGTTTTGGGTGTATTGATCGCCGGTCGGGCGGCACGCGACCCGGGAGCGCCCACCCAATCCCAAGATACAACTTATTCGCGCCGATGTCAATAAGAAATATCGTAACCAGTGCAGAAAGACGCGTCGCCCCCGTAAGCCGTGACCAAATCGAGCCACCGTTTTTGGGCCCGCTCTCGAGCCGTTCCCCGGTATCGCCACCCCGGCCGTTTGACTTCACGCGAAACAAATTGCCCAATCGTTACGCCCGCCATATCGGCCGTCACGACAACCGGCTTGATTCCGATTAGATCGCTCGATTTGACCCGTCGGTTAATCTCCTGGCTATCGTTAGCCAAACCAAACCGCACCACAGCGCCCGAATCGGTGTGCGCCATACCCACATTATTACGCCACAGCCTGAGCCCACGCCGCGACGCTTCGATACGGATTGATTGCTGCGTGGCCGCTTCGGTCCCTGGCGTCGGGGCGCCGGTAGGATCGGTCGGTTCCGTACTTTGCAATCGATGTCGTAGGTCGGCCACAGCTGCCGACGGGATACCCCACCGCGCGGCCCATTGGGTTAATTTGTCGTGCATGGCCCTTCCCTAACCGTGGATTTACGACAACACCGCACATACTCCCTATCTATCTGTGATTTTACGCATGACTCGAGCGCCGTTGCTTCCCGAGCCCGTAGTGCCTGAGCGTTCAATACGTCAATGCCGAATTGCATGTAAAATCGACGGTAGCTCTCCGAATCTGGACGGCCGGCCGCCCGTTGATACCCGGCCCAAAGAGCAATCGCGTCTCGTAACGTCCGCTGCGCCGCTTGGTTTTCGTAGTGGCGTTTCATGTTGGCGGCCTGAGCAATGCCCGGGGTACCGGATGCCGCCAGCCACGCCCGATATTCGTCCGGATCCCGATCTATCCGATCAATCCCCGCGCGCATGCGGGCCAATGTGGCCGTATCAAGCTCTGTCAAATCACCGTCGACATACTCCGGACCGTCTCGTCGAACGGGTTCCGGGCGAAAACCGCAGAACGGACACGCCGGGTAAAATCGCTCGTATACAGCCGTACATACGGGGCACACTCTGACGCGTTCTAAGGCCTCAGATCGGCCGCGACGCTCCCGACGGTCCAAGGTCCACGTTCGAAGTGAATCGGGTAACCCGTGGCGTAATACGTTGCCTACATGGTCAATTATGATCGCCGCGGTTTTCCCGCTCATGATCCGGAGCCCACGCCCGAATTGCTGTGCGTACAATCCGTACGATTGCGTCGGTCGGGCCATGCTCACTACCTCGATAGCGGGAAGGTCGAAACCCTCCCCGAACAGATCCACGTTCACCAATTGTAGAAGGTCGCGCCGTTTGAACCGTTCGAGGACTCGCACTCGTTCCGCGTCCGGGGTTTTCGCGTGTACCACTTCGGACGGCACCCCGGCCGCTACGTACTGAGCCGATATGTTCCGGGCCGTTTCCACATCGACAGCGAACGTTACCCCGAGCCGGCCGCGCGCGATCCGACCGTAATGTGCCACTACGTCGCCCACGATATGCGATCGGTGCACCGCGACCCGTAGCCCGTCCCGGTTGTAGTCCCCGGTCGTCTGGGATACCCGCACCGTAGATAAGTCGATGTCAGACGGCGGAGCGAAAATCCGGTAATCGGTGAGGTACCCCCGTGTGATTAGCTCACGCATGCCAGGACCAACCACCAATTGATCAATTACACCATCCGCATGTCGACCGAGCCCCTTACCATCTGCGCGCATTGGAGTAGCGGTTACACCAAGCCCGCAGGCTCGAGGGAACAGTGCGATAGCTTTGCCCCACTTATTACTTGTCAATAGGTGATGACACTCGTCTTGTACCCACAATGTTACTGTCTGAGCCCATGGGCCGAGCTTGGGGCCACGTCGAATCAGCGTATCTACGCCGGCAACCGCACATGGCGCCGATGGATCGTAATACGACCTCCCGAGTTCTCGAGTATGGAGCGAAACGGCAAGGCGAATAACTGGATTCGGCCCTACGATCCGATGGTAAACACCATCACGAGCCAAGGCTTGGGATATCTGTGTTACGAGTTCCTGTCGGTGCGCGATCGCACACGACGGCCCCCGGTGCTGGTGTATGATGTCCGAAAAGAGAACGGTTTTCCCCGCCCCGGTTGGCAGGACGGCCGCAACCACACGGGCACCCGCGCGCCACGCATCGTAAATTTCGGATTTTACCGCTTCTTGGTAGTCTCGGAGCAATTACCCCCCACAGCACGAGCAAGGTGAATTACGGCTTATTTTAGACCTTATAATAGGGATTCCATTCTTAGGCACATACGCACCTGTGGTTAAATTCATTCATTTTACGTATGGATGCGTCCTCAAGTCGTTGCATTTTTCTTGCCCCCGTCATCAGAAACTTATTGACACGAACGCGAATAAAAGATATATTCATGTCGTTCAATTTTCAACCACTTTTTTCACGGAGGGATTTTATGTCCTCACTGATCCCCAAGATGGAGCGTATACTTGAGTTGCTTATTGCGCTCCTGGCCCATCTGGTCACCGAAATTGAGAACGGTGACGTATCGGCCCCGGACCCGCTTCCCGAAGCATCACCCCCGGCCGTACCGAACCCCACGCTCGATGCGTCAGCTGACGCCGTTCCACCCCCACCGCCTGCAGTA
>JABAHS010090237.1_pt1 | contig 13075 bp, 8 predicted proteins | sample 7062111 | NCBI WGS metagenome assembly JABAHS01 (sample SAMN14534600, study PRJNA622989) | marine sediment metagenome | biome: marine biome [ENVO:00000428]; feature: marine pelagic biome [ENVO:01000023]; material: deep marine sediment [ENVO:00002113]; isolation source: pool of 4 deep marine... | reverse complement strand
ACCGTGAAGGCGAGCACCCGCCAGTCCATGCTAAAGCGGCGGGCCGGCGTCAGGAGGAACTCGGGCATGCCGGAAGCGATCGCCCCCGAGCCCCACGCGGCCAGCAAGATCCCCAGGGAGCCCCCCAGAACGGCCAGGATGCCGCTCTCCACCAGGAGCTGGCGCACGACCCTCCCCCGTCCGGCGCCCATCGCCGCCCGTACCGCCAGCTCGCGCCGGCGGCCGTTCGCTCGCGCCAGGAGGAGGTTGGCCACGTTCACGCACGCCATGAGGAGGACGAAGGCCCCCGCCACCATCAGGATCAGCGACGCCCGGGTGGCCTCCTCTCCGGCCACGTCGGTCCGGAGCGGCACGACCTGGGCCCGCCACCCCTCGTTCTCCTCGGGATGGGCGTCGGCCTGCTGCCGGGCGATCCGGTCCAGATCCTCCCGGAGCCGCTCGAGCGTAGCCCCCGGGGCCAGCCTGCCCACCGCCTCCATGCTGTGGTTCCCCCGTCTCGCCGTGGCGGGATCGACGCGCCACGGGATGAAGAGGTCCGCGAACTCGTCGGTGTAGTAGAAGCCCTCCGGGAGCACGCCGACGACCGTGTAGGGGTCGTCGTTCAGGGTCAGCGTCCGACCCAGAACGCCCGGATCCCCGCCGAAGCGGGCCCGCCAGAAGTCGTGGGTCAGGACGGTAACGCCCTCGGCTCCCTCCCGGTTGTCCTCGGGCACGAAGCCCCGCCCCAGGACGGGCTCCACCCCAACCACGTCGAAGACGTTGGCGGTGGCGTAGATCGCGTCGACGAATTCCGGGCGATCCCCACCCGTGAGGGCCACCCTGCGGTCGTCGTGGATCGATACCGCGGCCAGGGCATCGCTCCGCTCTCCCCACTCCCTCGCCTCCGGCATGCTCACATCGGTCCGGCTCCAACCCCGCTCGGGGTGGGCCGACCAGAGGGCCACCAGCCGCCCGGGCTCCTCGTAGGGCAACGGCTTCAGGACGAATCCGTTGACCACGCTGAAGATCGCCGCGCTCGCACCCACGCCGAGAGCGAGGGCGGCCATGGCCGTGGACGTGAAGACGGGACGCCGGACCAGGGCCCGGATCCCGAAACGAAGGTCCGACACGAGATCGCCGATCATCCCCATCATCCTCCCTTCCCGTTCGATTCCCATCCCTCTCCGGTCCGGCGATTCACCGCCCGCCACGGACCGCCCGAGCCGTGCGCCGATCCCCCCCCACACCGCGTCGGCCGTGGCCCCCAGCCACACCCACGCCCGGGCCGGAGCGCCACCCCGCTCCCCCGCCCGCTCCAGGAGGCGGAGAAAGGTCTGCACCATCTCGTCTCCGTACCGCCGTCGGAACTCCGCAGGATAGAGTCGGAGAAGAGCCCGGTACCAGCGGCTGGGCCTCACACCACCTCCAGGTCGTCCACCACATCCTTCGCCGCCGCGACCCGGATGTAGGCGGCCATGCGCTCCACGGCCTCCCGCAGCGCCCTGCGTCCCTCGGGGGTGATCGCGTAGAACCGGGGCCGGCCGCCCTCGGGCGCCGCCTCCTCGGGCGCCTCGGTCTCCCGGATCAGGCTCCGCTCGCTCATCTCGTGAAGGGAGCCGTAGAGGGTGCCGGGCCAGAGCTTCATCGCTCCATCGGTGCGCTCCAGGACCTCCTCCATGATCGCCGTCCCGTGCAGCTCCCGGTCGGCGAGACAGAGAAGGATCTGGAACCACTGGGGCTTCAGCGGATCGCTGCCTGTGCTCACGGCTGATCTCCGTCCCGGAGGGTTTATACGGAAGAGTATATACTGATCGGTATATAATCCTTGCCGGCCTCGGGCACAAGGCCGCGGTCCCAGGGAGCACGCCAGCGCCCGAGGAACCATTCCCCCGGCCCGACGTAGGTAAAGAGGTTCGCGCCACGGGCGGACCGATCCCCCGGCACCTCCGGAGCTCCCCACCATCCCCGGGACGAGTCGCCGCGAGTCCCGGGGCCGGCCGAGGGAGGGTCCCGCCGCTCCTGACGCTCCACCCGCCTCGCGCGGAGGTGGCAGGGCGAAGCCACCCTGCCAGGCGTCACCTGTCGCTCGAGGGCCCGTTCGGCATGGATTCCCTCTTCGAAGCGCTCTTCAAGTACCGGCCGCTCCTCTTCGAGCGTGGCGAGCTCGCGTTGTCGACGCCCTGGCCGGTGGGAGTGATCCTGGCCGCGGGCGCGGCGCTGGCGGCCGTGGCGATCCTCACCTACCTCCGTCCCCGCGGCGACGCCCGGCTTCTGGACCGCGGCGTCATGGCGGGGCTCCGGCTTCTGGCTCTGGCGGTGGTGCTCCTCTGCCTCCTCCAGCCCACCCTCGTCCTCCGCTCCACGATCCCCCAGCGGAACTTCGTCGCGGTCCTGGTCGACGCCTCCCAGAGCATGGGGATCGGGGACGAGGCCGGCGAGCCTCGACGATCCTTCGTGGACCGGGAGCTCTCGGGCACGGGCGCCCCTCTCCTCGCTTCCCTCTCCGAGCGCTTCTCGGTCCGCCTCTTCGGCTTCGGGGACGAGCCCTCCCGGATCGAGGACCCGGCCTCGCTGGGATACCGGGCATCGGTCAGCCGGCTGGCGCCCGGCCTCGACCGGGTCCGGCAGGAGCTGGAGGGCGTCCCCCTCTCGGGCGTCGTGGTCGTGAGCGACGGGGGTGTGCCGGCGGGGGACGGCCTGGATCAGGCCCTCCTCCGGCTCCGGGGCTCGGGGGTGCCGGTCTACACCGTGGGGGTGGGCACCGAGCGGGTCCGGCCCGACGTCCAGGTGAGCCGGGTGGAGATGCCTCGCCGGATCCTCCGGGGCAGCGCCGTCAGCGTGGACGTGGTCCTCGGCCACGCGGGTCTCGAGGGCCGGACCGTGCCCCTGAGGGTCGAGGAGGAAGGAGTGCTGGTGGAGGAGCGAACGGTGACGCTGCCGGCCGAGGGCGAGCCCGCGGTGGTCCGCCTCCACCTCCGCGCCGAGGGGGCGGGCGATCGCCTCTTCCGCTTCTCGGTGCCGGACCAGGCCGGGGAGCCCGTGACGCGGAACAACGCCCGGGAGGTCCTGGCGTCGGTGGAGGAGCGCACCGAGAAGATCCTCTTCGTCGAGGGCCGTCCCCGCTTCGAGGTGAAGTTCCTGCGCCGGGCCGTGGCCGACGACGAGCTCCTCCAGGTGGTGCTCCTCCAGCGCACCGCCGACGACAAGTTCCTCCGGCTGGACGTGGACGACGCCGACGAGCTGGCGGGCGGCTTCCCCCGGACCCGGGAGGAGCTCTTCCGCTACCGGGCCCTGATCCTGGGGAGCGTGGAGGCGAGCTTCTTCACCGCGGATCAGCTGCGGATGATCGGCGACTTCGTGGCCCGCCGGGGCGGGACCCTCCTGGCCCTGGGCGGCCCGGACTCCTTCGCCGAGGGCTCCTACGGCGGGACGCCCGTGGCCGACGCCCTCCCCGTACGCCTCGACGAGACCCGACCCATGGGCGGCGGCTCCTTCCTCACCGAGCTGGAGATCGCGCCCACCCCGGCGGGGCGGGAGCACGCCGCGCTCCAGCTCGAGGACGGTGAAGTCGACGGAGGCACAGGCGGGGACACGGACGGGGGCGTATGGGCCGGGCTTCCCCCCCTCACCAGCGTCAATCCGATCCGGGAGATCAAGCCCGGAGCCTCCGCCCTCCTGGTCGGCCGGGGCCGGGGCCTCGACGGTGAGCTGGTGGTGCTGGCCTCCCAGCGCTACGGGCGGGGACGGGCCCTGGCCCTGGCGGTCCAGGACACCTGGATCTGGCAGATGCACGCCGACATCGGCGTCGACGACCTCACCCACGAGCGGTTCTGGCGACAGCTCCTCCGCTGGACGGTGGCGGGGGTGCCCGAGCGGGTCACCCTTCGGCCCCTGCCCACGCCGGTGGAGCCGGGACGGGCGGTGGAGCTCGTGGCCGAGGTCTCCGACAGCGCATTCCTGCGGGTGAACGACGCCCGGGTCCGTGCCGTCGCCACCGGGCCCGGCGGCGAGGCCCGGGAGATCCCCCTCACCTGGGACGGCGAGGAGGACGGCATCTACCGGGGCAGCTACGTGCCGGGAGAGGCCGGGGTACACCGGGTCGTGGTGGAGGCGGACGGTGACGGGGGCGGCCTGGGGAGCGACGCCCTCGCCCTCCACGCCGGGGCGAGCCCCCGGGAGTACTTCGACGCCGGAATGGACGCCGGTCTGCTCCGCCGGGTCGCCGAGGAGACCGGAGGCCGCTTCTACACCCCGGCCACCGCCTCCCGCCTGGCCGAGGACCTGACGTACACCGGCGGCGGAATCACGGTGACCGAGGAGCGCGACCTCTGGGACATGCCCGCGCTCTTCCTCCTCTTGATCCTCCTGGTGGGGGCGGAATGGGGCTTCCGCCGGGCCCGGGGGCTGGCGTGATCGCGGGTCGCCGGGGTGCGCGCCTGGCAGGGGCCCTCGTCCTCCTCGTCGCGGCGGCGGCCGCTCCGGCGTCCGCACAGCAGACCCACCTCCTGGTGGTCACGGGTCTCGGGGGCACGCCGGAGCTCCGGGAGCGCTTCACCGAGTGGTCGCTTCGGATCGTCGACGCGGCCCGGTCCCGGTACGGTCTTGCCGAGGCCAACGTCACCTGGCTGGCCGAGCGCCCCGACGCGGACCCGGACCGGATCGACGCCCGCTCGACCCGGGAGGAGCTGGAGGGGGCCTTCCGAGAGCTGGCGGGACGCGTGACCCCGGAAGATCGGCTCCTGGTGATCCTGGTGGGCCACGGGAGCTGGAACGGCCGGGAGGCCCGCATCAACCTTCCCGGACCCGACCTCACCGCCGCCGAGCTGGCGGCGATGCTCGACGCCGTGGACGCGGGCAGCGTTGCGGTGGTGAACACGGCCAGCGCCAGCGGCCCGTTCCTCGAGGCGCTGGCGGCCCCGGGCCGGGTCGTCGTCACCGCGACCCGATCGGGCCGGGAGCGCAACGCCACCGAGTTCGGCCGGTACTTCGCCGACGCTCTGGCCGGTGAAGGAGCGGACACGGACAAGGACGGACGGGTCTCGATCCTCGAGGCGTTCGTCTTCGCGGCCCGGGGGGTGGAGCGGGCGTACGAGGAGCGAAACCTCCTCCTCACCGAGCACGCCCAGCTCGACGGCGACGGCGACGGGCGCGGGACCGCCACGCCGGCTGAAGCCGGAGACGAGGGGTCCCTGGCCCGGGCCTTCGCCCTGGTCACTCCCGCGGCCACCCCCGCCGCCGACGACCCCGAGACCCGGGCGCTCCTCGAGGAGCGCCGTCGTCTCGAGGAGCGGGTCCGGGGCCTCCGGGCCCGGCGGGACGAGATGGAGCCGGACGCGTACGACCGGGCCCTGGAGGAGCTGCTCCTGGAGCTCGCCCGGGTGAACGCCGACATCCGGGGCCGGGACGGAGGAGGATCGTGAGCCGCCGCGCCCCCGGTTGCGGCCGAGGCCCCGATCGTCCGGCCCGGACGTGGGCCGGGGTCGCCGCCGCGATTCTCCTCGGCACCCTCTCCGCCGTGGGGCCCCGACCGGCCACGGCCCAGGACGGCGGCGAGAGGCTGGCCGCCGCCCGGGAGGCCTTCCTCGGGGGGCGCTACGAGGAGGCTCTGGCGTCCTACGAGGACCTCACGACCCCGGAGGAACCGAGGCCCGAGGCGTGGCGGGGGCGGGTCCGGGTCCTGGCCCGTCTGGGCCGCTACTCCGAGGCCGAGGAGACGGCCCGGAGGGGCGCCCGGGCCACGGCGGGCCCCGAGCTCTGGACGCCGCTGGGACAGGCGCTCCGGAGCCGGGGCCGCCTGGACGAGGCCGAGGACGCCTTCCGCCGGGCCCTGAACGAAGGCGCGGCCGACTCCCTCCAGGCCCGCCTCGAGCTGGCCCTCCTCCGCTTCGAGCGGGGCCGGCGGGAGGAGGCCCTCCGGACCTTCGACGGCTTCGTCGACGTGTACAACCGGAACCGGGGGCTCTCCGGGGAAGCGCTCACCGCGGTGGGGACCGCGGTCCGCCACCTGGGGCGTGGGGATCCGGACCTCTTCCGGGACGCCCTGCGGGCGTACGACGAGGCGGTGGCGGCCGATTCGGCGCTCCTGGAGCCCCGGCTCCTCCTCGGCGACCTCTTCCTGAGCAAGTACAACAGCGCCGACGCCCGGGCCACCTACCGGGAGGCCCTGGCCCGGGATCCGCGCCATCCCGACGCGCTCCTGGGGCTGGCCCGGGCCCTGGACTTCGATCACGAGCCCGAGGCGGCGGAGACGGCCCGGCGGGCCCTGGAGACCAATCCCGACCACGTGGGCGTCCGGGCCTTCCTCGCCCGCCTGCACCTGGAGCTCGAGCGCTACGACGAGGCGGCCCGGGAGGCCCGCCGGGCTCTGGAGGTGAACCCCGCCTCCTCGGAGGCGCTGAGCGTCCTGGCCGCGCTGCACTGGCTGACCGACGACACCGCCTCCTACGCCGGGGTCCGGGAGCGCTTCCTCTCCCACTATCCCGGGAGCCCCGTGCTCGCCCTCACCACCGCCGAGCTCTCCGCCACGCACCGTCGCTACGACGAGGCGGTCGTCCTGGCCGCCGAGGCGGTGGAGCAGGATCCCGGCTCGTGGGAGGCGGTGGGCCTCCTGGGCCTGAACCAGCTCCGAACCGGCGCCATGGAGGAGGGGCGGGCCAACCTGGAGCGGGCGTTCGAGGGCGACCCGTACAACGTCTGGTTCAAGAACACCCTCGACCTCCTGGACACCCTCTCGGAGTACGAGACCCTGACCACGGAGCACTTCGAGATCGTGCTCCACCGGAACGAGGCGCCGGTCCTGGGCCCCTACGTGGAGCGGGTGGCGGAGGACGCCTTCGACGCCCTCACCGAGCGCTACGGCGTCACGCCGCCCACGCCGATCCGGGTCGAGGTCTTTCCCCGCCACGCCGACTTCTCGGTGCGGACCGTGGGGCTCACGGGGATGGGCGCCCTGGGCGTGAGCTTCGGCAAGGTGATCGCCCTGGACTCGCCCTCGGCCCGGGACCCGGCCTCGTTCAACTGGGCGTCGGCCCTCTGGCACGAGGTGGCCCACTCCGTCCACCTGGCGCTGTCCCGGCACCGGGTGCCCCGATGGTTCTCCGAGGGCCTGGCCGTGGAGGACCAGCGCCGGGGACGGGCCGGGTGGGGCCACGGGCCCACCCCGGCCTTCCTCCGGGCGTACGCCGCGGGCCGGCTCCCGTCGGCCACCCGGCTCAACGACGGCTTCATGCGCCCCGAGTTCCCCGGGCAGGTGGTCCTCTCCTACTTCCAGGCCTCCCAGGTCTTCCGCTTCGTGGAGGAAGGGTGGGGGCCCGGGACGGCCCGGTCCCTCCTGGAAGGCTACGGGGATGGGCGGGCCACCGACGAGCTCCTCGGGAGCGTCCTCGACGTATCTCCCCGGGCCTTCGACCGGCGCTTCGACCGCTGGCTTCGGGAGCGCTTCGAGGGGCCCCTGTCCGCGGTGGAAGGGGGAGGTGGGGAGGCCGTGGCCCACGACGGCGACCGGGCCGCCCTGGAGGCGGCCGTGGAGGACGATCCCGGGGACTTCCAGGCCCGCCTGGGCCTGGGCGCCCTCCTCCGGGAAGCCGGGGAGCTCGAGGCGGCAGCCCCACATCTGGAGGTCGCCCTCCGCCTCTTCCCCGGATACGCGGGACACGACGGACCCCACTGGCACCTGGCCCGGATCCGTCGGGAGCAGGGCCGCGCCGAAGAGGCGCTCCGACACCTGGCCAGCCTCCGGAGCGTGAACGAGAGCCACCTGCCCGGCGCCCTGCTGGAAGCCCGCGTCCGGGAGGAGCGGGTCGATTACGCCGGTGCGGCCGCGGCTCTGGAGCGGGCGCTCGAGATCGCCCCCCTGGAGGTGGAGGTCCACGAGCGCCTGGCGGGGGTCTACGGGCGCCTGGGGCGCCGGGACGACGCGGTCCGGGAGCGGGAGGCGGTGGTGGCCCTGGAGCCGGTGGACATGGCGGAAGCGTACTACCGGCTGGCCCGAGCCCGCCTGGAGGCGGGAGACCGGACCGGGGCCCGCGACGCCCTGCTGAGGGCCCTGGAGCGGGCCCCGCGCCACCAGGAGGCCCTCGATCTCCTCCTCGAGCTCCGGAGCGGGCTTCCGGGTCCGCCCTCGCCGGAGGCGACGGACGGGGTGGGGAGCGAACGATGATCGCCGGTCGCCTGGCCGCCACGGCGGCCGCCCTGAGCCTCGTCGGCGCGGGGTGGGGTGCGGGGGACACGCCGGGCTTCGGCCCCTCGACCTCCCCCGTGGCCCCGACCGCCGGGACGGCGGGATCCGAGCTCCGACACGAGCTGCCGCGCGGGGGTGGGCTCCAGGAGGACCCGTCGGCCTTCAACGTGCCCTACGACGNNGGACCGGGCTCCGGAGCGGCGGCTTCTTCAGGGGCCGGGAGGCGCCCTGGGCCCACGACTATCCCCGGGCCGAGCGGAACTTCATGCGCATCCTCGACGAGACCACGGCGATCGAGCCGTACCTGGACGGCGGCAACATCTTCGCCGCAGACGACCCCGAGCTCTTCCGATACCCCGTGGCCTATATCGTGGAGGTGGGGTACTGGAACCCCGGAGAGGCGGAGGTGGAGAGCCTGCGGGCGTGGCTCGAGAAGGGGGGGTTCCTGATCGTCGACGACTTCCGGGGCCGGGATTGGCTCAACTTCGAGCACCAGATGCGGCGGGTGCTCCCGGGCGCCCGGCTCTCCGAGCTCGACGTCTCCCACCCCGTCTTCCACGCATTCTTCGAGATCCAGTCCCTGGACCTCGCGCCGCCGACGTTCCAGCAGTTCCGGCCGGTGTACTACGGGATCTTCGAGGACAACGACCCGGACAGTCGCCTCATGGTGGTGGCGAACTACAACAACGACATCGGGGATTACTGGGAGTGGTCGGACGCGGGCTACGTCCCCATCGACCTCTCCAACGAGGCGTACAAGCTGGGCGTCAACTACGTGATCTACGGCATGACCCACTGAATGCCTGCGAACCTTCAGACCAGAGACCACACGCGTGACTGACCACACCAGGGCGAAGGGGCTGGACGGAGCCGACGAAGCCGCGGTCGCGGACCGCATGGCCGAGGGGCGGGAGGCGATCGTCTCCGAGCTCCGCAAGCTGATCGTCGGCCAGGACGACGTGATCGAGCAGGTGCTCCTCACCCTCTTCGTGGGCGGCAACTCCCTCATCGTCGGCGTGCCGGGTCTGGCGAAGACCCTGCTGATCCAGACCATGGCCGAGGTGCTGGACCTGGATTTCAGCCGGATCCAGTTCACGCCCGATCTCATGCCGTCGGACATCACCGGCACCGACATCATCCAGGAGGATCCGGAGACGGGTCGCCGGGAGCTGGTCTTCGCCCCCGGTCCGATCTTCGCCAACGTGGTCCTGGCCGACGAGATCAACCGGACCCCGCCCAAGACCCAGGCCGCCCTCCTCGAGGCGATGCAGGAGCACCGGGTCACGGTCCAGGGCCGCACCTACGACCTCGACGAGCCCTTCTTCGTCTTCGCCACCCAGAACCCGATCGAGCTCGAGGGGACCTATCCCCTCCCCGAGGCCCAGCTGGACCGCTTCATGTTCGAGATCGTCATCGACCACCTCCCCGAGGAGGAGGAGCTGGAGGTGGTGCGGACCACCACGGCGATCCAGGAGCCCGAGTTCGCCCACGCGGTGACCGGCGCCGACCTCCTGGCCTTCCAGCGCCTGGTTCGCAAGGCGCCGGTGTCGGAGGCCGTGCTCCGCTACGCCGTGGATCTGACCCGTACCTCCCGCCCTTCCCGGAACGGGAGGCCCGAGTGGGTCGGGGACTGGGTGGCGTACGGGGCCAGCGTGCGGGCCGCCCAGTACCTGGTCCTGGGAGCGAAGGCCCGGGCCCTGACCCGGGGCCGGGTCGGCCCCAGCTTCGACGACGTGCGGGCCCTGGCCCACCCCGTGCTCCGGCACCGAGTGCTCACGAACTTCCAGGCCCAGTCCGAGGGCATCACGCCCGACGATCTGGTGGACCGCCTCCTGGAGTCGGTGCCCGTCCCGAGCTCGGGGCTGACGTGACGACGCTGCGGCCCCCGCGCCTGGGCCCGACGCTGGGCCCGGGTTCGCGAGACCCTGCGGACGGAGGTCCTCCGTGACGGTCCACGCCCACATCCATCACCGGGCCCGGAGCGCCGCCAGCGCCCGCTTCGTGGACCCCGAGGTCCTGGCCCGGATCGACGACCTGGAGCTCCTGGCCCGCACCGTGGTGGACGGCTTCGTGGCCGGGCTCCACCGCTCCCCCTACCTGGGGTTCTCCCTGGACTTCGCCGAGCACCGCGCCTACATGCCCGGCGACGACATCCGCCGGATCGACTGGCGGCTCTTCGCCCGCACCGACCGCTTCTACGTGAAGCAGTTCGAGGCCGAGACCAACGCCGACGTCGTCCTCGCCGTGGACGTCTCGGCGTCCATGGGCTACGGGAGCGGCGCGGTGACCAAGCTCGACTACGCCCGCTTCCTGGGCGCGGCCCTCACCCACCTATCGACCCGTCAGAGGGACCGGGTGGGCCTGGTGACCTTCGCCGACGGCCCCGTGGAGTCGGTCCCGGCGGCGGTCCGCCACGGAGACCACGTCCTCCACGCCCTCGCCCGGGCCCGGCCCGTGGGCGAAGGGGACGTGACCGACGCCCTCACCCGGGTGGGCGGCGGCCTGCGGCGCCGGGGGATCCTGACCGTGATCTCCGACCTCTACGCCGACGTCGACCGGATCCTGGAGGTCCTCCGCTCTCTGCGCTACCGGGGCCAGGACGTGATCGTCTTCCACCTCCTGGATCCCGCCGAGCTCGAGCTCCCCGGAGACGAGGCCGCGACCTACCGGGACATGGAGACCGGGGAGGGGTTGCCCGTGGTCGCCGAGGAGGCGCGGGAGGCGTACCGACGCCGCATACGGGAGCACGTGGATACCCTGGAGCGGGGGCTGCGGGGGAGCCGGGTGGAGTACACCCTCCTCGAGACGTCGAGACCCCTGGACCGGGCCCTCTACCGCTTTCTCTCCCTCCGTTCCGCCCGGATGCGGACCCGCTGAGCCATGGGACTCTCCTTCCTCGTTCCGCTCTTCCTGGCCCTTGGGGTGGCCGCCCTGGCGATCCCCCTCTGGGTCCATCTACGCCGCCGGCACGAGCGTCGGGAGGTGCCCTTCCCCTCCCTCATGTTCCTCCGGGAGATCCCCTTCCGCTCCGAGGCGCGCAGGACGTTGCAGAACCGGCTCCTCCTGGCGGCCCGGATCCTGGCGTTCCTCATCCTGGCGGCCGCCTTCGCCCGCCCCTTCCTCCAGGGGGACGCCACGGCCGCGACCGCCACGGTCGGACCCCGGGAGGTGGTGGTGCTCCTGGACCGCTCCTACAGCATGGGCTACGGAGATCGCTGGGAGGAGGCCCGCAGCCTGGCGCGCCGGGCGGTGGCAGGCCTGGGGACCCGGGACCGGGCGTCGCTGGTGCTCTTCGACGAGGGCGCCGACGCCCCCGTGCGCTCCGCCACGGACCCGAGCCGGGTCCGGGCCGCGGTGACCGACGCCGCTCCCGGCGACGGCGCGACCCGGTACGCGCCGGCCCTGCGGCTGGCCCGGAGCCTCCTGGAGGCGTCCGCCCTGCCGAACCTGGAGGTCGTGATGGTCAGCGATTTCCAGGCCGTGGGCTGGTCAGCGGACGAGCAGGTCCGCCTTCCGGCCCGGGCGCGCCTCCACCCCCGACCCGTAGGGGGGAGCGAGCCGTGGGCGAACCGGAGCCTGGCGTCGGTCCGGGTCGAGCGCGCCCGCACCGGCGGGCGGGAGACCGCGGCGATCGGTGCCGCGATCGTGGAGCGGGGAGGGGGCGAGGTCCCCGGCGGCGAAGTGGTTTTCGTCGTGGAGGGCCGGGAGAGGGAACGAATCCCCCTGGCGTCGGCGGGCGGCGATCGGCTCGAGTTCGGGCCGGTAGCCCTGGCGGACCGGCCCCTCCGGGCCACGGTGCGGCTGAGCCCGGACCGACTCCCCGCCGACGACGCCCACTTCCTGGTCCTCGCCCCCGGCCGCCGGCTCCGGGTGCTGGTTCTCGAGGGCAGTGGAGCCGCCCCCGAGCCCGATCTCTACCTGCGGAGGGCGTTGGAGCTCTCCCGGGATCCCCCGGTCGAGGTGCTGGTGCGCCCGGTCGACGCCCTCGCCGCCGAGAGCCTCGCAGCCGTGGACGTGGTGGTCCTGAACGACGCGGCGCCGCCCGTGGGCGCCGGGGGGCGAGCGCTCGGGACGTTCGTGGAGAACGGTGGGGGGCTCATGGTGGCGGGGGGCCCGGGAGCCGCGGCCCGGGACGTCGAGGGGCTCCTGCCCGCACGGCTGGGGCCGTCCGTCGATCCCCCGTCGGGTGGGACCCTCCTCCTGGGCGCGGTGGACCGCAGGCACCCGGTCTTCGCCCCCTTCCGGGCGCCGGGGACGGGGAACTTCGCCGCCGCCCGCTTCTACCGGGTGCGCCGGCTCGTCCCCGACGATTCGGCCCGGGTCCTGGCCCGCTTCGATGACGGGGAGCCTGCGCTGCTGGAGGGACGCACCGGGGAGGGCCGGGTGCTGATCTGGGGCTCCACCCTGCACACGCTCTGGACCGACCTGCCCCTCCAGCCGGTCTTCCTTCCCTTCGTGCAGCGGGCGATCCGGCACCTGGCCGGCCGGGGGGAATCCTCGCCATCGTACAGGGTGGGGGACGTCCTCGCCCCGGACGCCGCGGAGACGTCCACGGGCCGGATCTCCAGCCCGGTCGCCGTGGTGGGGCCGGACGGGGAGCGTCGGACCCTGGACGACGCCGGCGGCGGGGCGTTTGTGCTCCGCGCCGCCGGCATCCACGAGATCACGGGCGACCCCGACGGGCAGGCCCGGGGCCGTCCGGTGGCAGTGAACGTGGATCCGTCCGAGGGCGACCTGACCCCCATCGACGTGGAGGAGCTCGTGGCCGCGGTCATCGCCCCGGAGGCGGCGACGGCGGAGGACGAGGGTGACGCGGCGGCGACCGTGGCTCCCGAAGATCAGGAACGTCACCAGGGGCTCTGGCGGTTTCTCCTGGGGGCGGCGTTCCTCCTCCTGACCACCGAGACCGTTCTGGGG
>JABAHS010048116.1_pt1 | contig 13077 bp, 11 predicted proteins | sample 7062111 | NCBI WGS metagenome assembly JABAHS01 (sample SAMN14534600, study PRJNA622989) | marine sediment metagenome | biome: marine biome [ENVO:00000428]; feature: marine pelagic biome [ENVO:01000023]; material: deep marine sediment [ENVO:00002113]; isolation source: pool of 4 deep marine... | reverse complement strand
GGCGCCGGCGATATCACCGCCGGAGCCATCGCCACGGCGCTGCAAAACCTGCACGGCGATGACACGACCGACATCATACGTAGGCGCAGGACGAGAACCCGGCACAAGAAGGATTCCGGCGGCATAGCCATCAGTGGTGTTGGCGATCTGCTCTACAATTTCGCGCGCTGTTGCCGGCCCGTGCCGCCGGAGGATATCGGCGGGTATATCACGCTCGGTCGCGGCGTTACGATCCACCGCGCTGATTGTGGGAACTTCCTGAGTCTGCAGGCGCGGACACCGGAGCGGGTGATCGAGGTGGATTGGGGCACTTCGCCGGATGCCATCTATCCGGCCGAACTGACCGTGCTGGCGTTTGACAGGCAGGGGTTGCTCAAAGACATCAGCACCGTGCTGGCGGACGAACGGGTCAGCGTCGAGAGTGTGCGTTCGAACGTCGACAAGAAGACGATGCAGGCTGAATTGCAGATCGCGATCGCGGTACCGGGACTCCCGACCCTGAGCCGTGTGATCGACCGCCTCGAGCAGATTCCGAACGTAACGTCGGTGCGCCGCAACGCCTAGTTGCGGTGCGCGCGGCCGCTAGCGATTCGGATAATTCAGCGCCTTCCTGTCGACCGCCAGCGAGGCTTCGTGGACGGCTTCCGCCAGGCTTGGATGTGCATGGATGGTACGCTGGATGTCCTCGGTGCTTGCCTGGAACTCCATTGCCAGCACCGCCTCGGAAATCAATTCACCGGCCATCGGACCGATGATGTGAATGCCCAGGACTTCGTCGTCATCCTCGGCCGAGACGATCTTCACCATGCCCTCGGTTTGCTCCATCGCCTTGGCGCGGCCACTGGCCGCGAACGGGAAGGAACCGGTTTTGACCGCTCTGCCGTTTTCTCTCGCTTCGGCCTCGGTCTTGCCGACCCAGGCAATTTCGGGCGCCGTGTAAATCACCGACGGGATCACGTCGTAGTTGACCTCGGCGACTTCGCCTGCAATCAGGTCGGCCGCCATTACGCCCTCTTCGCTGCCCTTGTGAGCGAGCATGGGACCGCGGACACAGTCGCCAATGGCGAATACGTTCTTGACCCGCGTCCGGCACTCATCGTCGACAACGATGAAACCGCGCTCGTCCAGCTCGATGCCGCAGTCATCGGCCAGCAGGCCGTCAGTGAATGCCCTGCGACCGACCGCGACGACCAGCTTGTCGACCTCGAGCGTCTGCGCGCCGGTCTGATCCTCATAGTCGACGCTTACTTTGCCTTTCGCCGTCTTGGCAGCGGTGACCTTTGCACCGAGCTGGATGGACAGTCCCTGCTTCCTGAACTGCTTCACCGCCTCCTTGGCAATATCCCTGTCCGCCATGAACAGGAAGTCCTCGAGGGCTTCCAGGATCACGACCTCCGCACCGAGTCTCGCCCAGACGCTGCCGAGCTCGAGCCCTATGACGCCGGCGCCGACGACACCGAGTTTTTCGGGGACCGAATCGAAATCCAGCGCGCCCCATGAATCGACGATCTGCTCGCCGTCGAATGGCGCGATCGGCAGCTCGATGGGCGTCGAGCCGCTGGCGAGAATGACATAGCGCGCGTCCAGGACCTCGGGCTCGCCCTCGACCGGTGAGAACTCGACTTTGCGGTCCGCGAGCAAACGGCCATGACCGACCAGCCCCTCGACCTTTGCCGCTTTGAACAGACCGGAGATACCGCCTGTCAGCTGCCGGACGATGCTTGCCTTGCGTTTCTGCATCTTGGCGATATCGATGCTCAGGTCGCCGACGCCGATACCGTGGCGGGAAAACTCGTGATTGGCCCGGTGATACAGCTCCGAGGACTCGAGCAACGCCTTGGAAGGTATGCAGCCTGCGTTGAGACAGGTGCCGCCGAACGCGTTCTTGCCGTCGCGATTGGTCCATTCGTCGATGCAGGCGACATGCAGACCGTGCTGCGCGGCCCTGATAGCCGCAATGTAGCCGGCCGGGCCGGCGCCAATGACGACGACGTCAAATGATTTGCTCATTACCGCTTCCCGTTATTGCCCGGTCATACTTGCAGGAGAAGCCTGCCGGGATCTTCGAGTGATTGTTTGATGCTGACCAGGAACTGCACCGCTTCCCGCCCGTCGATGATGCGGTGATCGTACGTCAGGGCGAGGTACATCATCGGCCGGATTGCGATCTCGCCATCGACGACCATTGGCCGCTCCTGGATGGCATGCATACCGAGGATCGCGCTCTGCGGTGGATTAAGAATCGGCGTCGACAGCATGGAGCCGAAAATGCCGCCATTCGTAATCGTGAAAGTGCCGCCTGTCAGGTCTTCCATGCTGATCGAACCGTCGCGGACCTTGCCCGCATACATGTTAATGGCTTTCTCGACGTCCGCGAAGCTCATGTGTTCGACGCTGCGGAGTACCGGCACCATCAGGCCGCGTTCGGAAGAAACCGCGACGCCGATGTCGACATAGTCATGGTAGATAATGTCATTACCCTCGATCGACGCATTGACGGCCGGAAACTTCTTGAGCGCCTCGACGGCAGCTTTCGCGAAGAAGGACATGAATCCCAGGCGCACACTATGCTCTTTTTCGAACGACTCTTTGTAGCGTTTACGCAGCGACATCACCTTGGTGAGATCCGCCTCATTGAACGTTGTCAGCATGGCAGCCGTGTGCTGTGCGTCGACCATGCGTTCGGCGATGCGCGCGCGTAGACGCGTCATCGGCACCCGCTGTTCGTTCCGCGCGCCGGCGACAGGCACCATAGCCATATCGATTTCCGGCGCTGGGTCTCCGGGCGTGACGTTTTCGTCACTGTGGCTCTTCAGGTAATCGAGGACATCGGATTTCGTGATCCGACCGTCTTTGCCGGAGCCGACAATGATGGTCGCATCGAGATCGTGCTCGTCGAGCAGACGGCGGACCGCCGGGCTCATCTTTGCCGCCGAGGTGGCGGGCGCTTCCGGCTCGGCAGCCGCAGCGTCCTCCCTGGGCGGGGCCTGCTGTGCGACCTCTGCGGCGGCAGCCGCCGCTTCGCCTTCCTCGAGCACCGCCAGCACGTCGCCCGCGGTTACCGTCGCCCCATCAGCTACGCGAATTTCCGTCAGCGTACCCGATGCCGGCGCCGGCACTTCGAGCACCACCTTGTCGGTCTCCAGGTCGACCAGGTTTTCGTCCCGCGACACCGCTTCGCCAGGCTTTTTATGCCAGGCAACAAGGGTCGCGTCAGTGACCGACTCCGGAAGCTGCGGGACTGTGATTTCAATGGTCATTTCGATTTCCGTTTCGTTGCTCGCGGCTTCGCCGATTTGCTGGCCGCGGTCTGCACATTCAATGCGGCTTCGACGAGCGCCTGCTGCTGTTGAAGATGTAATTTGAATACGCCCGACGCCGGTGCCGCCGCGCCCGGACGTCCTGCGTAATAAAGCTGCTGCTGCTCGCCGAGCGGTTCCTGCAGCCGATGGCGGATCTGGTACCAGGCCCCCTGGTTCTGCGGCTCCTCCTGGCACCAGACGACTGCGCTGGCATTCGGATATTCGGCCAGCGCCGCGGCATAGTCGGCGATCGGAAAGGGATACAGTTGCTCGATGCGCACAATCGCCGTGTCGCTGACGTTGTGCACCTGGCGGCTCTCGGCAAGGTCGTAGTAAACCTTGCCGCTGCAAAAAACGACCCTGCTGATCTTGTCCTGGTCAACCGGCGATGCGTCCGGGATCACCAGCTGGAACTTGCCGTCGGACAGCGCCGTTAGTGGGGACACGGAGAACTTGTGGCGCAGCAGACTTTTGGGCGTCATCACGATAAGCGGCTTGCGAAATGCACGCTGCATCTGACGGCGAATCATGTGAAACATCTGTGCCGGCGTCGATGGCACGCAGACCTGCATGTTGTGCTCGGCACAGAGTTGCAGGAAACGCTCGAGTCGCGCCGAGGAGTGCTCCGGTCCCTGCCCCTCATACCCGTGCGGCAGGAACAGGGTCAGCCCGCACAGCCGGCCCCATTTAGCCTCGCCGGAACTGATGAACTGGTCGATGACAACCTGCGCGCCGTTAGCGAAATCGCCGAACTGACCTTCCCAGACGACCAGCGTGCCCGGTTCCGTGGTCGCATATCCGTATTCGAAGGCCATCACGGCTTCCTCGGACAGCAGTGAATCGATGACGCAAAAAGCACCGTGGCGATCGGTAACGTGCTCGAGTGGAATNNGAGTGGAATATATTCCTGGCGATTCGACTGATTGTGCAGCACGGCATGACGGTGGAAGAAAGTGCCACGACCACTGTCCTGTCCGGTTACGCGGCAATCGAAGCCCTCGTCCAGAAGTGAGGCATACGCCATCGTCTCGGCGAATCCCCAGTCCATGTCGATCTCGGCGGCGGCCATCCGTTCGCGTTCAGCCATGACTCGCTGCACCCGCCCGTGCAGCGCGAAACCCTTCGGCACTGCGCAAATCCGCTTGCCAAGTTCGGCAACTTTGGCCGGGCTGATCGCCGTATCGACCGCCTCGTCCCAGGTACCGTCCAGGTACGGCGTCCAGTCAACCGTAAATTCATTACCGATCATACCGAGCGCCGACGCGGGCACCGGCTCCCCCCGGTCCAGCCGATCACGGTATTCGTCCTGCAGTGTCGAGATTTGCGCGTCGTCCACGACGCCCGCCGCCTTCAGTCGCTCGGCATACAGGGACCGCGTTGTTGGGTGCTTGCGGATCTGTCCGTACATGACTGGCTGTGTCGCGTTCGGTTCATCCGCTTCATTGTGGCCGTGACGCCGGTAGCAGACCAGGTCGATCACGACGTCTTTGCGGAACTTCTGGCGATACTCGAGCGCAAGTCGCGTGACGAAAATAGCGGCTTCCGGATCGTCACCGTTTACGTGAAAAATCGGGGCCTCGATCATCTTGGCAACGTCACTGCAATACGGCGTCGAACGGGCATCCGACGGGCGACTTGTTGTGAAGCCGATCTGGTTGTTGACGACGATGTGGATCGTTCCGCCGGTCGTGAAGCCGTTCGTCTGCGACATCTGGAAAGTCTCTGGCACGACTCCCTGGCCGGAGAATGCGGCATCCCCGTGAATCAGCACCGGTACGACTTCCTGTCGCTCGGTGTCACCCCTGCGCTCCTGCCTTGCCCGCACGGAGCCCTCGACCACGGGGTTGACGATTTCGAGATGCGACGGGTTGAAGGCCAGCGCGATGTGCACATTGCCGCCCTCGGTCTTCATGTCCGCCGAAAATCCCTTGTGATATTTGACGTCGCCCGAGCCCTTCATGTCGTCCGGATCGACGTTGCCCTCGAACTCCTCGAACAGCTCTTCCGGCGATTTGCCGAGCACGTTCACCAGCACGTTGATGCGCCCGCGGTGGGCCATGCCGATGACCAGTTCCTTGATACCTGCCTTGCCGCCTTGCTGGATCAGGTCATCGAGTATTGGAATCAGGCTCTCCCCACCCTCGAGCGAGAATCGTTTCTGACCGACGAAGCGCGTGTGCAGGTAGCGTTCGATGCCCTCGGCCGCCGTCAGTTGTTCGAGCAGCCATTTACGCTCGTCTTCCTGCAGCCCGTCAGAGACCATGCCGAGTTCGAAACGCTTGCGCAGCCAGAGCCGTTCGCGGGCGCGCGACACATGTGCAAACTCGGCGCCGACCTTGCCGCAGTAAATCTTCTTGAGTAGTGCCAGGATGTCGCGGAGCTTCATCCGCCTGTCGCCCGTGCCGGCGAGTCCGCCCGTAACGAACTCGGTCTCCATATCGGCATCGGTCAAGCCGAGATAGTCGAGCTTGAGGACGCCGGGCACATGTCGTTCCGACAGCTTCAGCGGATCCAGATCGGCGACCTGGTGACCGCGCAGCGAATAGACCTGGATCATCCTGGAGACGGCCGCCTGTTTCTCGTTGGCAGCCCTGACACCCTTGCTGGCAGTGGCAGTGGCAGCGCCGTTGCCGCTGTCGCCACGGGCAGTCTCGATCAGCCGTTGCCGAATCGGCGAATGCAGGACCTCGGTCTTGTCCGACCCGAGTGTCCGGAAATAGCGACGCCAGCCCGCCGACACCGAATCGGGATCGGCAATGTACTGCTCATACATCGCCTCGACCGCCGCGGCATTACTGCCGTACAGCGGTGAAGTGGCATATTGCTCTTTGAGGGAACTGCTCATTGCGCCGCCTGGCGCCCCGCAGGGGCTCGATTTCCGGCCGATGCTCAAAAAAAAAGGGGCGCTAGTTTATATCAAGCCCTGAGCGGAGGGAATTTGATTTGGCCGCTTACAAGCGATTGACCAGATTCACGAATTCGTAACAGATCAGCGTCGCGTAAAGGCTGAAAAAAGCCGTCAGCAGCAAACCAGTGCGGATGCGCTGGAAGAACATTGCCCGCGCCAAATATACCAGCGCTAGGATGCCGAACCCGGTAAGCAGCATCTTGGTTACGGCGAAGCTCGCCGTGCCCCGCTCCATCACGGCGGCCATGAACGGATTGGCCTCATAAGCGCCAAGATCGATCAGGCGCAGGGTCATGTATGCATCCAGCGAACTCATGACCATAATGCTCGTGGCCAGGAAAAACAGCCAGGGATGGTGGTGATCGGTGAAGACCGGTTCCCCCTCGCCACCGCGGCGCGGCCCTTCCCTGCGGGACCGGGCAAAGCCAAAAACGACGGTACGCCAGGAAAACATCCGTCGATCGCAAAGCATACGGTTTTCTTGCTGGTACTCGAACTCGGTCAATGGATCCCCCTACGTCCTTTTTCGGTTGGACCTGTTGCTTGTTGTTTGTTTCTCACTAAAACGGAGCAAATCGCATGCCACGTTTATATCTATCTGATTTCCTTGATTTTTTATCTGACTAAACCGGGCTGACCGAGGGTTTTTGTATAAGATTTCGACACTTCGAGCCCGATTTTTGCCTGCCTCTATTGTAGCCGTATGGATTGATTAGGGGCCCGAATCGACCATAATCGGCACATTCTCCGGCGACTTTGGGCATTGCCATGAAGGGCTATACGGCAGAATTGCCGAACGGCGAGGCCATCCATTACGTAGACAAGAAGCGCTATCTCTGGATGCTGTCGGTCCTGTTTCCGCTGCAGCCGTTTCTCGGCATCTGGCTGCATGCGCAGACCGGCAATGAAGCGTGGTTGCTTCTCCCGCTGTTTATCGCCTATGTACTGAATCCGCTGCTCGATGCCCTCTTCGGCGAGGACACGAACAACCCGCCCGAGGAGGTGGTTCTCCAGCTCGATCGCGACCGCTACTATCGCTTACTGACCTACGCCGTCGTACCGCTGCACTTTGTCTCGCTAATAGGGGCTGCCTGGTGGGCCGGCACGCAGTCACTGAGCTGGTGGGCATTTGCAGGATTTGCGGCAGTGGCCGGCCTGACGAGCGGTCTCGGGATCAATACGGGTCACGAGCTCGGTCACAAGAAGTCGACGCTCGAGCGGACCCTTGCGAAGATCGTGCTCGCGGTTCCGGTCTACGGGCATTTTTGGATTGAACACAACCGGGGGCACCACCGCGACGTTTCGACGCCCGAGGATCCGGCAAGCGCCAGGCTTGGCGAGTCTATCTACAAGTTTGCAACCCGTGAAATTCCGGGCGCATTCCGGCGCGCATGGGCGATCGAAAAGGACCGCCTCGAACGTCGCGGCAAATCGGCGTGGGATACCGACAACCAGATTTTGCAGTCAATGACGCTCGCGGTGGTCGTTCAGCTGGGCCTGCTGATCGCGTTCGGCTGGAAAATGATCCCCTTCCTGATCATCCACAATGCGCTGGCCTGGTGGCAGCTGACCAGCGCGAACTACGTCGAGCATTACGGCCTGTTGCGTCTCAAGGACGAGAACGGACGCTACGAGCGCTGCCAGCCGCACCACTCCTGGAACAGCAATCACGTCTTCTCGAATCTCGTGCTGTTTCACCTGGAGCGCCACTCCGATCATCACGCGCATCCGCTCAGGCGCTACCAGTCGCTGCGCCACTTCGATGATCTGCCGACGCTGCCGAGCGGTTATTTCGGCGCTTACCTGCTCGCCTGGGTGCCGTGGCTGTGGTTCCGGGTCATGGATCCCCGGGTGCTGAACCTGCCGCACATCAACGGCAACCTCTCGAAGGTCAACATCGATCCTGACAAGCGTGAGGCAATTGTTGCGCGCTATGCGACCGAAGTCGGTGAATCCCGATGAGCCAATTCCGCTGTCCGGAATGCGGTTATGTATTCGACGAAAACAAGGGCGACGAGCATGAAGGTTACCCGCCGGGCACCGTGTTCCAGGAACTGCCGGTGGACTTCGCCTGCCCGGATTGCGCCGTGCGCTTCCGCGACGACTTCGAGAAACTCTAGGCGATCGCAAAATTTGTAACTGGCGAATCTGAACAGTTTCGCCGCTGGTAACTGCCGGCCGACAATCTAGTGTCGCGGGATGTCTCAATTGCCGGCGCCACGACTCCCGATTACCGGGATCATGCTGTTTCAGATTGCGTCGCTGTTTGCGCGTGAGTGGACGAGCCAGGTGCTGATCAATCTTGGCGTTGCGATCGACATTGCCCGTCTGCAAAGTGCATGGCTCGGCTTTGCTACCTTGCTGTTGCTGCTCTCGCCGATACTCGTGCAGCAGTCAGCCGGCCTGCGTGACGCGCTCGCCTGGTGCCGCCTGTCGATTGAACAGGTCTTGCTGGCGATAATGATCGGTGTGTCGATGCGGATCGTCAGCTGGGGGGTCGTCATCGTGCAGTCGACATTCGCCGGCATCGGTCCCGATCCGTTCATCGACAATTTCCCGCCCCTCGCTCGCTGGCAGTGCCCGGGTGCGGGCTCGGCGCTTCTCATCATGAGCACGCTTGGCGTGGCCACGCCCTTGATCGAGGAAACCGTCGCGCGCGGGTTGCTTCTGCGGGAACTGCTGCGCAGGAACAGTCGTTTCGCCGTGCCGCTGTCGGCCTTGCTGTTCGCGGTGTTACATCGCCCGGAAGACATCGCCGTGGCGTTTGCTTTCGGCATGATCGCCGCGCATCTGCTGATCGGCTGCAAGACGCTCTGGAGCCCCATCATCGCGCATGGCGCCTTCAATACGCTGGTATTGCTGGATCACTACTGCCTCGAATTGCCTGGTCTCGGACAGCGGATACTGGCGATGTCGACGATGACCCGCGGAGCAATCGGCTGCGTAATGCTTTTCAGCTTCCTGTGGTTGTCTTATCGCCTGACGCGCAGGGCCGGTGCCGGGGGATGAGCGTACCCCGGCACCGGCGACGATCAGATCGCCAAAGCGACCCGCTCGATGACATGTGACGCAGCCTCGACCAATCCCTCGTAAATATTGATCAGGTCGCCGCCGAACGTGCTGGTGTTCGTGATGCCGTAGTAGTCATTCAGCGCCGTCCCCGGCGTGCAAACCTGTGGATCGTGACCGCCTGCCACGAGGTGCCACTCTTGCCTGTTCAGCTCTCTCATGATTCGTCTCTCCTTGCTGGATTTTTCGTTTCCGCCTCCTGCGGAATTTGACAATAAATGGGGCGAGGCCGAATCGACAGCGGCAAAAATCGGCTGAGTCGCCAGAAATGACCACAATTCGGTGCCATTCAGCAGGCCTGTGATGCACCGCACAGTCCGGCATGGGCCTCACGACTACCCTCTCACGATCGCCGGAATCGCCGACTTGGGCACCTGGAGCAACAGACATGACATCTCTCAAGACGAACGTGCTGGTTTTGCTGGGTTTGCTCGCATTCAGTGGCAATGCGTCAGCCAATGACAGCTTCTGGTTCGGGGTTAAAGCGGGCACGCTAGGTTTTGGCGGCGAGGCGGCATGGCGCCCGATCGAGTGGCTAGACGTGCGGGCCGGGGTCAACTTTTACGACTATGACGACTCGACCGACTATGGCGGCATCGATTACGACGGCACGCTGGCGCTCGACAATTATTACCTGACCGGTAATTTCCGGTTTCCGTTGAGCCCGTTCCGGCTGACGGTCGGCGCCTACCAGAACAATAACGAGGTGCAGCTCGTCAGCCAGGACGCGGCGTCGTACCTGATCGGCAGCAACCCGATCCCCTATACACCCGCCGAAGTCGGCACGCTGCGTGCGAGCGCCGGTTTCGACAGCGTTGCGCCCTACGTCGGCGCCGGCTTCGACTTCGACATCCTCGACCGTCTTGGACTGTCGCTGGACTTCGGCGTGCTCTGGCAAGGCGAACCGACAGTCGCGATGACCGCAGATGGATTGCTTGCCAGCGATCCCGCGTTCCTTGCCGACCTGAACGCAGAGATCGCGGAGATTCAGAATGAAATGGATAACCTGAAGGCTTATCCGGTGATCAGCATCGGGCTGAACTTCAACTTCTTCTGACGACGACTACCCGATATCGAAACCGGGGACAGGGACGTTCCCGGTTTTTTTATGCCCGGTTGAACCTGTCCAGCAGTCCCAGTGACGCGATGATGCCCTGGATGTAACGCAGTCTGAGGCCGGGGAGCGGGAAACGCCCGGGCAAGCCCTTGATCACCTCGGGCACGGCCGCGGGCGCTTCAGTCGTGCCCGATGCCGCCCAGTCTGCCAGCTGCTTGCCGGTCCAGGTGGCCGTATTGACGCCGTTGCCGTGATACCCGTAGCCGAACAGCACCGAGGGTTCGTCTTCAAGGAGCCCGATACTTGGTGTCAGCCTGCGGGTCATGCAGACCAGCCCGTGCCAGCGATAGTCGATCTCGATGTCTCGCCAGCCAGGGAAGACCTCGCGAAAGCGCGCCTCGAGCTTGGCGAAATTGCGCTCGGCGCTCGCATTGCTGCCGCTCGCGCTGCCGCGACCGCCGAACAGGAATCTTCCATCCGGCAACATCCGGAAATAGTTCATCAGGTTGGCATCGGTAATCGCCGGGGACAGGGTCGTCCAGGACTGCGCCGCGCGTTCATCGGCGTCCATGGGTCGGGTCACGATGATCGCGCTGATCATTGGCAACGCCTGTCCCGTGAACCGTGCATCGAGGTGCTCGGGCAGGAAACCATTGGTCGCGAGAATCACTTTCCTGGCCCGCACGGAACCCCCGGCTGTCCGTAGACAATGCGTGCCGCCGTCTCGCGTCCATTCGATGACTTCGCTCGAATCATGGACCTGCGCGCCCTGCCTGACCGTCGCCGCCGAAAGGCCGCGGATATAGCGCAGGGGATGCAGGCCGAACGCAGGTTTGAAGTAGGCCGCGCCGTGCTGCAGTGGCGAATCGAAGAATTGCTCCCGCAGGGCGTCTTGCTCGATCACGCCGGCATCGATGCCGAGCACGCGGAATTGGTGTTCCGCATGTGCCTTTAGCGCGCGAAAACTTTTCGCGGTGCAGGCGAACGTGATTTCGGCGTCGCCCTGCGGGTCCGCGTCGATCTGTTCAGCCGCAATGATCTCCCGGACCAGTTCAACCGCTTCAACCTGGGACCGGTAGAAGCGACGGGCGGCCTCCGCCCCGAAGCTGCGCACCATTGCTTCACCGCCCATGCCGTCCGCGCCGACACAGCAGAATCCCCCGTTACGCCCCGACGCACCCCAACCGATGTGCCCTGCTTCGAGTACCCGGGCGTCGATGTCATGATCCCGGTGCAGGTGGTATGCCGCCGACAGCCCGGTGTAACCGCCGCCGATGATAGCGACGTCGCATTGCTCGTCCGCCTCCAATGGCGAAGATCCGGGGTCGGTATCGCCGCCGGTCGCTTCCCAATAGGACGGTTGCGGTTCCCAGAACCGGTACATCGCATCATCGTAGAGCCATTTGCCCATGGTGATTCCTTTCAGGCTTTCCCGGGTTGCAGTCGCCCGACCAGCGGATCTCTCCTGACCAGGAAGAGCCCGGTCAGCGTGATCGCGAGTATCGGCAGCGGCGCGACGATCAGCGGGTACCAGCCGTAATAGTAAATGATCGTGCCCGCGAGCAATGACGCCGCGGCGGAGGAACCGAACACCGCAAACTCGTTCACCGCCTGCGCGCGAAATCGCTCCGAGAGACCGTAGGTCAGGGTGACCATCGTCGTGGCTCCAACATACAGAAAATTCCAGCCGACACCGAGCAGCACCAGCGCGTACCAGTAGTGCATGTACGACTGCCCCTGCAGGCCGACGATACAGGCGCCGGTCAGCGCGAGCGCCCCGAGCGCCATCATGCGTACCACGCCAAAGCGGATGATCAGCGTGCCTGCAACGAGTGACGGCACGTACATGCCGAGCACGTGGCTGCGTATGACCTGCGCGGTCGCCTCGAGATCGAAGCCGTCGTGGATGTGCATGCTGAGTGGCGTTGCGGTCATGACGAAGGTCATCACGCCATAGGCGGTCGCGCCTCCCAGGAGCGCCACGATGAAGATGGGCTGCTTCGCTATCTGGCCAATCGGGCGTGGCGCTTCTTCCGGCGCGTCCGGATCCTCGCCGCGCAAGGGCCCGAGCGTCAGGAACAGCATCGATTGCAGGATATAAAGGCCGCCCATAGCGACCAACGTGCCGAGATATTGCACCGAGGGCACGGCAAACTGCCCGTATTTGACCAGCTCCGGACCAACGATGGCGCCGCCGATGGCGCCGAGGAGAACATACGAGATCGCCCGCGGCGAATACCGGGCCTCGACACTCTCTGCTGCCGCGTAACGATACTGCTGCGTAAAAGCCATGTTGATGCCGAAGGCGGCGCCGGCCACGATGAACAGCGCGAAGCTCGCATAATGCAGCGCAAGTCCGGCCAGGCCGGTCGCAAACAGCGCGCTCAGGGACGCCAGTGAAAATCCGCGCCGCCTGCCGATCTTCTTCATCAGGATCGTCGCCGGGATCGTTGTCGCCGCGAGGCACAGCACCATGATGGAAACGGGCAGCGTCGCAAGCGCCGGATCCGGGCTGAGTTTCGCGCCGATGATGCCGCCCAGCGTCACCATGATGATCGCGCCGGTCGCCGAGATCAGCTGGCAACTGGTCAGGATGATGATGTTTCTAAGTGGCATCGCGGGACCGGTGCTGCAAAGCAGCGAATTCTCACATATTCTGACCCGGGAGTATGCTGCGAATTACTGACACCATTGCGATTCCCGAGTCCGAGATAGAATTGTCGGCGATCCGCGCGCAGGGG
>JABAHS010007537.1_pt3 | contig 13084 bp, 13 predicted proteins | sample 7062111 | NCBI WGS metagenome assembly JABAHS01 (sample SAMN14534600, study PRJNA622989) | marine sediment metagenome | biome: marine biome [ENVO:00000428]; feature: marine pelagic biome [ENVO:01000023]; material: deep marine sediment [ENVO:00002113]; isolation source: pool of 4 deep marine... | reverse complement strand
ATCGACCGCGAAAGCGTAACAAGCGAGGCGCTCGGGGGGACGTTCCTCGGTCGTCCCGTGCAGATTGAACTCGGTGGCGCCCCCGAAGAACTGCCAGGGTTCCAGGTGATGGCACGTGCTCGCGGCAGCGTGGACGCGCAGGGCCTGACGGACGGCCTCGGGCTACCGATTGCAGGCCTGGTCGATGGCGAGACAGATTATGCCGTCGATTTGCTGTTTCCCCGTGGCGGCAACGAGCAACCCACCCCGTTCACGGTTCGGATAAGAAGCGAACTCGTCGGTCTTACGTTGGATCTTCCACAGCCGTTTATCAAGTCGGCAGACGAGGTTGCGAATATCGGGGGTGAAATTGCCTTCATGCCGGGCGGACAACGCATCGAAAGTCTAGGTGAAGCCGACGGCGGCGTGAGCTGGAAGATCGCTTTCGTAAGCGACGGCGACGTATGGGATCTCGAGCGCGGCACACTGGCGCTGGGCGGGGGAGCGCTCGTCGATGCCGAAACGCGCGGCCTGCACATTCGCGGTAATGTCCAGGATCTCCGTTTCGACGAGTGGCTGCGGCTGTCGCGTGGCGATGAAAAGCGCACCGGCACGGCCGATCGAATACGTTCCATCGACATCAATGTCGACAGTCTGCGCCTGCTCGGCCAGCACCTCGAAAGTCATCGTGTCCGGGTCGATCGCAGCGCTCGCGACTGGCTGGTGCAATTCGAAGGCGAACAGGTGACAGGTTCCGTATTCGTGCCCTATGACCTTGGCTCGAGTCGAGCCGTGGTGCTTGACATGGAGCGCCTGGTGTTGCCCGGAGATGTCGAGCAGGAGGTTGTTGCCGACCGTGAACAGATCGACCCGCGGACATTGCCTCCGATCACGCTCAAGGCCGCAGAGTTTGCGCTGGGCAACCGATTCCTGGGTGCTATGGAAACGCAGTTCGCCCGCACGGACGAGGGTCTCGTTGCCGACACCTTCGTTGCGCGTGACGCAACCTTCGAGGCGGTCGGCAGTGCCCGATGGGTCGCAGATTCGAGCGATCCGACAGGGTACCGCAGCTATCTCATGGCGACGCTCACGAGCACCGACGTCAGGACGACGATGCAGCGCCTCGATTACACGCCGGGCATCGTGAGCGACGACATGACGATGCTGTTCGACGTGAGCTGGTCGGGCGGGCCGCGAACCGACGTATTCGAGTCCCTCGATGGCGACGTACAGGTACGCTTCGGTGCGGGCCAACTCGACGAAATCGATCCGGGTGCGGGGCGCCTGTTCGGACTAATGAGTATCGTCGCATTGCCGCGGCGCCTGTCACTGGATTTTACCGATGTCTTCGACAAGGGCTTCGGGTTCGACGCGATCGACGGCACGTTCCGCATCGTCGACGGGGAAGCCTATACGTGCAACCTGTCGCTGGAGGGCCCTGCTGCCAATATCGCCATCATAGGCCGCGCCAGCCTGACGGATCTGGAGTACGAACAGGCGGCGGTCGTAGCTGCCCACTTCGGCAATACACTGCCCGTTGTGGGCGCCGTCGTTGCAGGGCCCCAGGTAGCGGCTGCCCTGTTGATCTTTTCTCAGATTTTCAAGAAGCCGTTGCAGGAGATGGGGCAGGTGTACTACGCGATCGACGGACCGTGGGATGCCCCCGTGATCGAGAGTACCGGCGCCGCGGATTTCACATCGCGTGCCGAGGTTGCAGGTTGTCTACTGGATTCGGAGTAGAATCCCGTGACAAAGGAACGCCGGACAAGGTACCCAAAGTGCGAGTAGCGGCCATTCAGATGAACAGCGGCGCCGATCTGGCGCTCAATCTCGAGCTGGCGGGGCAACTGTTATCCGACGCCGCTGCTGACGGTTGTGTGCTCGCGGTTCTGCCCGAGAATTTCGCACTGATGCCGGAGCACGGCCGCGACAAGGCGAAGCACGCGGAGCAGCCCGGCACGGGTCCGATTCAGGATTTCCTTGCCGAAAACGCGGCCAGGCACGGCATGTGGATTATCGGCGGCAGCATGCCGCTCGAGTCGCCCGAGCCGGAGCGAGTCTATGGCGCCTGCATCGTGATCGACGATCGTGGCGATACGAAAGCCCTGTACCGCAAGATCCACCTCTTCGACGTCGATCTGCCGGACACGGAGGAGTCTTATCGCGAGTCTCATTCGATGTATGCAGGGGAAGAGCCGATAACGGTTGACACGCCGGTGGGGCGCATCGGGCTGACGATCTGCTACGATCTGCGCTTTCCTGAGCTGTATCGGACGCTCGTCGACGCCGGCGCAACTGTGTTCACGGTTCCTGCGGCGTTCACGGCCGTAACGGGTGCCGCGCACTGGCATACGCTGCTGCGTGCCCGCGCTATCGAGAATCTCGCCTACGTCATCGCGCCGGGCCAGTTCGGTACGCACCCGGACGACCGCGAGACCTACGGCCACTCGCTGATCGTGGATCCGTGGGGACGAATACTTGCCGAACAGTCGTCAGGAAACTGCGCGGTCGCGGCCGATATCGAGCCGGGGTCTCCGGATGAGCTGCGCAAGAGCTTTCCGGCCCTCGCGAATCGGCGCTTGTAGGAGTGACTTTGAGTAACGAAGCAGATCCGATCCAGTCGGTAATGGCCGACATGCTGGCCCCGGCCGGGCTGGAGGAGCGTCATCTCAGCAAGACGCTCGGCAGCATCCTGCGCGGCGGTGTCGATTACGCCGACCTCTATTTCCAGGTATCGCGGCAGGAAAGCTGGACCCTGGAAGACGGGATCATCCGTGAAGGCAACTTCAATCTGGACCAGGGCGTCGGCGTCCGTGCCGTGAGCGGCGAGAAAACCGGATTCGCCTATTCCGACGAGCTGATGCTGCCGGCTCTCGAGCACGCGGCTGGCGCAGCGCGCGCGATAGCGAGGCAGGGCGAGAGCAGGCGCGTGCCCGCCTGGCAACGNNNACGGCATTGATCGCGCGTATCGACGCTGCGACGCGCGACCTCGATTCACGTGTCGAGCAGGTGATCATCAGCATGACCAGCAGCCAGGAGCTGATGCTCGTTGCAGGTTCTGACGGTACCCTTGCCGCCGACGTGCGGCCGCTGGTGCGATTCAACGTCAGCGTGATCCTCGAGCAGAACGGGCGCCGGGAACAGGGCTATGCCGGTGGCGGCGCGCGGTCTGATCTGCATTACTTCCTGGCGGGCGACCGCCCCATGGAGTACGCACGGGAAGCCGTGCGCCAGGCTACCGTCGCACTTGAGGCTGTACCGGCGCCTGCCGGCACGATGCCGGTCGTGCTCGGCCCGGGATGGCCGGGCATCCTGCTGCACGAAGCCGTCGGCCACGGGCTGGAAGGGGACTTCAACCGCAAGGGGACTTCTGCTTTTTCCGGAAAGGTCGGCCAGCGTGTCGCGGCACCGCACTGCACGATCGTCGATGACGGCACTCTGCCGAATCGTCGCGGTTCACTCGCCGTTGACGACGAGGGGACACCCGGGCAATACAACGTGCTCGTCGAGAACGGTGTGCTCAAAGGCTACATGCAGGATAAGCTGAATGCCCGCCTGATGGGCGTTGCCCCAACCGGCAACGGCCGTCGGGAATCGTATGCGCACGTGCCCATGCCGCGAATGACAAACACTTACATGCTCGCGGGCCCGCACGACCATGACGAGATAATCGCGTCGGTGACGAAGGGCCTGTATGCGCCGAACTTCGGCGGCGGCCAGGTCGATATCACGTCGGGCAAATTCGTGTTCTCGGCGAGCGAAGCGTATCTCATCGAAAACGGCGTCATCACCGCGCCTGTCAAAGGCGCAATGCTGATCGGGGACGGCCCGGACGCGCTGACGAAGATATCCATGGTGGGCAACGACCTGGAGCTTGACGGCGGCGTCGGCACCTGCGGCAAGGAAGGCCAGTCAGTGCCGGTCGGCGTCGGCCAGCCCACACTGAAGATCGACGAACTGACCGTTGGCGGAACAGCCTAGGTGGTCAGTCAGTTATGACGCCGCGCATGCCTCGATGAAGGTACAGGCCCGCGGGTGTCGCCGCGATGCGACTATTGACATAAAGGTAAGTTCGCGCGGAATTTCAAAGCGTGTGAAGCACCTCACCGCATCGTCCCGCCGGCTGCGGTATCGTTTCGGGCATCTCAACCAGGAAGAGAAATCATGGCGTTCGAGAGCACAATTACCGAAAAAGAAATGGATGCCGGGTCGCAGGCACTGGCGCAGGGAATCCGTCGCGATAATGGCGACTTCGAGCCCGACCTGTCGGTCGACGGGCTTTCCGACTCCATACTCGCAAAGCTGCTGCGGCTTTTCCGCCTGGCCTGAAGACGACGCCGGCGGCAGGCCCGTCCGGGTCCACTGGACGGCGGCGCGGCGGCCGTGGAAAATGGGGTGCCCCGGGGCTCCCTTTCAGGCGCCATGTGGATTTCGAAACCAATCTACGAGAGCTTGCCTTACTTCTACCTGCTCGTCGGCATTGTCTCGCTGTCCGCATCGATGTACGTCAACCACTGGTACTGGCCGACGATTTGTTTCGTTACGGGAGTGGTGTGCCTGGTAGGAGGCCTGGTGGTGTTACTGAAACGGCGCGATTCGCGCGTCACGACTCGGCGCGGCGGGTAGCCGTTTAACCCTGTTTCTGGCTTGCGGGCGTCTTTTTGACCACAGGCGGGACGTCGTCGTGGGTGTCCTCGAAATCCCCTTCAGACAGGGCCTCCGCCTCCGCGCTCATGCCGATGTTCGTGTAGATCAGTTCGTGAACACCGAGCGTTATAACGTCACCGCTGGCAAGCTCCCGCTTCTTGACCTGGGCCTCGCCGATGAACACGCCGTTGGTGCTATTGAGGTCCTCGATCACGCAGCGCTCGGTATCGCAGACGAGCTGCAGGTGATGGCGGCTTACGAACTTGCTCTTGACGTAGATCTCGTTATCAGGGGAGCGGCCGACGATAATCCTTCCGGGCGGAAACGTATGTAACGACTCCGTTTCGCCGTTCGCCCTTACCTCGATCTGCATGACGTGCGATTCGGTTCCCGGACGCCGGCTGGCGATCTGTTGCAGCTGTTCGTAGACGCCGGTGTTGCTCTCGTGCTCGTCCCAGTCGAGTTCCGTGACGGCCGCCATGATGTCATCGACGTTTGCAAACGGCTTGTTGTCCGCGAACGCGCATAGCAATGCAGTATCGCAGAGCGTGTTGATGAGGCGAGGAACACCGCCCGTATACCGGTAGATTGCGTCGAACGCGTCTGCGGCAATCAGGTCTTCCGAAGCCGCGCCGGCTATCTTGAGGCGGTGGTTGATGTATGCGCGCGTTTCATGCCTGTCCAGCGCGCCGAGATGGAACCGCAACCGCACCCTTTGAGCAAGCTGCTTGAGCTTCGGGGAGTCGAGTTTCTCCCGGAGTTCCGGCTGCCCGGCGAGGATGATGCGCAGCACCTTTTCCTTGTGGGTCTCGATATTCGACAGCATGCGAATCTCTTCGAGCACCTTGAGCGACAGGTTTTGCGCCTCGTCGACGATCAGTACGACTTTCTTGTCGTTGGCATACTGTTCGATCAGGAACATGTTGAGCATGTCCAGCAGTTCGACCTTGCGCTTGTCGAAGGGCTTGAAGCCGAATTCCGTCAGCGCCGCCTGCAGGAATTCCGTGGCGGTGAGCTGCGTCTGCGAGACGACCGCGTACACCACGCTTTCGTCGAGTTCCTCGAGAAACGATTGCAGCAGCGTGGTCTTGCCGGAGCCGATTTCACCCGTGATCACGACAAAGCCGTCGGCCAGCCAGATCGTAGACTCCATGTACGCCTTGGCCCTGGAATGCTGCTTGCTCCAGTAGACAAAAGCCGGGTCCGGCGTCAGCCGAAAGGGCTGTTCCCTGAGTTTGAAGTGCTCGAGGTATGACATCTTGTTCGCTTGTCCGGGTGCTCGGGTCTTTTCTCTGGCCGTTCAGAAACTTGCAACGTGTAACTCGCGCAGTTTACATGCTTTTGACCGCCTTCGGCCATTACTCGGTCCCGCGTTCAGGGGTCGACTGCGTCACAATTTGGCGAGCGCAGCCTCCACCTGCTTGAGCCGCTCATCGCGGTCCGGGGCCGAGTCGGCGACGACCGTGATATGGCCGAGTTTGCGGCCCTCTCGCGGGCTTTTGCCATAATCGTGCAGCCAGCAGCCGGGTATCTGCAGGTTTCCCGCGGTCTCCGGGATTTCGCCGATCAGGTTGAGCATGCCGGCATGGCCCACGCACGCCGTGGGGCCGAGCGGCTGATTCGTGATCGCGCGCAGGTGGTTTTCGAACTGGCTGGTCTCGGCGCCTTCGATCGTCCAGTGCCCGGAATTGTGCACGCGCGGAGCGAACTCGTTGGCCAGCAATCGATCCCCGTGCACAAACAACTCCAGCGCCAGCACGCCGACATAGTCCAGGTGGGTGAGCAGGGCATCCATGTAAGCCTGCGCCTTCTCCGTAAGTCCGGGTACGTCGACCGGCGCGCGAGATCGCCGCAATATGCCCGCGGAATGTTCGTTGCGCGTGAGCGGATACATCACGGATTCGCCGCCGACCGAACGCACGCCGATCGCCGAGACTTCGTAGTCGAAGTCCAGCCACTCCTCCGCTATGAGTGCCGCACCCGCCAGTTCGCGCCACGCGTCATCGATATCATCCGTGGCAGTCAGGACATACTGGCCTTTGCCGTCGTAGCCGAAGCGGCGGGTCTTGAGGACCAGTGGGAGCCCGATCGAATTCACTGCCGCATGCAGGTCCTCCAGCGAGTCCACCGCGCGATAACGTGGCAAGGGGATCTGCAGTTCATCGAACAGGCGCTTCTCGTTGAGACGGTCCTGAGCGGTACGCAAGGCCGCGGGGGGCGGAAAGACGGGAACGTGATCGGTGATCGCGTGCAGCGATTCGACGGGCACGTTCTCGAACTCGTAGGTAACGACGTCGCAGGTGGCGGCGAGTTCCGAAAGCGCGGCGGCATCGTCGAACGGGCGGCGGATTACCTTGCCTGCGGCGGCTGCCGGCGGCGCGTCGGACGGGTCCACGAAGTGACACTCGATACCCATTCCTCGCGCAGCAAAGCCAAGCATCTGGCCGAGTTGCCCGGCGCCGATAATGCCGACACGCATGGGCGAGATTAGTGCCGGGGGTCCGGTCTGGCCAGGACCGTGTCAGTCTGGTTCTGGCGGTATTGGTCGAGTGCGTCGGCGACAGCCGCATCATCATTGGCCACGATAGCTGCGGCAAACAGCGCGGCGTTGATCGCGCCAGCCTTGCCTATCGCCATCGAGGCCACCGGTATGCCGGCCGGCATCTGCACGATCGACAACAGGGAGTCCTGCCCGTTCAGCGCCTTCGACTGGACGGGAACACCGATTACGGGAACTCGGGTTTTCGCGGCGGTCATTCCGGGCAGGTGTGCTGCACCACCGGCACCCGCGATGATGACCTTCAGTCCCCGCTCGAGCGCTGACTCCGCATACTCGAACAGAAGGTCCGGCGTACGGTGTGCGGAGACGACGCGGACTTCATGAGGAACGTTCAGCGCCTCGAGTGTCTCGCTCGCGTGACGCATCGTTTCCCAGTCCGAGCGTGAACCCATGATGATGCCGACTTGGTATTTCATCTCGAAATTCTATCATCCTGCGCCGTGGTCACCAGCGCGTCGTGGATCTCCCGGAACAGCTGACGCCGCAGGCCTTTTTCGATACGGTCGCTCGGCGCGCTCTGAATCCGCTCGAGCAGTTCCGTGAGCGGTTGCGCGGCAGCGCCACTTTGTTCGCAAAACGACCGGATGGCATCGCCGCCTTCGCTGGCAATCCGGTCCCGCCACCGTTCCGCGTCCGCGAAAACCCGCTTGGCCCTGCGGTCCTCTGCGCCACGGGCGTCCAGAGCGCGCTGGATGGGCTCAGGGTCGCAGCTGCGCATCAGTTTGCCGATCAGCTGTTTTTGACGGCGCAGCGCCCCGTGGGCGCGGATCTTCGTTGCGGCCAGCACAGCTTCGAGAAGGCGTTCTTCGATCGGCAGTGCGCGCAGCTCTTCCGGGGTGAGTTCGATCAGCTGCTCACCGAGTTGCTGCAGTTCGACCTGCTCTCTTTTTCGCGCGGATTTGCTGGGCTTTGACTGAGTCACCGGCTAAGCTACTCGGCTTGTTGAATTGAGACCGGTTGCGGCGGAACGGGGCGGAAGTCTAGCACGTGCACCGCGCCGGCCGAACCGGGTTTACAGGGAAGCATTGCATGGGCGAGCTCCAGGCAGCTCAAGCGCTCGGGCAGCAAGAGCTCGAGGACATCGTCGCAGGCGCGCTTGCAGAAGCACGATCTCGCGGCGTCGACCAGGCCGAAGTGGCCGTCAGCCATGATATGGGCCTCGCCGCAACCGCCCGGCTGGGCGACGTGGAGAACCTCGAGTACACCAACGATCGCGGCATCGGCATCACCGTCTACCAAGGCTCCCGAAAGGGTAGCGCAAGTACCTCGGATATCTCGAGCGAAGCAATCCGTGAGGCAGTCGGCAAGGCATGCACCTTCGCGAGCTACACCGCCGAAGACAGGTATGCGGGGCTCGCTGATGCCGATCGCATGTGCACCGAAGTACCCGATCTGGACCTGGATCACCCCTGGGATCTCGATGCTACGGCTGCGATCGACCTGGCGATTGCCTGCGAAGCGGCGGCGCTTGGCTACGATGAGCGAATCTCGAATTCCGAGGGCGCTACGGTGTGGACGAATCGTGGTGTGCGTGCGTACGGAAATACACACGGTTTTGTCGGCAGCTATGCCAGAACGAGCCACACGGTCAGCTGTGCGGTCCTCGGCGACGCGGATGGCGACATGGAGCGGGACTACTATTACAGTTCGGCTCGCGATCCGTCCGACCTGGAAAGCGCCGAGTTCATCGGCGTCAAAGCAGCAACGCGAGCCTTGCAGAGACTGGGCGCACGGAAGATAAAGACCACACGCGCGCCCGTCCTTTTCATACCGGAGCTTGCGCGTGGCTTCATCGGACACGCGATGGGAGCCATTGCCGGTGGCGCGCAATACCGTCGCTCGTCATTCCTGCTCGATGCGGCCGGGGAGAATATCTTCCCGGATTTTCTCGACATCGAGGAGCGTCCGCACATCCCGAAAGGCCTGGCGAGCGTGCCGTACGATGGCGAAGGAGTTGCAACGTACGACCGCGATATCGTGACCGGTGGTGTGCTCCAGGGTTACATCCTGAGCAGCTACTCTGCGCGCCGGCTCGGTCTCGAGACGACGGCAAACGCCGGCGGTGCGCAGAATCTCATCGTTCCCGGGAACGCGGAGGGCATGCAGGCGTTGCTGGCCGAAATGGGAACAGGCCTGCTCGTCGAGGAGCTGATCGGGCAGGGAGTCAACACGGTTACGGGTGATTATTCCCGTGGCGCCGTCGGCCGCTGGGTCGAGAACGGAGAGATTTGCTACCCGGTCCACGAGGTGACGATCGCAGGCAATCTGCGTGACCTGTATAAACGTATCGTTGCAGTCGGCCGCGACCAGGATTTGCGCGGCGGAATCCGCTGCGGATCAATCCTCGTCGACGAGATGACTATCGCCGGCAGCTGAGGCGGGGCCGCCTGTCTTCTCCACCTCGTCGAGCAGGTCGGACAGCGTCGTTTCGCCAATCGTGGCGGATACCGCGTCATCGAGTTCTTGTCCAATGCCGTCGACGTGGCTTTCCCAATGCGGCTCCTGGAACGAGCCGGTCTCTCCCTGGCTGCGGACGACCTCGATAATGTCGCGCAGCCTGATCCTCGCCATGTCGCGGCCCGGCAGGAGCTCATCCTTTTCGTTCGTCGTGAGCAGCGTGTTCTTCTCGAGTTCGACCGCTATCGGCCACAGCGTTAGCGAGGGGATCTTCATTTCTTCGCTCATCGCCTGGACGCTGAGCGTTTGTTGAGGATTCCGGAACGCCCGACCGACAAGCACCATGATGTTCAGTGCCAGCCGTTCCCGCATGGAATTGGACAACTGCGGGTCGCGACGGCCCAGCGGCATGTAGGCGGGGTTCTGATAATAAAACGCGAGTTGCGAGCCGATCAGCAGGACAAGCCAATTCAGGTAAAGCCAGATCAGCGTAATGATGGCGATGGCAAAACTTGCATAAACGGCCTGGGTCCTGGCGGCATTGACAACGAATGTCGTGAAAATAATGACCATGCTGGCCCAGATAAAGCCGCCCGCCAGTCCGCCAATCAATGCTGACGATACGCGCACCCGGGTGTTGGGCATGAACCAGTACAGGAACGTGAATACGCCGGCGACCAGCAGGTACGGCGTCAGTTTGCTCGTTGCAACGAATAGCGGGCCGACGATGTCGTTTTGCAGCAGATACTGGATGACGGCCTGGTTCTGCAGGCCGGTAATCATGCCGAGCGCGATGACGATGGCGAGGGGGCCGATGAGGAGCACGAACATGTATTCGGTGAATCGGCGGGCAAAGCTGCGCGGCTTGGAAACGTACCAGACGTAGTTAAAGCTCTCTTCGACTTTCTGCACCATGGAAACAGCGGTCCAGATGAAGAATGCGAGGCTGATTCCACCAAGGACGCCGCCGTTGACGTTGTGGACCAACGCCATGATCTTGTCGGTAATCTCGATGCCCTTTTCGCCAAGCGGCTCGAGCAGCACGTACATCCTCTCCTCGAGTTGCCTGTGGATGCCGAAGCCCTTGAGGATTGAGAAACTGAACGCAAGCAATGGCACGATGGAAAGCAGCGTCGTGTAGACCAGGCTCATCGCGCGCATGTTCAGCTGACCACTGAAGACGTCTCGCAAGACGGCATACAGGTAGCGCAAAGTCGAGCTCGCCACTCGCCCGAGAACGCCCTGGTTCCTGAAGCGCTCACCCCATACCAGTTCGTTCAGTTGCTTGATCGGGTTCAATTTCATGGTGCAGCGAATCGTCCGCAACTATGTCGTTCCATTGTAACCCCCGGCATCAGGCCTTCGTCAGCCTGCGCAAGGCCTCCTGGTATTTTTCGGCGGTCTTCTCGATGATCTCGGCGGGCAGCTCCGGTCCCGGGGCTGTTTTGTCCCAGTCCAGCGTCTCGAGATAATCGCGTACAAACTGCTTGTCGAAACTCGGCGGACTGATGCCGCCCTCGTATTCCTCGACGGGCCAGAAGCGCGACGAGTCCGGCGTCAGTACTTCGTCGATCAGGTACAAGCGACCTTCGTCGTCCAGCCCGAACTCGAACTTGGTGTCGGCAATGATGATGCCCCGCTGCAGGGCATACGTTGCGGCGACTTCATAGATCTGGATGGAAACGTCGCGCACGCGCGAAGCGAGACGTTCACCGACCAGTTCGATGACCTGCTCGAACGTGATGTTCTCGTCGTGCGCACCGGATTCCGCTTTGCTCGCGGGAGTGAACAGCGTCTCCGGAAGTCGTTCCGCCTGGCGTAATCCGGGAGGCAGCGGTATGCCGCAGACCTTGCCGGATTCCTGGTAGTCCTTCCAACCGGAGCCGATGAGGTAACCGCGCACCACGGCCTCGATCGGCAACGGCTTCAGACGCTTCACGACGAGCGAGCGGCGCCGCAATCGCTCACGCAGCTCGGGATCCCCTATGACGTCGTCGATGCTTCGCGACGTCAGCTGATTCTCGATGATGTCCTGCATCATGCGGAACCAGAAGAGCGAGATCTGCGTGAGCACCTCGCCCTTGCCAGGCACGGGATCCGGCATGACGACATCGAATGCGGACAGTCGGTCGGTCGTTACGATGAGGAGGTGGTCGTCATCAATACTGTAGATGTCACGAACCTTGCCTCGGCCGATCAGCGGGTAGCCAGGAATCGAAGACTCGAAGATTGCGCCGGCATTGTCAGTCATGTGCGTGCTCGCTAGGGTCGCTACATGGCATGATCGCCGTTCGACTGAAGCGTGGCAAGCAATGGGCATAGGCACGCCGCGCTGCAAACGCTACGATGCCGGTATCACCATGCGGCGGCGCCGCCAGGAGCAAGTTTGTACTGGGGCAGGATCATTGGCACCTTCTTGGGAGCGTTGCTGGGCGTGCTGCTTGTATCGCCGGTGCTGAAGATCCTGTCGGTCGCGGCCGGGTATTTCGCCGGCCGCCAGTTCGATCGTGGGTTTGCCGCTCAGCGACAGGCGTTCGACGACATGGGTGCCGGTTCCGGACGTGTTGCCGACGAATATGCCCGCGCCCTGTTTCTGTGCATGGGTCATCTCGCCAAGGCCGATGGGCGGGTCAGCGAGGAAGAAATTCGTGCGGCCCGGCTCGTAATGCATCGTCTCAACCTGAGTCCTGCGCAGGTTCGCAAGGCAGTCCACTGGTTCGATGAGGGCAAGCAGCCCGGATTCCCGCTTGTACAGACCGTTCGCGAGCTGCGCCGCGTGCATGCACGGCGCGCTGATCAGCGTGTCCTTTTCGTTCGTCTCCTCCTTGAGGTTGTCCTGGCCGGGAGCCGCCTGCGGACGCGCGAGCGGACGCTGATATGGACGGTCTGCACCGAGCTGGACATCGGTCGGGTGGAGCTGGCGCAACTCGAAGCGATGATCCTTGCGCAAAAAGGCTTTCGGCGTTCGCCGGCGGGCACGGCGGACACAGCGCGGCTGCGTCGCGCCTACACGACCCTGGGTGTCGACGAATCGTCGACCAACGATGAAATCAAGCGAGCCTACAGGCGGCTCATGAACCGCAATCATCCTGACAAGATCGCGGGCGACAATCCCGACGAGTCGACTGTCGCGGAAGCGCAGCGGCGCACGCGCGAGATCCGCGGAGCCTACGAGATGCTCAAGGCGCGGCGGTCGATACGCTAGTCTGTCTCGGGTAAATTAGCGCTGTCACTGAGAGGAAAACCCGTGAAACCACTAATTGCTCCCTCGATCCTGTCAGCCAACTTTGCGCGGCTCGGCGAAGACGTAAAGGCCGTTCTGGATGCAGGCGCGGATATCGTGCATTTCGATGTCATGGACAATCACTTCGTGCCGAATCTGACGATCGGTCCGCTCATCTGCGAAGCGCTTCGCAAAGATGGCATCGAGGCGCCTATCGACGTCCACCTGATGGTCGAGCCGGTCGATCGCATCATCCCCGATTTCGCGAAAGCGGGCGC
>JABAHS010110547.1_pt2 | contig 13103 bp, 9 predicted proteins | sample 7062111 | NCBI WGS metagenome assembly JABAHS01 (sample SAMN14534600, study PRJNA622989) | marine sediment metagenome | biome: marine biome [ENVO:00000428]; feature: marine pelagic biome [ENVO:01000023]; material: deep marine sediment [ENVO:00002113]; isolation source: pool of 4 deep marine... | reverse complement strand
AGCGATTCCTATATTGTGTTCACTGTTATTTATTATCTGCAATTTATCCATATCAATACTGCAGTTAAAATTTGGGAATTTAACAAGCGCCTGAGCAGATATTTTAGTGACAATGGAGGTCATTGTTAACTTTCCACCTGCCTGTTTAACTTTACCCCCATACTGTTTTCTAATTTTTTCCAGCTCTGTGATATCTGCTTTATCATGCTGTGTTACATGAGGGGCCTTCCAGGACTCGGTGAGTCTCCGGGCAGTAAGCACTCTCACTTTTGACATATCTTCTATAAGATCACCCGGCTTCCCGGATACCTTGGCGCTTGGACTGGTTACTTTTGAAACCCGCTCAGTTTTAGATTCAGACAGGTTTGATTTGGCAAACTCCTTCACATCTTCTTCGCTTATGCGTCCGCCGGGGCCTTTACCCTGTACTCTGGATATATCAACGCCTATTTCCCTTGCAAGTCTTCTTACAGAGGGTGATGCGGGAATTATTTCTGTTACATTACTTCCGTTTCCGGCGCTATCCGTCTTTTCTTCCTGGGTTTTAATCGCTATTACATTATCATCAATTTCATCATCTGTTTGTAGTTCTGTTTGAGTTTGCTCCTCTGTTTGCATCTCCGCCGGTTCTTCTTTTACAGTTTCAGTCTGTTGTGGTTTATTGTCATTACTCTCTTTTTGAGGTTTTTCTTCTTTAACAGGTTCTACAGGTTTATTGCCAAGAGAATCGAATGTAACGAGCAGCTGTCCAATCTTAATATTATCACCTTCATTGACATGAAGCCCTGTAATAGTGCCGTCAACTGGTGAAGGAAGTTCGATAACAGCCTTGTCTGTTTCTATTTCCATGAGCGTCTGTTCTTTTTTAACTGACTGCCCTTCTTTAACGATAATGCTGATTATATCTCCGCCTTCTACATCTTCGCCCAGTTCTGGAAGTTTGAATTCCATATATACTTAGCCTCCATTAACTTATAAAAGGATTATTCTTTGTTGTATCTATATCAAGCTGCTTACATGCTTTTTGTACTGCATCTGCTTTCACTTTCTTTTCTTTACTAAGCCCATATAAGCTTGCAAGAATTATATACCTGTAATCAACCTCGAAAAATGATCTTAAGTCTTCCCTGCTGGCACTTCTTCCAAAACCATCGGTGCCAAGACTTATGCATTTTGCCGGAAGCCATGAAGAGATTGACTCGGGCAGAGTTTTTACATAATCAGAAGCTGCAACAATAATATCTGAATCCTCACCTATTGTTTTATTCACATAAGGCGATTCAGAAATCTCGGATGGATGGAGCATATTCCAGCGCTCCATTTCGAGGCAGTCTTTATATATTTCTTTATAGCTTGTTACGCTAAAAACATTCACTCTAAGGTTGTAATCATCCTCTAAAATCTTCTGTGCCTTTATGCATTCATTAAGAATGGTTCCGCTTCCAAGAAGCGATACTGTGTGTTTAGCCTCTTTGTTTTCAGAGCTAATTAATTTATAAATACCTTTTATTATTCCCTCCTCTGAGCCTTTTGGAATCGGGGGCTGAACATACCCCTCATTCATAACCGTTAAGTAGTAGAAAACATCCTCGTTATTTACATACATCCTTTCAATTCCATTTCTAACTATTACGGCAATTTCGTAAGCATATGCCGGATCATACGCAATTAGATTTGGTACCGGATATGCAAGCAGGTGGCTGTGGCCGTCCTGGTGCTGGAGGCCTTCTCCGGCAAGTGTCGTTCTGCCTGCTGTACCTCCCACCAAAAATCCCTTACATCTCATGTCCCCGGCTGCCCATACAAGATCACCAATCCTCTGCATGCCGAACATAGAATAGTAGATAAAAAACGGGATAGTATTTATGCCGTGGCTTGAGTAAGCAGTGCCCGCTGCAATAAAAGATGACATTGATCCTGCTTCTGTTATTCCCTCTTCTAGTATCTGACCGTCTTTTGCCTCTTTGTAATACAGCAGCGTTTCTTTGTCTACAGGCTCATAAATCTGTCCTACATGAGAATAAATACCCACCTGCCTGAATAGCGCCTCCATGCCAAATGTTCTGGCTTCATCCGGCACTATCGGAACAATAAGATCACCGACATTTTTGTCCTTAAGCAGTTTTGATAACAGTCTTACAAATGCCATTGTAGTTGGCACATCTCTATCGCCTGAGCCCTCAAGAAACTCTTTATATATATCTTGTGACGGCATTTTAAATTTAGCGCTCTTTGTACTTCTGTATGGAATAGAGCCGCCGAGTCTTTCTCTGCACTGTTTTAAATATTTTATCTCCTTGCTGTTTTCATTGGGTTTATAAAACGGAGCCTTGGCTACGTCTTCATCCGAGATCGGTATTCCAAACCTTGTTCTAAACTCTTTTAGCTCTTCTTCATTTAGTTTTTTCTGCTGGTGAGTGATATTTTTTCCCTCACCGGTCTCACCAAGGCCGTAACCCTTAATTGTTTTAGCAAGTATAACAGTGGGTGAGCCTTTGTTCTCAACTGCCGCTTTATATGCCGTAAAAACCTTTTCTGAATCATGTCCGCCCCTTCTAAGGCGCTCAAGCTGTTCATCCGAATAGTTCTTTACAAGTTCCCTCAGTTTTGGATCAGTGCCAAAGAAATGTTCCCTTATATAAGAGCCGGGCTCTACTATATATTTCTGGTAGTCACCGTCTACAGCCCGCTGCATCCTGTCTACCAAAATATCATCTTTGTCGGCGGCTAAAAGCGGATCCCAGTCATTTCCCCAGATAACTTTTATAACATTCCAGCCAGCTCCTCTGAATATTGCTTCTAATTCCTGAATAATTTTTCCATTACCCCTGACAGGGCCATCCAGACGCTGCAGATTGCAGTTAACAACGAATATTAGATTGTCGAGCTCTTCTCTTGACGCAAGAGTAATAGCGCCTAACGTTTCCGGCTCGTCTGTCTCTCCGTCACCCAGAAATGCCCATACTTTTGAATCTGTTTCTGGCTTAAGACCCCGGTCCTCCAGATATCTGTTAAATCTTGCCTGATATATGGCCATAATCGGGCTAAGCCCCATGGATACCGTAGGGAACTGCCAGAAATCGGGCATAAGCCAGGGGTGCGGATAAGAAGACAGGCCCTTATCAGAGCTTATCTCATTTCTAAAGTTTTCCAGATGTTCAATGTCCAGCCTTCCCTCAAGAAATGCTCTTGCATAGATTCCAGGAGATCCATGACCCTGAAAATAGATTATGTCCCCTTCCTGTTTGTCGGTTCTGGCTCTAAAAAAGTGATTAAAACCGATATCATAAAGCGTGGCGGCTGAGGCATAAGTCGATATATGTCCGCCGATGCCGTCGTTTTCCCGGTTAGCCCTTACCACCATAGCCATTGCATTCCATCTTATATAGCTTCTGATGCGCCTCTCTATTTCAATACTTCCTGGGAAATTTGCCTGCTTTTCTACAGGTATGGTATTTATATAGGGGGTGTTAGCTGTAAATGGTATATTTACTCCGGCTTTTCTTGCATGTATATGAAGTTTTCTAAGAAGCCTGTTAACCCTGTCTCCTCCGTCTCTATCGAGTACATAGTCGAGAGACTGCAGCCATTCATGGTTTTCAACTTCTTCAAGCTTCTCTTTTTCGTTTTCTTTTTTATAATTTACGGACATATTTTAAGGATACATTACTCTTATAATTCTTAAAATATTGATTAATCTAAACTTCATTTAATTTTGAGATTTAAGTTTAAGGCCTAAAATAAGTTTCAGGCACGTAAACTTATTAAATTATTTGATCTTTTATCTAACAATAAAGATTCAATTTTAAATACAATTTACTTTTCTTCATCAAGGAGATACTTGTCGTATACTTCCTTAGCCCAGAAAAGCTCCGTTCCCGAAGAAACAAGAGCTACTTCCATCATAACTTCTGCAATTTCTTCTTTGCTAAACCCTGCTGCCATTGCCTTTTTAATCCTTGAGCCTGTGCAATGAGGGCATCTGCCATGTATTGCGGTTGCAAGCGCTACGGCAGCTTTTGTTTTTTGGTCTAGTTTTCCTTCTCCTTCTGTCGCATTATAAAACTCCCACCACCCTTTTGCCATATCCGGTGCTTTTTGTTCAAACCATAGAGCCATTTGTATTACCTCCTAGTAATTTGCTTATACATAGTTTATATCAAAATATTTAAAATATGATAGTTATTTTTTATATATTCATTCAACAATGCCAGGAATTAAGAAATATTGTTGACCATTTAGCAATTACTCATATATTATAAACCGCTATGGAAAAATATGACTTGACTATAATAGGATCTGGCCCGGGAGGCTATGTGGCGGCTGTAAGAGCTGCTCAGCTGGGAATGAAAGTATCTGTGATAGAAAGAGACAACCCGGGCGGCGTATGCCTTAACTGGGGATGCATCCCATCAAAAGCAATACTCAAATGCGCCGAGGTATACAACAGCTTCCTAAATTCTGAGGACTATGGGATTACCACCAAGGGACTCGCATTTGATTATTCAAAGGTAATTCAAAAGAGCAGAAATGCTTCATCTGCCCTTACAAAAGGGGTTGAATTTCTTTTAAAAAAGAACAAAGTAGATTTATTTAAAGGCACAGGGAAATTAGTAGATAAAAACAGGGTTGGCATAATCGGACAAAAAGACGATATTGAGCTTGCAACAAACAATATTTTAATATGCACGGGTTCGGTTCCAAGGGTTATACCGGGTATAGAAGTTGACGGCAAAATGATTATGACAAGCGATGAGGCAATAAGGTCTACTGATTTTCCAAAGTCAGTAGTAATTATTGGGGGCGGTTATATAGGCGTTGAGTTTGCTTACGTATACAACTCTTTTGGAAGCCGCGTCGCTATAATCGAAATGGCAGAAAATTTAATTCCCGGCGCCGATAAAGAGGTAGCCAAAACACTTGAAAAGGTCTTTAAGAAAGCGGGTATGGACGTGCTTACAAACACAAAATACAAGTCGTACAAGAAGACGAAGACACAGGTAGAAGTGGTAGTGGAAAATGTAAAAGACAATACCGAATCAGCAATAAAAGCTTCCCAGATGCTTATAGCTATAGGAAGAAAGGCTGTTGCAAACGATGCACCTTCTTCCTATGCATATTACAAAGAATCCAAAGATATAGGGCTTGGTCTATTAAACATAGAGCTTGATGATTATGGATTTATCAAAACAAATGATGATTACGAGACCACTTGCAGCAATGTTTATGCAATTGGAGATGTGATAGGCCCTCCTCTGCTTGCGCACAAGGCGTCCGAAGAGGGAGTCGTGGCAGTAGAAAAAATGAACGGTATAGACTCCAAGGTACATTACAACACTATTCCAAGCTGTGTTTACTGCCAGCCGGAAATTGGATCAGTGGGGTATACGGAGGAGCAGGTTAAAGAGCTTGGGATAAAATACGATATCGGCAAATTTCCTTTCAAGGCTGCCGGAAAGGCTGTAGCTGTCGGAGATACCGAGGGATTTGTAAAGATAATAACCGATTCCAAGACAGGTGAGATACTGGGCTCTCATATTATTGGTCACGGAGCCACGGAGATGATAGGAGAGCTTACAATAGCAAAAGCCCTAGAATCAACAGCTCTTGAAATAGCCGAGACCTCTCATGCGCACCCTACTCTTTCTGAAGCAATCATGGAAGCGGCACTGGGTACTATGGGTAGAACAAGGAACATGTAATTAGTACTATGCCAGCCCATATTGTAATAATATCGGTATAATTATTCTATGCAGGAATTTAAGACCCTCAACCTTGGCCTCACAGAATATAAAAAGGCTCTGAAAATACAGTTTGATCTTCTGGAAAAAAGAAGAAACGACTTTATTTCAGATACTTTAATACTTGTAGAACACCCTCCTACCATAACTATTGGAAGAGGTGGGAACTTAAATAACCTATTAGTATCTGAAGAGCATCTGAAAAACAATGGAATACATTTTGAGCAGATTAGCAGAGGTGGTGATATTACTTTTCACGGCCCAGGACAGATTGTAGGGTATCCTATAGTGGATCTCAACAGACTAGGCAAGGACATTCATAGGTATTTGAGATCATTAGAATATTTAATAGTTGATGTACTAAAAAACTATGACATAAAATCTTCAGCTTTTAAGTGTATAACAGGCGTATGGGCCGGTGGAAAGAAAATCGCTTCTATCGGCATTGGTGTTAAAAGATGGATAACATATCATGGGTTTGCTCTTAATATTTACAACGATCTCGATTATTTTGATATGATAATTCCCTGCGGACTCAACAAAGTAAGGATGACAAATATAGTAAATGAATCCGGTTTAGACAATATAACAATGGATAACGTAAATAATAATGTCATAGAATCGTTTGCTAAAATTTTTAATATGAAATATTCCGGAACTTTAGATTTAAGAGTAAGTTAATAAAACCATGGAAACAATATCAAAGACAATTAGTATTATATTTCTTTTCTTATCATCATATATCCCCTCATGCACAGATGCGGGCGAGATTAAATTGCCTGCTGATTTTAGTATTAATACCTACGCGGAAAAACTGAAAGGACCTAGGTTTATGGCTCTTAGTCCGGACAATGTAGTCTTTGTTACGGAAATAAGATCAGGCCAGATTATTGCATTGCCGGATATTAATAATGACGGTATTACTGATAAATATTTAATTAAAACCCATAATTTAAACAACCCTCACGGGATTGCTTTTTATAAAGGCTGGCTCTATGTTGGGGAACGCCACCAGGTGGTGAGATACAGATATTTTGGATACAATAAAGATCTCGGCACTAAAAAAATTATTATACCCGATCTCCCTGCAGACGGACACTTCACAAAAACTATAATATTTGGAACTGATGACAAATTGTATTTATCTATAGGGTCTTCTTGTAATGTATGTAATGAGAGGGACAAAAGAAGAGCAGCGATAATGCAGTACAATCCAGAAGGCACTGCTGGCAGAATCTATGCTGAGGGCCTTAGAAACTCAGTAGGTTTAGAAATAACCCCAAATACAGGGCAGATTTGGGCTACAGACAACGGCAGAGACTGGCTGGGAGATGATCTGCCCTCAGAAGAGATAAATATCATTAAAGAGGGCAGACACTATGGCTGGCCCAAGTGTTATGGAAACAGAATAGAAGATCCCGAAATGGGAGATTCCGATTTTTGTAAAACTACAAAACCTCCTGTATTTGAAATGCAGGCCCATTCCGCTCCCCTGGGCCTGAGATTTTATACGGGTACTCAGTTTCCAAAAGAATATCATGGAGATTTGTTTGTGGCGTTTCACGGCTCATGGAACAGATCAAAACCAACAGGTTACAAAGTGGTGAGGATAAAAATAGAAAACAACAAACCCGTTTCTATTGAAGATTTTGCTTCCGGATGGCTTAAGGGAACCAAAAGAACCGGCCGGCCGGTCGATGTACTTGTAAATAAAGACGGCAGCTTACTGGTAACAGATGATAGCGGAGGCAAAATTTACAGGATAAGCTATACTAAATAGATTACTATTGGCTTAGTTCTCTTATTTTTTCTTCGAGTTCTTCCATTCTTTGTTTTATGTATTTTATATCATTATTTCTTTTTACTGACTGAGTTTTAGTACTGCCGGTTTCTCTATAATCTGAGATATTTACAGTATTATCCGGATCATAGGCTTGATCATTTTCTAAATACGGCTGCATCATCATAACAAAACTCCTGTCTAAATACTCTTTGCTTAGCTGATTGCCGTATCTTATAAGCTTGTGGAGAAACTGGACCGGAAGTATGTCCTTTTTATTTTTTTCTTTTTCTAGAATTACCTGAATAAGTATTTGTTTTGTAATGTCCTCTTTGCTCTGCGTGTCTATTACTTTAATTTCATTGCCTTCGTTAATAATAGCCGAGATGTCTTGCAGCGTGACATATCTCTTAAGAGCGCTGTGATATAATCTTCTATTGCTGTATTTTTTAATAAGCACCACTTCTTTATTATCCCTCGTTATATTTCGCATTTGCAAGACAATTATTCTAATAAACTAATATTTAGTCAAGATGTAATAAATATTTACACAAAATTGTTAACCAAAAATTAATTTGGGTATAATAGAGGATTTCTAAATGGAAAACGGAGATTATAAATGACTGAAATGCCCTACAAAATATGGTTTAACGGCAAGCTTGTAGACTGGAAAGACGCCAATGTACACGTTCTGACTCATACTCTTCATTACGGACTAGGAGTATTTGAAGGTATAAGGGCCTATGAATGCAAAGACGGAAAGACTGCGATATTCAGACTGGATGAACATGTAGAAAGGATGTTTAAATCTGCTCATATTGCCATGATGAAAATACCTTTTTCAAAAAAGCAAATTACTGAAGCGATTGTTAATACAATTAAGGAAAATGAGCTGTTATCATGCTATGTAAGACCACTTGCATTTATTGGAGATGGTGTAATGGGCGTACACCCAAAAGACAATCCGGTAAGCGTTATCATTGCGGTTTGGCCTTGGGGTGCGTACCTGGGTGATGATGGAATCAATAACGGAATCAGGGCAAAAGTATCCTCTTTTACAAGAATGCATGTAAATGCGTCAATGACAAAGGCAAAGATTTGCGGCAACTATGTTAATTCTATCTATGCTAAATTGGAAGTCACATCACTTGGCTATGATGAAGCAATACTTTTGGATTCTGATGGCTATGTTGCAGAAGGTAGTGGAGAAAATATATTTATAGTTAGACACGGAAAGCTTATAACCCCGCCTTTAACCTCAACGCTTGAGGGTATAACCAGAAATACGGTAATTGATATAGCTCAGGACGAGGGTTATGAAATTGTTTATCAGAGATTTACGAGGGATGAATTCTATATTGCAGACGAAGCATTTATGACTGGAACGGCAGCTGAGGTAACACCTATTAGAGAGCTTGATGACAGGACTATCGGAACAGGCGTGCCCGGAGAGATTACAAAGAATATACAAAAAATATTTTTTGATACAGTTCAGGGCAAAAACAGGAAATATAAGAAGTGGCTTACTTATCTTAAATAAGATTTCTATTTAATTTTAAGTATAAACGGCATTAAGGTTTTCGCATCTTCATTTGAAAGCATATTTAACTTATCAATATAGTCATCATAAACAGAAGCAAAGCCGAAGCTTTTTCCCAGTGTAGACAGGTCTAAAATCTTTGGTTTTTTAACAGTTTTAACTATCACCTTGCTCATATCTAAGTTAGCAAGAGAGGCGGCGATTTTTACCGAATCATAAATTCCGCCAAATTCATCTATAAGCTTGAGTTCTTTTGCCTGGCTGCCTGTCCACACCCTTCCCTTCGCATTACTTTCTGTTTTTATCTTGGTAAGCTTTCTTGCTGATGAAACTCTGGATATAAACTTATCGTAAAGATCTTTCATCATCGCAACTATTTTCTTAGACTCTGTTTCACTAAAACCTTTTGTTGGAGAAAACATGAGAGCATGCTCACCTTTTTGAACGGATTCGATATTAATTCCAAATCTCTTCAAGAAATTGGCTACATTAATCTTGCCGCCAAACACTCCGATTGAGCCGGTAAGAGTAAAAGGATCAGTCACAATTTTATTTCCGCCAAGGGCAATAAGGTATCCGCCTGAAGCCGCTACATCAGACATAGATACTACTACAGGTATTTTCTCAGAGAGATTTTCCAGTTCGCTGCAAATAAGATCCGATGACAGACCTGACCCACCTGGGCTTGATACTCTGTATACCAGGGCTTTTATTTTATCACTTTTATATACTTCTCTAAGAGCCTTGATAGTTGTGTTATGACCAATATTCTTAGACCTGCCCCTACCTTGGCTCTCCCCCTGGGTTATCATTCCAGTATCCGTTAAAATACCTATATTAAATGCATCTTTTTTAAAGATTGAAATAAGTGACCTGATTCTGTCCTTAAAGTGTAAAAGTTTAATATACTTCTCTATCTCTATCTTCTTTATTTGATGATCAAGCAGCTTTTCTACTTCTGAATCAAAATCATGATCATAACCTATTGCATCTATAAGCCCGTTTTTAAGCGCTTCATCCGGCAGATATGGTCCGCTGTCTATTATTTTCTCAATACCGGCAAGTGTTTTGTTTCTTCCCTGAGAGATTGAAGTCGCAAGCTGTTTAAACAGATCACCCAGAAGAGAATCCAGCATTTCCTTATGAGCCTTGGACATCTTGCTTGATGTGAATGTTTCTACGGCACTCTTAAACTCACCTACGGACTTAAAATGGGGCTCTATGTCATATTTTTCAAATGCGTCTTTTAAAAATACTATCTCTGCTTTTAAGCCTATGAGGTTTAGCGCTGACCAGGGAGCAATTACTATCTTATCTGAAGCAGAAGCTATCAAATATTCAGCATTGCCTGAGCCTTCAAGATAGGTCAGCACCTTTACTCCTGACATCCTGACTTCTTGTATTTTTGTTCTAATCGCATTTGCTCTTGCTAGCCCTATATGTAAATCTTTTATCTTTAGGACTACGCACCTGATATAGTTATTTTGCGTAATATGAGTCAGCGTTTTTTCTATCTGCCAAACAGTGGGTTTAGTTTTAATCTGTATAAAAGGAATAGGTATAGATTCGGATTCTTCCGGTATATCCCCTTCGAGTTCAATCTCTATAAGATTAAAACTAAAGAGCTTGGTTATAAACGATTCATATAAACGCATATCGTTTTACGGTGTATGGTAAGAAGAAAATACGTTAATTATTTATCTTTCCATTAAATATTGAAGGATGGTCTGCACTCCAAAGCCGGTGGCCCCTTTTGGATAAAACTCTCCTCCGCGCTCTATAAATGTAGGCCCTGCGATATCAATATGCGCCCATGGTGTATTATCCACGAAATGCTCCAGGAACATGCCTGCTGTGATCGCCCCGCCATATCTGCTGCCCACATTCTTAACATCGGCTACATCGCTTTCAATATCCTTTCTAAGCTCATCATCCATTGGAAGCTGCCAAATTTTCTCTCCGACCGTATTAGCTGCTTTTAATACCCTGTTTATTACAAGCTGATCATTTCCCATTACGCCTGCGGTATAAGTGCCAAGTGCTACGAGGCAGGCCCCTGTAAGCGTAGCTAGATCGACAATCTCATCCACTCCCAGCTCTACTGCAAATGAAAGGGCATCGGAAAGCACTACCCTGCCCTCGGCATCTGTGTTTACGATTTCCATTGTTTTTCCATTCATAGCAGTTACGACATCATCAGGCTTATAAGCCCCGCCTCCTGTCATATTCTCTGTAGCTGAGATAAGCGCGTGAACATTCACAGATGGCTTTAAAAGGGTTATTGCCTTCATCACGCCAAGCACCACGGCAGACCCACCCATATCCATCTTCATGGTTTTCATATAATCTGCAGGCTTAATACAAAGACCGCCGCTGTCAAATGTGATTCCTTTTCCTACAATAGCTACAGTCTTCTTCGCCTTCTTCTTTGGCTTATAGGTGAGGTGGATAAACCTCGGATCCTGAAGGCTTCCCTTTGATACGGCATAAAGGCCTCCCATTTTTCTCTCACGTATTTCTACAGTATTAAAAATCTCACACTCGAGTCCATTTTCTTCAGAGATTTTTTTCGCAGTCTCTGCAAGTTTGGTAGGAGTCATGGTATCTGGAGGCTCGTTAACAAGGTCTCTTGTAAAACAGGTGGCATCACCTATACCTTCGCCCAATTCCACTGAACTTTCAAAATCTTTATGTGATAATTTGCTCAATATAAAATTGTAATTAGTGTCTTTGTTATTCTCGTTATTCCCCGATTTATATTTATTATAATCATAGGTACCAAGGATTAATCCCGTAATGAGGTGCTGACAATTTAATTTACTAGCTTCTATATCCATAGCTATGTTCACATTGGAGGCAAAACTTTTCACTTTTTTTGCTACTGCGATCCCTACTTTCTTTAAATCGCTTGGGGTAAAGTCAGTTTTTTTTCCAAGACCGACAACGAGCACTCTGTCTGAACCTGTCTTTCCTATTGTGTTCACATTGAGTAGTTTTCCAAGTTCGCCCTTAAAATTTTCTTCATCAACAAGCCGAGTTATCGTTCCCTTTAACGCTTCATCTACCTTCTTTACTGTCTTTGATACGGAGTCTTCTTCAAATTTTGCGACTACTAGTACGTTAGATTTGAGTTTAAGCGGGTCACCCTTGATTAATTTAAATTCCAATGCTCTGGCCTCCTTAAGATTAATTAGAACTGTAATTCTACCATATAAGTATTTATCTCCAATGAAATTTATTAGTTCGCATTGAGTAAATATTCTTATAGACTATGTGATAATTATAATGCCAAACATTATTGATACGCAAACAATAGATCTTGATTTCAAGATTCCACAATCTGAAGTAATGGAATTTACTTTTGATTATTTTAAAAATTCCCATATCTCAAAGCATATGATAGAAAATGTTTTTAATAATACAGGAATAAATTCGAGGCAATTTGTCAGCACAAGAGATTGGTTTGATATTCAACATAGCTTCTTGGATAAGAATGAGTTATACGTGAACAAAGCCCTAGAGCTATCATCAAAACTCGTAAGTAAATATCGGGATTTAGATTATGACAGTATAGATAATATTATTTTTGTATCCAGCACAGGGTTATCGACCCCTTCTATAGATGCGCTTTTTATAAATGAACTCAAATTAAACAGCCATATAACACACACCCCCGTATGGGGCCTTGGATGCGTGGGAGGAGCTGTGGGGCTCAGTAAAGCCTATGAATATAGCCTTGCTTATCCAGACAGATTAACTCTTCTTATATCCTTGGAATTCTGCAGCTTAGCATTTTTGGATCAAGACCACTCGAAGAGCAACTTCATAGCGATGGCGCTGTTTTCTGACGGGGCCGCGTCTGCACTTGTTTGCGGAGATGAATATAAAAACAGAGGCAAGATTAAGATATTAAAGACTCATTCCACACTTTATTACGAGAGCACTGATGTAATGGGCTGGGAGCTTGTAGACTCCGGTCTAAAGGCAATATTCAGTAAGGACATACCGAACATAGTAAAGAATAAAGTTTCTGCCGATATAA
>JABAHS010080768.1_pt1 | contig 13111 bp, 11 predicted proteins | sample 7062111 | NCBI WGS metagenome assembly JABAHS01 (sample SAMN14534600, study PRJNA622989) | marine sediment metagenome | biome: marine biome [ENVO:00000428]; feature: marine pelagic biome [ENVO:01000023]; material: deep marine sediment [ENVO:00002113]; isolation source: pool of 4 deep marine... | reverse complement strand
GGCGGTTTGCAGCACCTCTTTCATGCCGTGAAAGAGTCGTTCTTGCATTGGCTCTTTGATGGCGCGCGCTTTCGCTTCAGGATGAATGCCAACGTGAAACAAGATTTCATCCGAGTAGACATTTCCGATTCCCGCCATCAACTGTTGATTCATCAAAGTGGATTTTATCCTGCCCCGTCTGCCTTCAAGTATGCGTCCAAAGGTTTCCACGTCGAATTCGGACTGCAGAGCGTCCGGGCCTAATCCTTTGTCTTCAACAAACTTTTGTGGGTCTTTAGTCAGTTCGATCGCACCCAGCTTTCTCTTACAGTCGTATGCCAGGCGATAACCATTGCTGAATTTCAGCAACAGTCGAACGTGCTCGGAGCTGTCATTGCCATTTTTAAAATATTTAAGGAAGCCCGTCATCCCAAAATGTAATACTAACCAAACCTCGTCATCGATTCGTAAAAAAAGAAATTTCCCGTGACGTTTGCTGCCCTCGATTTCATGATCTGTTAAAGACTGTCGTAATGCTTGAGGCGTGACGTTGCCCAACATATCCCGACTCTTAGTTTCGACCTCGGCTATGGTTTGATACAGCGAGGTGGCATCCAGGTATTTTTTGAACACTTCCACATCCGGGAGTTCGGGCACAACACGCCTCCTACCGCTTAAAAAGTCGGATACAGTAAAAGCTGAAAGCCAAATTCCTTAAGACTCTGACTCAGCTTTAACCACATAAAAATTTACTGACCTACGAGTTGTTTCACGGTCAGCCGGATCTTTTACAACGAGTGTCAGTTGATATTGACCTTCTTTCAGACCATCAATTGGGATTCCCGCACCGAGTACAGCCGAATTACCAGGCTTCTTATTTTTCTCTTTGATCGTCTTAACTTCTAATCCTTGACTATCTGTAATGGTATATTTCGTGGCAAATTTCTGATTGGCTTTGCCAGGTTCAAATTCAAGATTGTACACCTCCGAGTACACATACAATCCTTTCATTTGAGGCGTAACCATTCTCTTAACGTTGGGTACCACTTTTCTACCATTCTTCACAAACATGTTTTTTTCGCTCTCATCTGTCATATTGATAGATGTAGCAAGTTGAAGATCGCTCATTTTAAGCTGACCCCTGCTGTAATCCGGTACCGGTACCTGTTTCTTGAACCTAAAAACTTCAAGGGTTTCTAAATCCACAATGCGGATTCGTGCTTCATATTTGCCCGGATCGACATAAAATGCTGTTCGGATTAATCGCGCAGGTAAAGAAGCATTGCTGCCCAGGGAGTCGACCTTAAACGAATCGATAACCGTTTCTCGGTTTTCAATATCCCCTTCCGCGTCGAAAAGGCCAATGGATAAATCATAGTTTGCATAATATCCATGCTCATATTGCCTGAACTCAAAGCCCCGGGCATAAATTTCGCTAAATACCTCCAGCAATGCTTTCTCGCCCTTAGCGGCTTTGAAGGTAAGGCAATCAAAGGCGTACACTGCCTTACCTTGCTTATCCTGATTTAATTCTGTCGCCGCGCCGAACAGCAAACCTAACAATAGTAATGCTATCCATATGAGCCAAACATTTTTATTGAATCCGTGCATCGCGTCTCGTCTCCTTTATTCCAGTTCAAATGCCGCGAAGAATGTGTTTTGCTCACGCTTGGCGTAAACAAGAACGGTGTCCCCGGTTTCGAGTTTGCTAATAATCTGGTTAAACTCGCTTGCCGTTGAAACCGGTTTCTTGTTGACTTCTCTGATGACGTCGCCTCTTCGAAGCCCGGAAGCGTAAGCCGAGCTCGCCTGACTGATTTGCGTGATCACCACACCTTCTTCGCTCGGATCATAACCTAATCTCTGGGCTAACTGATCGGTGAGCGTTGACACGGTGAATCCAAACTTTTCGAAGCTGCTCTTCTTCATGGCCGGCGTTGCTTCTTCGTCCGGTAACTGACCGAGTTCAACTTCGATGTCTTTTTTTTGACCGTCACGCAAGACCTTCAATGTGATCCTACTTCCCGGATCACGGCTTGCGATCTCGTTGCGCAATTGTGTCACTTCCTTCATCTGCTCTCCGTCAACGGCCACGATCACATCTCCGGGTTTAATCCCGGCCTTGTCTGCAGGTCCATTTTCTTTTACCGAGGAAACCAGTGCGCCATCGGTTGTTGACAAATTCATGGCGCTGGCAATGCTCTCGTCGATATCTTGAATGTAGATACCTAACCAGCCGCGCACGACTTCGCCTTCTTCGATCAACGCGTTCATAATATCTGTCGCCATGTTGATAGGAACCGCAAAGCCAATACCTTGAAACCCGCCACTTTGTGTAGCAATGGCTGTGTTAATGCCAACGAGTTCGCCCTTTAAATTGATCAATGCACCGCCCGAATTACCAGGGTTGATAGCGGCGTCCGTTTGGATGAAGTCTTCGTAATCGGCAAGACCAACGTTCGAACGACCTTTTGCACTCACGATGCCGGCTGTGACGGTTCTCGCCAGATTTGCACTCAACGGACTGCCGATAGCCACGACCCATTCGCCAACGTTCAATTTATCGGAATTGCCGACCTGAATGGGTGTCAAGTCCGCTTCTTCTGTTGTTTTCAGCACAGCCAGATCGGTTTTGGCATCGGTGCCAACCATTTTCGCATCGATCTTCTCGCCCTCATGCAACATGATTTGGATTTTGTCCGCCTCTCGAACCACGTGGTGATTTGTCAGCACGAGCCCCTCTTCGCTCATAATCACGCCGGAACCCATCCCGCGCAAACGCCGCTTTCCTTCCGGCGTTCTTGGCGAAAAGAAGCGACCGAAGAAATCATCTCCGAAAAATTCACTGAACGGATGATCTTCAGGAAAAGACATCCTGCGCTGCTCAACGATTCGGTCGCTGAAAATGGTCACCACGCTTGGATTCGCGGCTCTGGCAATGTTTGTGAATGTGCTGTTCAGATTATTGACGAGTTCCGTGTCTATCGAAGGCGATTCAAGGGCCTTGGTCGTTTCGACGCTTTCAGCAGAGTTCCTGGCATTTGTCGGAGGCAGCCATCCCAGTTGGCTCACAGCTACGGCTCCGATCAACATGCCGATTACAATAAAGATGACGGGCAAATATTTCTTTCTTTCCATCTTTGTTCCTCCATTTCTTTGGTTAACAAACTTCCTCGTAAATCGGGGATGCTTTAGCCACGGATTTACACCGATAAAACACGGATTTGGGTTTCAATTTTTTGAAAACAATTCCCTTGCAACTGCTCGAAGGTGTTCTGCAAATTGCCTTCATAATAAAACAATCAAATATCCGTGACAATCCGTGCGCATCCGTGGCTTATTCTCTCTAGAATTCTTACCCACTCAAATCTCAAATCAACATAGAACCAGAAATCGACTTTGGGACAGCCTATCGCTTTTTAAACAATAGTTTTCGTTGTTAATGCTCTTACCAGCCCGGCGCGAACAAGAAGCCAAATTCTCCACTGCTTTCGGGCCGTTGAAATGGCACGGCATAATAGAATTGCAGCGGCAACGCGCCAAACAAGTTAATCCGTGCTGCGATGCCAGTACTAAACACCGGAATTCTTTCATCTAAGCTATCCGGAGTTTCGCTAAGTTCTAATGAAATATCCGTATCGTCCGACCACGCCAGTCCACCATCAAAAAATAGAGACAGTTCTGTTGGCAAAATTGGAAAATTAACCAGACCAAACTGACGCGTTCCAAACAACGGAATCCGAAATTCAGCATTCACAACGGCGATTCGGGAACCAAGAAGGTTGGCAAATGATCCGGATTCAGCCGCATTGAATGAATGAACGCTGTAGCCGCGAACGAGCGTTTCGAACCCGACGAACAGTTGATTGAGCCGATTATCATCCGAATCGCCGAAATACCGCCCGAAGTGCATGCCGCGAAATGCGAAGGTAAATGGCCTGGCAAAGAGATACTGGCGGTAATCTGCCAACACACTCAAATAATTCAACGTCCCGGCTGTGGGCTCAAGTTCGATTCGAAAGCGCTTACCTCTTATCGGAGACGTGAAACCGAAAAAGGAGTAGTCTCCAACGTAAGCAGCCGCGCCTTGAGCCAGATTTAGCGGCGAAGGCTCGTCAATGGATGGGTCTTCGTCCGGACGAAATGCTTGATCGCCAACTACGATCACCCGTTCGACATCAAAGTTATAACTTAATCGAGTGTAACCTGCGCTGAATTCAAAACGGCGATTGGTTGATAACGGGTACTCGGTAAAAAAGGATGCTCGTTCAGTGAACACCCGCTGTTCCACGAGATCGACATTGGTTGCCGGAATTTCCTGGCCATCCTCTGTGATGGTTGTATCGCTTACGGATGTAAAGCCGGTCAAAAACGGAATGTGTCCGACTACACCGCCCCAATTCCAACGACTGTCACGGTTTTGGTAGAGCACTTGTCCACCCAGGTCTTGAATTCCGCCGTTGATTTGCGCCGCTGCGCCCAGCACCTGATTTCCCAGCATATCGCTGAACGTGAAGCTCACAGCTCCGCCTAAGGCCGTTCCGAACCGGTCCACACTAACTCCGAGGCCGGTTCGTCCGACGGAAATCAGACGCAACGAGGGATCGTATTTGGTCACATTTTCGTCCATCCCTATTGGGAGACCCTGGGCCGGTTTGCGCAAGTATTCACTGATGAGTCCTTGTCCTTCCGCCTTCTCCGGTGGTAGAGCAGAGTCTGTCACCAATTCTTCCTGTTTCCGGATCGATTCGCCAAGCGTCTGATCCGCTTCGAGAGCGTAAATATTGTAGTTGGTGTTCTCAAAGACGCTAAACATCATGCGACCATTCTTTTGCGCTACCGACATCGCCGGAGACATTTCGGTAATTCCGGTGATGCCTGTGGCCACATTGGTGACTTGAAAAAACTCCAGCGTCTCCCGCGAATATCGATAGATGTTGCTGAATCCCCCAGGGTCTGAGATAAAATAAACACTCTTTCCGTCCGGCGAAAACTGTGGATTGATGTGCTTCACTTCTTTGGACATAGCAATCAATTGCAAATCGCCGCTCTCCACATCGTACAGTGCCAGTCTCATGGGACTGTAAGTCAGCTTCTCGAAATCCGTACCCGAACCGCGATCCGTGACAAAAGCAATGGTTTCTCCGTCTGGCGACCAGGCCGGTTGCAAATCCGCAAATTTATCGTCTGTCAATTGTCCCAACTCATCGTGATCCCAGCTATAAAGATAGAGATCGCTGATACCCCCCGCTGATCCGGAAAATACAAGCTTGCGTCCATCTGGTGACCAGGCAAGGTTATTCAAGGCATCGACCTCTGTCACCTTTATGGTCTTCTTGACATCTCGGGAATCTACATCAAGAATGGCGATGGCATTGTCACCATCTTTGAAAACGGCAAATGCGAACAGCTCACCATCCGGCGACCATGAACCGGCGGTCTCGGTAAACCGCAATGCGTCAAAATGTGAGTCGGTACTGGAACTGACGAGTTTCTTCAAAACCTTGCCGGTCCGCGCATTTGCAAGAAAGAAATCGATGGTGAACAGATCCCGGCGTGACAAGTAAACCATGTACTTGCCGTCCGGACTGACCGCCGGCGCCAGATTAAATCCACCTTCCTTTGTGATGATTTGCTGACCCACATCCTGCGGTTTTGTTCGACCTATCAATTTTGGACGATAGGTTTCCTTAACATCCGAAATCCATTTCTTTGAAAGCGATTTCATGGAATCGCCAATGGTCTTTTTGAAAGCAACATTGAGGTTTTCAGTTTTCATGACCGTTCGGTAAATGACTGGTATGATATCGTCACCATAGTAGCCGGCCACGAACGCCCAGAATGCATGTCCGTAGCGATAGGGAAAATATTTTGGATTGACGGTCATCATTTCAATTGTTGGCACATCATTGTGTAAGACGGCGTCTCGCAGCCACATGGCGGTAAGCGGCTTTTCTCGTCCAATGGAGAGATACTCCGCCATGCCTTCAATGAACCACAGCGGCAACTGATTCATAGCGCCTAGGCTTGCGCCTTCGGATCTGACGATATCGTACTGAAAGGCGTGCACCAATTCGTGTCCCAGTACGTGATCGGTGCTGGCATAGACTCCTGTAAGGGGCAAGACAATCCGATTCTTCAAGCCTTCGGTAACGCCGCCCGTGGCGGGGCTGATTATGCCGCCAATGACGTTCGTTTGCTGGAAATCCGCATGATTGGCATACAAGATTAATGGCTGTTGAAACTTGATTTCATGGTTAAAAAACGACGAGAAGCGCGTGTACCATCGTTCCATCATAGGTCCAACATCCTTGACGGCCTCTGTCTCGGAAGGGTAAAAATAGATATCGAAATTCTTGGTTTTCAAAATTTTAAAATCAAAGTCATCGTACTGGACTTTATTTCTGCCAAAATATTGAGCTGACGCACCTGTTGTAAAAAACAGCACAGCAAGCAGTATGATAAATGAAGTCGTTATTTTTTTTCCATCCATAATTCTAGCCCGACCCTTTCCTTTCTATTTTTATCCTGAGATATATTGATTTGTCACTTGGTACTCATATCAGTTTTCGTTGATGGGTTCTGATATCATAGCTTGATGTTCGCCTTCTTCATAAAGCTGAACGCCAGAATGTAGAGCGAAGAACGTGTAGCGAGCAGCGAGTGTCGCTCTTCGCTACGTTTCGCTTCACGCTCAACACTGAGATACAACTTTCTTCCTGAAACGGCACTCACTTTTCGACTGCCAGGCGGCTATGAACGCGACGCGCACCACCGTCGTAAGCCTCTTCCACGGCCGCCTGACGCTTGGACCAGTTTTCCACGGTGCCATTCAGCGTCACAAGGCCGTCGTCGACACTCACCTCTATGTTCTCTTTGTCCAATCTCGGATTCCAAAAAAGCTCGCTCTTCACGTCCTTTTCAATCTCCAGATCGCTTTTCCACGTCCAGGATTCATCAACGTTGATTTTGTTATCTATGACCACAACGCCTTCTGCACGGGCAGCGACTTCTTCCGCATGTGTCTTTTCATATTTGGAATCCACGGCGCCATATAAGTAAACCTTGCCATTGCGCACAGACACGGTAATCTCCGAAAGTTCTGTGACCGGATCATTCAAAAGAGCATTTCGCACATTTTCGGTGATTTGCTCGTCGCTGAGTTGTGATTTTGGACGGACCTTCAGAAAATTTTTGACCCGCCAGACGCCTAACGTGTTCTCGGCGGTCTTCTCGGCTGCACGCTTGGCATGAAGATTGTCCACTTCGCCGGTCAAAATTACTTCACCGTCATCCACCGTAATTTCCGGGTTGAAGGAACGAACGCGTGGATCGAATAGAAACCCCTCCTTAACCGCCTCTTTGATTTCTTCGTCCGTTCGAGGCGCATATTTGGTGGCTCTGCGCATCTCGTCTCGTAACCACCATTTGACTTCCAAATTCTTGTAATCAACTTCGGTCACGCCCGGAACCCAGGCAGCCGTACGGGCACGCAGTTTTTCAATGGCACTTCCCACGGTACCGCTGAGCACAACCTTACCCTCGTCCACATCGATGTTGATCAAAAGGTCATCCACCCAAACCTCCGATTCGAGACGTCGCTCAATCTCAGCCTTGATCTCGGCATCGGAACGGTTGGTTGTTTTGTTAATCGCGATCTCGTTCTGAATCTCCTTGACTCCTTTGATACCTTTGGCAACCTTCTCACACAGTTTCCGTTCCTGCCAACTGTCGACCGTGCCGGTCAATTTCACGATGCCATCGTTGACATGCGCCTTTATTTCATACGCCTCCGTTGCAGGATCCTTGAGCAGGGCTTTGTGCACATCCTGGCGGATTTCATCATCCGAACGAACGACAGGAATCACCTTTACTGTGTTGATAACTGAGCGCACGCCCTTGATGGTCTGGGTAATCTTCTCTGCACGTTCCTTGATGAGCAAGTTGTCCACTGCGCCCGAAAGCGTTACAATGCCATCATTCGTTCTCACATCAATCAAATTAGACGGAACGCTATCATCGTGCATCAATTCAGTTTCAATGGCTACTGTGATCTCCTTGTCTTTGAGTTCTTTATCCACAGCTTTCGCGTCAGAAATAAAGGAAAATTCTAGGAAAGCTGCTGTAAGAATGAATATAATCAAATTGGAAAAACTCATCATGTGCTGTTTGTGACCATTTCTCATAACAACTACCTCCTATCAGTATTTATGGTAATCTGGAAGGGAATATCCATTTTCTCGCTTCTTCGATTTGATTGTCATCGAATGTTCGAAACTCCGTGTCGGTGAATCTATTGAATAGATCAAGCAAAAACGACTGAACATTTTTGTCTGAAACCAGGGCAACCCGTTTGAGATGGCTTTTGTATTCTTTGTAAAAATCATACTCTTCGAGAAAAACCTTAAAATCATATTTCTCTAATCCACCTGCATCAAACAGAACATAGATATGCGGGTGCATGGTACAGAGCGACTCAAGCTGATGAATCACTTGCTGAAACTCATCGGCTGTGAGTTCACCATATAAACTTATTTCAATTTTTTCTCCTTCTTGTGCAATGACTTGATACATAGCTTCCTCCAAGATCTCGTTTATTCTTCATCGCGGCTAGTAAGTTTTGACACCAGCCTCTGCAGCCGTTTTCTCAACCGACTCCAAAGGCTCGTTCTCCCCTCGTTCACGTCGTGACTCTTTTCAATCTGAATCCTTTCTGGCACTTCCTCTGTTTGAGGATACATGACCCCAACTTTGCCCCTGTATTCTGATTTCCGAGCTGCACCTCCTTCCCGGTCACTCATTTGCTCGTTGACCGGAGGCTGCCACTCATCTTTGTGACTCTGTGCGTCTTGAGTCTTTTGCTTTTTGCAAACCATTTTTGAGGTAAATTCTTAGTTCCGAACGAAACAGCCATTATGGTCATTCTCACAGGTCTTTAGCTTGTCCCTGCGATTTGGATTAATGGATTCCCGATAAAACCATTCGGGAATGACATTCTGCAATGAAAACGAACTAACAAACCCGCTGCAGATGGCGGCTGCAGACATCGTCGATTTGACCGACGAAATCTGCAACGGCCATCCATGCGGGATGTCATCCGTGTCTTTACAGTCCTTTCAGCAAACGCCGGATTTCTCTTGCATGCCGATCTTCGTCTGCCGCGATCTCTTCTAACTTCACCTTCAACTCGATCTCGCCCAAGTCTTCGGCCATCCGTGCGTGTTTTTTGTAATTTTCAACGTCTTGTTTTTCCATCTCCAAATCAAATTGCAACATTTGTTTGATATCTTTCGGCTTATCAAACGTATCCGGCGTCGTTGTCGGTTCGCCACCCAGGTCCACAATCACGTCTGTGAGAAAGGCGGCGTGTCCGATTTCGTCCTGAACCTCTCGTTCGAGAATCGCACGCAGTTCGGACCCAACGATGCCAAAGGAATTGGCAGCCTGATATGTATAACGTATAATCGTGCCCCACTCTGCAGCCAGGTCTTCATTCAAGCCCTGAATAAGTTCTTGTTTATTTGCCATCATCTCCTCCTTTATTTATTTAATTTAAATAAAATCATCAACCTTGAAGTCATCTCAAAAAGACAAAACGAGTCTGGATTAACCAACTCATTGCTCAAAAAGGCAAAGAGTTGACATTCATCACTCTGCAGCTCGCTGCTAAGAGGTTCTGAGAATCCGTTCAAACTCCTCGTGGCTTTTCTGTTCGGAAGTCTTGTGCATGAGGAACGTGTTATCCAGATTGGCGAGCACTTCATTTTCTGATTCGTTCACTGAATTACCAACTACGATCACGGGTAGCTCTTCATCGATATCGCGCACATTGAGAACAAATTCTAACGCATCCTCCTCTAAATTGCCACGATCAACAACCACTCCCGCAAATTTCTCGTGCCGAATCATCTCCAGCGCTCTAAACATTTTTTTTCGCACCAAAGGCACAAACCCCATGTCAAATAGCGTTTCCACCAAGTCACTTTGTTCGCTCCCTCCCAAAACAAGCAAGGCTTGAGAATCACTCATCTTTCCAATCCTGCGATTTGACCATGAAGTAAAACTTAATTTCTTATCTAATTTGCAACAGATATGCCAGGAGAGATAGTTGTTGCCTTAATTTCTATTTAACATGTGCTTAGTTCCAAATTAATATTCTTGTCCAGAATAGGCAATTCATCGGAAGTGTGAATAAACAGCACGCAAGGGTCAAACGCAATCTCACAAGTGAGTAGTTTTGGTACAGTTTCGGGTGGACTCATCCGAATATGAAACCGACCCGTCGTAGTAAGTCACTGAAAAACAATGAAGGAGAGCCATTCTTGTGGAGGGAACAAACTATGTACCAATCGTACACTTTGGTCTATTCAGTGTCGGACCGAAAACTTGACCGTGGCTGTCATTAAGCCATCGTCTTAAGCCGGATCTCCTCAAGTTAGGCGGTGCTCGGGAATGATAATATCAGACCGTTCTCGGTCAGACACTACTTGGATGTAGAGCAAGGCAAGCTTTGGACGTTAAGTTCACGTTCTAAAAGGGTATCGACAGTATTCTTCAATTCCGTTAGATCGGTAGACTTGATCAAGAAAGCATCCGCAGCCCATGAACGAAAATCCCATTTGGCCATCGTGTGACCTGCGTTTATAACCACTTTTGCCTGTCGTTGTACATCCATGAATTTGCACAAGTGCTGTAATCCCGAACCGTCGGAAAGCTCTAAAGCGAGGATAATTAAATCGACAGAATTGCTTTTGAGTTTTTCCAGTGCCATCCCCCCATTTGCGGCGATGAGAACATCATATCCCAGTTGCCGTAGTGCTGTTTGATAAAGCTGTCGTAACCCCCGGTCATTCTCAACTATGAGGATCGTACCACGCATACAACAATTTCCTCCAATCCAAAAACAAAAGCCTAGCCAAGAATATTTGAAATTTTCAAGGCGATTTTGACAGAAAAATGAAAGACAATAAGTTTTTTAAACGTATCCGTACTCCCGCGCATATTTCCTCAGGCTATTTCGAAGCTTTTGCCGAGCCCTGGCAATCCGGGACATCACTGTGCCGATGGGGCATTTCAAAGCTGAGGCCACTTCTTTGTATTTCATATCGAAGAGGTCCGCCAGAATGACCGGCACCTTATAGTGCTCCGGAAGTTTTTCCATCGCCAGCAAGACTTCATCTGCAAGGTGCCTTTCGTAGTCGTCTGTAAAAAGGCTGAACTTCCTGGAGTTCCGATCATCAGGACAGGTGTCCTTTAAATAGTCAAAATCGATCCTCAGCGGCATTCTGGATTTTTTTCGATAATGGTTGATAAAGCTATGATAAAGGATGGTATAAATCCAGCCTCTAAAATTGCTGCCTTCTTCGAAATTTTCAAAAGAAAGATACGCTTTTAAATACGTCTCCTGAACCAAATCCTCCGCATCCCATCGATTATTGCTTAGATGAAAGGCTAAGTTGTAGAGTCCGTCAACATGTTGAAATGCGATTTCCTTAAATTTGCGACGTAATGCCTGATGTTGTTGATTTTGCATTCAATTTGCTCCCTTCCTTCTTTACGTTCTGGTCGTTAACTAAAGCCGGTTTTCCTGAATCTGGCTCTACTCGCGTGTTTCACCCCAGGCCACTCGCTCTCTCACTGGATGTTATGCTTGCCCAGTTTGTTGTAAATAGCTCGCCGACTCATGCCCAGGAGTTGTGCCGCCTGAGTGCGGTTATTGTTTGTTGCTCTCAATGTAGCGAGGATAAATTCCTTCTCGACATCATCCAACGACGTGCCAATCTCGATCGTAATTGAAGGCTGTGCCAATGAAGCAGACCGAAATCGAGGCGGAAGATGTTCGGGGAGTATCGTGCCATCTTCACAAACGAGCATCGCCCTTTGGACGACATTTTTCAGTTCACGTACGTTACCCGGCCAGTCGTTGGCTTGCAAGAGTCGTATCGTTTCTGCAGGCATTCCCTGGATGTTTTTCTGGAAAGTGCCATTGAAATGTCTTATGAACTCTTCGATCAGCAGAGGGATGTCCTCCGGACGTTCTCGTAGGGGTGGGATGCTGATGCGAAAGACATCGAGACGGTAGAATAGATCTTCACGAAACTTACCCTGGCGCACACGTTCCTGAAGGTTCTGGTTGGTAGCAGCGATGATACGAGCGCGATTTGACACGGTCTCTCTGCCGCCTAATCGACAGAATTGTTTTTGTTCAATTAGTCTGAGCAGGCTTACCTGGATTCCTTCATCAAGCGTGTCGATTTCGTCAAGGAAAACGGTGCCCTGATCGCCTTGCTCAAATACACCTCGGTGGCGCCCCATGGCACCGGTAAAAGCGCCGCGTTCATGGCCGAACAGCTCGCTGGCTACAAGTCCTGAAGGAAGCGCAGCTAAATTGGTCGCTACGAAAGGTTTCGTCGAGCGATCGCTGCGACGATGGATGGCTTGTGCAGCCAGATCCTTGCCCGTCCCGGTCTCACCCATTAAGAGAATGTGAATGTCGGTGTCGGCTGCTTTTCGTATCTGGTGGTAAACCTGCCGCATCGCAGGTGACTTTCCAACCATCTGTTCAAATTGTGCACGCATTCTATTTATATTTCCTCCATTTCCTCTAAATGATGATTGCTAACCTGCCATCCCCGAGCGACTAAAAGCGAACCAGGGGTAATGATGCCGAAGAAAGCACTAACTTTCTTCGGCATCATTTTGGGGAGGAGGAAGCAGTCCTGTGATGGAACGTCCTATGTCTTTGTAGATTCTGAAGTTAAAGGTTGCTTTGGGGTTGCCTTAAGCATTGTGCAAAAATAACTTGGAATTGTCGCTCGCGGACGATTCCGGCACAAGACCGGAATGAGGGCACACATGTCATGCCGACGAACGCGAATGCAGGCATCCCCTAACTTTATCATGTTACCATCGTGCTCCGAATGTGTCCTTTTGCACAGGACTTTAGCCGACAGACCACTGTTTTTCTCATTTTCCAAGTCAAACCTTCGAATTTTAGATGTATCCTAATTCTTCTGCATACTCCGATAACGCGTTTCGCAGTTGTCGGCGCGCTCTTGATAGCCGAGACATAACTGTGCCAATGGGACACTGCAAAATCGATGCGACCTCTTTGTACTTCTGCCCATGGACG
>JABAHS010079681.1_pt1 | contig 13113 bp, 10 predicted proteins | sample 7062111 | NCBI WGS metagenome assembly JABAHS01 (sample SAMN14534600, study PRJNA622989) | marine sediment metagenome | biome: marine biome [ENVO:00000428]; feature: marine pelagic biome [ENVO:01000023]; material: deep marine sediment [ENVO:00002113]; isolation source: pool of 4 deep marine... | reverse complement strand
GGCGGTGGACGCACCACGGGAATCTGCTGATCGGTCTCGGTGCGAACCGTGTATTCATCGACCATGGCCTGGGCCTTGGCCTGGAACGCTTCCGGTGTTGTGCGGTAAGCCTCGTTGGAAAGGTTCTGCTTACCGTAGACGTGCCACAGCGGCATCATGATGAACATGATCAGGGACCAGACCAGCGCGATGCCGATCCAGGTGCCCTCGACCCGGTCCAGTGGCTGCTTCCACCAGAGGGTTTCGCTTGGAGGTTGGATTGAGCTCACAATTTCACCTGTCCTTCCCTACTTCGCCATGGGGATGGTTACGATTTCCATGATTCCCCAGATGATGTAGAACACCGCCGGGACCACGACGCCGAGGAAAAGCAGGAGAAATGGATTCTCCAGGATTCGCTGCATGACCGGCACGCGCACGGATTCCTGGGGTACGGATGTGTCTTGATTCATGATTGTTTCCCTGGCTATTGGATGGTTTCACTGTTTCCCCAGAAACAGTTGCGTCTGAAACTATCACGTAAAATCTGACTTTTAATTGATGCAGATCAATTACCGTAATAATCAGGTAGTTCTAATGCATCATTCGATTTGGGCCGGTCCACGGGAAATCCAGGCTTCGATTGTGAGAAAATCGGACGAGGAGCATGTTGCGATGAACAAGACATATCTAACTGTATTTACTTTGTATTTTCTGATTTCAGCCTGTGAACGCCAGGCCGGTCCGGGTTTGGAGATCCACGACACCAAGTACGTCGCGCTCGATGAAAATGGTGCAGAAAAGATGCATCATTCGTCATCTTTTTCCTGCGTGCTCGACCGCTACACGGGTTTGACCTGGGAAGTGAAATCCGACGCTCCGGGCCTGCGTGATTGGCGCAATACCTACAGCTGGTTCGCCCCGGACGAATCGCACGGCGGCGAACTGGATTACCGGGGCACGGAAAACGGCGGCGAGTGCGCCGCAAGCCGTTGCGATACGCACGGGTTCACCGCGGCCGTGAATGAGGCCGGCCTGTGCGGATACCACGACTGGCGCCCGCCCACCCGCGACGAACTCGCCTCGCTCAGCGATCCGCGCAAGACGGGCACGCCACCCACGACGAACACGGATTTCTTTCCCCACGCCCAGCCGGCCGAGTACTGGTCGAGCAACGACTACTCGTTCCAGTGGAACGCCGCGTGGCTCTGGAATTTCGAATTCGGCCACGACCGCGTAGAATGGAAGGCGTCGCCACGCTACCTGCGCCTGGTGCGCGGGGAAGCGCAACAACTGGAAAGGGTAAAAGACTAAGAAGGACCCTTGAGAATGCGTAACCTGGCCAGGCTCTCCCTGTTGTTGGTCATTGTCCTCGTCGTCGTCAGCGCTTACCTGCGATTGTTCGAATCAGGTATCGGCTGCCCGGACTGGCCGGAATGTTACGGCCGTATCGGCCCGCCGCCGGCGGCCAGCGACGCGGGCATGGCGGAAAACGCTTACCGGCGCATCGTCGAACGATCGGATGCGCCGCTGGCCTGGGCCTCGCCCCTGCACCGGCTGGTCGCCAGCCTGCTCGGACTCGCCGTGCTGGGCCTGAACCTCCAGGCCTTGCGGGCCCGCAAACACCGCCTGGTCTGCCTCGCCCTGTTGGCCCTGACCGTGTTCCTGGCCTGGCTCGGATTGCGCTCAGGCGGGCTGCACCACCCGGCCGTGGTGATGGGAAACCTGGTCGGCGGATTCGCCATGCTGGGCCTGCTGGGCTGGCTGGTCTTCTGCCTGGACCCGGGCGCGCCCCGTTACACCGAGACCCGCATCGAACACATCAAGCCCCTGACCGTCGCCGCCATCGTGGTTCTGTGCCTGCAGATCCTGCTGGGCGGCCTGACCAGTGCCAACTTCGCCGCGAATGCATGCCAGACCCTGCCACACTGCCAGGGCGGCTGGCTCCCCGACGCCACCCTGCTCGGTGCCTTCAACGTCTCGGATCCCCACGAGATCAGCGAGACGGGGCACGCGGTCGGCAGCTTCGAACGGGTCGCGATCCACCGCGCCCATCGCCTGGGCGCCGTGCTGACGCTGGTGTTCGTGCTCGCCGCCGCGATCAACGCCGCCCTCAACATCGAGGTGATCCGCAAGGCGGGGGTGTTCATCCTGGTCGTGCTGGGCGCGCAGTTCGTGGTGGGGATCGCCTCGGTGATGACCGGCCTGCCCATCGCCCTGGCGGTGGCGCACAACGGGCTTTCCGGATTGTTGCTGTTGGGCCTTCTGAAACTGCTCGCGGTCAGCCGGGTGAGGCCGGTCTTCATCCGTTAACCGAGCGTTCCCATCAGCAGGACCTTGGGTTGATCGAGTATTTCCGCGAGGTCGGCGTTGCCGCTCTCGCACAGCCTGTCGAATTCTTCACGCGTGAACAGCAAAGGCTGGATGTTGCGCCCCAGCGCGTTCTCGGCCCCGGTCAGCCCGGCCACCACGTCGGTGTACCGGAGATCGTCCGAGATCAGCAGCAGGTTGATGGCCGGATCATCCGCCGCCATGGCGCTGCCGTAGACCAGGGCCAGCGAAATCTCCCCCTGCAATGCGAGCAGGGCGGAGCGGACCTGCTCGGTAATTCCGTAGGTCTTGATCACGATACCGCGCAGTTCCGGAAAGATCGGCGATTCCCTGTTGGCGCGGTAATGGACCTGGTTGCCCACGCGTTTCACGGTCAAAAGCCCGGCGCCGGCCAGTTTTGCCAGTTCCCGCTGCACCGAACCGGTGCCCACGCCGGCCTTGCGGACAATCTCGTTGGCGTAGTAACTGCGATCCGGGTAGCCGAAGAACAGGCTGAGCAACTGCCTCTGGGTGCGCGTGAACAGCGCGTTCCACAGGTCCTTGCCTTGAGCAATCATACCCATATGAGGTATTATTATACCTTGATTGGGTTTTTGTAGAAAAATCAGTGAGGAAAAGGACTTCCCTGCCCGGATTCCTCAGCGTATACGGGCTGATAGGGCGCAACTGCTTGCCGGATATCCCGGGGCTTGCCCCGTCCAACGGGAGTCCGGAAGTACAGATACTCTAGGAAAACCGGTTTTTCCGCATCGCCCGGTCAAGCAGGTCCGGAACGTATCTTCGCTCTGGCGAGAGCAGGAAACTGACGGACGCCGTCCTGGAATGGGTCTGGAACGGCTGGCTTACTGCCCGCCGTCCCGAAGGGCATAGCAACGATATCGCCACCCGCAGTCACGGCCTGACCTGTATAGGTGAGTCACAAAAACCGGGCCGGAGAACAGGGTCGGATAATTGGACCGGCAGTCGCCCAGACTGACCGGTCTTTTCTTTGCGGGACTCGGGACTCGGGACTCGGGACTCGGGACTCGGGACTCGGGACTCGGGACTCGGGACTCGGGACTCGGGACTCGGGACTGCAGGAGTTTACCTTCTCCCTTCTCCCTTCTCCCTTCTCCCTGTTCCCTCTTCGCCCCTACCTACTCCATCGATTCGATGAATGCGTTCGCCTCCGTGATGGCCTTCTGCATCTCGGCGATCAGGCTGGCGGTGTCCCGCTCTATGCTGTCGAGTTCGTTGCGCAGTGCGCCGATCGCACGTGCGTTGAGGTTGTGCTTGAGCACCAGCACCTGGTCCCGGAAGGCCTCCAGCACCGGCGGCATGGCCGCTTCCGCGCGGCGCATGGCGGACATGAGACCGCGGTAGCGGCTCTTCGTGTCCCGCAACATCCCGGCGCTGTTGGCGCGCAGGGTCGCGCTGGAATACTGCTCGAGCTCCTCTTCCCATTCCTCGAACAGGTCCTCGGCCACGTTCTCGATGGAATCGATGCGGCCGCTGACCTCGTCGGCCCGGGCCACGCTGCGCTCGTACTCGCTGTTCAGGCGGTCGTAGGTTTTTTCCAGTTCCCCGCCGTCGATCTCGACGATGCTGCGGAACTGGTCCAGGGCGGACGCGAACTGCTCGGCGGCATCGTCCTGCGCGTCCCGCGCTTCCTCCACGCGATCCACGAGGATGTCGCGCTTCTCGATGCCGAAACCCTCCATGGCCTTGTAGTAGGTGCTGGAGCAGGCGGCCAGGCTGAAGGCCATCAGTAAATACAGTCCGTTCTTGATGTGCACGGCGGTCTCCGGTCCGGTTACGGGCATGAATCCGGGCAGGTGCCCCGGAAAGGAAATTATAGTCCCCGTCCGGCCATCGCGGCAGGCGCGTGACAGTGGTTTACAAAGCCCGCCTGCTCCCTGTCACCCGCCGGCGTTGGGCAGGTACTCCTCGCAGGTTTCTTCTGAGGGCTGCCAGACCTCGTTGTAGGGGTTGTCGTAACAGACGGCATCGAGGAACTTGCGGCGTTCGCGTTTCTGGCGTTCCCGTTGCAGGGCCATTATCGGCGCAAATCCCGGGTCGTCGTACAGGGATTGCAGGTAGGCGGTATTCGGCTCCCAGAAGGCCCCGTCTTCCACGGACCTGGCGATCAGGGCCAGGCCCTCCTCCCGTTCGCCCGACAGGAAAACGGTGATGCCCTCGAGATAGTCCACGCTCACCCTGAGCGTAGTGCATTTCACGCCCGCGTCACGCAGGCGGCTGACATATTCCCGCATCGCCGCCAGCGCTTCCTCGGCCCCTGCCTCGTCACCCGCTGCACGGCGGATGACGGCCAGTGCAATGGCCTGGTGGCCCGTTAACCGGCCGGGAGACCGGGCCAGTCGTCCGTCGTTTCGTTGCCACAACTCTTCCAGGAAAGGTTTCGCGCGGTCGAAATCACCGGCGGTGGCCAGGGTCAGTCCCAATTCGCGGCGCCGGGTTGCAGAATCCGGATTCCTGGCAAATCGTTCCTCTTCCCGCGCAACGGCCTCATCGATCATGCCCAGCATGAAATACGCATCGAGTCGCGGTGTTTCCTGGATCGTGAGCGCTTCGGATGCAAGGCCCATGACAGCGAACAGCCTGGCCAGGGTTGTTCTGTACACCCTGTTTCCGCTCCTGGTCTCCGGATTGATTTGCAAGGCCTCCAGGCTACCCAGCGCCCAGGCGGACCATTGCCCGCCGACACTGTCCAGGAAACCGCTGAACCTCGCATATCGGTCAGGCGCCAGGAATTCAAATTTGTCCGCCTGCCACTTGGCGTCTTCCATCCGGCACCTGTCGACCAGGTCATAGATGTAATTGGTGATGCCCGTGATTGAAAACGGGTTCAGGAGCACCGCCCGCTCCTGGGCCGGGAACATCTCCTGTTCCCGACCGGCGCTTTTCAACTCGCGCGCCAACCAAGTGTGGCCGATGGAATAATTGCGGTTGAGCTGGATCGCCCTTTCGAGGTATGCGATTTTTTCTTCATCGGAATCCACGAACCAGGACATTGCAGCCCAGGCTTCGGCGAGGTTCGGGTCCAACGCCATGGCCCGCTCCGCATGCGGCATTGCGAGGGGTTTCAACTCCGCCCAGTTCAGTTCCAGGTTGAAATGGTTGGACACCAGGTAAGCAATCGCCAACTCCGCGTGGGCCATTGCATAGTCGGGATCCAGTGCTATCGCCCTGGCGAACTCCCGAACAGCGAGTTGTGCCGTTTCCGGTTCGCGCCTAGCCAGCAGGAAACGGCCGCGCTGTAAGGCCTCATACGCCTTTTTATTGACCACTACAGGATCTTGCGACTCCATCCCGAGCCCCAACCCCAGACGCTCTTCAAGCGCGCCGACGATCGCTTCCGTGATTTCGACCTGTACCTCGATAATATTTTCAAGTTGACGGTCATAAGCCTCGGACCACAACTGCAAACCACTCGAGGCATCGATCAGCTGGGCGGCGATGCGCAGTCGCTCCCCGTCTCTGCGCACGCTCCCGTCCAGCAGGTATCCAACATCCAGGTGCGCCCCGATGACACGCGGATCCTCGTTCGCTCCCTTGAAATAGGATGTCGAACTCAGGGCCGGAACCAGCAATCCATCCACGCGTCCCAGGCTGATGATCAGCTCTTCCGACAGCCCGTCCGCGAACCACTCCTGGTCCTGGTTCTGGCTCATGTCCTTGAAGGGCATCACCGCAATGGGAATCTCTTCGCCGGAGTGTTCGGGTTGATTAAGGTGCAAAACCGTCGCAACCAGGAGCACAACCGCGACCAGGGCTGCCAGTCCTGCAGCTACGAGCCATTTCTTCCCGGCGATACCGCCCGGGGAAACTTCTCCGTCCAGTTCGGAAACCGATGGCACCAACCGGAAACCGACCTTTGGCACGGTCTGGATGTACTTCGCCTCGCGGGCAGAATCGCTGAAGGCCTTGCGCAGTTCCACGATGCACTGGGTCAGCGCATCGTCGGTCACGATGACGCCGGGCCAGACGGCCTCAAACAGTTCATCCCGGGTGACCACCTCACCGCCGGCTTCGGCAAGGCACAGCAGGACGGCCATGGGCCGGGGATGGATATGAACGGTTTCGTCGCCGCGCTCGATGCAATCGCGGCGTGGCCTGACGATCCATTCTCCCAGGCGAAAATCAGCGCGCATTTACCGCGATCCGATTCAATTTGGCCGGAATATCCATTCTATCAATAATTTGGCTCCGTCAGACCTGCTCCGGATCAAGTAGCATTTCATGCTTTCTCGTGTTTATTTCGTACTAGTTTCGTTTTTGTTTCGTTTTTTTCGGGCGCCGTGTTGCCAGACTGCAACCGTCGAAACCGGCCACTGACACGGCCCGTCAAAAAACGGATACAGGAGGAAACACCATGAAGACTTTCACGACAATTTTCACAACCATGATGCTCATGATCGTCTCCGGCGCGGCGGCCGGTGAAACGGTGGTCCGGGAAAAGGCCCTGACCTGGGAAGACGTCGCCAGGCTGGACGGCCCCGAACTTTACGCCAACCTGTGCGCGGCATGCCACGGCGTCAGCGGCAAGGGCGACGGCCCTGCGGCCAAATTGATTGACAAGGCCGTACCCGACCTGACAGTCATCGCCAACGGCAGCAGGTTCCCCCACAAGCAGGTCGAGATCGCGATATCCGGCAACAAGCGATCTTCGCACGGCACCATCGACATGCCGGCCTGGGGCGACCAGTTCAGGTACCTGCGGCCCGGCTGGAACGCCTTCCTGCGCGACAACTATGCCCGGGAGCGGATCCACACCCTGGCGACGCACCTCGAGACGCTCCAAGGCGGCCCGAACATCCTGGCCGCCGAGTAAGGCTGACGACCGTCAGCAGTTGAAGGCCGCCGCCACCCGGCGGCCTTTTTTATTCCCATTCTCCCCGGATCGCGTAATCCAACTTCAACCACACCACCCTGCCGTAAGGATTGTGCACCCACCTGTAATAACCGAAGGGCTGGTCGGCAAACGGCGGCGCCTCGTCCGCCAGGTTCCGTACGCCGGCAGTCAGCCTGATCCTGGCCTTGCTGTCTCCCGGCGATGAGAAGTTGTAGCCCAGCGCCAGGTTGTAGACTTTCCAGCTTCCGACATCCCAGTAAGTCCGGTCCCTGTCCGGGTCGTAGGTGCCGGGGCTGACCTCGCCCGGTTGCCACAGCGATGTCAGGTAGAAATCGTCGATGTAGCGCATCGAGAGACTGGCATTGAATTCACGGAACTTCCAGTTGAACGAAACGCTGTATCTCGTTTTGGGCTTGCCGTTGCGTCGCACCCGGTCAGTAAAAGAAATTCCCTGTTGCTCGTGCTTGGTGAGCCGGGTCATATCGCCCCGGATCCTGAAACTGCCGGCCCGGGTTCGGGGCGTCGCGTACTCGAGCATGGCGTCCCAGCCCTGGATTTCGCGGGACTCGAGGTTGACGTAGCGGGTGATGATGTTGGTGGCTTCACCCACCGGGATGCGCTGGTCGTCCGGGTTGGCCGCGTTCCAGGCGTCGAACAGCGCCTGGTCCGCCGGCGTGATGTCCGCGCGTACCACGTTCGGATTGTGGCTGCCCTCGGAGCGCAGCAGTTCGTCCTGTTCCAGTTCCTCCCTGTTCGAGGTCACGCCGATCGCAGACTCGGCCCGGATGTTCCAGAAATCGGCGCCGAGGCGCAGGCCGGCCAGGGCGCCGTCCCGTGGCGCGAACACGAAGCCGGCCATCCGGGTTTCGGCATCCTCGGGCTGCAGGTCCGGGTTGGCTTCCCGGGTCGTGTAGCGGTAGGTGTCCCCCGTGTCCACGGCATGGCCGGTCACGTCCGCGCGCATCGGGTCCTCGATGCCCCAGTCGCGCACCACGATCGTGCCCTGGTTCAGCTGGACCAGGTTGGGGGCGCGAAAGCCCTCGGTGTAGGAGCCCCGGATGGACAATGCGTCTGCAATACCCCAATGAAAACCGACTTTCGGTTTGATCTTGGAACTGAAATCGCTGGGATTCTCATAGCGCACCGCGAGTTGTAGCTCCAGTGATTTCGCGAAGCGTTTACCGTTTGCCTCACCGATCAAGGGGAGATACAACTCCGAATAAGCCGACCAGGTGTCCCTCGATCCCCTGGCGTCCGAGCGTGCGGACCGGCCGAGCAGGTCGCTCTCGTCGAACAATGCGCCGTTGTCGAAGGTGATGGTTCCGTCCAGCCGCGGGTCCCAGTCGTCGAGATAGGCTTCCCGTCGCCATTCGGCGCCCAGGGCAATTCCGGCATCGTTGCCGAAGCTGGAAAACAGGTCGTCCCGGTTCAGGCGGAAGTCCCACAGCGCAAGTTCGGATTCGTGGCGGTCCGTGAACGTGGTGCGAATCGCATCGAAAGCCTCTTGCGAATTGCCGCCCGGTCCCGCGAAGGGATTGATCGCCTCCGGTCCATTCACCCTCAGGGAGTCCATGAACTGCGTCTTGGATATCCGGTTGGTTTCGTGGTCGCTCGAGGAGGCCCCGGAAACGAGTAGCGCGGATTCCCAGTCCCAGTCACCGGTTTCGCCCCGCAATCCGCCCATCACGCGCCAGGAGTCGTTATCGACGTAGGTGACGCGTGGACCCAGGTCGATCGGGCGCCAGCGGCTGATCAACACCTGCCGGCCCGGGAACGGATTGTGCCAGGCGTCGGGTGGCACCACCAGGAAGGCGAGCCCCTCTTCGATGGGCAGGGTCGAGCGCTGGTTGACCGAGTCTGCCTGGTAGTAGAAGGCGTCGCCGAAGAACTCCTTCCCATCGGCGAATTCATGATTGAAGGTCAGTACCAGGTTGTAACGGCTGATGTCCGGGACCACCCAGGTGGGCAGGTGCAGGTTGTACCGGTTCGAAGTGTTGCCTTTGCGGATCTCGCCGGTGTCGGGATTGACATGCCAGGTGCCCGAGCGCGCCCACCGGCCGTCATCCAGCAGTTGCCCGGTTTCGAACAGGGCCCAGGGCGTGAACAGGGAGGTGTTCCGAAGCTGGGTGTCACCACGCCACACTTCGGGAATGCCCTCGAGTTGCCGGCGATCCAGTTCGTAATTGAGTTCGTCCAGTTCGGAAAGTGGCAAATGGTTGCGGTCGTACCAGCTGGCGGCCAGTCCGAAATGGCTCCGACCGTCGCCGGTGAACCAGCCCGTCGAGACCTGGCCTTCGGACTCGGCGTAATTCGTATCCGTGTTCCAGCCGTGCTTGCCGGAAATACGCAGGCCCTCGAAGGTGTCATGGGATATGAAATTGACCACGCCGGCCATGGCGTCGGCTCCGTACAGGGGGGCGGCGCCGTCGCGCAGCACCTCGATCCTGCGAAGGACGCCGGACGAGATCGAGTTCACGTTGTAGGACGCCACGGGCACACTGCTCATCCAGGTGACGCTGGGGTGCGTCACCATGCGCCGGCCGTTCAGCAGCACCAGTGTGTTATTCGATCCGAGGGAACGCATGTTGACGGCCGCCACGTCGCCGCGTGCGCCGCCGACCCCGTAGTTGGAATCCGTGAACTCGAAACCGCCTATCGAGGGAATATGGGTCAGGAGGTCAGGCATGTTGACCGCGCCGGTGTTTTCGATGGCCTGTTCGTCCATCACGGTCACCGGCAGCATTTCCTCGGTCAGCACGGGAATGTAGGTACCCGTGACGACCACTTCCTCGAGAATACGATCTCCGGCTTCCGGGGCGGTCTCCTGTGCGAAAACGGCCCCGGACAGGGCCAGGCAAACGACTGCCGCCCGGAGTGGCTCGGTGCTGAGCAATGAGCGATATGCCATGCGCGTTGCCCCCCTGATTAGGGCAAAACCCAGTTTATGCCGGGCCTGTAACCACGGACTTGATATGTATCAGCATCGCGATTTCAGCCCCGGGGCGGGGCGACGGCCCGGAGATGCGTCAACGGGCTGCGAAAAACTCCGCCAGCCTGACCATGGCCAGCGTGTCGGCCCGGCAGTATTCCAGCAGTTCCTGCCGGACCCGTTCCTTCTCTGCCGGGTCGCTCCCCGGCTGAATGGCGGCCAGGTAGGCGTTAGAGGCCTCGGTGCCCTCCTTGATGCCCGCCAGGTGTTCGTAGTCCAGTTCCGGGGCCACGGTCGGGATCACCGCCTTGATCGACCAGGAGCCCAGCATGTCCGGATGGTAGTAACCGGACTTGGTGACGGGATACAGGTCCACCAGCCGGTCAACGATGGCCTGCAATGCCGGGGCCAGGTCGGGGAAGCGCTCGATCAGGCCGTTGATGACGCCTTTCTCGTAGGCCGTGTACATGAGCACCGGGCCGGTCTCACCGAGGTCGGCGATCATCTGTTCGGCCAGCGCCCGCATGGGCGGTTCGCCCGACATGTCCAGGAACTCGACCTGGCGGATTTCGCCGGGCGCCTCTTCGATATGGCAGGAATACTGGAACGGCAGCGCCTGGTAGGGCCGCGTGTCCGGCCAGATCGGGATGGCCGGGCCTATGGTTTCGAAGTCGAGGTAGTAACGCGGGTAATCCAGGGCGCGAACGAATTCACCGGCGGACGGCAGGACCTCCGCCTCTCCCGAGCGCGTCACGTGCCGGATGCGCAACGGGTCCGCCCCGATCAACATCTCGGCCGGTACGTCGCGCAGGTCCCGGTAGCCGGCCGTGACCAGTTCGCCGAGTTTCTTGCGGCTGCCCTTGAGGCAGTGCACAGGGTACTCGGTTTCGACGGGCCAGCAGTGACTGAAGAACGGGCACTCGTAGGGGGTGAAGCAATGCTGCCCCGCCGGGATATCCGGCTCCGGCCCGTCCACCACCTGTTTCGCCCGGTCCACCCAGACCGGCACGGACGACTGAAGCTCCAGGACCGCCTCGGTCAGGTCCTCCTCGACGAGGATGCCACGGTAGTCGCCGTCGCCGCCGTACACGAACTGGTTGTCGATGTGCGCCAGCGCAAAAGATTCGAAGTCGTAGCCGGCACCCATGTGCACCCAGGCCTGGATGGCGCAGTCCTGCACGTGTTCGTTCTTGCGTTTGGTGGATGCCTTGACCTCGACGATCTTCCAGCTGCTTCCGGACGGGAGCAGCACGTCCTCCCGGATCAGCACGCCCTGGTGCTGGATCGTGGCCTCGAACACGGGCATCCGCTCGGTACCACCGAGCAGCGCTTTCGTCCGGCCCAGCGCGTGGCCCAGCCCGTCCTCGTAGGCCAGGAATTCGCCCTGCCCCTGCCCATACACCTCGACGGCGATCTCGCCGACCTGGTGGCCGACGTCGAAAGCCGCCTGCGTGGACGCGGACACGGTGGCCAGTTCCGGCTGGTGCACCTCCAGGTGCACGCGCTTGAGGCACTGCAAGGAGGACATGATGCGGGACTTGGACAGCCTGGGCATGAGGTTAGGATAACGCCAATCGGCGCCGGGTTCAGGGCTCCCCGAACTGCAGTTCCGCAAGCCGCGCGTAAAGCTCGTTCGTTCCCGTGAGTTCCTCGTGGCGGCCGACCGCCACGATCGAACCCTGGTCCATGACCACGATGCGGTCGGCTTTCTTCACCGTCGCCAGGCGGTGCGCGATGATGATGGTGGTGCGGTCCTGCATCAGGCCCTCCAGGGCCTTCTGCACCAGTTGCTCGCTCTCGGCATCCAGCGAACTGGTGGCCTCGTCCAGCAGCAGGATGGGCGGATCCTTGAGGATGGCCCGGGCGATGGCGATGCGCTGGCGCTGGCCACCCGACAGCCGCGTGCCTCGTTCGCCGAGGAAGGTTTCGTAACCTTCCGGCAGGGCCCGGATGAATTCGTCGGCCGCCGCGGCCACCGCCGCCCGCTCGACGTCCTCGTCCCCTGCATCCGGCCGGCCGTAACGGATGTTCTCCCGCGCGTCCTCTCCGAACAGCACGGTCTCCTGGGGCACCAGTGCGATCTGCCGGCGCAGGTCCCCGGGCGCCAGCCGGGAAATATCCACGCCGTCCACCTCGATGTGACCCGCCGCCGGATCGTAGAAGCGCAGCAGCAACTGGAAGCTGGTGCTCTTGCCGGCGCCCGAGGGTCCGACGATGGCCAGCGTCTCGCCGGGCCTGACGTCCAGCGAGAAGTCGTCCAGGGCCAGGGTATCGGGGCGGGAGGGATAGGAGAAGGAAACACCCCTGAAACTGATGGCACCGCCGGCACTTTCCGGCAGGGAAAACGGCGCTTCCGGCGCCGCGATGGCGGGCCGCGCCGCCAGCAGTTCGCTGAGCCGCTCCATGGCGCCCGCCCCGCGCTGTATCTCACCCCAGATCTCGCTCAGCGCGGCAGCCGAGGATCCGACGAACATCGAGTACATGAGGAACTGGGCCAGTTGCCCGCCGGTCATGTCGCCGGCCAGCACCGCGCGGGATCCCATCCACAGGATCAGGGTGATGGCCCCGAATACCAGGATGATGCCGAGCGCGGTCAGGCCGGCGCGGGTGCGGATACGCCGCACGGCGGCCCGGAAACTGGCAGCCACCGCCGCGCCGAAGCGCTCGCTCTGCAGGTCCTCGAGGGTGAAGGCCTGGACCGTCTGGATGGCGTTGAGGGTCTCGCCGGCCAGCCCGCTGGTATCGGCCACCCGGTCCTGGGCGGTGCGCGACAGACGCCTGATCCTCCGGCCCACGACGATGATCGGCACGACCACCACCGGCACGCCCAGCAATATGTAGAGGGTGAGCATCGTGCTGGTCAGGGTGAGCATGGTCAGCCCGCCCAGCAGGTTGACCGTGGCGCGCAAGGCGATGGACAGGGAGACGCCGGAGATGCTCTGGACCAGCGTGGTGTCGGTGGTCAGGCGCGACAGCACCTCGCCGGTGCGGGTCACCTCGAAAAACGTCGGGTCCATGCGGA
>JABAHS010022625.1_pt2 | contig 13116 bp, 12 predicted proteins | sample 7062111 | NCBI WGS metagenome assembly JABAHS01 (sample SAMN14534600, study PRJNA622989) | marine sediment metagenome | biome: marine biome [ENVO:00000428]; feature: marine pelagic biome [ENVO:01000023]; material: deep marine sediment [ENVO:00002113]; isolation source: pool of 4 deep marine... | reverse complement strand
TCCCTCTAGAGCGAGAAGTTGATGATTTCCTAGGTGTTGAGGTTGAAGGTACATTAACCTGGCATATGTATCCAGGAGTTGATGTAGATCTTATCGGTTCAGTAGTATTTGCCGGCGATGGTCTTACAGATCTTCTCGAAGCACAGGCTGCTGCTATCACAGGTGAAACTGTTGGTAGCGCTTCAGATACCCCATGGGCTGTGCAGGGTAGAATGGTCATCTACATCGATGATTTCTTTAAAGGTGAATAATTAATAACGCAAGTTATTAGTTACTAAAAAAATTAAACCCTTCCAGAGTCTTTAGGATTCTGGAAGGGTTTTTTATTGTCTGATTTATCAATATATTCTATCCGTATTACTTATTCTTAATAATTTTTAGGATTTCTGATTTATATAATCTATCTATTTATATTTTATTCATTATACTTTCCTAAAAACATTCTAATTTTTACTAAACAGTATTTATTTAAACCTTATAATTTTTAAGGAGCCTGTGTATATGAAAAGTTTAATTCTAAGCATTGCTGTAGCTCTTATATTTTCTGCTGAAGCAAAAAGTGAGACTGTTGAATTAACTCTTAAGGAAGCCCTGGTTCTAGCTCTGCAAAACAATAGAGATATTAAGATTGAAAGGTTTAATGTCGATAGCTCTAAAGGTGAAGTAAAGAGTCAAAAAGGGACATTTGACATATTATTCTCGGTTGAATCTTCTTATTCTGAAAGAGAGATACCAACTGCGAGTACTTTTATTGAGACTGGTACGATAGCTGAAGATGAATTTAACATAACTGCCGGACTGGATGGCAGGCTTCCTACCGGTACTTTTTATGATCTGGTTAAATTTTCTGCTACAAGAACCAAAACCGATTCTCCAATTGAGGTGCTAAGCCCTAACTGGTTTACAAATATAAGCTTTAGCGTAGGCCAGGACTTGTTAAGGGATTTTGGATTGGATGTAAATTTGATTGGCGTAATAACAGCTAAGAGAAACAGCGATATTGCCGTAAATGAGCTTGAAAAACGAATAAGCGATGTATTTTTAAATGTAGAGATAGAGTACTGGGGTCTAGTAGGGTTTATAGAGAATTTAGAACTGCAAAAAAAGGCGCTTGAGTTAGCTAAGGACCTTCAAAGGAGAAACGAGATTCAGGTTGATGTTGGGGTTTTACCTCCCATAACCGTCACACAGGCAAAATCGGAGGTTGCCGCAAGACAGGTAGATGTTATAACGGCTGAGAACAATGTAGAAGCTGTTGCCGACAGACTTAAAAACATACTGGTACTGCCGCTGCAATCTCAAATTATGCCGATTGATGATCCTAACAAAGAATTTATAAATTACACGGAGAAAGACATATTAGATGAGTCCTTAAAGAATAGACCGGAGATAAAACAAGCCAAGCTGGAAGTAGAAAAGAATGAGAAGCTTAGAAAATTTTATTCCAATCAGAGGCTTCCAAGGTTATCTGTTCAGGGAACCATAGAGTATAAAGGTCTTGGAGGAGATGAGAATCAAAACAGGATTGATTTTGGTGGTGGAGATTTGGAACCGATTTCGGAGCAGTTTAACAGCCCAGGAGATGCATTTGATCAGCTTTATAACGGAGATTTTATGAGCTGGAGTATCTTGGGGGTATTTAGTTATCCGATATTTAACTGGCAGGCCAGGGGGGATTATATCAAGGCTAAAGCGGATCTAAACAGAACAGTTATAGAATATGACAAGGTTATTGATGACATAAATCTTGATGTGAGAAACTCCATGCGACTGATTGAAAACTCTAAGAGAAGAATAGAGGCTGCCGATATATCTGTTGATCTGGCAAGCCAGGTGTTGTCTAACGAAGAAGAGAGGCTTAAAGTCGGAATAGGCACCACAAGAGAGGTCCTGGAGGCTCAGAGAGACCTTGTGGACGCGAGAGCAAGCCAGATAAGGGCTATAGCAGATTATAACATTGCTCTTGCAAGGCTTGAAAAAGCCAAGGGGACAATTATCCAGAGCAAAGGAATAGTCCTTCAGGATTAATGCTTGAAGTGTCTTATCCCTGTGAAGACCATCGATATCCCGTGTTTTTCGCAGGCATCTACGATGTCCTGATCACGGATCGAGCCGCCCGGCTGTATTATTGCTTTTACTCCAAGCTTGGCAGCTTCATCTATACCGTCTCTAAATGGGAAAAAAGCATCAGAGGCAAGCACTGAATTCTCTGTTGATATATTTGCCTTTATCCCGCAGAGTTTAACAGAATCTACCCTGCTCATCTGTCCCGCTCCGATTCCTACGGTCTGGCCCGGTTTTGCCAGGATAATGGTGTTAGACTTTACATGCTTACAAACTATCCATGCAAACTTTAACGCTTCTAACTGCTGCTCTGTAGGAGAGTTTGTAGTGGCTACTTTTAGGTTGTCAAAATCACTGTTTACTCCAAGGTCTTTATCCTGAAATAAAGCGCCTCCGGTGACCTTCTTTAAATCGAGATAAGATTGTGAAAGATTTTTTAGGGGTGGAGTTTTTAATACCCTCACATTTTTCTTTGTAGAAAGTATATCGAGCGCTTTTTCAGTATACTCAGGCGCGATTATTACCTCCAAGAACATCTCCGTCATTTCTGTAGCGACCAGTTCATCTACCTCAGTATTAAATGCTACTATGCCGCCAAATGAACTCAGAGGGTCGCATTCCTTAGCGTTTAGAAAGGCTTGTTTTGCAGTACTCCCCAGAGCAACGCCGCAGGGGTTATTATGCTTTACTATCACGCATGCGGTCTCGTTAAACTCCTTTACGGCTTCAAGTGCAGAGTCTGTATCATAAATATTATTGAGGGAAAGCTCCTTACCCTGAAGCTGTGTGGAATTGGAAACAGATGGCTCATGAAAATCGGGTTGGGTGTAAAATGCGCCGTCCTGGTGCGGGTTCTCACCATACCTTAGGTCCAGGGATTTTGAATAATGCATTGTAAGGGAATCAGGGAATTTAATTTTAGAACCGTCCAGTTTTGCAGAACCTAAAAAGTTAGAAATTGCCGCATCATAGTTGGCTACGTAAGAAAAAGCCTTTTTAGAAAGTCTGAAATTAGTCTCTAACGATACATGTCCGTCATTTTTCTTTAGTTCTTTTAATACAACTTTGTAGTCTGCAGGATCGTGAATTATGCTTACGTATTTATAGTTTTTGGCAGCGGCTCTAAGCATAGTGGGGCCGCCTATGTCTATATTCTCTATTGCCTCATCCAGCGATACGCCGTCTTTTTTAATTACATCGATAAATGGATAAAAATTAACTACTACTATATCAATCGGGCCTATATCATTTTTTTCCATATCCTCTATGTGAGTCTCATTTTCTCTAATGGATAAGATTCCGCCGTGTATCCTCGGATGCAGAGTCTTAACCCTTCCTCCAAGCATCTCCGGGGAGTTTGTATATTCAGAAATATCGGTAATCTGTATGCCGGAGTCTTTTAACTTCTTTGCAGTTCCTCCGGTAGATATTATTTCAATCCCTAGTTTTGCAAGACCCTCGGCAAACTTGTTAATTTCTTTTTTATCCCATACGCTTATGAGCGCTCTCTTGGCTTTTTGCATCATTATGTCCTTTTAATGTTAAAATCAAGTTAGATTAGTTTATAAAACGGAATACTAGCGGATTAAACTGGCTAAAATTTAATATGAATCATAATTAACATTACTTTTGTGAACTTGTCAATTGTTACGTATACTCTAATGTTTTAGAAACTATTTTGATTAAAAACCTCTAATGAAACGAGATAAATCATCATCTATAAAGGTAGGGATATTCGTACTTCTAAGCATAGTGGCATTTATTATTTTTGTGTTCATGCTTGGAGGGGATAGTAAGTTTTTTGCCCGGTCCTATAAAGTGCAGACCTCTTTTACAAATGTAGCAGGCCTCTCAGAGGGAGCTTCGGTGAGGCTTTCGGGGGTGAGGATCGGAAGCGTAAAAGAGATAAAATTTCCAAAGGACATAGACAAAAATTTTATTGTGGTTCTCATGGACGTAAAGGAAGACGGGGTAAGGAGGATAGGCTTGGATGCAATTGCAACCATAAAAACCGAAGGGCTGTTGGGCGATAAATACATTGAAATAATCAAAGGGTCAAAGGAAAGTCCGGAGGAGATTAAGGATGTCATAAAGATAAACAGTTTTAATCCTGCCGATATTACAAAGCTCATTGACCAGTCTGATGAGCTTATTGGAAATATTATTAACATTTCCGAGAGCCTTGATGAAATTGTGAAGGCGTTTGGCAAGGAAGAGAATATAAATAATATATCTAACACTATCGCTTCATTCAGAAGAACTATTGAGGCTATAGAAAAAGAGGGTGGAGTGTTAAACACGCTCATATATGGAAAAGAAAATCAAATCCCGGGGGATAAGAATACGCTTGAAAAACTGGACGAAACAATTGCGCTTTTAAATGATCTGCTGGGTGAAATAAAGAGCGGCGATGGTCTTCTCACAGCCCTTCTTTTTGAAGAAGATTTAAAAATAAAAGTAGACAACGCAATTACAAATATTGAAAAGGCAGCCGAGTCAATTGGCGATGATGAAGGGATGGCAAGCGACCTGAGAGATACGGTTGCTAATCTAAAAAGTATTTCGGAAAAACTGGATGAAGGAGAGGGTACGATTGGCGCAATGATAAATGACCCACTCTTATATGATCAGCTAAACACTGTGCTCGGGGAGGCCGAGAGAAGCAGGTTTGTCCGGGCTACAATCAAATATCTTATTGAACAAAAGTTAAAAAGAGAGAAAGAGGAAAGAACCGAGACTAAGCTCTATGGATATTAGCGGGTGACGGGATTCGAACCCGCGACCCTAAGCTTGGGAAGCTTATGCTCTAGCCAGCTGAGCTACACCCGCAGTTACTTTTAAATTAAAGCAAATTAACCGTGCAAAGTCAATCGCTCTTGTTTGTATTTAGCCNNTTAAATTAAAGCAAATTAACCGTGCAAAGTCAATCGCTCTTGTTTGTATTTAACCGCCATGAAAAAGACCAGAAAAACCGATAAGCTTGTTACTGAATCAGTAAATCCGGATACGGTTGATATAGATATATCGTCTACCGGCAGGATAATAAAACTAATCTCGGATGAAGACCGTAAAATATCAAAAGCAGTTTATGAGAGCAGAGAATCGATAGAGGCGGCGGTAGAGCTGATTTATGAAAGAGCTGGAGAAGGAGGGAGGATTTTTTTTGTAGGCGCCGGTACAAGCGGCAGGCTCGGAGTTATTGAAGCTGCTGAGTGCCCGCCTACTTTTGGCACATCACCAGCCTTTGTGCAGGCCATAATAGCGGGTGGAAAAAGGGCAGTGTTTAACTCTATAGAAGGGGCAGAGGACTGTTATACGGACAGTATCAAGCAACTTAAAAACAAGAGGTTAAGTCAAAATGATGTTGTGGTTGGAATTGCCGCTAGCAGCTCAACTCCATTTGTGATTGGAGCAATTGACTATGCAAAAGAAGTAAAAGCCCCTACAGTCCTGATAACTTTTAATCCTGCAAAAAAGAATACTGCCGATATTATCATTTCACCAATACTGGGGCCTGAAGTAATAGTCGGATCTACAAGAATGAAATCAGGAACCGCAACAAAAATGATCCTTAATATGTTAACTACCGCCATTATGATTAAGCTTGGCAAGACCTATAAAAACCTCATGGTGGATGTGCAGCCCAAATCAGAGAAGCTCAGGAGCAGGGCTAAAAGAATAGTAAGACAGCTTACAGGAGCTACCGATAAAAAAGCACAGAGCCTGCTTTTGACTTCAAACTGGCAGGTAAAACCGGCTGTGGTTATGGGCGTAAAAAAAATAACTTATAAAGAAGCAAAAGAGCTTCTACGGCGGCATAGAGGCTTTCTTAGAAAAGCGCTTGAGTAGTACCGTTTAAAAACCCAAATGAATCCTGTTCAAAAATTGTCTAATAAGAAAAAGAAAATCGTAATCGGTCTTATGTCCGGAACATCGATGGATGGGATAGATTCGGCCATAATTGAGATAAAAGATAGTGGAATAAAGACTAATATTAAGACAATAGGATTTTTATGTAAAAAATATAGTCCCCGATTAAAAAGCAGATTACTTAAAATAGATGAGAAGACTGCTTTAAAGGAAATTTCGGAGCTCAACGTCTTAGTAGGGCGGGAGTTTGCAGGGGCGGCGATTAAGTGTGCCAAAAAATTTGCTGCGGATATTAGTAACGTTGATCTGATAGGCTCACACGGACAGACTGTTTATCATAACCCCCCTTCCAGAAAGCTGGGAGTTCCGACAACTGTTCAGCTTGGAGACATCAATACCATTGCTCATAAAACAGGGGTAACCACTGTGGGAGATCTTAGACAAAGAGATATAGCGGCAGGTGGAGAAGGGGCTCCGATAATGCCTTATGTGGACTATATTTTATTTATCAACCATAGCACAAGCCCGGTTCTGGCCCAGAATATCGGCGGAATTGCGAATGTTACCGTTGTTACGAATAAACCAGAAGAAATGATAGCTTTTGATACAGGCCCGGGGAATATGCTTATGGACGGAATTGTTAGACTGTATTCCAATGGAAAGAAATTATTTGATCGAAATGGGAGAGCTGCGGGTAGGGGAAAAGTAAACCTCAAGCTGCTGCAAAAATTGCTTGCAGATGATTACTATAAAATGAAGCCGCCTAAGTCGACAGGAGCAGAAAAATATGGCGCTTATATGGTAAAACGCTTGTTTGGAGATATTAAGGGTAAGAAAGTAACATATGAAGATATGATGAGAACGCTTTTGCAGCTTACTGTGGAAACAATTGCACAGGCTTATGAAAACTTTATCATTCCCAAATATCGTCCCAAAAAAGTTATCCTTAGCGGAGGCGGGACTAAGAACTTGCTTATGTTAAGCGAGCTTAGAAAGAGGCTCGGTGGTCTTTATATAATAACATCCGATGAGCTTGTTATACCTTCTGATGCAAAGGAAGCAATCGGCATGGCGGTGCTTGCAAATGAGCTTGTATCCGGCCACAATTCCAATGTCCCATCATGCACGGGCGCTAAAGTGAATGTACCTCTTGGAAAAATATCATACGGTTTTTAAGATTAATTGATGGATAATATTATAAATTCTTTTTCTGCTGTAGACTGGGTAATTATTCTTTCATACCTTGTGGTCACAGTGGGTATCGGTCTTTATTTTACCAAGAGAGCAAGCTCGAATATCACAGACTACTTTGTCTCGGGAAGACACCTTCCCTGGTGGCTTATCGGCACGTCTATGGTAGCCACCACATTTGCTGCGGATACTCCGCTTGTAATTACAGGCTGGGTACGCACAGAAGGGATATGGAAGAACTGGTTTTGGTGGAACTATATATTCGGCCATGTGCTGGCAGTATTTCTTTTCTCAAGGCTTTGGAGAAGGGCGGAGGTACTAACGGACAATGAGTTCATTGAGCTTCGCTACAGCGGCAAACCGGCTGCATTTTTAAGAGGGTTCAAGGCGCTTTATTTTTCCACGCTTTTTAATTTTATAGTCATGGGGTGGGTTATAAGCGCCATGGCCAAGGTGTTTTCTGTGTTCTTCGGAGTCGATACATATGCAGCCGTAGTCGTATGCCTCGTAATTGCCGTAACCTACACGGCGCTCTCAGGAATATGGGGAGTGGCAATAACAGATTTTTTACAGTATATAATCGCCATTTTTGGCTCCATAATTTTGGTTCATTTTGTTATAAGTTCACAAGAGATAGGGGGCTATGCGGGGTTCCTATCAAGGCTTGGGGAAGTTGAGGGTAACATTAAGTTTTTTATGACGCCTGAGACCGGAAAGCCTGTTGCAGACGGATTTTTCTCTTCCAGCTTCTTTTCCTTTTTGGTTTTTATAAGTGTTATATGGTGGTCATCGCACAATGCCGATGGCGGTGGTTACATAATCCAGAGAATGTCATCAGCAAAGAATGAAAATCATGCAGTAGCAGGCACGGCGTGGTTTGTGATAAACCACTATATAATAAGGCTCTGGCCGTGGGTTTTAGTAGCTGTAGCATCCCTTCTTATTTTCCCGTATGCTGAAACCAAAGGTGCGGATCAGGAGGCTTATTATCTCTTGATGATTAAAAACTTTTTAGGCCCCGGCCTGCAGGGTCTGCTCTTTGTAACATTTTTGGCAGCTTTTATGTCCACAATAACCACACACCTTAACTGGGGGTCGTCTTATCTTGTAAACGATATATACAAGAGATTTATCGATAAGAACGGCTCAGACGCACGTTATGTGCTTGTATCGAGGATATTTACGATAATAATAACCATTCTTGCTGGAATATTTGCCCTGTATATCAAAAATATTGGAAAAGCGTGGATTTTCTTGTGGGCCATGAGCGCCGGCATTGGGCTTGTACTAATCCTGAGGTGGTTTTGGTGGAGGATTAATGCGTGGTCAGAAATCTCTGCGCTTGGAAGCTCAATCGCAACAATTCTAGGAGTGATTTTATATACAAATATGAAAGGAATAAGCCTGGAGCTAAAACATCAGGTAATCGTGATACCTGTTTCGATAACAACCTGGATTATAACTACTTTTCTTACAAGCCCCGAGCCTGCTCATAGACTCCAAAAATTCTATAATAAGATAAGGCCCTGGGGGTTTTGGGGGCCTGTCAGTAGCGGCAGTGAAAACAAAGAACCATTATCCCAGCTTCTTCTAAACTGGGTTTTGGGCGTGTGCGTTGTCATAAGCGGAATGGTGGGGATAGGGAAGTTATTACTCGGTGAATTCAGTATGGGACTGATCTTATTTTTAGTTTCGGTTTTATGTTCATTTGTACTCTATTATAGAATTTTTAAAATTAAGTAGAGAATATTTTAATTATCCTTATTTTGTGTTAATAATTATTGTAGTATTTTTTTAGAGATAAAATCATATGGCTATAAAAGTTAAAGTGCTAAAAGCTCCGGAGCTCTCGTTTTTTGAGAAGCTGTATCTGCCCCAGATACTAAAAGGGATGTTTATCACTCTTAAGCACTTGCTGGGCTCAAAGACCATTACAGTGCAGTATCCTGAAGAAGTAAAAGAGCTTCCCCCAAGGTACAGAGGGCTTCATATAATGCCAGGCGACGATGACCAGAAAATAAGGTGCGTTGCGTGCAAGCTTTGTGAGGTTGCCTGTCCTACTCAGGCTATTTCAATTGTAGCCGAGCCTGCCGATGACTATGGTGTTGAGAGAAGGCCCAAGATTTATAATATAGATTTTATGAGGTGCGTATTCTGCGGGTTTTGCGTAGAAGCCTGCCCGTGCGACGCGCTCAGGATGGGAATGAAGTATGAGCTTGCCTCTTACAACAGAGCCGGGCTTGTGCACACAAAGGAAGTATTTTTCGAACCAAGAGTAAGAAGTGAGGCTCCAAGAGACAACGCCAATTTCCTGTACGAAATGGGCAAAGGAAAGATCCTAGACTCCCCCGAAGCTGCTGAAAAAGTAAAAGAGCTCTCAGGAATTTACACACCCAAATAAGCATCCTCTGATTTTTATTTCTCCTTTTTCTATTCTTAGTGATTTTCTAAGTTGTTTGTTAATTCTACTACCAATTTTCACTCTTGATATTTAGTTTGTTAAAATAGTATAATGATATTAGTAGAAATTAATCATTATGTGCAGATTAAATTTACTCATAATTAGTTTTCTTATTATAGCTGTTTTCGGGCATGGCACCGGTTATTCTCAGGATATAAAACCTTCCTCCGTGCAAGTTGATGAGAGCAAAGAAGCCGCAAGGGGGTACAACAACAGAGGGCTTCTCTATTTGGAAAAGAGACAGTACGACCTGGCAATTAAAGACTTTGCTGCTGCAATTGAATACCAACCGCGCTATGCGGAAGCCTATAATAACAGGGGCCGGGCATTTAATAAAAAAGATAAGTATCAAGATGCCCTCAATGACTTAATTTCAGCCATTAAGATTGATAAAGAATATGCCGATGCCTATGCAAACCGCTGCTTTTCCTATATTAATATGGGCAAGTTAGAAAAAGCAGAGTTTGACTGTAATAAAGCGATAAGTCTGGACAAGGAACTCTATACAGCCTATTTATATAGAGGCATAATCTATAAAGCCAAAGGCGATATAGGAAAAGCCAAAGAGGATTTTAATACGGTAATCAAAAACAGCCCCGATAAACTGCTTGTCTTACAGGCCGAGAGGTTGCTTAAATAAAATATCCCTACTTATTTAATGTCACTTCATGATAAAAGCTTTAGCAAACATATTATAAAATGAAAACACTACTTCTGCCACCAGGGCCAAAAGGGCTGCCTATTCTTGGGTCATCTTTCCATTATTTTAAAGACATACTGGGATTTTTGACCCATATGCGGCAGACTTACGGGAAGATTGCGTATTTCAGGCTTGGCAATAGGAATATGTATATGGTAAGTGACCCTGAGATAGTAAAGGACGTGCTTGTGACAAACAACAAAAACTTCAGCAAGAGCAGGGCGCTTAAAAGGGCAAAGATGGTTGTAGGGGAAGGGCTTTTAACGAGTGAGGCCGAAACTCATCTAAAACACAGACGCATGATTCAGCCTGTGTTTTTGCAAAGAAGAATCTCTAAATATGCGGATGTAATGAGCGGGAATTCTTACAGAATTTCTGAAAAGTGGCATGATGGTCAGATACTGGACATGCATAAGGAGATGATGAAGCTTACCTTTAGCATAGTGGTAAAGACGCTTTTTAACTCAGATACCGAAAAAGACTCTGATGAAATCGGAGCTGCACTTACTTCTGTAATGAAGCAGTTTACAAGGCTTGTTTTTCCATTCTCTGAGTACCTGGACAAACTTCCTTTACCCGGGATTAAAAAATGCAATGAGGCTCTTGCAAGTCTCGATAGAACGATATATGAATTCATTTCGGAAAGGCGGGGCAATGAAGACAAATATGATGACCTGCTTTCATTACTTCTTTCAGTAAGAAGCGAGGACAACGAAAATGAGGGCTTGTCAGATCAGCAGATAAGAGACGAAGCCATCACGCTTTTTATTGCCGGGCAGGAGACTACTGCAAATTCTCTATCATGGTCACTCTATCTAATCTCCCGGCACCCGGAGGTAGAAGCAAGGCTTTATGAAGAAATTAACTCTGTTCTTGGCGGCAGGCTGCCGGATATGGTTGACTATAAGAAACTGCAATACACAAAGATGGTTTTTACTGAAGCCATGAGACTATATCCTCCCGCATGGACTGTGGTAAGAAGGGCGCTCTCAGATTATAAGCTAAAGGATTATATTGTTCCGGCAGGCGATGATATATTCATGAGTCAGTATGTGATTCAGCGTGATCCTGAATATTACCCCAGCCCGCTGGAATTCAGACCGCAGCGCTGGGAAAATGATTATATGAAGTCTATACCCAGGTTTGCTTACTACCCGTTTGGCGGAGGCCCGAGGCTATGTATAGGAGAAGGGTTTGCCTGGATGGAAGGAGTGCTTGTACTTGCTACAATTCTTTCAAACTGGAAGATGAGACTTGTAGAAGATAAACCTGTTAAACCCGATCCTCTTATTACACTGAGACCCAAGGGTGGGCTAAAAATGCGGTTAGGAAAAAGAGTGAACTAGAGGGATGCTTATATTATAAGCCCAAACTGTTCTACGATTAATTGTTTTGTGCCGGAGGGGCCTGTAACTTTTATAGTAGTAATACCCCCATCGAAGACAGAGTCGAATTCTAGAAAAGGGCAGCATTTTCTTTCCAGCTGAGTTATGTTATCTACATCGATAATATTTATCAAATTGGAAACAACACTTATATCATAGCCATTTTCAGTTTCGACAACATCTGTTATTGCAAACTTCATTTTTTCAAGAAGCGTATCCCTCTTTTCTTTTTCCTGCTCTGAAAGCGCATCCAGTTTACAGTTTATTCCTTCGCTCATTACCTAAATTTTAAACTAAACGGGTAGTAATAACAATATATGATTAATATCCCTCTTCGATTGTTCTGTCCAAGCCCTCTGATTTAGTAACCTTCCATTCCCCGAGCTTGGACTTTTTAAAAGTAAGAGTGATATTTTCATATGAGTCGTCCTTGCCGAGAATGCTGAAAGAGGTATTGGATTTCTTTCCTTTTATGTTCATATCAAGATTGGCTATGGCAATTTTACTGCCGTCCTCCGACTCACTAATAGTTACAGAAAGATTTTTGTGTTTGGTATCGAAGCTGTCGAATTTTTCAAATACTTTTTGAACTATATTTTTTACTGCAAAATATGTGGCTCCATAGTCGTCCCTGTAATCAAAAGATACATGCTCGGTGACTCCTTCAAAAGTTCCGGTCTGCCCGGCTGTAATCATTTTATTAAGCACTTTTTCTATTTCAGTCGGATCGTCCGATGCGGGCCATAAAAAAAATGCCGCCGCTGCGATTATTATTACTGCGATTATTCCTATGATTTTCATAATAATATAATAAAGTATTTATTGTATTTATCTATTGTAGGAGCTAATTTAAGGGATTTATTGTTTGAAACAACTTTTATCATGCCCTGGTTAGTTATTTCATAAATCTCCGTTTTTTGAGGCTTGGAGTAATTAAAGCCTATATCTTTTGTTATTAATACATGAGGGTTGTAGAATTGCACGAGGTTATCCAATGATTCACTATTCTTTAGGTACGGCGAATATATGATCTTTTTCTTGTGCGAATCCGAAATGTTTTTATCTCCTGCACTTATATTGTTGTAAGTAGAAAAATTGTCACCAATAACAATATTTAAATTTTCATGATTTATGGTCACTAAGACCTTGTTATTCCCGTATCGTCTGTTATCTGTAGATGGTCTAAACGGCAGTTCAATTTTTGTTTTACCAATATACAGGGGTTCATAGCCTCTTTGAATGTCTTTCCATTTTATATTTCTATCTTTTATCTCTTCCCACACGCCTGAGCTTAGCTTAGACCCGTTTGTCCATAAATATTGCGCATCAAACTTGCCTAGCAAATGAGCGGTGCCTTCTAATATATCTTTGCTGCTCTCGGTTAAAATAATATAATCAATCCTGGATATACCGGATTTTAATAAAAATGATGTGATAACATATTT
>JABAHS010002328.1_pt1 | contig 13118 bp, 11 predicted proteins | sample 7062111 | NCBI WGS metagenome assembly JABAHS01 (sample SAMN14534600, study PRJNA622989) | marine sediment metagenome | biome: marine biome [ENVO:00000428]; feature: marine pelagic biome [ENVO:01000023]; material: deep marine sediment [ENVO:00002113]; isolation source: pool of 4 deep marine... | reverse complement strand
CGAGACCTCGAGCTCGCGTTCCGGCTCCTGCGGACTCTCGCCGAGGACGTTGATGTCGCCGGAGCTCATCGTTCTCCGCCCTCGCGCTGCTGGCGGAGGAGCCACTGCCGGGCAATCTCCCGTTGCGTCACTGGTATCCCCATGCTGTGGAGGGCATCGGTAATCAAGGCGCGGTCGGCTGCGGGTATCCGGCGGAGGTAGATGTAATCGTCCGCAATCTCCACGTAGGCGTTGGTCTTGAGGGCTCGCTCCCTTTCCTCAGCGGTCAACGAGGCAAGAACCACCTCGGGGTCACTACCCCACACGTCCAGATAGACCGTGTCCACGCCCGCGGCATTGACTTCCGCCGCAATCTCCATCGTTGTCGCCTTCCGGCCGAGCCGCGCCTCGAGCTGCTGCCACCGCCGCTGAGCGTTCTCGTGAAAGAGGTAGTACTTGCCGGGATGCTTCTTCGGGTCAATGCCGACCCTGCGCGCGACCTCCCGGACATGGTCCTCCGGGCCTAGGGTTGTGGTCGCGTCCTTGGGGTCCGGCTGTGCCGCAGCGTAGAGTCGCATGGCGGCCTGGAAATCGGCTGGGCTTGTCCTGCGACGAGCCAGGGCCACGAACTCCCTTTGCGGCATGGTCCGCATTCTCTGCGTCCACTCCGGAGTGTAGAGGTCGGCGAACCACGCCCGGTCAGTTGTGTAGCGGTGCCCGCTGTTCGCGAACGCTATCAGGTCATCCACGAGGTTGAGCTCGTAGGCTTCCTCGAGGAGCTCCGCCGGCATGCTGAGGGCCGAAGCGTAGGGGTTCTTGATGAGCCATTCCTCCGCCTCCTCCGAAACCCGCGTCTCCCGCTCGAGCTCCTCGAGCCGCCGCACCTTCGCCAGTCGCTCGAGCTCCGCAGTTGCCGAGTCCCGGAGCTCTACACTGATTTTGCCGGCCTCGTACTGGGCCTGGAGCATGTTGACGCCCCGGACCTGCAAGGTCTCGCTCGCCACGGCCGCCGGGTCCTCCTCGCCGAGTAACAGGTCCCGCCCGTCCTCGGTCTGCTCGAGAGTGACCTGCCGGAGAACGCGGTCCCGTATCTGGACCGCTAGCCTCGCCCCCTCCTCCTGCACGGAGGCCCGCCGCACCGTCCCGTAGAGCCGGTCCTTGGCCGCCTGCGTGAGCTCGGACTTGTCTATCTGCGCGAGGTAGTCCCTGGCTTCGGACGTCCGGCCGAGCTCGAGGAGCCGGCCCACCGCCGCCTCATGGATGCCCGACGTCGTATCCCGGATGAGCCGGCGACGTTGCGTGGACCCCTCCTCGAGACCGGCCTCATCGGCAATCAGCCGGGCCTGCTCGAGGGCTACCGACTTGTGCCTCTGGTAGACCGTGGGGTTCTTGGCCTCGAGCGCGTCGACCGCGCTCTCCTGCGCCTCGAGCAGCATCGCCTGAGTCTCGCCGAGCCGGTAGGTCCGAGCCTGCTCGTCGTGATGCGCGGCAATCTGGCCCCGCACCTCGCCGAAACGGCTCTGCCATGCCTGATGGAACACGCCCCGCTGGAGGTCGTTGTCGAGCTGCGACTCGAGCTTCCGGGCAGCGTCCTCGAGAGCCGTCTCCACGCTCTTCCGCCTCTCACCCACCGCCGCCTTACCGACCTCCTGCCGGTAGGCCCGGACCACGTCTCGAGCTCGGTTGTTCCAAAGGACAACCGCTTCCTTGACGCGGGCGCGGTCGATGTCTTCCTGCCACATGGCCCCGAGCTCGGCAGCGGTCCCGCCCGCCTGCTCGAGGGCACGGCCGAACTGCTCAATCTGCTGGCCGCTAGCGTCGCCAGGACCCTGATGAGGCTGAGGAGCGTCGAACGGGACAATTGCCATCACACATCTCCTCGCTCTCTCCGCCCAGCCCTGTAGGCAAACCTCGAGGCGCCTCCCAGGAGGCTCGTGCCGGCTGCCAGCGCCGGGCTAATCGAGCTCCCGGCCGCCCGGTAGTTCGCCGCACTGACGCCCTCAAACACCGCACGGGTCCGATAGTTCAACGCCTGCCGGCGGGCGCCGGCCATAGCCGCCGCAATCTGACGGTCGATGTCGTAGGCGTCGATGTCCTTCGCGAGCTCGAGGCTCGCCCCGACCTCACCCGCACTGCCGACACCACCCTGGACCCCTCGAGCTCCCTGGCTTGCCTGGAGCTGCCCCCGAGCTCGGCCGTAGCCCATAGTGAGCTTCGCCTTCTGCGTCCGGCCTCGAGTCATAAGTGCTTCCACCTCGAGCTCGGCCTGCCGGGCATTCAGGTTCGCCATCGACGCGCGGAACTCGGCAGCGAGCTCCTGGCTCTTGGCTTGGTACTGCTGCGACTTGGCGCTGTAGAACGCCCCGATGGCCCCGGTGACCACGCCGGCAATCGCCGTGATGTTCCCCGCAGCCTGTAGGCCAGAGTAGCTGCCGGAGCTCGGGCTAAGCCCACCGCCGCCGCCAGTAACCAGGATGGTACCGTCTGCCCGCTCACCAATTGCCATGTCAGCCTCCTACCTCGACCTCGTAGGCCAGTGAGACGATACTCAGTGGCAGCGGGTCGTCCTGCGTCAGGAATATCTGCCCATCGAGATTCCAACTCGGGTCCACGGTAATGCTCTCGGCCGCCGTCAACAGCGACCCCGCCGCCGGGACTTGGCTCGGGACTTGGTCCGATTGCGTCGGCCCGATGTCGAACGCGCCGGAGTCGGAAACCCGGACCGTTACCCGGTTCACGTTCCGCGTCCGGCCTCGGCCGCCAGCTTCAATCTGCACCGTGATAGGCAGGGTCTCGAGCTCGGCAGTGTAGGGAAGCCCGACCTGCACCGTGCTCGCCGCCGTGGTTAGGGTGATGGAGCCGCTGCTCACGGTGAACGGCCCCTGCACGAGCCCGTCGGCCAGGGCGACCACGGACTCCCCCTCGAGGTGGTCCAGGGCCCCGATGGTTGACGTGGAGCTGCCGTCATACGTGACGCCAGCGTCCACGAAGAACGAATCCTCGATGGCCGAAATCCGGCTCACCGCCATACGCTCGACGTAGCGCACGTCGCCGCCGTCCACGTTCCGCTTCACGATGACGTAGGTGTGGTCCTCGTCGCCCTCGGCTACGGCCACCACACTCTCGAACTCGCCGTCTGTTACGTGCTGATGCCACGCCCCGACCTGCTCCTCCGGCAGGTAGGTCAGCCCCAGGAGCTTCCCGCTCGTGCTCACAAACCAAACCACCGGGTCCGGAGCCTTCGCATAGGCTATCTCCTCGAGCTCGTAGCCGCCGAACAGGTGGTGGGCCCTGAGACTCAGGTCGCCGGTGAGGTAGCCGAGCACCGCGTCACTGTAGCCGAGCTCGCGAGCGTGCCCGCCCCGGTCGGCCGCGAAGACTGCAACATTATTGCAGAGGGCCGGCTGCGCCTTGTTCGCGCCGACGTAGCTCTGAGGCCGAATCGCAATCGACGACGGGGTCAGGGCATCGTCGTTCACCGGGGTGACCCGGAACTCGGTAGTACCACTCAGCACCATGAGCTGGTTCAGTGGCACGACGTGCCGCAGCGCGCCGGCATCCCTCGAGGCGATGCCGACCTGGATGCGGTCGCTGTCCACGGTGGGGAGCGAGTAGCTGAGGTCGGACTCGGTCCCGGATGCCGTGAGCCAGAGTCGCTGCCTACTAGTCATGCTGCCGGCGAAGACGCGCCGTTGCTCGAAATAGGACACCGCCGTCGGGAACGCCCCGCCGGTGGCCTCGTGCCGCTCGTCGGTATCGGCGCCAGATAGGTCCAGCACCGTACCGCCGGACGTGGCCGCGACCTGGAATGAGTCGTCCTCCGGGTTGAGCACGTAGTACGTCGCGTAGTCGGTCAGGGCAGTCGGCAGCGTGCCGGAGCTCTGGAAGATGACCGGGTCACCATCCACGAGCCCGTGGGATGTCCACTCGACGAGGTGGTCCGTACCGTTGAACGTGACCACCGAGGTCTTCCGCAGAGACGTGTCGAGGATGGGCGGCGTGATGGATAGGTCCGGACCGAGGTTGTCATCCACGAACGCGAGCTCCTCGACCTCGGCGATGAACCCGAACACGCCCTCCTGCTTCTTGTACACCCGGTAGCGAGCGGCCCCAGGCACGGCGGACCACGAGACGGTGTTATAGGCCCCCTGGACGGCGAGGTTGTTTGAGGCTTGGTACTCGGCGCTGCCCTCGGACTCCTCGCCGTTTTCATCCAGCGCCGTGACGACGTAGCTCTCCGCCCAATCCACCTCGAGCGTTGTCGGCCGGACGCGGGGTTTCGTTCCCAGGACTGCCGCGGAAGACGTCACATTGTCCTTACCATCGACAGTCCAGAGCTGGAAAGTCGTCGGAGGGCTCCCGGTCCCCAGGGTCCCCACAACGTAGTTCCCGTCAGGGACGGACGGGTCCAGGTCGCGGACCATGATGGTCTCGTGAAGGGTCAGGCCGTGCGGGTTCGTCGTCGTTATGACGGTCGGCGTGCCTACGGTCATGCTCGAGACCTCAATCCCGTAGCCCTCGGTCACCGCAACCGAGACGTCGTCCGGGGCGCCGATGGCCCCGTTGAAGTCGACTTCCCCAACTACCCAGTCGGTCGCGCCCCGCCGGCGGAGCTCGGTTGCCGGCCGGTTCTGGTGGGTCAGCGTGAGCACGTCGTTCGACTGCGCGTAGCGCACCTCGAGGAGCTCGTCGAAGTCGAAGAAATGCGGCGCTTCGTAGATACTGCCGGCCAGCGCGGTATGTGTGCCACTCGGCGAGCCGCCGAGGTCAATCACCGCTCCACCAGGACTCTCGGCGACCTGGAAGTCGTTGGCGTTCGGGTTGCGAACGTAGTAGGTGGTCCCCTCGGTTATCCCGGTCGGCAGCGTTCCCGTGCTGCTGAAAATGACGGTGGTCCCCTCAGCTTGACCGTGCCCGGTCCAATTGACGATGTCCGAGCCGAGAGTGAACGTCACGGTGGCGGCGTCACCGGGTAGCTGCACCCAGTAGTTCGTGTCGGCCGTCGTGTGCCCGGAATGGTCGTCAAACGTCAGGTAAAGAGTGTCAGCCCCGCCCACCGTCCTCCGGAAGCAGTAGTAGCTCTTCCCGCTACTGACAACCATGTCGGCCGGCTGGTAGTCGTAGTGCATCCGCACATCGTTATTGCTGATGGTCCCGTCATCCCCCCAACTAATGGAGGTCCCGGCGAGCGCGAGCTCCTTCGTCAACGCCAGCTTGAAATGCGTGGAATCGTCACGGATGCAGTAGTAGGTCTTCCGCACCGAACTGCTGTGGCTGTTCGCGTCCGGCATGGCGGCGCAGTAGATAGTCCCCGAGTGCGTGCCAAACTCGAGCTCGTTGCCGAAGCGGGTCGCCGCCAGCTTGAAGGTGGTAGCTGTAGGGTTCGAGACATAGTAAAGCCGGCGGTTCTCGAGGCCCGACGGCAAAGAGCCGCTCTGGACCTCGAACATGACTTGCTGCCCGTGCCGAAACGTATTCACTAAGGTGACCGTCGAGCTCGCGAAGGCAACGCTCGGCAGACTGGTCGGGTGCATGGTGAGCGCGACCGGGTCGCCAGTCTGGAAGAAGTGCGTGCCGCCGGTGAACTGCCCGTTGCCGGTGTTTAGCGCCGTAACGGTAACCGGGTCCGCGTAGGTGTCCGGTAGCTGGTAGAGGACCGTGCTGCCTTGGGTGTGAAACCGGAAGTAGCCTATCTCCCGGGCGGAGACCGTCGCCCTCCCCATCTCGATGACGAGCGTTTGCTCTTGGTCGTAGCGGAACGGAAGGAGGCGCGCCCGGTTGCTGCTGTCCTTTATCTCTCGAACGAAGCGCGTCCCCGGGCGCTTACGCGCCGGACCCTGCGGCGTCGGTATCAGGTTTTGGAGCTTCGCGGCCCCGTGCTGGAAATGCACGTCCGAGATTCGCCCGAACATGTCGGGTGACATCTCGCCGCCAACGAAAGACTGCTGGAGCTCGCGTGGCACAAATCACCTCGACTGTATCCAGGGGACAATGTGGGTCACCTCGGCCCTACGCTCATTGCTGTCCTCGGTCGTGGCGCGTGCGAGCGCCTGCCGGGCCTGCTCCTGGCAGTAGGCCGCAAGCTGGGCCCCTGGCCTCCCCTTGAGAATCGGACCCGCCAACATCGACGCCAAGTGCCACGACAGGGCAAGGCGGAAGGGCGGGGAGAAGCGGTCCGGGTCCACCACTCTCACGAGGTAGCGAATCCACGCGTCCTCCGTATCCGTCATAATGAGACGGTGCCCTCCCGCAGCCCGCTCGATGATGAACGGCCGCGGAGTGTAGGAACCGCTCCCGCCGGTGATTTCGCTCTCCCACACCGTCCGGTCCCAGCCCACCCACGGGTCGCTGAAGTCGTTTGTGCTACCGTCCGGTAGAACGGCAACCACCCGCACCGCCTCGCCGGGGACCACGTAGGCGTAGTCGTACTGTGTCGGCGGGTTCGTGCTGAGGACCGCAGCCTTGCGCTTCATCGCAAAGCCCCAGTTGTGAGAGCTGAGGAGTGTGTCTCGAGCCGTCGGGTAGAACTGCGCGCAGAGCTTCGCCTGCCGGCTGGTGTCGACGGTCGTGTCCAGGCTGGTGACCGCCGCCGTCTCACCGATGAACGAGAGTGCGAGATTGCAGATGTCGACCGCCGGGTCGGCCGTGTCGAGGACCTCACTACCGTAGGCCAAGGCATCGTCGATGAGCCCGCCGAGAACCGTCGCGTAGAGCGCCCCGTTCTCGGCCTCGCCCTGGCCGTTGAAGTTCTCGTCACTGTCGCTGTCCTTCGCGCTCGAGGTCGTGTCCACCACCTCCGCGAACGTGAGCGACTCCATCACCTCTCGCACGGCCGCGTTCACGTAGCCCTCGGAGTCCTTGTCATCGTCCTCCCATGGGTCCTCTGTGATGAGCGGATGAACAACCGGAACCCGGGCCGGCAGGGAATACGGCGAGTAGCCGGCATCCTCTATCAGGTCGCGGACCCAGTCGGCAAAGTCGTTCAGGCTCCGCTGGTAGTTCTCGCGCCCGCCAGGGAGCTCCGCATCATCCTCGCCGAACGCCATCACCACACCGAGGATGCGCAAGGGCTTCGTATTGCTCTCGGCTGCGAGAGCAGTGGCGGCCTGCTCCGTGACCATTTTCTCGAGGCGCGCCGCTACACCGTTGGCGTTGGCCGGGTTGAAGTCGTGATGCTTGCGGTAGTCCCACCACCCCAGCGAGCCGGCGTAGCCCTCGAGGTTGACCGTGTTCTGAAGCGCGAGAGTCGCCTCGTTGACCTCCAGATGAATGAGGTTGATGCGCACCCCGAGGGCCGCTGCGAGCCGCCAGCCGAGCTCGAGATGGAACCCGAACCGGTCGCCGTAGCTTGTCGAGGTCACACCCCGCGGCAAGTTGCGGATGCGACCGTCGCCCTCGCTGGACGGTTGCATGTCGTTGTTCGGGTAGCGGAAGCCGGTGCCGGGCAAGTACGCGTGCGGGCTGTTGTCGTAGTGCGGCACCCAAGCGGTGAACTCCCAGGCCGACGGCGTGCCGGTGGGCAGGCCAGCACCGAGCCACGCTCCGCTAAGCGTGAACGTGTCGTTCGTGTTCGTGGCGATGCGCTGCCAACTCCATCCGCCGCCGTGCTGAATGGTGAGGTAGCCGCCAGCAAAAGCGTTCGCGACCAGATTGTTGCCGCCGCCAGTTGCGGCAATCACGAGCGTGCCCGGGGGACCAGACCCGGCGCTGGCGCACTCGTGAACCGTCGGGCTCGAGTAGCTGTCCGTGAGCTCACAAACACCGTGGCTGGCGATGCCCTCGCGGAATGAGAACGGGAGGAACAGCGCCACGTCCTCGTAGCTCGTGACCGTGGATGGGATGGAGTAGCCGGGCACGTCCGCGGTCGGGCCGGGGTTGGCCGCGGGGTAGGGCACCTCGGCGTAGACGGCGTCGTATTCGGGCTGATAGGGCGTCAGCACACGAACCGACGGCCAAGGGTCATCCAGCGTCGAGTCGGCCCGCACCAAATAGCCGGCGAAGGTGCCGTTACTGGCCGCGTCTTGGACCCACGTTACCGTGATGGTCGTGGCCGTGTTCGCCGTCACCGTGGCATAGCCACCGAGGGGGACTGCCGTGGTACCGATGCGGAGCTGAGCCCCGACCCACTTGTTCGCTGTTAGGGTCGTGCCGACCGTCAGCACCTTGCCGGACCCGGTGTTCTCGCCGGCCTCAATCACCACACTCGTAAGGTCGACGCCGAGGTCGTCCCGCTCAAGATGCGGAGCCTGGAGAAACCCGTCCGCTTTGGCCCCCCACGGACGGCCGTTGGTTCCCCCAACGACAACGATGGCATACTCGTAGGTCGAGCTCGTCATTTTAGGTTAGCTCCACGCTTCATTGTGCTCGGAAACGGACTGCTCGGATGTGGTCGCTGCACGAGCTCGTCCGCGAGGTCGGTTCCGCTACGAACCGACTTGGGAATCTCCGCCCGCATGTCCGGACGGTACTTGATGTAGCTCTGAGCGTCTCGCATGGTCGACATGAGCTCGCTCCTCGGTCCCACGTAGAGGAGCTGGTACCCGCCGCACCACCCCGCGGCGCGACCATTCACGGAGCCAGCGCCGAGGATAAAAGCCTTGACCCCGGGATGAACGTGGCTCGGATGCGGCACGTCAGCCACCTTGGCTACCGGGTCGCCGTTCTGGATGTTGACGGATGTCCACCCGTTGTATGTGTCGTCGAGGAGCTGTCCATCGCCAGATACGGGCGTGTCCTCGAGCCGGAAGCCCATGGCAACGGTGAAGTCGTCACTGCTGCGAGTCTGCGCAAGTACACCGTAACCGGAGGGGAACAGAGACGCGCCGGTGTATTTCGTCTGGAAATGCAGACTGTAGGTGGAGCGCGTCTTCGTGATGTTCCACCGCTGGTAGGTAGGAACATCCCAAACCGCCTCGGTTGAGAGTAGCTCGAAGTCGCGCAGTTCTCTGTCCCGTACCATGTCTGCATACCATCCACCGTCGAACCCGATTAGGTGCTGGATGTAGCAGACGTTCTCAATATTGTGCGAGTTCTTGTAGCCGCCGTAGAGAATCGGGACCAAGCCAAGGAGTGGGTCATTGCGGAGGAGCTCGAAGTCGGAGGACTGCCACGTAACCGGCTGGTAATGGTAGTGGTGGACAAGGTGCAGGAACGGTGAACCGCCGAGGAACGGCTCGACAATCTCCACGCTCTTGTGCTGCCAGTACAGGGCAACGTGCGACGGGTCGGTATTGTGCGGGGAGTCGTCGTCGCGGTTCTCGGCGGCATCGCCCTGAAGGTCCATCCAATTGAGGGGGAGCACCGCCCCCATGGTCCTCGTCGGCGTCACCTCCGTAGTCAGCACAACCGGCGGAGGCACCTTGACCGCATCGGCCAAGACCGGGAAGTCACTGAACGGCAGGATGCGGGCGCCGCCATGTGTCGGGTTGTGGCGACTCTCGTAGGCACTGATGGACCACTCATTCCACCGGTCGGCACCGCCGAGCGCCTGCCCGAGACCGGGGGGCCCAACGCCGGCCAGCCACTCGAGGTCGAGGTTGTAGGGTGCCGCGAGCACGGTGCGCCATCGCGTGACCATGCCGTGCCGCTTGGAAAACCAGATGTGCTGCCGGTGGTTCCCGTTCTCGAAGACGTACTCTTCCTCGGTGAACGGGTTCGCGGCAGAAGCCGGCACGAGGAGATAGTCCTGCCGCGGGGCCTCGACAGCTCCGGTCCACGGGTTGGTCGCCGTTGGCACCGGGCTGCCCGGTAGATGGTTCGCCTCGGCAGCATCGAGTGCGTACCTCTCGATTGGCTCGGATGCGTCCGGCTGGATGTGCTCGAGGCGGACGTAGACCCAGGGGCGCAGACTCTTGGCGTGCCCTCCCTGCCCGAATCCCTCAGAGATAGCGAAGACCACCTCAGAGCTCCCCGAATATCAGCTCATTCGTCACGAACTGTAGCGTCACCCCGGGGGTCAGCACGATGGGCGACGACAGGAACATGGGGTAGCAGAGCTTCCCTTCCCCAGAAGCCGCGGTGCCGGCACTTAGCGCCACGATGGTCAGACTGCCCGTGCCGTCGTAGGCACCGAACGACACCGTGGGGACGTTGCCGACGTAGTTGCCCAGGCGGAGCCAGTTGGTTTCATTCCGCGTGACGGCTTGGCGCGCGTAGCTCGGCCAGGACGCCACCAGGACCTCATCCTGCTCCTGGCTCGTGGACAGGCCAGGGTCAGCGGTGTGCGCCGCTATGTAGATGCTGCCGACGCCTACGCTACCGCGTAGGCCGCCGGCATCACCGAGACCGGTGAAGTCGATATTCCGGAAGAAGAGGTCGAGACACCCCTCCCGCCACGCGTCACTCTTGACCATCGTCCGGACTCTCTTTCGGGCCGGACTCGGGCTTCTTCTTCCTCCGGACCTTCGCCTTCGGCTTTGGCTTCGGCTCCTCGAGGAGCTCGAAGCATTCGCCCAGCGAAAAGTCTTCCGGAATCTCGAGGATTGTGCCGGGCTTCAGGTTCCGCTTGAAGGCCCAGCATAGCTTCGTGACTCGCACCTTCTTCACCGGTCGCCCCTCTCTACGTGTCGGTACTGGCCGGGTACGCCTTGCCGTAGTCGGCCGAGGTCAAGCACCCTCGCACGGTCACCTTGCCGGTGTCCACCTCGTTCCCCGCGCCCAGCGCAATGTGGGCGTAGTTGTAGAAGTAGATGCCCATGTACTTCCGGTTGAAGACCGCTTGCCCCAGAGAGATGTCCATGGGGACGATGATTTCGAACTGGAAGTTCAGGGACGGCGGAACGGCCGCGAAGCTCGCGTCGAAAACTCCGCTCATCCACGGCGGGCTTTGCGCCATCACCCACACGTTACTTGTGAGGAGGGTATTGTCCGCGAGCACGACCGCGAACGTGAGGTCCCCAACGCCCGAGCGAGTCATCGCCTCGGTGAACTGGAAGTGGAAACGGAACTCGTTTCCCGCGCCGAGGCTTCGGATGTCGGTGCCGCCGGCAATCTGCGTCGTGGGGATAACGTCCCCCACGACGCCCTTGTTGCCAGAGACCCCCGTATCACAATCGAAGTCGGTCGCGATTTGGAGGTAGCGGTCGAAGAACATTTCAGTCCTCCACCGCGAACCCACTGCTGTAGAAGCGGTGGGAGTCCTGCCCGTTCACCACGAAGTGGGCCGAAACGGCGCCGGCATCCGGGGCGTTGTCGATGAAGTACCTCACGCCAAGGTAACGGAAGTCGGTGTCGGAGTCGCTGGCCGGCATCGGCGAAACCTTGATGACGATTGGCGTTCGGCCAGCCACCAACTCGGTTTTCGCGTACTGCTGCGTCTGCGAGATTGTCACATGCGACGCGAGCGTGGCGACCGTGTCGTGGACAATCTGGAACGTGACGTTTGAGGCGCCCGCCGCCCTCGTGACTGTGGTGTCGACGGTGATAACGCACTCGAGAGTGTAGCCCGTCCCCACCTCGCGGTTCAGCGCGACGAGGTCGATAGCGTCACTTACATCCGTTCCGCCAGAGAGGTCTTGCGCGTCAGATACGCGCAGGTTTGCGTCGGTGTACATGAATGGTTCTCCTTTGACTCAGCCGGACTAGCTGGCGGCGGACTCGTTGTTGCGGATGGCGTCGACCCGGCGAATCGGGATTCCGAGGAAATCCATGTAGGCCCGTGGGGTCCCGAACTGGCTGAGGCCATCGTTGATGCGGAGCACGGACTGGTTCTTCTCCATCGCCATGCGGGACAGAGCACTGTGGGCCGTGCGGTTCATGTAGAACGCGGGCCGCCCCATCGACAGGTTGGGGATGCGATAGACGGCCTTCGTCATCGCGTGGATGACGTTCGTGTGGGCCGTGAGCGACTGCTGGTCCGAGAAGTCGGTCCAGTCGGAGACGTCGATGCCGGCGATACGCACCGCGTAGCGCCAGTCCTTGACGCAGAGCCCGTTCTTCCACTGGTACCAGTCAACGAGCGCCTGGAGTCTCTCGGCCGGCTCGGATGCGCCGGTGCCGCCCGAAGGCGCGCTCTGGCGATACACGGTCTGCTCGCCGAGGTCGCGGTGCAGAAGGCCCGCGGTGCTGCCCTTCGGGAACGGGCAGAACACGGTCTCGGGGCCCCAGACAATCAGCCAGATGGAGGTGTTGCCGGCACCGACGTCGGAGCCCGTTTCCTGGATGATGTTCTGCGTGTTGCCCGCAGCCGTGTCGTCGTAGCGCGGCACGAGGCCGAGTGGCTTCTCCGGGTCGGTGGCGGTGTCGGCGTAGAACAGCGCGTCCGCCATTTCCTGGTTCATGGCCTCCAGGAACATCCGCGACTCGCTGAGGCGGAAGGCCGCGGTGTTCCCGTTGAGCATCGCGAGGTCCTTGTCGACCTCGCTGCGTGCCTCGAGGATGCCGATGGATTCGACCACTTGCGCGGTCGTCGCCTTGCTAGGCGGAATGCCCTGGTTCAGTGACCGCCAGTAGACGGTCGGGAGGCCGGTCGTCACCGTGACCTGGTGCCCGGTCGGCAGGTTGCTCTCCACGAACACGCAGTCCTGAAGAATCTCGTTGGACTGCGAAAGAAGGTTTGCGATGACGGGGATGTCCCCGTCGGGGTCCGTACGCTTGGCCCAATCGACAAGCGTCAGGCTGCCTGCTGGTAGTGCTGCCATTTACTTACTCTCTCCGTACATCCGCCTCTGCATCACCGCAGGGTCGTCGAGGTCCTCTTCCCCCTTCTGGACCGTGCTGCTCGTCAGGACGGTATCCTCGCTAATTGCCCGTCCGGCTTTGGCAAACGCCCGGATGAGCTCCGGATGATTGCCTGCACCAGACCCATTCAGCCACTCGCGCAGCTCCGGAGTGCCGAGGCGCGAAAGGGCTTTGCGCGCGAGCTCGACGGATTCGGTGAACTTCTTTCCACCGATTTCCTTGTCCGCCTTTGCCTGCTCCGCCCACTCGGCTCGGATTTCCAGAGCCCTCGCCGCGGTGTGCTCGGCCCAGGCCGGCAGCACCTTGTCGAGAATCTTCTGCGCGCCCTCCTGTGTGAGGTTGAGCTCGCGGGCCACATCGGCATACGCAGCTAACGCCGCATCGTCGACTTCGTGCCCCTCCGGCGCCTCGAGCTCGTAGACCTCATCAGGGGCTCCCTCGGTCTCCTCGCTCTCCTCGCC